>CXWK01016609.1_pt1 | contig 10608 bp, 10 predicted proteins | sample 590851 | NCBI WGS metagenome assembly CXWK01 (sample SAMEA3498364, study PRJEB10139) | wastewater metagenome | biome: wastewater treatment plant; material: activated sludge | place: Denmark | collected 2014-08-01
ACAACCTGGATGAGGCCGACCGGCTGTGTGACCGGGTGGCCGTGTTTAAGACCCACCTGCGCGTGGTGGACACGCCTGGCAAGTTGCGGCGGCAGGTCTATGGGCGGCAGGTGGTCTTTCACCTGCGCGGCGCGGCCGAGGCGTTCTTGCCCGTCTTGAGCGGGCTGCCGTTCGTCAGCGCCGCCGAGGCCGACGCGGGCAAGCTCATCCTGACCCTCGACGACCCGGAGAGCCACAACCCCGATCTGGTGCGCGCCCTCGTCGCCGCCGGGGCGGACATCCAGTTCGTCGGCGAGTTGCGCTACTCGCTGGAAGACGTCTATCTGCAACTCATGAAGGACAGCGCAGATGGTTAAGAGAAAAGAGTCCGCAGATTACACAGATTTCGCAGATTAAAGAACTAATCTGTGAAATCTGTGTAATCTGTGGACTCTTCTCGCGGAGAAAGAACTATGGATAAGATCACAACCATCATCGGCAAGGAGTGGTCGGAGGTTTTCAAGAACAAGATGGTGCTGTTCTCCGTCCTGTTCCTGCCGCTCATTCTGGCCGTCATCCCTCTGGTGATGCTGTTCGCCTTCCGGCAGGCGGGGGCGGACGCGGCCCTGTCGGCCGAACTCAACGACCCGGAGATCGCCGCGCTGGCGGGGACCATGTGTGTCGGGTTGTCGGCCGCTGATTGCACCCTGGTATACACGCTCAACCTGTTCGTGCTGATGTTCATGATCCTGCCCGTGGCTATCCCCGTGACCATCGCCGCCTACAGCATCGTCGGCGAGAAGACGACGCGCAGCCTGGAGCCGCTGCTGGCGACGCCAATCACGACGGTCGAGCTGCTGACGGCCAAGATCGTGGCCGCCGTCGTGCCGGCCATTCTGGCCACGTGGCTGGCCTTCGCCATCTTTCTGGTTGGCGCGCGCCTGTTGGCCCCGCCGCTGGTCTTCGCTGAGTTCTTCGCCGTCCACTGGCTGCTGGCCATTCTGATCGTCGCCCCGCTGCTGACCGTGCTGGCCTCGTGCGTGGCTGTCATCGTCTCGTCGCGCGTCAGCGACCCGCGCGTGGCCGAGCAGTTGGCGTCAGTCGTCATTTTGCCGCTTATCTTGCTGGTCATCGGCCAGGCGGTAGGGCTGATCCTGATTGACCGGCAGGTGATGGTGCTGCTGGCCGTGGCCGTGCTGGTGCTCGACGTGGGGCTGGTCTACCTGGCCGTGCGCCTCTTCCAGCGCGAGACGATCTTGACGCGCTGGAAATGAGAAGAAAGGGGCCAGGGGCCCCCTAGAACCTGGCCCCTATTTCCCTCTTGCCATTTCCCCCACCTAGACTATAATCTTATTCGACTTTCTGCCATCGCTTCCCATTCCCGGTTAGCAGGCAAATTAACAGTTCACACACGCCTGGACTGAAGTGGCTGTGCTTGCAGGGCTGCGCGCCGCCTTCCCAGGTCTCTTGCACGTGAGGCCGCCTCGGGTTGGCGCGGCGTGGCCCCTTTGGCCATGCAAGTTCCACTGCGGGTTGAAGGGCGTGGACGACAAAACAAAAAGGAGAATAACCTCATGGCCATTGTTTCGATGAAAGCACTTCTGGAAACAGGTGTGCACTTCGGTCACCGGACGCGCCGCTGGAACCCGAAGATGAAGCCCTATATCTTTACTGAGCGCAACGGAATTCACATCCTCGACTTGCAGCAGACGATCGTGCTCATTGAGGAGGCGTATAACGCCATTCGCGACGCCGTGGCCAACGGCGGTGACGTGCTCTTCGTCGGCACCAAACGCCAGGCGCAGGACACCGTCGCCCGCGAGGCAGCCCGCGCCGCTCAGCCCTACGTCAACGATCGTTGGCTCGGCGGCACGCTGACCAATTGGCGCACCATTCGCCAGCGCATCAACTACCTGCGCGAGCTGGAAACCCGCCGCGACGCCGGCGAGTTCGACCTGCTGAAGAAGACGGAGCGGCTGCGCATCGAGCGCGAGATCGAGAAGCTGAACCTGCGCCTGGGTGGCATCCGCGATTTGCGCGATCTGCCGGCGCTGCTGTTTGTCATTGACGTCAGCCACGAAGTGACCGCCGTGCGCGAGGCCAACACCCTAAAGATCCCTGTCGTCGGCGTTGTGGACACCAACAGCGACCCGGATGCCATTGACTACGTCATCCCGTCCAACGACGACGCCATCCGCGCCATCAAGCTTATCGTCGGCAAGATGGCCGACGCGGCGCTGGAAGGCATTGCCATGCGTAAGGAGACGATGCAGGAAGAAGTGACCGACTTCGAACGCTATCGTTACGAGTCCTTCGACGGCATGGAAGACGCTGAAGATGAGATGTTGCTGGGCGCTTCGACGTTGAAGAAGATGCGCGAGGGCGCGCCGGCGGCCGAAGCCACGGCCGAGGCGGATGTGAAAGAAGAGATTGAGATTGACGTGACCGACATCTTCCCCGCCGCGCAGGAAGAAGAGACGGTGGCCGCCGACACATTTGAGGCGGTCGGCGAGTAAGACGCTACGGAGAGTTTGAGAGATGACCATTACTACCGAAATGGTGAAGGAATTGCGCGGGGTCACCGGGGCGGGCGTCCTGGAGGCCAAGAAGGCGCTGGAGCAGACCGACGGCAACTTCGACAAGGCCGTTGACATCCTGCGCGAGAAGGGCGCCGCCCGCGCCCTGAAGCGCGCCGACCGCGCGGCCAAAGAAGGCCTGGTCGAACTGTATGCCCATCCCGGCAATCGCGTCGGCGTGATGCTGGAGCTGAACTGTGAGACTGACTTCGTCGGCCGCACCGAGCAGTTCCGCGAGCTGGCCCACAACCTGGCCCTGCACATTGCCGCCGCTTCGCCGCGCTATCTGCGTTCGGAAGACGTGCCCACGGCCGAAATCGAGCGCGAGACGTCTGTGCTGAAGGCGCAGGCCATCGCCGAGGGCAAGCCCGAAGCCATCGCCGAGAAGATGGTGGCCGGCCGCATTAGCAAGTACTACGAAGAGATCTGCCTGCTGGAGCAGCCGTTCGTCAAGGACGAAAAGGTCAAGATCAAGGACATGCTGGCCGAGGCCACGCGCACGACGGGCGAGAACGTTGTCGTCCGCCGCTTCGTCCGCTACCAGTTGGGCGAGGCGCTGGAAGGCTAGCGCCAAGAGGCTGGGTCGGGGGAGCCGCCGGCTTGGCCCAAGGAAACCAGTAACGGCCGACGAGGAGCGCAAGCCGATGTCTGACGTTCGCTACAAGCGCATTCTCCTGAAGATGGGTGGCGAGGCGCTGGCCGGCCAGGGCGAGTTTGGTATTGAGCCGCAACGCGCCGCCGAGGTCGCTCAGGTCGTGAAAGACGTTCACGACCTGGGCGTCCAGGTGGCGCTGGTAATTGGCGGCGGCAACCTGTGGCGCGGCTCGGTCGGCACCCAGTATGGTATGGAGCGCTCGACGGCCGACCACATTGGCATGGTGGCCACCGTCATGAACGCCCTGGCATTGAAAGACGTACTGGAGCGATCGGGCGTCGTCACCCGCGTGCAAACTGCGTTTGAGATTCGGGCCATCGCCGAGCCGTACATCCGCCTGCGGGCCATTCGCCATATGGAGAAGGGGCGTGTCGTCATTCTGGCCGGCGGCACGGGCAACCCGTACTTCACCACCGACTCAGCCGGAGCGCTGCGGGCGATGGAGCTGAACGCCGACGTGCTGATCAAGGCCACCAAGGTCGGCGCGATCTACGATGATGATCCCATGAAAAACCCGGACGCCACGCCGTTCGACCACATCACCTACCAGCAGTTCCTAAACCTGCGCCTGCGCGTGCTGGACACGACAGCCGTCTCGCTGTGCATGGAAAACAACATGCCTATCGTCGTGCTGAACTTCTGGCAGAAGGATAGCGTCAAGCGGTTGATCCTGGGCGAGACCGTTGGCACGACCATCTCCGCCTAGGGCCGGGGCGACTTGAACCGCTACGGAGGGTCTCATGATTGCTGATGTGATTCGCGAAGCCAATAGCCGTATGAAGGGGGCCATCACCTCGCTGGAGTCCGACCTGGGCGCGTTTCGCACCGGGCGCGCCTCGACCAAGCTAGTCGAACATCTCAAGGTCGAGCAGTACGGCATGGAGATGCAGTTGAACCAGATGGCGTCCATCTCTGTGCCCGAACCGCAGCAACTGGCCATCCGCCCCTATGATCGCACCTCCCTCTCGGCCATCGAGAAAGCGATCATGAAGTCGGACCTGGGCATCATGCCCAACAACGACGGCCAGGTTATCCGCCTCAACATCCCCCGTCTGACCGAGCAGCGCCGTCGCGATCTGACGCGCATCGTTGGCCGGCGCGTCGAAGAGGCCAAGGTGGCGGTGCGCAACGTGCGCCGCGATTTGAATCACGATCTGAAAGAGTTGAAGGACGAAAAGTTGATCTCCGAGGATGACTTCCAGCGCGGCGAGAAGCAGTTGCAGGAAGTTACCGACAAGTTCATCACGCAGATCGAAGAGATTGGCCGCATGAAAGAAGTAGAGATCATGGAAGTCTGAGTATGGCCGATTCCAACGCGGCCCTCGATCTTTCTGGTCTGGAAGTGCCGACCCATGTCGCCATTATCATGGACGGTAACGGCCGTTGGGCGCGGCGGCGCGGCTTGCCCCGCCAGGCCGGCCACCGCGCCGGAGCCGAGAATCTGCGCCGCATCATTCGCGCCTGTGTCGAGTTCAAGATCAAAGTCCTGACCATCTACGCCTTCTCGACCGAGAACTGGGGACGGCCGAAAACCGAGGTTCAGGCGCTGATGAAGATCTTCGCTCGTGTGCTGGACCAGGAGACGGACGAACTCAACCGCAACGGCGTCTGCGTCCACCATCTGGGCGACCTGACGGGTATTGACCCCAAGCTGCAAGAGAAGGTGAGGCGGGCGCTGGAGTTAACCCGCGACAACCAGCGGTTGATTCTCAACGTCGCCTTCAACTATGGCGGCCGGGCTGAGATTCTCCACGCCGTGCGCCAAATGCTGGCCGACGGCCTGAAGCCGGAGGAACTGACCGAGAGCCTGTTCAGCTCTTACCTCTTCACCAAGGGGCTGCCCGACCCCGATCTGGTCATTCGCACCAGCGGCGAATTGCGCATTAGCAACTTCCTGATCTGGCAGGCCGCCTATGCCGAGTATTATCCCACGCTCGCGTTGTGGCCGGACTTTGGGCGCGAGGATTTGTATGAGGCGATTGTCGCCTTCAATCAGCGCGACCGGCGCTATGGCCTGGTAAGAGATTCGACATCCCCCTAGTCAGCGCCGCAATGGAAACGCAACGCGCCGTCGTCGCCCTCACTATCGGTCCGGTGCTACTGATCGCTACCTATCTAGGCGGTTGGTATTACTTCATTCCGCTTCTGGCGCTGTTGGTCGTTGCTGGCTCAGAGTACGCCCGGATCATGCACGCTCTCAATCACAACACGCCGCGCTGGCTGCTGCTGCCGGCCATTGGCCTGCTCCTGGCGGCTCAGTGGTGGGGTGAGCCGGGGCTGGTGGGGCTGGTGTTCTTTGCCGCCATTTTCGCTGCGCTGGTGTACTGCTTGCGGCTGTTTGAGCGTGGCGTGACCTACGACGCGGCGCTGGACTGGTTTGCGCTGGTGACGGGCATCGTCTTGCTGGGGCTGGTGGCCGGCCACTTCTTCCTGCTGCGCCGCCTGCCGGTTAACGGCTGGCAGTGGACGGTGCTGGCGCTGATGAGCATCTGGTTCGCCGACATGGGCGCCTATGGCGTGGGCAAGTTCCTGGCGGGGCGTTTCATTCTGGGCCGCCACGCGCTGGCTCCGCGCCTCAGCCCCAAGAAGACGATTGAGGGTTACGTCGGCGGCATCATCATTGGCACGACGGCGGCGCTCATCACGGCCAACGTGCTCGGACTGCCGTTGCTGCTGGCCGGCTTGGCCGGGCTGCTCGTTGGCCTTCTGTGCCTGTTCGGCGATCTGAGCATCTCCCTGCTGAAGCGCGAGGCAGGTATGAAAGACTCCGGCAAGCTCTTCCCGGGCCACGGTGGGGCGCTCGACCGGCTTGACTCGCTCATCTGGGCGGTGACCATTGTTTTCTATCTTGTGCTGTACCTCGGCCCTTACTTCCCACCGGCGGGCTGAGACAGCGGTTGTCCAATTCAACTGTTTGGCACGCAAGGAGCAAAAGCCTGTGTCCACCGTGACGACGATCGAGCGCTTCATTCTGGATCAGCAGCCCGAATATGCCCGCGGCGAATTGACCAACCTGCTGTACGATATCGCCCTGGCGGCCAAGATCATCGCCCACAAGACCAACCGCGCCGGGTTGATCGACATCCTGGGTGAGGCGGGGCAGATGAACGTGCAGGGCGAGTCGCAACAGAAGCTGGACATCTACGCCCACGACATCGTTCGCCAGTTATGCGACCACACCGGCCGGCTATGCCTGATGGTTTCGGAGGAGTCGGAGGACGTGCTTTCCATCCCCGAACGCTATAGCAAGGGCAGCTACGTGCTGGTGTTCGACCCGCTCGATGGCTCGTCGAACATTGACGTGAACGTGAGCATCGGCACGATCTTCGGTATCTACCATTGCCTGGAGCAGGAGCGGCGCGGCCGGGTGGAGGATGCGCTGCAGCCGGCGCGCGAGCTGGTGGCTGCCGGCTATGTGCTCTATGGGGCCAGCACCATGCTGGTCTACTCGACGGGCGACGGCGTCCACGGCTTTACGCTCAACCCGGAGTATGGCGAGTTTCTGCTGTCTCACCCGTACCTGCGCCTGCCGGAGCCGCCGGCCTACTACAGTGTTAACGCCGCCTACTACAGCCGTTGGTCGCCCGGCGTGCAGCACTTTGTTGATTGGCTGGAGGGCAAGGATGCCGACAGCCCCAACGTTTCGGCGCGTTACATCGGCTCGTTGGTGGCCGATTTCCACCGCAACCTGCTGCGCGGCGGCATCTTCTGCTATCCGGCCGAGCGCCATCGCAAGGACGGCAAGCTGCGGCTGCTGTATGAGGCCGGGCCGCTGGCTTATCTGATCGAGCAAGCCGGCGGCTATGCCTCCGATGGCCGCCGGTCTATCCTCGACATCGTGCCGACCCACCCGCACCAGCGCGTGGCCCTATTCATGGGCAATCGCTCGCTGGTGGAACGTTTGGAGGCGTTTATTCGTCAAGAAGATGAGGCGAGCGCGGCCGGAGCTTGAGCGCGCATTTCGCCAGTAGCTAAGAGGTTTCCAATTGGGCTGGCGGGGGCTGGTTGACCCGCAAGGAGAGTCGTGCTATACTGTAGGCATCCCATATCTTAGGCTGTTGTCTATGATCTGGGCCACCTAGTGGGGCCGCCTTCTGGAACCACCTTGTGGAACTGAATCAAGCTCCCTCATATCTCAGCAAAGCGAATAGCGATAGGCTCTATCGAACTGCCTGACCTGGTTCCCCTGCTTTAGCCCACCTGTTGACTCGCGGCTGTTGCCTGCCTTAGGCAAGCGGCCACTGTGCGGGTCGTTTTATGGTGGCAGTGATGGTCGCTAGCGACATCGCCGTGAGGTCTGTAGTATGTCGGCTCGTTGGGCCAAACAGCCAAGCGCATAGTTGGAATTGAATAACCCAAGCGGTCGCTGTGAACCTGCTTAATCGGAGCCACAGCGCCCAAGAGAAGTAGTGTATGGATATCGGTGAACTGGAAAGCAAAAAATTGAGCGAGTTGCGCGACATCGGCCGCGACATGAAGATCCCCGGCTATACGACGATGAAAAAGCAGGATCTCGTCTTCCGGGTCATGCAGGCTGATGCCGAGTCGAGTGGCTACCACTTTCGGGGCGGCGTCCTGGAGATCGTTGAGGACGATAAGCAGACCATGGGCTTCTTGCGCTCCGGGGCCTATCTGCCGGGCAAGGATGACATCTACGTCTCCAACTCGCAGATCCGGCGCATCGGCCTGAAGACCGGCGATATGGTCTACGGCCAGGTGCGCGTGCCCAAGGACAACGAGAAGTACTATAGCTTGCTGCGTGTCGAAGCGGTCAACGGCATGAGCCCGGAGATGCTAAAGACGCGCGTCCGCTATGAGTCTCTGACGCCCATCTTCCCCGACCAGAAGATGAAGCTGGAGACGAAGCCCCACATTCTCTCTACGCGCCTGATTGACCTGATCGTGCCCATCGGCCGCGGCCAGCGCGGTCTGATCGTCTCGCCGCCCAAGGCCGGCAAGACGACGGTACTGAAGGAGATCGCCAACGGCGTCAGCGAGAACTACCCGGAAATCCATCTGATGGTCGTCCTCATCGGCGAGCGACCGGAAGAGGTGACCGACATGGAGCGCTCGACACAGGGCGAAGTCGTCAGCTCGACCTTTGACGAGCCGGTGAAGAACCACTGCCGTGTGGCCGAGATGGCTCTGGAGCGAGGTAAGCGGCTGGTCGAATCGGGCCGCGACGTGGTCATCCTGCTCGACTCCATTACCCGGTTGGCCCGGGCCTATAACCTGACCGTGCCGCCCAGCGGCCGCACGCTGTCGGGTGGTCTGGACCCCGGCGCGCTCTACCCGCCGAAGCGCTTCTTTGGCACGGCGCGCAACCTGGAGTTTGGCGGCAGCCTGACTATCATTGCTACCTGTCTGGTAGATACCGGCAGCCGTATGGACGACGTCATCTATGAGGAGTTCAAGGGCACGGGCAACATGGAGTTGCTGCTCAGCCGCCGTTTGCAGGAGCGCCGCATCTTCCCGGCCTTCGACATCGAGCGCAGCAGCACCCGCCGCGAGGAGTTGCTCATGTCGGCCGACGAACTGGCTCGCGTCTATACCATGCGCCGGATGCTCAGCCACCTGATGGACACGCCCGGCTATGACATCAGCAGCGCCACGGCGGCCGTCCTCCAGCGCCTGCGTGGAACGAAGACGAATTACGAGTTCCTGGAGACGTTGACCAAGGACATGGCTTAGGGAAGAAAGGGGCCAGGTTCCAGGGGCCAGGGAAGAGCTTGGCTCGCCGCTGGCCCCTGGAACCTGTTTACAAGCTGAACGCTGGTTGAGAAGGCGCGCCAGCGCCTTTTTTGTCTCTCTTCTCTGTGGTAGCATCCCCGCTTGCCTATGCACGAACAGAAGAGCGCGCGGCAACGTCTGGCCGGCTATGTGGTTCTGGTCCTTGTGGCCGGGCTGCTGGCCCTGGGATGGCGAGCCGCGGCTGACACCACCGTCCAGGCCAATGCGCCGTCGCCCCTCCAGAGTGCGGCGGCCGAAGTCTCCCCCATCTCCGTGCCCGACGCTGCTGACCCGGCCGCTGTTCCGGTGGCCCCGGTCATCGAGGACATCGCCTTCGTCCCCGCCGCCGTGCCACAAACGTTTGTCGGCCGCCGCCCCGAACACCAATTTCAAACTTACACAGTGGAGCGCGGCGACACGCCCAATGGCATCGCCGATAAGTTCGGCATCCAGGCCACCACCCTGTTGGGCGGCAACCCCCTGCTCAGCCAGGAGTCGAGCCTGTTGCAGACAGGGGTGACGCTGATCATTCTGCCCATTGACGGCGTGCTCCACGATGTGCAGCCGGGCGACACACTGGACAGCATCGCCGCGCAGTACAGCGTGCCGGTCGAGACGATCATCGGCTACGCGCCCAACAATCTAGAGTTCCCCTATCGCCTCTTCCCGGAGACGCAAATCATGGTTCCTGGCGCGGTGCGCGATATCTTCGTCTGGACGCCGCCGAGCCTGGAGTCGGTGCGCTCCTCGCGTGAGGGCAGCGGCGTGACGCCGGTCATCGTCGGCACCGGAACCTATATCTACCCCGTTGGCTCGCGCAACTTCTCGCAGTACTTCTGGTATGGTCACCCCGGTGTGGACATCGCCTTGCCCGAAGGGACGACGGTCGTCGCCTCCGACACGGGCACGGTTACCTTTGCCGGCTGGAACATCTACGGCTTCGGCAATCTGATCGTCGTTAATCACGGCAATGGCTATGAGACGTTCTACGCCCATTTGAGCGGCATCAGCGTCGTGCCGGGGCAGATTGTCTACCAGGGCAACGTCATCGGCAGCACCGGCAACACCGGCAACTCCTCCGGCCCCCACATTCACTTCGAGATTCGCGCTAACGGGGTGCAGGATAACCCTTGCTTCTACGTGGGCGGGTGTTAAGCAGTATTCAGTAGGTCAGTAGATCAGTCTGACCTACTGACCTACTGACCTACTGGGTACTGAATACTGAACACTGCCCCAAATGTGGTAAACTCCCGTCCGGAGGCATAGACCCACGATGGCAAAGGAGTCATTGGGCTACGTCGAACTGGAGTGGACGTGCCCTTTTTGCAATACGCGCAACCCCGGCCGGGCGAAAGTCTGCCGCAATTGCGGCGCGCCGCAGCCGAAGGACGTGCAGTTTGAGCAGGCCGCCGAAGACCAGCTTGTCAGCGACGCCGAGGGGCTGGAGATGGCCAAGGGCGAGGCCGACGTCCATTGCCCGTTTTGCGGCACGCGCAACTCGGCCACGGCCGTCAAGTGCGTCCGCTGTGGCGGCGACCTGACCGAGGGGGAGCGGCGCGAAGCCGGGCAGACGCTCGGCGCGGCGCAGACAAAGCCCGCGCCCGACGTTACCTGCGCCTATTGCGGCACGAAGAACAAGGCCACCAACGTCAAATGCACCAACTGCGG
>CXWK01081925.1_pt1 | contig 10602 bp, 14 predicted proteins | sample 590851 | NCBI WGS metagenome assembly CXWK01 (sample SAMEA3498364, study PRJEB10139) | wastewater metagenome | biome: wastewater treatment plant; material: activated sludge | place: Denmark | collected 2014-08-01
CATTAGCGCATTACGACATAAATGATTTAGAAATTAAAAGTTATAGAGAGTATTTGAATTAATTAATAATTAATAAATTTTATGCGACATATATTACATACAAATCAATTTACGAAGGATGATGTAGAGCAGATATTGGGAGCTGTGCCAAAGATGAAGGAGCTTTGCGATAATCTCAAGACAGGGGCTAGGATTGAGCGACCACTAGAGGGCAAGATTATTGCTTGTGTATTCTTTGAGCCATCAACTCGGACAAGATTATCTTTCGAGACAGCAAGTTTGCGATTGGGAGCGAAAGTTATTTCAGCCGAAAATGCTAAAGAGAATTCTTCTGCACAAAAAGGCGAGACTATCGAGGATACAGGGCGGACACTTTCTTGCTATGCCGATGCGATTGTCATGCGGCATTATGAAATGGGTGCAGCCGAGAAAATGTCCAAAGTAGCAACAGCTCATGTGGTCAATGCTGGCGATGGAGCGAATCAGCACCCATCGCAAGGATTGCTTGATTTGTACACTATACAAAAAGAGCATGGACGATTAGATAATTTGAAAGTCGCATTTGTGGGTGATGTATTAAATAGCCGAACACTACGATCGCTTGTGCCACTACTCATACTTTATCCAAACAATAAATTTTATTTTATTTCGCCAAAAGAATTAAAATTGGACGATGAATATAGGAAATTCTTGCAAGAAAAAAATGTGGACTTTGTAGAGCTAGATGAGCTCAACGGTACACTGCCAGAAGTTGATGTACTATATATGACACGGGTACAAAAAGAAAGATTTGCAAATGCAGAGGATTTTGAGAGAGTTAAGGACTCATTCCTCCTAACCCCAGAACATGTTGCGAAACTAAAAGGTGACGCAATTATAATGCACCCATTACCAAGAATAAATGAGATCGACCCAGTAATAGATGGCGATTCAAGAGCAGCCTACTTCCGCCAAGCTCAGAATGGTCTATATGTGAGAATGGCATTATTGCTTCATGTATTTGAACTATAGATAACGAAGTAAGACTTCCTAAATAATAAAATGAAAGAAAATAATTTTGAAAATGTAAAAACTTCAGTTGAAAAAAACAAGATACTTACAGAAGGGTTTTCACATAATGAAGAGATATGGCCTTATTATGATACAAATTTAAACGAGTTTGGTAGTAGCTTTGCAAAAACACTCCCAGGTAATTATGTAGATTCAATTGATAAAAATTATGAAGCCAAAATTTCTGATTACGGAGAAGCATTTACTCAGTATATAATAGACACGCTTTCTAAAAGTAAAAATAAGGAATTGTATGCAATAGAATTTGGTGGATCTGGATCAAAATTATTTGGAGATTTTAATAAAAAACATTTATTTCACAAAACAGCAGGTGTGTGCTTGAAAGACATTCATAATTTACCTACAGATAAGATGTATAATAGTTATAACAATCATTCAGTAATTGAAGGAGATATATTAGATTTAAATGAGAAACCACTAAACGAAAAAATTGAGAATAATTTAGGAGTAAAGAAAGTTGATTTAATAATGTCTAGATTGATGGGGCCATTACTAGAGTTTAAAAAAAATCCTGCCATATTAAATCGAATTATAAATAATTGGTATAAAATGCTAAATGAAAATGGATTGATATTTGCCCAGTTTGATTATTTCCCTGAACATAATCGTAATATAAATCTAAAAAAATTGGAAAGTCATTTTCCTTCTAAAGAAAGGGAATCGGAAGAATTTGTAAAACAATGGGCAGATTTGATACAAAAAAAATTTCCAAACAAAATTGAGATTCAACTTGGAAGAGGAATATTAAGATTGCACAAAAATTTTGGTGCCCCAGATGAACTACCTAGGAATAGTGAATTATTTAAAGATAAACAGTTAAAGCTTTTTAAATAATAAAACAAACCGCAATATTTTATATTTATATTGCGGTTCGTGTTATTTTTGCATTCTTTAAAAGGCTTCTTTTTTATTTCTTATTTTATTATAAAGTCTTTTTAAAAATGTGGGTTTTGATCTTTCCTCTTCTTTTTCCTCCTCTTCAGTTTTAATTTTTGGAGGGTTTTTGTAAGGCAAATGATACCCATCTTTTTCTTCATTGGGTGGTGAGTAAACTCCATCCACACCAAAAACCACTTTTTTCTTCATGAGTTTTCTCTTTTTCTTAATCATGGCATATTACAATTTTATGTCAATCCCTTTGCTCGTGAACTACGGAATAAGCATATTTTGGTGCTTGTGGTTTATTTGGTATACTAATCATATGAAAAAAGAGGAAAGTCATATGGCCCTGTATCGTAAATACCGACCACAGAATTTTAGTGATGTTATTGGGCAAGATCATATCGTGACCGCTATTAAAGGAGCTCTAGACGCTGGCAAAGTCGCTCATGCGTATTTGTTGTGTGGATCACGCGGTACAGGCAAGACTACAATTGCGCGTATTATCGCCCGCGAGCTCGGCACAAGCTCCAATGATATCTATGAGCTTGATGGTGCAAGTAATAGAAAGATTGAAGATGTCCGCGAGATTCGTGAGAATATCCGCACATTGCCATTTGATTCCAGATACAAAGTCTATATTCTCGACGAGGTGCATATGTTTACAAAAGAGGCATGGAATGCACTATTGAAAACCATCGAAGAGCCACCAGAGCATGTTATATTTATTCTTGCTACGACCGAGCTTGATAAAGTCCCAGAGACAATCATTTCGCGTTGTCAGACTTTCACATTTCATAAGCCTAGTGATTTGATTTTGGCAGAAGTTATCAAAAATACTAGTCAAAAAGAAGGCTATGTATTAGAAGAAGGTGGTGCTGAGCTCCTAGCTCTCATTGGTGATGGATCTTTTCGAGATACATTGTCGAACTTGGATAAAGTAATTTCTTTTGCTAAAGGTAAAAAAATATCTTTATCTGACATCGCAAGTGTAACAGGTGCACCTGAGCGCATTCTTGTTGAAGATTTCATCTTGGCAATTACAAATAATGATATAGACAAAGGTTATGAAGTAATCCGTGACGCTAGTATGCAAAATATTGATATGAAAATCTATATTAAAATGATTCTTGCTACTTTGCGATACGCACTTATGCTCCGCTATGCACCAAATAATAAAAATAAAATCTTGGACTCTTTATCAAAACGTGACGTAGAATTTATTGGTAATATTATAAAAGACAAGCCTGAATTCATAACTTCACGAACTCTATCTATATTACTTGATGCATATCAGAGTCTACGCTATGCATTTATTGCAGAATTGCCACTTGAGCTTGCACTTGTAAATATACTCAAAAAAGATATTGGTGTATAATATTTATATTATAAGTTTTAATTAAAGTTCTATGAATAAAAAAATTATTTTAATAATTGTAGTATTGGTGTTGGTAGTAGGCGGGTATATGATTTACAAGAATAACAATGCTCCATACGAACCAGAGAATTTCAAAGTAGAGGAAACTGCTAAAACAGAAGTTAATGACGATGCTAATTTAGAGGCAAATGAAGTAACAGATGACACAGTAAAAGCTGATGATAAAGTTGTAAATACAGTAAAAGAATTTACAGTAGATGGATCTAATTTCAAATTCGCTCCAAGTACTATCACAGTCAAAAAGGGTGATACTGTTAAGCTTACTTTAAAGAATATCCAAGGATTCCATGATTTCAAAATCGATGCATTCAAGGTTGCTACAAAGCAGATCAAAGAGGGTACAACAGAGACTGTAACATTTGTAGCCGACAAGGAAGGTACTTTTGAATACTATTGTTCAGTAGGTAAGCACAAAGCTATGGGAATGGTAGGGACTCTTATAGTTAAATAGTATCCTGCTATTTATAAGTCTCTGGGTTGACTAAATCAAACAAATTGTGTATAGTAAAACATATGTATAATTATTTTATAAAAACATTGAATAAGGGTAAGAAGGCCTCAGCCGAGAGCTTATTTTCTTCTTGTTAGTATAAAATACTTCTAAAGAAAAACGCTCTCAAATGAGAGCGTTTTTCTATGGGGTTGAGATTTCGGCACAAAAATTGTGCCAAAATCCCAGCCTCTAAACATTGTGTTTAGAATTTACTGGATTAGATCTTTGAAAAATAAATAAAAACAAAAAACGAATATGAAAACAAATGTAGCAAAACTAGGTGGATCATCTCTGAAATCATCTTCTGTAATGGCTCAATCAATAAATTATATTATTGAGCCAGGCGATTGTTACCACATTGTGGTATCTGCACCAGGAGAATCAGACGAAGAAGGAAAAGAGCACGGCAGGATCACTCAAGACCTTAAAAGAGTTTATGAGCTTATGGAAAAAGGGTTACCTTGGGAAGACGAAATGAACGAAGTCCTTAAAGTTTTTTCCCGGATGGCAGGTGAGCTAAATGTAGCTCTGGAAACAATTGATGACTTCTCATCAGGAGTTATTCAAAGAATTAAAAAAAATGGGATGTATCGCGATTATGTCTTGCGACTAGGTGAATATTTCAACGGAAGATTGATAACTGCTTACCTAAACAAAACAGGAAGAAGAGCAAAAATGGTTGATCCAATGGAGTGTATTTATTTCTACAAAGACGGTACTGTAAATTATGAAAAATCATATATACACATCCGTACATTGTGTAAGGGTAATTACATATTTATTATTCCAGGCTTCTATGGTCAGGATTGGGATGGGAGGGTAAAAACTTTTCCGTTTAACGGATCTGATGTTACCGGTGCTATCGTAGCGGCAGCACTTGATGCAAAAATTTATGACAAGGGGACAGATGTAGGTGGTATATATACTGCCAGACCAAATTTAGAGAATTCTAATCCTCAAATTATAAAAAAAATGACCCTATCAGACTTAAGAAAATTAACTTATTTAGGTATGAGTGCTGTGCATGAGGACACGCTTGCCCCACTTTTTGAGAAAGGTATTACAATGCGGGTACGCAACCCAAACACTCCAGAAAACATGGGCACTTTAGTTGTTCCTGAGATATCAGAAAGACCTAAGGGAATAATCGGACTAGCAGGTAAAAATAATTTTATTATTTTGTCTATCGAGAAGAGGATGATGAACAGTGAAGTTGGTTCAGCCTTACGTACTCTGTCAGTCCTAAAGGATCTTAAAATTCCTTTTGACCATGCACCTACTGGTATTGATACTATGTGCTTTGCAATAGATTTACAATATCTATCTAATAATTTTCCTTATCATACTGAAATTATCAGTAGGGTTAAAAATGCTATTGAAGCAGATATGGTAAAGATCATAGACGATATTGCTATACTTTCTGTAGTATGGACGGAATATGATCTTTATTTTGATCACCAGATTTCAGGAGCATTATTGCGCGAGGGAGTAAAAGCTCTACAAACAGATGGAGGAGCATTTACTGGTCAGAAATTAGTATACCTGAATAAAGCTGATTTGTTACGAGCCGAAGAGGCCCTACACAAAGAGTTTTTTGGATAATTTTTAATCTTGCCCTGGTATTAAATATCAGGGCAATTTTATTTGCCACTTTTCCATTTTTATGTTTAAATAAAGAAAAAACAAAAAATATGAAAAAATTCGTAATTTTCCTTAGAATTCTAGGGATATCATTTTTTTCATATCGGGCGTATGTTGCCTATGGAAAAATTGATATTAACTCTGTTGAGCCACCCCTTTATTCATCCATGTTTTATATCTGGATTATCTTAATCATGCTGGTAATCATTAAATGGACTGCTGAACTTTTTTCAAGTAAAAAAGTTAATGATGATGCTAGAGATAAACAATTTAAAGATATACAGAAGTATTTATAAGTGTATATCTGAACCTATTAAGAGCCCGTCTATATTTAAGACGGGCTTATTTAATTGTATTTTTTGTGTTTTTAGTGTATTTTGTATATGTATATTAGGGGATCGTCTAACGGTAGGACAGAAGCCTTTGAAGCTTTTAATCTAGGTTCGATTCCTAGTCCCCTAGCAATTCAGGACAAAGAGGGCTCAAAGGGCTCTTTTGTCGTTTTGTAGTAACACTTTTCTGTCGTTCGAAATTATTTTGAGCATCTATTTTCTGCTGAACTCGTTTTGATAAGACTTCAATTGGTTTCTTCAATAACGGTAAGACTTTTTTGTCTTTTAGCATCAGGTTCGAAAAAATATGAGACAAAAGCAGTCTTCGCTCTTCAGGACTTCTTTTCTTATAGATTTCCAGCGCTCTTTGCGATAGGTCTAAAATATTTAACCAGATTTCAAAGTATTTCGTTTCAATATTTTTAATTTTTAATATTTGCTCTTGAATTTCTTGTTGTTCCGCGTTTACCTCTGCTTGTTTTTTCTCCCAGATGTCAGTAGTGATTTTTTGGTCTAGTCTGTCATTGTAGAGCATATCCAATCGGCCCTGCAACTGCATATAACGAGCATTCAAGGCCTTAAGAGTGTCTTCCTTGTATTCAATCTCCTGAGCATGATTAGCCTTAATATTGGCCCTTATAGCATCCGCTTCTTGGGGTGTAATATTTTTAAAGAAGTTAAAGGTTCCAAAAAGCTGATCTTCAATTTCTTTCTCAGGGGTATAAGGTTTTTGACTACAGTTTTTATAATGACAACAGTGATAATAAACAATTCCTTTTTGTATCTCGGCAGTGACTGTCCCATTGCACTCTCCACACTTCATCATTTTCTTAAACTGGAAACTGTGCTTGCTATAAGCTGGGGTTAAATGACCTTTCCTTACACTTTGTGCTTTGTCAAAAAGCTCTTTCGTAATTATTGGTTCATGTTTTGCTTCAACATACAGTATGTCTTTCCATTTCATTGCTCCGTAATAGAAAGGTTCAGTGAGTATTTTTCCTATCATACTTTTTGCGGGTTGGTTCCCAGCTCTCGTTCTAAAGCCTTCATTGTATATCTGTCGTCTCAGTGCTTCCATTGAATAACTACCGCTTGCGTACAGTTCAAATATCTTCTTTATGAATGGGCTTACAATAGAATCAATGATGTGGATCTTATGACCATTATCGCCGACTGTTTTATAACCAATCGGGGGCTTTGTTGGAAGCCACCCTTGAGAAAGTTTTTCGGCTTGTCCTTTTTTAACCTCCTCAGAAAGATTTGAAATATATTTTTTTGCCAAGACTATTTCAATATCCCAACGGAACTTTTCGTCAGATTTTGCATTCTTATGGAGAATAAGATTTTGCTTTACAAAATGGATTTTTCTATCCTCATCCTCGCCTATCCAGTCATTTGCAGATAGGGCTTCTTTAAAGTTTCGGGTAAGTCGGTCTACTTTTTCAACAATCAAATTTTTAATATCATGTTTTGCGATAAAAGCCATCATTTCAGCAAAAACTTTTCTTTGTTTTGAGCCACTAGCACTTTCAGCAACAGAGAAGATTTTTACAACTGTAAAACTTTTACGGTGTGCATATTCAGAAAGTAATTTTTGTTGAGATGGTAGAGAATAGCCAGTTTCTTCTTGTTCTTTTGAAGACACTCGGCAGTACAATACGGCACTATTTATATCAGAATTTTTCATATATATCTATATTAACATTATTTAATAATTTTACTAAAATATAATCTACTTAGGGATCATAGTTGCTAAAATCTGGAATATTATCTGTACTTAGCTTGCGTAAGTACCGTGCTTCAGCACGCTTGTTAATATAAGTATTTTTTATATTAGTCTTTTTCTTCTTAGTATTGTTAAGGTGACTTTTTTGTACACCTTCTTTGTATTTTTTGTCATCTGGGTATAACTTATTTGTCACACAATCACTTGCATTTTTGTCGTATGGTTCAGCTAACCATTCAGAGCTTTGAGTAAAATAATATGTATTATGTAGCCAACGACCTTTGTATTTAGTTTTTTGTTTTATTAGTAGTTTATGATTTTCTAGTATTTTTATTGCTCTTATTACTGTTCTTTTATTCATATTGAGCTGTTCCGCAATAAGTCTTTCTGATGGAAAAGCAGTTCTTTCTGTGTTGTGCATGTACCTCTTAATGCAAAGATACACAACAGCGGGAGTGTACCCGATATTTTTTGTATGTTTTTCAAAAAAGATGTTTCCTATTTTGAACCAACCGTTGTTTTTAGTTTTAGGTATCAGCTCATCCATATTTATTTTAGAGAATTAGTACCAAATTCTGACCCCCTAGGAGCTGAAACTAGGGAATCAGAATTGAGCACCAACTTTTCGGTTTGTTTGTCTTCGTAATCAAAACGCGCAAGCAAATCAAAAAAGGAAGAGAGTTCATGAAACTCTTCCTTATTCAAAACAGAAAAAAGTCCTTCAGTTTTTTCTGCTGAGATTTCTTTTTTATTTTTCTTATCTTCCTGTAGCTCCATTCATCTATTAGAGCAAATAAACAAGACAAAATAACCCTGCCATACTACGGTCTCACTCCGGCTTGGGCTCAAGTAAACCCCTAAGAAATAAGGGTTTACTTATCCACATTTATTTTATTTTTGGGATCTTTATTTTATATAAAGGATTAAACAAATATCCTCCGTCAGCAGAAACAATAATATCTTCTTCTAAATCAAGTTTTAATTTAGCGGTTTCGTTTATTCCTTCTATTGCGTCCCAAACATCCTTTTTATTCTGTTCTGTCTCTATACTTATTTGTTCTCCAGTTAAAGGACTATTCTTATGTAAGATTTCTATACACCTCAATCTTTTTCCTTTTATTGAATATACCTTTCCATTTTGGTCATTTCTTAGCCCAATTTTTGATAAGGTTAAAGTGATCTTCCCATTTTTACTAACTTTATTCTTTGATATATATAGTTGTATTTCCTCTAACGACTTTTCAACAATATCATTAAAGGAAAGGCCTGTAAGTTTATTGTCTCTAGTAAGAGTAACTTCTTGTGTTGGCATATAGACCTGTAATAGTCCTTCACCCCTATCACTAGGTGTTTCTTCCTTAGACGGGAATAGTATGTTTTTTATACCCACCAATACCGGAAGGGCGATTTTAACATCACTATCCGTGCATTTTAGTTTTTCAATAGGAATACCAAACCAGCCATCAGCTCGATGTATTTTTGTATACTCTTGTAGAGCGCTTAGTACATGCTCAGTCTTTTCAAGATCTATTATAGAAAATTGCTTGAAAATATCTCTATAAGTTTCAAGTCTTTTCATGATTTTTTACAGCTATTATTATCATTATTCCATTATACCTTATGTATGGTATAATTTACATACAACTAAATAAAGAGATCTAACCCCTGTATTTTTCTATATAGGATATGATCACCAAGTCCAGTGAAGTATATAAAAAACCCATCATAATTGGGGATTTGCTTCACTGGCTATGCAGGGAAACTTGCATAGAAGGTTAAAACCTTCACTCCTTTTGTGGTGGGCTTTTTGTTGCCCAAACTACGCAAGGTTATTAGCCTATAAATAGATATTTAATTTATGGAAACAAATAAAACTAATTGCGAGAGTTGTAGTAGTACATTACAAAGTAATGCAAAATTCTGTGATAAGTGTGGTGTAAAAGTTAAAAAAATAGAGAATAAAAAATTAACAAATGAATTTAATACAGAAAATGGATTTGATTTAAGTTCACCCAAAAGGAAAAGTGGTTTAAAGGGGTATGCCTGGATTCTCCTTATTTTAATCCTAGTAATAGCTCCTCGGATATATAATTTAGTTATAAAAAATAAAATAAATAAAAACCTCCAATCAATGGAAGAAATGGAGGGTAAGCCAATCCGTCAAATATTAGATGAAAAAATAGCCGAAAGTAATAAGGCTAAGGAAATAATTATAAGAAATGGTTTGAAAGAAAAAGTGGAAAGTCAATACGGAAAACCTTTGGAATCAATACCAATAAATGTATTGATTTCTATTGTTGCTAATAATAACCTAAAGTAATCAATATGAAAAAAATTCTTTCAATACTACTTTATATTTTCGCCACTGCCTCACTCTTAATTTTAGTGAAAACAGAAATAAGGAAATATTTCACTCTTGAAGGAGATCCTTCTCCAGCCAACACTGTTATATTTTGGGGTGCACTTATCTTATTCTTAATCTTTTTCTATGCTGCGAATAAACTATGGCCAAAAAAAAGCAATTCCATAGAGAAGAATTATCAGCCAACTAATAAATCCTTATGACATGTACAAATTGTGGTAATAATATTCCTCCAAATCTTCATTTTTGTACAAATTGTGGTGAGGAAGTTTTAAAAGACCAACCAAAGGAAAGAGTATTCTTAAAAAATCTAAAACTTTTTCCCATAAAAATATTTAGATTTCTTTTTACTAAAAAAGTACTAGTCGTGATGTTAATTTTTGTAGTTTTAATTTTTTTATTTTATTGGTTTGCGTATTTACCTAAAATTGAAGAGCGAAAAGATAGAGAAACAAAATCTGCTTGTCACTACAGTGCAGAGGAAAAACATCTTGGTAGAGAATATTATGAATATAATTATAAAAAATGTTTGAGATCAAATGGTCTTGAATAATTTTTCAAATATTATGAATTGCAAAAATTGTAACAATTTAATTAGTGAAAACACAAAATTTTGTGGAAAATGCGGAAACAAAGCAAATATTTCTTTAAAAGATAATC
>CXWK01000737.1_pt3 | contig 10598 bp, 5 predicted proteins | sample 590851 | NCBI WGS metagenome assembly CXWK01 (sample SAMEA3498364, study PRJEB10139) | wastewater metagenome | biome: wastewater treatment plant; material: activated sludge | place: Denmark | collected 2014-08-01
CGATTGCCGAACGGGTCGCGGCACTCGAAGCGGTCGTAGCCGGGGATGGGCACGCTCTCCAGCGCGTCAACGCCGGCCGCGGTCAGCCGCTCGCGCCAGGCGGCCAGGTCGTCGATCTGATAGGCGACGTGGGCCTTGGTGCGCGTCCGCGCCACGCCCTCCTCAATGCCGACGTGAAGCTGCCGGTCGCCTACCTCGACCCAAAAGCCGCCCCGCCCCTTCAGCGAGTCGGGCTTCTCGATTGGGCGCAGGCCCAGAACGTCGACGTAGAACGCGCGCGCGGCCGCTTCGTCGGCGGCGGCGACGGTGATCTGAACGTGGTGGATGTCTTGAATCATGTCTTGGTCTCACCTGATAAGTGGAACGCCGAGATACGCGGAGGAGCGCGGCGGGACCCTTCTACGTCTCTCTACGCTCCTCCACGTCAGTCTGCGTCCCTCTCCTCTTCCCCTACCATAATTATGCCCAAAGAGAAGCTATCGCCGCCATTGACCGGCAAGCGGGCTGCCGGGTCGCTAGCATCATAAAGACCGAGGCGCAGTTCATAATCACCCGGCGGCAGATCGCCCGGCAGCAGCAAACCATGATTATCGACGATAGGCTCGCCCGCGCCCCAACCGGCGGTCGGCCGCGAGCCGCCACCCAGCTCCCCGTCGCGCTGGGCGACCAGGCGGCCGTCCGGGGCCAGCAGGTGCAGGAACACCTTGTAGGGCCGGGCCGTTGGGCCGCCGGCCAACCAGACTAGACGCACGCCCACGACGTCGCCCGGCCGCGCGGCCGCCGGCCAGACAGTGTACTCGCGCAGGGTGATGATTTCGCCATCGAGGGCGGCGAACGCCGCACCGCTGGGCGTGGGCGCAACTTCGGCCGGGGGCGCAATGGCGTAGACGGCCAATCGGACATCCCCTACCCACTCCTCCGATACTTTGAACGTGTTGGCGTCCAGCCAGCGCTCGATTACCCCCTGCGGATCGCGTTGCCCCTCGCCCCAGTACAGGACATAGAGCCGGTCGTGGGCGGCGACGATGCGCGCCAGCTCCGGCTCCAGCAGGGCGGGATCGGGTTGGCCGAGCGGCAAGGGGTAGACCGGCGCGCCGTCGCGGTGGTAGTAGGTGAACACTTCCCACTGGTTGGGGGCGACGAGGATGACGCCGACGTTGCGGTCGTCGGCGGCGATGCGCGCGGCCATGCCCCGGTAGTCGGCACGGGCGAAAGTCGGGTCGCCGTAGAGGTTGCCCAACGACACGACGTTGCCGGCCAACACCAGCGCCGTCAACAGCCCTGGCAGCCACAGCCGGCGGCGCGGCGCGCCCCAGCCGAAGCCCATCAGCAGGCCCAGAAAGGGCACGGCCACCAGCAGGAACTTGAAAAAGGCCGGGTCGGTTGCGCCAACGAGGTACATGAGGGCCAGCGGGACGACAATCAGCGTTGCCGCGACCGCCGACCGCCGACGGCCGACGGCCACGCCCAACGCCGCCAGCGCCGCGGCGGCGACGAGCGCCCAGACGGCTTCATTGTGGTTCACGGTCGGGCCGAGCACCAGCCAGCGCCAGCTATCGGCCAGGAAGGCGAGCAGCGGCGGCCGTTCGCCCCCGCGGCCGCCCACCTGGCGCAGGAAGATAGGCAACCAGGGCAGGTAGGAAGCCACGGCGATGGTGACCAGTACTAGCCAGACGATGAAGGGGCGAAGAACCTCACGCCAAGATCGCCAAGGGCGCACAGCGAGCAGTACTACCAACCCCTGCGCCACCAGGACGGCCGGGAAGAAGTAGTGAGTGTAGAGACCGGCGGCGACCAGCAACACGTAGGCCACCGCCCAACGCCGTCCCGCGCCGCCCAGCCACGCCAACAGCGCCCCCGTGCTGAGCGCGGCCAACAACGCCAGCAGGGCATACATCCTCGTCTCCTGGCTGTAGTAAACGAGGACGGGGCTAATGGCCGCAAAGAGAGGGGCAAGGATCTTGGGGCTAATGACGAGGAACGCAGAGAAACGTAGAGGAGCACGGAGGGACGCAGAGGAGGTATTCTTCCTTCTTCCTCCGCGTCTCTCTGCGCCCCTCTGCGTTTCTCTGTGTTCCTCTCCCCTTCCCGGCACACGGCGCGAGAGAGCGGCGACAACCGCCACCGTCAACACCCCGGCAAAAGCCGACAACGACCGCAAGCCAAACTCCGACTCCCCAACCAGCTCGCGCCAGCCGTGCAGAAGAACGTAGTACAGCGGCGGGTGAACATCCGACGCCGTCCCCTCGACGATGGCGGCGATGGAACGTTCGCTCAGCCGGGCGCTGTTGCCTTCGTCGTTCCAGAACGACTGCGCCCCCAGGTAGTGGAAACGCAACCCGGCAGCGAGGAGGAGGATGAGGGCAGCGGCGAATAGAGAGAGGCGAAAAGCGGGTGGCGAGTGGCGGGTGGCGGATGGCGACAGGCTGACAGCCGGTGTTACGTCTCCCCTGCTCCCCTGCTCCCCTTCTACCCCGCTCACTTGCCCTCCCGCGGGGCCAGAAAGCGCAGCAAAGCCAGGAACAACACCGCCACGCCGAACAGGAACAGCGCCGGCCGCGCGCGCATCCAGGTAAATTGCCAGTCGGGCATGGGCGCGGGCGACGCCCCGGCCGTGGCATACTCCGCCACCGCGTCGTAGACCGGCAGCGGCGTGAAGTCCGGCTCCAGCATGCGGAAGTAGTACCACGCCTGATCGCGCTCCCAGTCGGCCGGGCGCTTGAAGAACCAGTAGGCATTGACGCCCACCCACGGCCACTCGGCCCGTGCCCGGTCATAGGCCCCGACGGCATAGCGCGCCTGCTGCTCCTCGGTCACGCGGCCGAAGGCGGGCACGATGCCCTCTGGGGCGACGTTCCAGCCCATCTCGCTGATCCAGATCGGCTTGCCGGCGTCCCCGTGGCGGGTCATCAGGTCGCGCAGGAAGAGGTTGTGGGCGTAGTTGATGACCGTCGGCCGGAGACGCTGGTCGGTGGGGCCAGACCACAGGCCATAGCCCTGGGCCGACATGACGTCGAAGCAGTCGCCCGCCCCGGCGGCGTACATCCGCTCCAGGAAGATGAGGTCGTTCATGTTGCGGCCATCGTTGGCCACCGTCGGCGTCAACGCTCCGGCCAGCACCACCGCGTCCGGGTCGGCGGCCTTGATGCGGTCGTGGGCCAGGCACAGCAGTTGGGTGAACGCCTCCGGGTCTACGTCCTGCAAGCCCCACTCCTCATTGCCGTTCGGCTCGTTCCAGACCTGGTAGTAGTGAATGCGGCCCCGGTAGCGCCCGGCCACGGCCGCGGCGAAGTCGCCGAAGTCGTTGAAATCGTCGGGCGGGGCGTTGGTGCCCAGTTCATCACCGCGCGCCCGGCTCCAGGCGGGCGGGTTGCTAAGACGGGCGATGATGGCGATGTCGCGCGCGGCGGCCAACTCGACGATCTGGTCGTACTTGGCCCAGGCATCGACGCCGGCCGGGTCGTTGCGCCGGTCGATGAAGTCGCCCTTGGCGTGGATTTCGATGTCCTCCCAGGGGAACTCCTGCCGGATTGCGCGCAGCCCGGCGGCGCGCACGAGGTCGAGAATCTGGGCGCGCTTCTGTGGCTCGGCCTCCTGTTGCAGAAAGGTGTTGACGCCGAAGGGGTTGACAGCGGGATAAGTCAGGGGCGAACCGGCCACCGCCGTCGGCTCCAACCGCGGCTGTGGCCGGATGGCCGTGTTGAGCCAGTGGACGACCCCCGCCGCCTGCCCACGCCACTGCTCCTCGCCCGTCAGGTCATAGAGCGACCGGGCATTGGGCCACAGGGCAACGAGCAGGGCAAGGGCGGCAAGGGCGACGAGCGCGCGGCCGAGGCGGGTGGTGGTCATGCTGCGAGTATTGTAGGGCAGGTTGCCGTCCGCGGCTACCTGCCCTCTAATAGCAGGTAGCCGCGGACGGCAACCTGCCCTACAATGATGCAGTGCGTTAGAATTCGGTTATAATTCAATTGCATAATCACGGCGGTCGGCCCCGGTTCCTCCCCCCTATTTCCCCCGGCGACGACCGCAAGGAGAGGAACAGTCATGCTGTCTGCGTTCGAACGAATCATGTTCCTGCTGCTGGTGGCCGTATGCCTGACGGCCGTCTATAACACCTTCAAACAGATGGCCCTGGTCATCAACCGCGGCCAGGGCGCGCTGGCCCTCAACGATCTGCCGCGACGGGCCATGACCGGCCTCTTCGCGCTCATCACCCAGGGCCGCATCCTCCGCCACCGCAAGATCACCTCCCTGTTCCACTACGGCGTGGCCTTCGGGTTCATTTTCTACGGCCTGGTCAACGTCATCGACGTGCTGGAAGGGCTGATCCCCGGCTTCACCTTCCTGCACGACAACATCATCGGCCAGTTGTTCCGGCTGGCGGCCGACCTGTTCGCCGCCGCCGTGCTCATTGGCGTCGTCTACTTCCTGCTGCGCCGCTTTGCCGCGCAGGACCCGGCGCTGAAGACGCGCGGCAATGTCAAGCTGATGGAGCGCGTGCGCGAAGGCGGCATCAGCGTCGACTCGCTCATTGTCGGCCTGTTCATCCTGGCCCACGTCGGCTCGCGGCTGCTGGGCGCGGCGTTCAAGGTGGCGCTGGAGGGGCCGGACGGCTGGCAGCCGGTGGCCAACTTCATCGCCGGCACGTTCCTGGGCGGGCTGTCGCCGGCGGCGCTGGAGATCGGCTTCCACGTCTTCTGGTGGACGGCCATCGGCCTCATCTTCCTCTTCCTGCCCTACTTCCCCTATACCAAGCACGCCCACCTGTTCATGGGGCCGACCAACTTCATGCTCAGCCCGGATCGCAACTACCTGGGCCAGATGAAGAAACTCAACCTCGATGACGAGACCATCGAGCAGTTTGGCGCCAACGACCTCGACGACCTGCCCAAAAAGCACATCCTCGACGCCTTCGCCTGCATCATGTGCAATCGCTGCCAGGAGGTCTGCCCGGCCTACAACACCGGCAAGGAACTCTCGCCGGCGGCGCTGGAGATCAACAAGCGCTACTACATCCGCCAGCACATGGGCGAGCTGGCCGGCGGCGCGGCCAACGGCGTGCCTCTGCTCGACTACGCCATCAGCCAGAGCGCCGTCTGGGCCTGCACCGCCTGCGGCCACTGCATCGAGATTTGCCCCGTCGGCAATGTGCCCATGCTCGACATCATGGAGATTCGCCGCGACCAGGTGATGATGCAGAGCGAGTTCCCGGATCAGTTGACGGCCGCCTTCCGCGGCATGGAGCGCATGGGCAACCCGTGGCAGGCGCAGGGCAGCCGCATGGAGTGGGCCACGCCGCTGCCGTTCGAGGTGCCGACGGTCGAGGAGAACCCCGACTACGAGTACCTGTTGTGGATCGGCTGCGCCGGGGCGTTCAACCCCGACGCCCAGAAGACCGTCCGCGCTGTGGCCACCATCCTCAACGCCGCCGGCGTCAGCTTCGCCACCCTCGGCGACGACGAGACCTGCACCGGCGACAGCGCCCGCCGCGCCGGCAACGAGCCGCTCTTCCAGGCCATGGCCGAGGCCAACATCGAGACGCTCAACGCCGCCAAAGCCAACGAGCGACGCATTGTCACCAGTTGCCCTCACTGCTTCACGACTATCGGCAAAGAGTACGGCGAAATGGGCGGCCACTATCAGGTCTTCCACCACACGCAGCTCATCGCCGACCTGGTCGGCAAGGGCAAACTGCGGCTGAACGGCAAGGTGCTGGAACAGGCCACCTTCCATGATCCGTGCTACCTGGGCCGCCACAACGGCGTGCTGGCCGAACCGCGCGCGGCGCTGGCCGCCGCCGGGCTGACCCTGCTAGAGATGCCCCGCAGCGGCAAGGACTCCTTCTGCTGTGGCGCGGGCGGGGCGCAGTACTGGAAGGAAGAGGAGCACGGCACGGAAACGGTCAACGCCAACCGCTTCCGCGAGGCGCGGGCTACCGGCGCGGCCGTGCTGGCCGTCGGCTGCCCATTCTGCAACACGATGATGAGCGACGCTAACCGCGAGCAGGGCGCACCGATGCAAGTGCGCGACGTGGCCGAACTCGTCGCCGACGCCCTGGCCGCGCCCGTCGCCGCCTAAAGAAAATAGAAACCACAGATTACACAGATTTCACAGATAAATTCTTCTAATCTGTGAAATCTGTGTAATCCGTGGTTTCTTCCCTCTTTCAACATCATGACTTCACCCGACACAGCGCCGACGATTGAGACAGTGGAGGACATCGGCCGCCGGGTGCGGGCCGGGTTCGACGACTGGGCCAACCTGGGCGACGTGCGCGTGAGCCGCGACGGGGATCTGCTGATGTTCAGCTACACCCCGCCCGCCCAGTACGCCGGCCGTTGGAACGCCTTTGAGCAGATGAGCCGCGGGCTGATCGTCAACGCCGTGACGGGCGAGGTCGTGGCCCGGCCGTTCGACAAGTTCTTCAACTGGGGCGAGGGCGGCCGGACGAGCAACGTGCCCATCGTTGCCGTCATGGAGAAAGTCGACGGCTCGCTCATCATCGGCTTCCATCACGACGGCCGCTGGCGGGCAGCCACGCGCGGCGCTTTCCATAGCGACCAGGCCCAGTGGGCGCAGCGCCAACTGGACACTCTGCCCGCCCTGGCCGGCATTCCCACCCACTGGACGCTGCTGGCCGAGGCGGTCTATCCCCAGAACCGTATCGTCATCGACTATGCCGGGCGCGAACAACTCGTCCTGCTGGCGCTGCGCGACCGCCGTACAGGTCAGTACGCCGAGCTCGATGTCGTCCGCGACACGGCCGCCGCGCTCGCCCTACCCATGCCCGTGGTCTACGACCATCTGGACACCATCGACGGTATCCACGACGCCCTGCAAGGCATGACGGCCAACGAAGAGGGCTTCGTCGCCCTCTTCGCCGACGGGCAGCGCTTCAAGTTCAAGTCGGCCGCGTACCTGGAACTGCACAAGCTCGTCTTTGGCCTGACCTTTCGCGCCGCGCTGGAGTCGGTGCGCGACGGCAAGGTCGAGGCCATCCGCAGCATCGTGCCGGAAGAGCTACGGGCCGAGTTCGACGGCTGGGTGGAGCAGATCGAGAGCCGCATCGCCGCCGTGCGCGCCGAGGTGGCCGCGGCGCTGGCGGAGGCGCGGGCCGCCGGCGTCACCGGCGACCGCAAGGCGTTTGCTCTATGGGCCGCCGAGCACTACCCGCAGTTGCGCGTCTACCTCTTCGCGGCCCTCGACGGCAAGCCGCTGGAGCCGATCATCTTCCGCCTGGCCTTTGCCGAATAGCCAGGGTCAAAGCAAGCTAGTTTGGGTGTCACAAGACCTCACGCAAAGATCGCCAAGAGCGCCAAGGACGCAAAAAGACCACTCTTCCTTTGCGTTTTTCGCGTCCTTGGCGATCTTTGCGTGAGGTCTTTATTGTCCACACCAACTTTGTAATCCCCCTGCGAGACCCCACGAAGTTATTGACATTGCCTGAATATCGCGCTATGATGTTGCAAACGTTTACTTAGCAACGCCGCAACGCACAGCATGGCCCGCAGAAAGACGTCCCGAGAAGTGACGATCGTCGATGTGGCAAGGGAAGCCGGGGTTTCCTACGCCACGGTCTCGCGGGTTGTCAACAATAAATCTTTCGTCAAAACGGAAACGCGCGCCAAGGTCCTGCAAGCCATGACCCGCATGGGCTATCAGGCCAATCTCCACGCGCGCAGTCTGGCCGGCGGCCGATCGAACGTGATCGGCCTTTTGGTTGTTGACCTCGCCACGCAGTATATGGGCGAGATCATGTTCGGTATTGACGACGTATTGGCCGCCCGGCAATACGAGTTGATGCTCTACACCACCCACCGTCGCAAGACGAAAGAGTCCGCCTACGTCCAGATGATGGCCCGCGGTCTGGCCGATGGCCTGCTGATTCTCCTGCCCCGCGACCCCGACGCCTATCTGGAATCGCTGCGCAACCGCGATTTCCCCTACGTGCTGATCGACCACGACAGCCACGATCCGTCCGACTTGTACGTCTACGCTGCCAATACCCAGGGCGGATATGACGCCACAAAGCATCTCATCGACCTGGGCCATAAGCGTATCGGCATGATCACCGGCTGGATGGACATGACCAGCGCCCAGGATCGCCTGGCGGGCTACAAAGCGGCCCTGGCCGACCACGGCTTGCCGCTGGATAACGACCTCGTCTTTGAGGGCGACTTTGCCCAGGCATCCGGTTTTCAGGGGCTTTCGCGTCTGCTCGACCTGCCGGAACCGCCAACGGCTGTGTTCGCTTCCAACGATGCGACGGCTATGGGCGTCCTGGATGCGGCCCGTGTGCGTGGCCTGAGCATACCCGAGGACTTGTCGGTGGTCGGCTTTGACGATATCCCCCTGGCCGCGTCCCTGAATCCACCGCTGACGACAGTTCGCCAACCGATGCAGGAAATGGGCCGGATCGCCACGCGCATGTTACTGGATCGGATTCACGATCCGCAACAGAAACTGACGAGTATCACTTTGCCGACCGAGCTGGTTTTGCGGAGTACGACCACTTGGTCAAAAACGGCGGTGGCCACGTGAACTGTTCTTTGCCGAATGATGCAAACGTTTACATCAATTCCCGGCCATTTCCCGCATCTGGCGCGCCCTGCACCGCTCCGAAACGGCTACTCCGCGCTCCCCTTGGAACGACGCTTATCAGGAGGTGCCACTGATATCGATGTTAGGAACTGAGTTGTCAACCTGTCGAACCTGCTTTGCTAGCCATTTGGAAAGGAGAGAAAGATGAAAAGGCTCGTTCTTGTTTTGATCGCCCTGCTTGTGCTGGTGGCCTGCCAGCCCGCAGCGACGGTTGAGGTCGAAGTGACCCGCGTCGTGACCGAAGAAGTCACACGGGTCGTGACCGAAACGGTCATGGAACAAGGGGAAGAGGTTGAGGTAACGCGCATCGTTACCGAAGTCGTCGAAGTGCCGGCCGGAGAGGAAGTGGAAGTGGTCGATGCCGCTCCCGTACTGGGCACTCTGCCGCGCAGCGAGACGCTGATCGCCGGTATGCTGACCGGCCGCGCCGGCACGCCCGGCAACTTCAACGAATGGGTCGGCTGGAAGAACCGCGACCGCGGCATGCAGAATCTGGCCAATGAGCCGCTCTGGTCGGTTGACTTCGCCACTGGCGAGATCATCAACGGCCTGGCCGCCGGCGACCCGGTCTACAATGAGGACTTCACCGCCCTGACCATCCCCCTGCGCGAGGGCGTCACCTGGGATGACGGCGAGCCGTTCACCTCGGCCGACGTCGTCTTCACCGTCGAGACGCTCATGTCCAATAGTGGCTTCAACGCCAACAGCTTTTTCGTGGCCAATGTGGCCAGCGTGACGGCGCCCGATGAGCTCACGGTCGCGTTCGAATTGACGCAGCCGAACTCGCGCTTCCACACCACGTTCCTCGACCGCTGGGGCAGCACGTGGATCATGCCCAAACACATCTTCGAAAATGTCGAAGATCCCATCACCTTCGAGTTCAACCCGTTCGTCGGCACCGGCCCCTACAAGCTCCACAGCTTCGACGAAGCCGGCTTCTGGACGGTCTGGGAGAAGCGCGAGGACTGGCAGAACAGCCCGACCGGCATCCTCTATGGCGAGCCGAAGCCCAAGTACATCGTCTTCCAGGCGTTCGCCAACGAGGGCGCCAAAGTCGTCGCGCAGTTGACGCATCAGCTTGATGCCGTTGACCTGTCGGCCGAAGGTCTGTCGGCGGCGTTGGCCCAGGGCGATACCGTCCGCGCCTACCAGCCGCAATTCCCGTGGGTCGTGAACAACGACCCGGCCATGACCGGTATCACCTTCAACACCAAGGTTGCCCCGTTCGACGAAACCGACGTCCGCTGGGCGCTGCTGCTGTCGATCGACATCGCCGAGTACGTTGGCCAGGCAGTCGACGGCACGGCCACCCTCAGCCCGGTACACATTCCGTCGCTCGGCTCTTACCCTGAGGACTTCATTGCGCCGATGGAAGAGTGGCTGGCCGACTTCGAGCTTGACCTGGGCGACGGCGAGATGTTCAAGCCGTACGACACCGATGCGGCGCTGAAGCTTGTCGAGTACGCCAAGGGGCGTGGCTACGTCGTCCCCGAAGATGAGGCGACCGTGGCCCAGACCTTCGGCCTCGGCTGGTACAAGCACGACCCCGAAGCGGCGGCCAAGCTGCTGATCAAGCATGGCTTCTCGCAGGACGCCGAGGGTATGTGGCTGCTGCCGGACGGCACGCCCTGGACGATTGAAGTCCTCGACCGCACCGACACGTCGCACCACGCCTTCAAGAACTGCAACGCCGCTGTCCAGCAGTGGAAGCAGTTCGGCATCGACGCCGTCTACATCGCCAACGACGCTAATGTCACCCTGACCGACGAAGGCAACTTCCAGGTCACCTGCGCCTGGCCGGCGTTTGAGCCGTGGGGCGCTGGGGTGGACCTGATCCGATCGTTTGACGTCTTCAACTCCGAGTTCGTCGCCGATGAGATCGGGGTGGCCACGTCTGGCCATGAGTCCCGCTGGTCTAGCCCGGAGATGGACGCCGTCCTGGAGACGCTGCGCACCACCGATCCGGCCGACACCGAAGCAGTGCGCCTGGCCGGCAT
>CXWK01027405.1_pt1 | contig 10597 bp, 13 predicted proteins | sample 590851 | NCBI WGS metagenome assembly CXWK01 (sample SAMEA3498364, study PRJEB10139) | wastewater metagenome | biome: wastewater treatment plant; material: activated sludge | place: Denmark | collected 2014-08-01
ACCGAGCCGTCTACGTGATCTCGGTGGCCGCCGAGTTGGCGGGAGTACATCCCCAGACGTTGCGCATCTACGAGCGCAAGGGCCTGGTGGATCCCGCCCGCACCGGCGGCGGCAGCCGTCGTTACAGCCAGTCCGATATCGATCTGCTCCGCCGTATTCAGGAGTTGACCAACGAGGGCCTGAACCTGATGGGAGTGCAACGGGTACTGGAACTCGAAACCGAACTCATGGCGGCCCGGGCAGAGACCGAAGCGCTCCGCGAACAGGCCAATCGGGCCCTCGCTGACACCCGTGCAGCGGCGGCGGAACAGCTCCGCGCCCAGCGGCGCGACCTGGTTCCGCTGCGCCAGGACGTGGTGCTCTACCGAGACAACCGGCCCGGCCGGACCCGCTGACACAGGTTGGCGCCGCAGCGACGACAACCCGCGCGCGAAACCAGGACCGCTCCGCCGTCCTGTGGGTGGGAGAGCCCGGTGATCGTGTCGAGACGGCGATCGTGAAGATCACGGCCTCGACATCGATGCATCCGGCTCACGCTTTGGACGGGGAATCGATCCCGATCTCGGCGCCATCAGAGCAGCTTGTGCCCCCCTCGATGACTTCTTGGGACCGGCTGACCGGTCCGACGATCACCCCGTAGGGCATCGCCCACTTCCCAGGATGAACGGATCGGCCGCAGGTGTCAACGTCCACTTTCTGACGAACCGTCAGCTGGTTGAGCCTTCTGGCGGTACGCGACACGCGAGCCGTGGTCCACCTCCTATGGTGGGGAGTGCCGTGGCCGGGGGGTCATGGCCAAACACGAGGAGGAAGCGGATGTCCCAACGGCATCAGAAGTCTCAGACCTCAGTCATTCCCGAGGCCCGAGAGGACCGTAAGCGGGAACATCGACGGTTACGTCAGAAGGTCCGTCAGGACCTCCACGTCGCCGTCGAAGAGGGTGACGTGGAGGAGGTGGTGCTCGATCGGCCACACCCGACGCACGGCTACCGCGAGGACCACGAGATGCCAACCTCCAATGCGGTGCCGGGCCCACCAAATCGCACCAAGCACTGGAAGCAGTCGTTCTGGAAGCGACGTAAGAACGAGCGTCGCCGCCGCGCCGCCGAGTTCAACGCCGCCGCCAACTGAGCGACCAGGCTCAGCGGTTTGAAAGATCACGAGGGGTCCGGAGTCGAAAGGTCGGCTCCGGACCTTTCGCTTGGCGGGCAGCTTCTGTAAGGTGAAACCTGAACCTAGAACAAGGTATGGATTTGCCCGTTGGCGACGTTCAACACTGCCAGGACCTTCCGGAGCGCCACCAACTACTGACGCCGCCAACGTGGGATTCGATCATGGACGAAGACTTTGAACCACCGGAGGTCGCCTACTCCGAAGAGCGGCCCCTGACGTCCAATGATCCGGACGACGTCATCACCCCGATGGGCCAGGTGGACGCGTACGGCGCATTCGCCCGGGGCCTCGGCCGTGACACGCTGATCAAGATCATGATTGCAGCGTTCGTGCTGATCCTGATCGCGGTTACGATCGGCGCAATCTCTTCCTGAACACCGATCGGAAAGGCCTTGCCCATGGCCAAAATCGTGGTGTACTCGATGGCGTACCGGGGTGATGTGTTCCCGTACGTTCCGATTGCGTCCGGCCTCGCTCGAGCGGGCCACGACGTGGTCTTCGTCGTGCCGGAGGAGGACCACCCTCTCTTTGCAGCCGAGCCGTTCCGGTGTGCGTCATCGGGGACGGACTTCGCCCCAAAGCTGCTCGACGAGCACGCTGAGTACGTAGCACGATGGGGCAAACGCTTTGGTGGTGGCCTGATGTTGCACCTCTACTTCGGTGAACTCACCATCCCGTACCTACCGCAGCTACACGCGGCGCTGGAAGCGGAGGTGGCGGACGCCGATCTGCTGTTCTCGCATCCCGCGGCCGCAGTGAGCGGGTCGATGGCCGCCGAGCTCCATGACGTGCCGTTGGTTGTCGGGGACCTGTTCCCAATGATCATGTTGTCCGAGTACGACCCGATCAGCTCGCTGCCCTACCCGGGCCGCCGCCTCAACCGCATGCTGATTCGTGGAATGCGGTCTCGGCTGATGGACCCCATGTTCAGCGCCAAGGGTTTCCGGGCGTTCCGCCGGCAGCTTGGGCTGAGCAACGACGGCTGGAACGTGATGGACGCCCGGCTGTCCCCGTTGGCCAACCTGGCTCTGGTCCCGTCGGCCTACTACCCGCCCCGGCCCGATTGGCCCGACAACTACACGATGGTCGGGTTCACCCCCTGGGAAGGGCCCGATGGTGGACGGCTCGACAGCGAGGTGACCGAATTCCTCGACGCAGGTGACGCACCCGTCGTGGTGACCCTGGGCACCAGCGCCGCATCGGCGCAGCCACAGGTCTTCGACCAGGCCCTTGCCGCCCTGGATGCCCACCGGGAACGAGCCGTGGTCCTCGCATCCAACGACGACCTCGCAGCAGATCTTGCCCAACGCGTCGGCGCCCAACACCTCGTCCGCCCGTTCATCCCGCTCGCCCCGCTACTCCGCCGGTCCAAGGCCATCGTTCACTCCGGGGCTCACGGAACGAACAGCCTCGCGCTCCTCGCCGGTGTCCCGTCGGTGATCGCCCCCTGCCTCTTCGACCAGGTCGCACACGGCCGTCGCCAACAGGAGCTCGGCACAGGCGCCTGGGTTCGGAGGAAACGCGATCTACCCAAGGCCGTGGCTACGATCCTCAACCCCGCCAACGGCTACACCGAGCGAGCACAGGCGTTCTCCGAACAGATCTCCCAGGAGGACGGCACCGCCCGAACGATCACCGAGTTGGAACGCATCCTGGACTCGACGAGTTCCTGACAGGAACACCTCAAGAGACCACGAGGGACCTCAACCCGACCAAGCAGGTCGACGCCTCCTCACGCTGGAGGTCTCCTTGGTCTCATGGGGCCACAAGCCGTGCCGAGTTGCCGATCTGAGCATGCTTCGCCAGTCCCCTCGACGGTCGAGGCAACATCGGACATGACGGATCATGACCACCTCCGTGTGTCCAGGTTCAGCGTTGGGAAATGGCGATGCAACAGATGAGCATGCTCAAGTCGTTATGAGGGAGAACAGGTTGCCGGGATCGAGCCTTCCAGGAGGAAGCATGGCGGCCTATCGGGCTGCTGACACGCCGACCGGGCGGGGTGAGGTCAGGTGATGCGCCGTGAGGGTGTCTATCAGTCGTTGGTGTGGCGGTGGGGCCAACAGATCGACGCCGGCACGTTGGGCACCAAACGTNNTGGCGCTGCACGTCGACGTGAGTGTCCACGGCGGCGCCACCTCCCCGAAGATCTAACGGGCTCCCCGTTAGCTGTAGACCAGGGTGGCCACCCCGGAGGCACCTCGAAGTTCGTAGTGCTGGAGAGGGCCCGGCACCAAGGCGGCCCCGCCAATGCTCGTGCGCGTCGTCAGCAGCACCGCGTAACCGTTGAAGCTCACCGCCTCACCCTCAAGGTTCACCTGAGGAAGCACGACCTGCACCGTCTCCACCGACAGGTCGGGTATGGCGACAAGTTCCGCATCAAGATGCCACCCGCCGGGGCCCTGCCTGATGGACACCATCCGTCCTTCGACACCGTCCACCGTGACCGACCCCAACGGTTGTCCGTCTATCGAGTTGGTGTCCAACATGCCTGAGAGTCCTTCACCGCTGAACTCAAAGTGGTTGGCCTGCTCAAATCGCTGCAGCTTTGTCATCGTGCCCCCCGAAATTCTGTCAACTCGAAGGGTAGATGGGAATCAGCGGATCCGAAAGGTGTTTTGTTGGTCGCTACTCCTGGACGAGCTCGATGAGGGTGCCGAAGCTGCCCTTGGGGTGCACGAAGGCCACCGTGGTGCCACGGGACCCTGGGCGGGGCTCCTTGTCGATCGCCGTGGCGCCGGCGGCAACCATCGAGGCCAAGGCCTCAGCGCAGTTGTCCACGCGGTAGCCGATGTGGTGCAGACCCTCGCCGCGCTTCTCGATCGACTTGGCGATCGGCGAATCGGGGCGGGTTGCGGCGGTCAACTGGATGTAGCTCTCGGCCACCTTCACCAGCGCCTCCTCGACCCCGTCGGACTCGACGATCTCCCGGTGTGCCACCTCGGCACCAAAGGCTTCGGCGTAGTAGGCGATCGCCGCGTCCAGGTCGCGAACAGCGATGGCGACGTGATCGATTTCGGTCAGCAACATGTGGGGGTCCTCTCGGTCGTGACGGGTGGCGGTGGCGGACGGGCCGCTCAGGCCTTTGAAGCGGCCATCCGTCGAAACAGGTTGATGCGGTCTTCGCCGACCGACTCGCGCTTCGCCCGGTCGGTGATGCCCAGGCCCTCCTCGGGCGCCAGGCACAACACACCCAGCTTGCCCTCGGCCTCGTTGCGGTGAACCTTCAGGGCGGCGTCGCCAACGTGATCCAACGCGAACACGTCCGACATCACCGGCACGATGGCACCGGTTCCAAGCAGCCGGTTCATCTCCCAGGCCTCCTGGTAGTTGGCGAAGTGCGACGAGATGATGCTCTTCAGCTTCATCCACAGGTGGCGGTTGTCGTACTCGATCATGTAGCCGCTGGTGGCGGCACAGGTGACGATCTTGCCGCCGCGCTTGGTGATGAACACCGACGCACCCATGGTGGAACGGCCCGGATGTTCGAAGACGATGTCCGGATCGTCGCCCAGCATGCCGCGCACCTGTTTGCCCAGGCGGCGCCACTCACGCTCGTCCTGGGTGTGCTCGTCGGACCAGAACCGGTAACCCTCGGCCTTGCGGTCGACGACGAACTCGCAACCCATTGCGTTGAGGAGCTCGGCCCGCTCAGGCGACGAAACCACACCCACCGGAGTGCCACCACCGTTGAGCACCAACTGGGTGGCGTAGGCGCCGATGCCGCCGGTGGCGCCCCAAATGAACACGTTGTCACCCTGCTTCATGCGAGCGGCGTTGTCACCCACCAGCATTCGGTAGGACGTGGACGCACACAGTGCATTGACCGCCGACTCCTCCCAACTGAGGTGGGTGGGCTTGGGCATCAGCTGATTGGCCTTCACGATCGACAGGTCGGCCAGACCACCGAAGTTGGTTTCAAAGCCCCAGATTCGCTGGTTGGCCGCCTGCATCGAATCGTTGTGTGCCGAATGGTCTTGATCATCCACGTGGTTGCAGTGCACCGTCACCCGGTCGCCGGGCTTCCAGTTGCGCACGGCCGACCCCACCTTCACCACCACGCCGGAGGCATCCGAGCCGACCACGTGGTAATCGAGGGCGTGACGCTTGCCCCACACCGACTCCTTGCCCAAACGGTCGAGGAACGCAAAGGTCGGGAGCGGCTCAAAGATCGACGTCCACACCGTGTTGAAGTTGATCGAGCTGGCCATGACCGCCAGGTACACCTCGTCGGGGGCCAGCTCGGGTGTGGCCACCTCGTCGACGTGCAGGGTTTCGCGGGGGTCCTTATCGGCCGACTCGTAACCGTCCCACATCGCCTGCTCCTCGCGCAGCACGTGTGCCGCCCGGTAGCTCTCGGGAATGGCCAGGTTGGCGATGTCCTCGCCGGAGGCGTCGGACTGGATGGCGTCGAGAATCTCCTGCATTCGTGCAAGGTTACTGGTCGGTAGCTTCGACCATCGAACTCCGACCTCACCTCGCGGGCACAAAAGTCGCGTTGAAGTCGTCGTGGTTCACCACAACGCACGTGATCGACACGGGGGGTAGGTTGGGCACAAGGGGGAAGCCATGAACGTCAACGACGTACTCAAGGGCAAAACAGCAGTTGCGGGAAACTCGGGCCCGGTCGCCACGGTCAAGCCGGACGACACCGTGGCCGACGCGGTGGCGGCGCTGCGTGAGCCCAACATCGGCGCGCTGGTGGTCACCTCCGACGGGTCGAGCATCGTTGGCGTCATCTCCGAACGCGATGTGGTCCGGCGCCTGGCCGAGGAGTCAACCAATGTGCTGGCTCGCACCGTCTCCGAGGTGATGAGCACCGAGCTACGCACCTGCGCGATGACCGACGAGCTGGCGGATCTGGCACGTCAGATGACCGATAGCCGCATTCGCCATCTCATCGTCACCACCGACGACGAGATGGTGGGCATCATCTCCATTGGCGATGTGGTGAAGTCGCGGCTCGACCAGCTCGAGTATGAGAAGGCCCGCTTGGCCGAAGAGAACGAGCAGATCACCGAGTACATCCAGACCGGACGCTGACCATCTAGCTTCGCAATCATGCTTGCTGTTGCCGCCGTCTCGCAGTCATCTCACGACCCACTGAGTGGACTGGAGGTGGGCGAACGACCCGAACCGGAGGTGCCCGAGGGTTGGACCACGGTGGAGCTTCGGGCGGCCACGCTGAACCATCACGACCTGTGGTCGCTTCAGGGGGTCGGGCTTCCTGCCGACCGGCTGCCAATGATCCTGGGCTGCGATGGTGCCGGGCTGGACGCCGAAGGCAATGAGGTGGTGGTGCACGCGCTGGTGGGCGACCACAACTGGCGCGGCGACGAAACCTTCGACCCCAAGCGCTCGATCCTGTCGGAACGCCACCCTGGCACCTTCGCCCAGCGGGTGGCCGTACCCAAGCGCAACCTGGTGCCCAAGCCGGCGTCACTCAGCTTCGAGGAGGCTGCGTGCCTCCCAACGGCCTGGCTCACCGCGTACCGCATGCTGACCACGCGGAGCGGCATTGCCCCCGGATCTGCGCTTCCCCCTGGAAGCACGGTGCTGGTGCAGGGCGCCGGTGGAGGCGTGGCCACTGCGCTCGTCGCGCTCGGCTCGGCGATGGGCCTGCGCATGTGGGTCACCTCGCGCGACGAGGCCAAGGGTGCCTCCGCCGTCGACCAACTGGGCGCCGATGCCCACTTCCCCTCGGGTGCGCGCCTGCCCCACAAGGTGGATGCCGTCATGGAGACCGTGGGTGCAGCCACGTGGGGGCATTCGATTCGTTCACTGCGGCCGGGTGGCACCGTCGTGGTCTGCGGGGCCACCAGCGGCGATCCCTCCCCTGCCGAGATGACCCGCATCTTCTTCCTCCAACTGTCGGTGATCGGCTCCACCATGGGCACCCGCGACGAGCTGGAACGACTGCTATCGTTCCTCGACGTCACCGGGGTTCGTCCAATCGTCGATGCCTCCTACCCCTTGGCCGACGCCGCCGGCGCGTTCGCCAAACTGCACGAGGGCGACGTGTTCGGCAAGCTCGCCCTCACCATGGGCTGAAGTGGCCGGGGTGACCCGCCGAGTTACCGGCGGGTAACGTGGCAGGTCCGACAGGACGTCTCGCGCACACAGCGCCCCAAAACGCACTCTGGGAGTTTCCATGGCAGGTTCAGTCATCCTCGGCGGAGCACGCACTCCGTTCGGCAAGTTCTCCGGCTCGCTCGCCGGGTTCTCCGGCGCAGAGCTGGGGGGCAAGGCCATCGCTGGCGCCCTCGAGCGCACCGGCATCTCAGCCGATCAGGTCGACTACGTACTGATGGGCCAGGTGCTCCAGGCAGGCGCAGGCCAGATCACGGCCCGCCAGGCAGCAGTCGCCGCCGGCATCGGCCTCGATGTGCCCGCGACCACCATCAACAAGGTGTGTCTCTCCGGCATCAACACGATCATGCTGGCCGACCTCCTCATCCAGGCGGGAGAGGCAGAGATTGTCGTCGCCGGGGGCATGGAGTCGATGACCAATGCTCCGTACCTGCTGCGCGAGGCCCGCTCGGGCATGCGAATGGGTGACAAGACCGTCGTCGACTCGATGATGCACGACTCCCTCTTCTGCGCCATCGATGAGCTGGCCATGGGCGCATCCACCGAAAAGTACGCCGCCGCAGCCGGCCTGAACCGCGACGTCCAGGACAATCTGTCGGCCCAGAGCCACGAACGCGCCGCCGCCGCCCAAAAGGACGGCAAGTTCGACAACGAGATCATCCCGGTGGCGATTCCTCAGCGTAAGGGCGACCCGATCTTGTTGGAGGCCGACGAGGGCGTGCGTCCTGGCACCACCGCCGAGTCGCTGGGCAAGCTGCGCCCGGCATTCGCCAAGGACGGCAACATCACGGCGGGCAACGCCTCACAGATCTCCGACGGCGGCGCCGCCGTCATCGTGTGCTCGGCTGCCAAGGCCAAGGAGTTGGGCCTCACCCCGTTGGGCGAGATCGTGTCGATCGGCCAGGTTGCAGGCCCCGATGCCTCGCTGATCTCCCAGCCCGCCCAGGCGATCAAGGCCGCACTGGCCAAGGCCAACCTGGCGGTTGAGGACATCGATCTGTTCGAGCTCAACGAGGCCTTCGCCGCCGTCGGTTGTCAGTCGATGAACGACCTGGGTATCTCCGACGACATCGTCAACGTCAACGGCGGGGCGATCGCCATTGGCCACCCGGTGGGCGTGTCCGGCACCCGAATCGTTTTGACGCTGCTCAACGAGTTGCAGCGGCGTGGCGGTGGCACTGGTGCCGCTGCGCTGTGCGGCGGTGGCGGCCAGGGCGACGCCATGATCGTCCGCACCGTCTGAGCCGACCGAGTTCTCCAACCCTGGGGTAGACGAGGCGTCGCCGGCGACGATCACACGTGCGCGCTCGCAGACGGCACCGTCTCATGCTGGGGCCTCAATAGCGCCGGGCAGTTGGGCGACACCACCAACAACGGCATCAACACGGCCAATCCCACTCCAACACCGGTCGCCTGGCTCGACCAAATTCGGCGCCCCCCGGTTGATCAGGCGGTGCCGCCAACGGAAGGCGGAGCTTCGGTTGCGGTCGGCTCTGGTGATGGCGGAACGGCCGGTGATCCGAGACCGTGGGTGCGGCCCTCCAGGGCACGCCCCAAAGTGAGCTCGTCGGCATACTCCAGGTCGCCGCCCACCGGCAGGCCGCTGGCGATGCGGCTGACCTCCAGGCCGGGTAGGTCCAGCAACCGGCTGAGATACAGCGCCGTGGCCTCACCCTCAAGGTTTGGGTTGGTGCACAGAATCACCTCGGTGATGTCCTCCTCGCCGATACGAGCGACCAACTCACGGATGTGTAGCCGGTCCGGCCCGATGCCGCGGAGATGGTCGATGGCGCCGCCGAGCACGTGATAGCGACCCGAGTAGGTGCCGGTGCGCTCCACCGCCACCACGTCCTTGGGCTCCTCCACCACACACAGCACGTGTGCGTCGCGGCGGTCGTCGTCGCACACGCCGCACAACTCCGCCTCGGACACATTGAAGCAGCGCTCACAAAACCGCACCTTGTCCTTCACCTCGATGATCGCCCGAGTGAGACGCATGGCCTCCTCCCGATCGGCATCCAGCAGATAGAAGGCAATGCGCTGGGCCGACTTGGGGCCGACCCCCGGCAGACGCCCCAACGAGTCGATCAGTTCCTGAATCGGTGCGGCATAGGTGGGCACCGGCCTTAGGCCTCGCCGTCGACCGCACCAGGAAACGCGTCGCTTTCAGGTCCGCCGCCGAGACCCAACGCCGACGGGTCGAGCCCCATCGACGACAGGTCCAGTCCAGCCATCGGGTCAGCCGCCTGGTGGGAGCGTCCCACCTCTGCCACTGCGTCGCGCCATGCGGCAAGGATGAGATCCTCCAGCATTTCGGTCTCGGCCGGATCGACCACCTCGGGGTTGAGCCTCACGCTGACCGGCAAGAAGTCGCCGGTGATCGTTACGAGCACCTTGCCGCCCCCGGCGCTGCCCTCCACCTCGGTGGCGGCCAGCGCGTTCTGGGCTTCGGCCATCTGCTGTTGCATCTCCTGGGCCGTCTCCATCAGCGAACCCAGGTCCAGACCGCCCAGCAACGCCGCCATCGGGTCGGCATCGACGGCCGCCAGATCAGCATCGGCACCTGCCGGATTGGCGCTGTGATGGTCGTTGCCGGGTATCTCGGGTGTGGTCACGTCAGCTCCGGGGCGGGTTGGCCCAAGTTGGTGGATGGCGATGCAGGGCGGGGTTCACGTTACGTCGGCCGCCTCGGCGGGCCACGCAGGAGTCACTTGTCGTCGGGTGCGATCAACTCGGCGCCCGGAAACGCCTCCAGAAGCCGATTGGCGGCGCTCAGCGGTGGGTCGGCGTCCTCCAGGTCGGCCACCACCAGCCCGTCGTACTCGGAGTTGTCGGCCCATTCGGCCTCATCGGCATCGTCGCCGCCGCGAGGTGCCGGACCGCCATCGTGGGCGCTGCGCCCGTGTCGGCCAGAAGCATCACGCTCGGCGCCCGGGCTACCGGCGCTTCCCGTTCCGGCCACCAGCTTGAACGACACCCGGCGACCCGCCGCCCCAGCGAGCACCTCGCCAAACTCACCCTGACGAGACTGGGCCCGCTCCATGATGGCTGGATTGTCCAGCCTGAACTCCAGCGTGTCGCCCGTGTCGTCAAAGTGACCGACGAACAATGCCCGCGTGATGGGCTTCAGCTTTGACAACACTTCGTCGAGCAGGCCGTTCAGGCGGTCGGCCTCGCCCAATGCAGCTGCCCCGGGTGCGTCAGGCAGGCTGTCGGGCTGGGCCTGGCCGGAGGGCGTGGTCGGCGGTGCCGGGGCCGTCGGCGCTGCTGGGGCGGTCGGCGCGGTCGGCGCTATGGGGGCGGTCGGCGCAGCTGTCGCTATGGGGGCGGTTGG
>CXWK01021631.1_pt1 | contig 10590 bp, 15 predicted proteins | sample 590851 | NCBI WGS metagenome assembly CXWK01 (sample SAMEA3498364, study PRJEB10139) | wastewater metagenome | biome: wastewater treatment plant; material: activated sludge | place: Denmark | collected 2014-08-01
AGCGTGGAGCCACAATCAGTCTTCCCGAAGCGAAGGCCAAGCCGTTCGCCTTGCCCTATAAGCGCTCCCCCATTCGGAAGGAGTGATTTCTCAAGAGGAAACGAGTAAGCTTCCGGCGCAGCTGGGCTACAGATTCTAGCCTGTTGGACTCGGTCCTGATTGGACGAAGGTGCTTGGCCATGCCTACGCCGGAAGACAAAGCGCGCGAGCACATCGACCAGGCGTTAGAACAGGCGGGCTGGAAAGTACAGGACTACAAGAGCGCGGACCTTCAGGCCGGGCTAGGTGTGGTCCTGAGAAACTTCCCCCTCGTGAGCGGGCACGGCTTCGCGGATTATCTCCTGTATATCGACGGGAAAGCTGCCGGAGTCATTGAGGCGAAGAAGGAAGGGTTCCCGCTCGTCGGCGTGGAAGTTCAAGCCGAGAAATATAGCAAGGGCCTGCCTGCCGACTTACCTGCTCATATCCGACCCTTGCCGTTTCTGTATCAGAGCACCGGCTTGGAGACGCGATTCACGAACGGCCTCGATCCCCAACCACGTAGCCGCCCGGTGTTCAGCTTCCATCGACCGGAGACGTTGGCTGCCCTGATTCCGCAGCGCAGCGATGCTCCCAGAGATCTACACGGTGCATCCTTGGCAGCCGAAGCCGCAGCANNCGCAGCACCGACGCTCCGTGCCCGTTTCAGAAGACTGCCACCCCTCAGTACCACCGGGCTCTGGCCTGCCCAGGTCACCGCCATCACAAATCTTGAAAAGTCGTTGGCCCAGGATCGGCCGCGTGCCCTCATCCAAATGGCCACAGGCAGCGGCAAGACCTTCACGGCTATCAACTTCATCTACCGGCTGATCAAGTTCGCCGGGGCCAAGCGCGTGCTCTTTCTCGTCGATCGCGGCAACCTGGGCGATCAGACATTGAAAGAATTCCAGCAGTACGTCTCGCCCTATAACAACTTTAAGTTCACCGAAGAGTTTATCGTTCAGCGGCTGGCGGGTAACACCCTCGATACCACCGCGCGCGTCTGCATCAGCACCATCCAGCGCATGTACTCCATGCTCAAGGGGCGGGAACTGTCAGACGAAGACGAGGAAGCCTCCGTCTCCGGCCTCGAACGGCTCTTCAAGAAGCCCGAGCCGCTGGACTACAACCCGGCCCTTCCGATTGAAACCTTCGACATCATCGTCACCGACGAATGCCACCGGTCCATCTACAACCTCTGGGCGCAGGTGTTGGAATACTTCGATGCCCACCTCATCGGCCTCACCGCCACGCCCAACAAGCAGACCTTCGGCTTCTTCAATCAAAACCTCGTCATGGAATACAACCACGAGCAAGCCGTGGCCGATGGTGTGAACGTCAACTACGACGTGTACCGCATCCGCACCGCCATTACGCAGGCAGGCTCCAAGGTCGAGGCCGGGTATAGCGTGCAGTTGATGAATCGGGAGACGCGGACCAAGCGCTGGGAGAGACTCGACGACGACTTCGCCTACGATCCCGACCAACTCGACCGCGACGTGGTCGCTCCGGACCAGATCCGCACCATCGTCAAAGCCTTCAGGGACAAGCTCTTCACCGACATCTTTCCCGGCCGCACCGAAGTGCCTAAGACTCTCGTCTTTGCGAAGGACGACGCCCACGCGGAGAACATCGTCGAAATCCTTCGCGAGGAATTCGGCAAGGGAAATGAATTCGCCCAGAAGATTACCTACCGCACCACCGGGGTGACTCCCAAGGACCTCATCAAGAGCTTTCGCAACAGTTACCATCCTCGTATCGCCGTCACGGTGGACATGATCGCCACCGGCACCGACATCAAGCCGGTCGAGATCGTCGTCTTCATGCGCGCGGTCAAATCCCGCACTTTCTTCGAGCAGATGAAGGGCCGGGGCGTCCGCGTCATCAAGCCGGATGATCTGAAAGCCGTCACGCCCGATGCCACGAGTAAAGACCACTTCGTCATCGTCGATACCGTCGGCGTCTGCGAGCAAGACAAGACTGACGCCCGGCCAATGGAGAAAAAGCCCAGCGTGGCTTTTGAGAAGTTGCTCCAAGCCGTCGCGCTGGGGAATACGGAAGAAGACGTGCTCACCAGCATCGCCGGACGGCTGGCCCGCATGGAGCACAGGATTACCAAAGCCGATGAACAGGCCATCAGCAAAGCCAGCCTGCCTGCGTCCGTGCCGAAGGCAGACGGACAGGCAGGCGGCGGCCTAACTCTTCGTGACCTCAGTCGAGGTCTTGTGGAGGCGGTAAACCCAGATCGGCACCTCGAACGTGCAAGAGAATTGTACAAGACAGACTCACCGACCGAAGAGCAAGTTCGAGCGGCGGCCAACCAGCTCATTAAAGACGCAATTACACCATTTCACGATCCGAAGTTCCGCGAACTCTTGGTCGAGATCAAAAAAAAGAACGAACTGACCATCGATCACGTGAGCCAGGACCAGGTCATCGAAGCAGGCTTCAGCGCCGACGCCCTGGCCCGAGCCCGCACCATCGTGCAGTCGTTCGAGCAGTTCATCACACAACACAAGGACGAGATCACCGCCCTGCAAGTTCTCTACAGCAAGCCCTACAAACAGCGACTGAAGTTCGAGGACATCAAGGATTTGGCCAACGCCATCGAAAAGCCGCCCTATCTCTGGAACGAATCTCAACTCTGGCAAGCCTACGCCGCGCTGGAGAAGTCGAAGGTCAAAGGGGCGAGCGGCAAGCGCATCCTGACCGATCTGGTTTCTCTTGTCCGCTTTGCCACGCATCAGGACAACGAACTGGTGCCATTCCCTGAGAGGGTCAACGCCAACTTCAACGCCTGGCTTGGAGAGCAGGAGCGTGGAGGCCTGCCTGCGCCGCGGCCTGGAACATGGTTCGTCTATGCCATTGAATGTTCCAACGGAAGCCGATATATCGGCCAAACCAGTGACTTGCCACGACGTTTTGAAGAGCATAAGGCAGGCACCGGGGCATCTTGGACAAGACGGCACCCGCCTGTGCGAGTAATTCATTGGGAGGAGTATGCTTCAGAGCATGAAGCGGTTGAGCGTGAGAAGTGCTTGAAGACCGGGTTCGGCCGAAAATGGCTTAAGCGAGAATTCGCTGCGGGCCGGACGCGGCAGGCAGGCAAGAAGTTTACCGATGAACAGAGGCAGTGGCTCAGCATGATTAGAGACCATATTGCGGCAAACATGGGGGTTGAATCAGACGACTTCGAGTACGCACCCTTTTCCCAGGCCGGTGGGTTGGGAAAAGCCTATCGATTGTTTCCGGACGGCCTTCAGACCATAATAGAAAGCCTGAATATGGCCCTGGTGGCCTAAGGGAGGAAGAACGAGATGTCGACAGCCGAACGAATCTTCAAGGAGGCGCAGAAACTTCCGGACACACTCGCGCAGGAGGTGTTGGATTTCATCGAGTACATCGAAATCAAGCATGGCCTGAGAGACCGTCATACCGAAGAATTGAAGCAGGCGCAGGAACCAGCCATGCGCCACGTGTGGGATAACCAGGACGACGAGGTCTGGAATGGCGTGTAAGTTTCCAGTCCTGCTGGATCACGACTGGCAGAGCAGTGAAGGGAGGTAGATCATGACGGACAAGTCACAAGCTATCGTAGAACAAGCCCTCAAACTCTCTCCCACTGAACGGGCAGAAGTGGCTGAGAAGCTGATCGGTAGCCTCGATGAAGTTCCGGATACCGACGTAGAGCAGGCATGGCAAGAAGAAATTCAGAGGCGTTTACAGCAAGAGGAACGTGGGGGAGGTCGAATTGATTGATTCCGATACTGTGATGGCTGAACTTCGGAAGAAGCACGCCTGATGAGCTGCCAGTGGTACCGGAAAACACGAGCCGCAACAGGTGTGGAGCTATGACCCTGCTGTCATTTCGACCCTCCTCTTTGTCATTTCGAGCAAAGCGAGAAATCTTGAAATTCAAAAGGCCAAACAGATTTCTCCCGTTGGTCGAAATGACACACAATGAAACGCTATGCGTTCTACGGAGGATCCGGGTTTCGTGATCCGGGAGCACCAGTACTTCGTCTACATCCTCACCAACTGGAACAACCGAGTCATGTATGTCGGCATGACGAACAACCTCGTGCGACGACTCCATGAGCACAGAACCCATGCCGTAAAGGGGTTCACCGAAAAGTACAACGTACACAAGCTTGTCTACTTCGAGGAAACCGCCGATGTTCATGTGGCGATGGCTCGCGAGAAGGAGATCAAGAAATGGCGGCGTGAAAAGAAGAACGCATTGGTTATCCAGGCCAACCCAGAATGGTGTGATTTAGGTAATGAGCTCGGCCTACATGCTAATCCCTCCGTCAATTCGACTCGGATGTAAGATTTCTCCCCAGCTCCCTCGCTGTGCTCGGGACATGGGTCGAAATGACAAAGCGAGGCGGATCGTCGGCGCAAACATTGGGGTTGAACCGGACGACTTTGAGTATGCACCCTTTGCGCAAGAAGGTGGGCTTGGGAAGATGCATCAGCTCTTTGGGGCGGAGCTGACCGCGATGATTGAGGAGCTGAACGGGGCGTTGGCGGCGTAGTAATGGCATTAACAATTCCTCTTTCGGAAATCGTTGAGAGAAGTAACAACCGCTTGCTCGGTAAGCATGAGTCATGGGGGCGCGTTCTGTTGGGAGACATTGCGACAGTATTAAACGGGTTTGCATTCAAATCCTCAGAATTCTCGAATAGTGGGGGAGTGCCGCTAATACGTATTCGCGATGTTGGGAAAGACCGATCGGAAACCACTTATCTTGGCGAGTACGATCCTCGTTATGTCGTGGAGCCTGGTGACTTGCTTGTTGGGATGGACGGAGACTTCAACTGTGCTCGATGGTGTGGGCCGCTGGGCCTTTTGAATCAGCGGGTCTGCAAGATAACTCTCAAGTCCGACATCTATCTGCCCAAGTTTCTCGACTGCACGTTGCCCGGATACCTAAAGGCCATTAACGACGTCACTTCGTCAGTAACAGTTAAGCATCTTTCGTCCAAATCGATCGAAGAAATCCCGTTGCCGCTACCCCCGAAAGAGGTCCAACAGCTCCTTGTCGCTGAGATCGAAAAGCAATTCTCCCGCCTCGACGAAGCCGTCGCTTCGCTCAAGCGCACCAAGTCCAATCTTAAACGCTACAGAGCCGCCGTTCTTAAAGCCGCCGTCGAAGGGAAACTGACCGAAGACTGGCGCAAGCAACATCCCGACGTCGAACCAGGCAGCAAGCTCCTCGAACGCATCCTTGTCCAACGCCGAGTAATCTGGTACGGCAAAGGAAAATACAAAGAACCTGCCGTTCCAAAGACACTTGATCTTCCTGCATTGCCAGAGGGTTGGGTCTGGATAACAACCGGGCAGCTATGCGATTGCATTGTGCCGAATCGAGATAAGCCAAAGTCCTTCTCTGGTAATATCCCGTGGCTAACGCTACCTGACTTCGACGATGATCAGATTGCTATTACCAAGTCGAAAGAAGAGTTGGGCCTTACTCCACAAGAAGTGGATACCTACAATGCCAAGGTTGTGCCACAAGGCAGCGTTGTGATGAGCTGTATCGGACGATTCGGAATTACCGCTGTACTCAGCAGGGATGCGATTATAAATCAACAGTTACACGCGTTCCTGCCAAACGAGAATGTGCTGCCGCGATACTTGGCTTATGCGCTCAGAACTCGAACTGAAGAGATGAGAGCGCGTTCAGCGGCAACTACGATTGCTTATCTCAATAAGGACAAATGTAACTCTGTTCGTGTGCCACTGCCTTCGCTCCCGGAACAAGAATACATAGTTGCCGAAGTCGAGCGCCGCTTGTCTGTCATCGACGAACTCGAAGCCACCGTCGAAGCCAACCTCACCCGCGCCGACCGACTGCGGCAGTCGATATTAAGCCAAGCGTTTGCCGGTAAGCTAGTTGGCGCCGGAGCGCCGAGTTCAAGAAACGTCGCCCAAGATCTTCCTGTCGCTGCCGAACCACTCGCTCCCTTTGGAGTCATTCGATGACAATCATGGAAGCAGTGCGTGCGGTGGCCAGAAAGAAGCTATTGTTTCTGCCGCACGCCATTCGCCAAATGTCCAGGCCGGAACGGATGATTACGCCGCAAGAGGTGGAAAAAGTTGTCATGATGGGTGAACTTGTGGAAGACTATCCTCACGACAGCCGAGGTCATAGCTGTCTGCTGCTGGGCTTGGGTGATGACGACCGCGCAATTCATGTGGTGTGTTCGCCCAAAGCGGAGTACCTGGCTGTAATCACTGCCTATCTTCCTGATACCGATCAGTGGTCGTCCGATTATCGAAGGAGGCGCTAGATATGGAATGTATCCATTGCAAGGGTCGGATGGTTCGGGGGACAGCGCCATTTAGTCTGGACCGGAGGGGCTACCATGTGTCATGGGATGCCGTACCAGCCTGGGTGTGTACCCAGTGCGGCGAGCCTTATTTCGAATCGCGGGAAGTTGAGCTGATTCAAAAGGCCTTAGTAGGTCTTGACCGGGAAAGTAAGGCGTTGGTTTCGACAGGCACACAATCATAAGTGTGTGATGCGGTCATTTACGCAGTTTGTTCAAACTCGGTCGCCCTCCATCCGTCGTTCACATCGCCAATGAGTTCTGCTGGCATCGTCCAAAAGCTCTGGAACTCTGCCTGCCTCGTTCCATTCGGCGCAGACAAGTACTGCAACGTCCTCCCTGCCTGCCGCGCTTTGCTTGGCGCAGGCAGGCGCGACGACCAACGGAGACCATGACTACTTCTGCAATTGTTAGCAAACTTTGGAATTACTGCAATGTGTTGCGGGATGATGGAATGTCCTACGGCGACTACGTCGAACAGTTGACCTATTTGCTGTTCCTCAAGATGGCCGACGAGCGGACGAAGCCGCCGTACCTGCCCGCGCACGGCGCGCAGGCGGGCAACCAACCACTCAGCATTATTCCCGACAAGTACAGTTGGCCCAGCCTGCTCAAGAAGGACGGCGACGACCTGTTCGATCACTATCGCCACCTTCTGGAAGAACTTGGCAAAGGGAAGGGCATGCTTGGGCTGATCTTCACGAAGGCCCAGAATAAGTTCCAAGACCCCGTTAAGCTTCGGCGGTTGATTGTGGATCTGATCGACAAGGAAGACTGGTCCACGATGAGCGCCGATGTGAAAGGGGATGCGTACGAAGGGCTACTCGAAAAGAACGCGCAAGATACCAAGTCCGGTGCAGGCCAGTACTTCACCCCACGGCCGCTGATCCAGGCAATGGTCGAGGCTATCGCCCCGAAGTCCAGCGAGACGGTCTGCGACCCAGCCTGCGGGACCGGCGGATTCTTCCTGGCCGCTCACGACTACATCGTGAAGCACTATCCCAACCTGACCAAGGACGAAAAGCGTCAGCTCAAGCAAGGCACGTTCAAAGGATGGGAATTGGTTCAGAGCACCGCGCGGCTCTGCGCGATGAACCTGATGCTTCACGGGATCGGTAGCGACAAGGACCTGCCCATCGTCGTAGCCGACTCCTTGGCCGCTGATCCTGGGGATCGGTTCGACATCGTGATGACCAATCCACCGTTCGGAAAGAAGAGCAGCACGATCATCGTTGGCGAAGAAGGCCAAGTCTCTAAGGAACGGGACATCGTCGAGCGTGACGACTTCTGGGCGACGACCTCCAATAAGCAACTCAATTTCGTCCAGCACGTGAAAACCTTGCTGAAGCAAAATGGTCGCGCCGCAGTCGTGGTGCCTGACAATGTCCTCTTCGAAGGTGGGGCAGGGGAGACCGTCCGCCGCAAGCTCCTGCACGAGTGCGATGTGCACACACTTCTGCGTCTGCCGACCGGTCTCTTCTATGCGCAAGGCGTGAAAGCCAACGTGCTCTTCTTCGACAAGAAGCCCGCGAGCGAGACGCCCTGGACCAAGAAGCTCTGGATCTACGACCTGCGCACCAACAAGCACTTTACGCTCAAGACCGATCCGCTCAAGCGCGAGGATCTGGACGGGTTTGTGAAGTGCTACAACACGGCGAATCGGCACACCCGTCCTTCGACAGGCTCAGGACAGGCACTCTGGTCTGAGAAGAACCCCAATGGCCGTTGGCGCGCTTATGACTATGAGGAGTTAGTCGCCCGCGACAAAGCCAGCCTCGACATCTTCTGGCTCAAAGACGACTCACTTGAAGACTCCGCCAATCTTCCCAACCCCGACATCATCGCCCAAGAAATCGTTGATGATCTCGAGGCAGCTCTGGAACAGTTCCGGCTGATTGCGAATGATCTTGGGTTAGGAGAAGAGAAGGGATGACTTATGAGTAAGGTGCCTTCCATCAGACCTCCCAAGTACACCGACTATATCAATCCAGTGTTGGATGTTCTGAAACGGCTTGGTGGTTCGGCGCGTCCCGCGGAGGTTTGCCCAGCCATTGCGAAGGACCTTGGACTACCAGATGCTGTTGTTGAAGAACGACTTGCAAATGGGGTCTCCCGGTTTGAAAACCAGGTTCACTGGGCACGATTCTATCTTGTGAAGGCCGGATACATTGATTCTTCTAAGCGAGGTGTCTGGTCGTTAACCGAGAAGGGGAGAGTTGCTTCGTGGCTGTCAGAAGGGGATATCCGCGAACTGGTGAAACATGTTTTGGAGATCACAGCGCGTCCCGAAGGGATTGTGCCCCCGGCTGTTTCTCCTGATGGTGTGAAGGGTGTGGAACTAGAGGAGCTGACTCTTCCAGGCATGCCAGACTCCACATATCGCGAAGAGCTGCTCGCCACCATGAAATCCTTACCGCCTGCTGGCTTTGAGCGATTATGCCAGCGGCTCCTAAGAGAGTCTGGGTTCGAGGAGGTTGTGGTCACAGGTCGCTCGGGTGATGGTGGGATCGATGGTCACGGTGTGCTCGACTCAATCCGTTCGTGAGCTTCCGTGTGTACTTCCAATGTAAGCGATATGACGGCTCAGTGGGGCCAGGGGTCGTTCGAGATTTTCGCGGAGCCATGATGGGCAGGGCAGACAAGGGCCTCATCCTAAGCACCGGTACTTTTTCTACGGAGGCGAAGCGAGAAGCGATTCGTGATGGTGCCCCACCCATCGAGCTCGTCGATGGCGAAAGGCTCATTGAGATGTTCGAAGAGCTAGAGTTGGGCCTGAAACCGCGAAAAACCTACGACCTTGATCCAGATTTCTTTATGCCGTTTAAAACATAAATGAAATGAGCATGCACCGGATGACAAGGTGACAAGGGGTCGGGAGTCTTTGTTACCATCGATTGATGTGACTGGCTTTGAAAAATGACCAGCCCGTCATCCCTGCCCAACTTAGGGTGGAGTGAGCTTCAATTTATTCAGCAGCTCCGTCCTCCCTGGTTTGCCGGTTCGGGCATCTGGTTCGTGCTCTTTCCATAAAGCTCTGCAGCGCTCTCCTCCTCAAGCGCGACTTGATGTGTGAGGTCGCACAATGAGGAATCACCATGGCGACCAACCACCTATCCCAACGACCGGCGACGACCCTGCGATGCGGCTACATCAAAGCCACGATCTGGCGGAATGTCAGTGAGAAGGGGCCGCTCTTCTCGACGACCTTCTCCCGCACCTTCAAGGATCAGTCCGGCGCCTGGCGCAACGGCACCTCGTTCGGTTTGAATGACCTCGAACCCCTCATGAATGTCGCCTTTGAGGCGAAAGAGTAGATCACCGCTCACACGCTGATGCGCTGAGCCGTTTCACGGGAAGCCCCCGGTATTGAGGGGAGGCTTTCTTACTTCACGCAGGATTCTAGGGGATAGAGGGAATTTGTATAGTGATAATGGCCGGGTGTCTAAGCCGGAATGTCCCGTCATCAGGCAGTCACGAGCGCTGACCTGCGTTGCTCGATATGCCTTCTGACCTTCACCGGCAAGGCTTGTTCGGCAAGCCTCAGCTCATAGGTCTTCTGCAGGTTCATCCAAAATTCAGCTGTGGTGTTGAAAAATGCCGCGAGGCGCACCGCCGTATCGCCCGTGATGCCACGCTGTCCTTTGATAATCGCCGTGATCCGATTCGCCGGAACTTCGAGGGCCTTAGCCAGTGTATTGGCGTTAATCGGTGGATCTGAGGGTTTCATGAACTCCTCCAAGAGAATTTCTCCTGGATGAACTGGCCGCATGCCGTTCTTAATCATGGTGTTTTCTCCTTCAGTGATAATCGGTGAGCTCGACCTCATGGGGTCCGTCAGCCATCCAGATGAAACAAATCCGCCACTGATCATTGATCCTGATACTGTGTTGGCCGACCCGATCGCCTTTCAATCTTTCCAGTCGGTTGCCTGCCGGTGATAGAAGGTCTTTCAGATCCGTCGCGTTGTCGAGCATCGTGAGTTTCCGCTCAGCTACCTTCCTGAAGCCGGAAAACTCCTTCACCATCTCGCCGGCGAAGAACTGTTGCGTCTTCTTGTCACGAAACCCTCGAATCACGATATCCAACCTATCACAGTTTTACGATTTACGTACAGCGTATCTTCTAAATCTGTGCTAAAACTCTGGAAAACAGACCGCATTCATTAGAATCAATCGAATCGGTAGAAACCCATCAACGCCTTGATCGGCCTGATAAAATAGGGGAAACCGTCACGAT
>CXWK01018000.1_pt2 | contig 10587 bp, 11 predicted proteins | sample 590851 | NCBI WGS metagenome assembly CXWK01 (sample SAMEA3498364, study PRJEB10139) | wastewater metagenome | biome: wastewater treatment plant; material: activated sludge | place: Denmark | collected 2014-08-01
CCAGGCCGCTGCCGTCGACCTGCGTGCCCAGCGCGCGATAGAACGGCCGGAAGACGGCCTCGCGCTCGGCCGCCGGGATGCCGGGGCCGCTGTCCTCGACCTGCAGCGACACCGCCTGGCCCAGGGCGTCGGCGACGATGCGCGCCGTGACGGTGCCGCCCGGCGGCGTGTAGCGCAGGGCGTTGTCGACCAGGTTGCGCACCATCTCGCTCAGCAGCACCGGCTCGGCCATCAGCCGCGTGCCGGCGCTGCCGGGTTCGGGGCCTTCGTAGCCCAGGTCGATGCGCCGCTCCATGGCGCGCGGAACGAAGTCGCGCACCACGGCGCGCGTGACCGCCGCCAGGTCGACCGGGCGCCGGCGCGCTTCCAGGCCGGCATCCTCGGCACGCGCCATGGCCAGCAGCTGGTTGACCATGTGCGCGGCGCGCTGGCTGGAAAAGGCGATCTGGCGCAGCGAGTGCTTCATCGTCGCGGCGTCGGCACGGCCGCCGTCGATGTCGCGCGCGGCCAGTTCGGCCTGCGTGCGCAGGCCCGCCAGCGGTGTCTTCAACTGGTGCGCGGCGTCGGCCAGGAAGTGGCGCTGGGTGGCGATGGTGCGGTCCAGCCGCTGCAGCAGGTCGTTGATGGCGCGCACCAGCGGCACCACCTCGTCGGGCACGTCACCCTCGGGGATCGGGCTCAGGTCGGTGCTCTCGCGCTTGCGGATGCGCAGCTGCAGCCGGGCCAGCGGGCGGATGCCGCGCGACAGTGCAAACCACACCAGCACCACCGCCAGCGGCAGGATCACGAACTGCGGCAGGATCACGCCCTTGATGATCTCGGTGGCCAGCGTGGAACGCTTGCCCAGCGTCTCGGCCACCTGCACCAGCGCTTCGCTGCGGCCGCCCTCGGCCGGCTGGGGCAGCCGCAGCCAGGCCACGCGCACCGGCTCGTCACCGACCTGGTCGTCGCGAAAACGAACGGCCGCAGCGTCGGTCGGGCCGTCCAGCGGCACCGTCAGTGCCGGCTCGCCGGCCAGCAGCTCACCGCGGCGGCCCAGCACCTGGTAATAGACGCGGTCCTCGTCGTCGGCACGGGTCAGCGCCGCGGCGGCGCTTTCCAGCGCCAGTCGCGCGGCGCCAGACGCACCGGCGTCGGGCGCCACCTGAACCTCGGTCTGTCGCGCCAGCACGCGCACCACCTCGGCCAGGTCGCGATCGTAGGGGCGGTTGGCGATGGCCTGCGCGGCGATCCAGGTCAGGCCCAGGCTCATGGGCCACAGCAACAGCAACGGGGCGAGCATCCAGTCGAGGATCTCGCCAAAAAGCGAGCGCTGCTCGTGGCGGGCCAGCATGGGATTCAGGCGCGCGCGGCCGGCGCCGGCAGCGGCAAGGCGTCAGGCGGCAATCTTTTCCAGGCAGTAGCCCAGGCCCCGCACGGTGGCGATGCGCACCGGCCCCTGCTCGATCTTCTTGCGCAGGCGATGGATATAGACCTCGATGGCATTGTTGCTGACCTCTTCGCCCCACTCGCACAGCCGCTCCACCAGCTGGTCCTTGCTGACCAGCCGGCCGGCGCGCTGCAGCAGCACTTCGAGCAGACTGAGTTCACGCGCCGACAACTCCACCATCTGGTCGTTCAGGTAGGCCACGCGGCCGGTGGCATCGAAGGTGAGCGGGCCGTGCTTGAGCAGGCTGGACGCCGTGCCCAGGCCGCGCCGTGTGAGCGCGCGCACCCGGGCCTCCAGTTCCTGCAGCGAGAACGGCTTGGCCATGTAGTCGTCGGCGCCCAGGTCCAGGCCCTTGACGCGCTGCTCGACGCTGTCGGCCGCGGTGAGGATCAACACCGGCACGCTGCTGCCGCGGCCGCGCAGCTTGCGCAGCACTTCGAAGCCGTGCATCTTGGGCAGGCCCAGGTCGAGGATCACGAGGTCGAATTCGTGCGAGGCCAGCGCGGCGTCGGCCTCGCTGCCGGTATTCACCTGGTCGACGGCATAACCCGAGGCGCGCAGCGAACGCAGCAGGCCGTCGGCCAGGACCTGGTCGTCTTCGGCGATGAGGATGCGCATGGTCTTGTCTCCTCTGGGCAGTGGCTGCGTGGCCACCGACTCTGGGCGGGAAGACCGATTCTAGGTCGGCATCGGCGTGGCCGATATCAGGGTCCAGCGCGTCACCCCCCTAAAAATAACTGTACGCATATCCAGCTTCTGACATAATCTGCACTCAATCAGGAGGCCACCATGGATGCACCCGTCAAAGCGCTGAACACCGAAAAAGCCAAGGCCTTGCAGGCTGCGCTGGCGCAGATCGAAAAACAGTTCGGCAAGGGCTCGATCATGCGCCTGGCCGACGGCGAGAAGATCGAGGACATCCAGGTCGTGTCCACCGGCTCGCTGGGCCTGGACATCGCTCTGGGCGTGGGCGGCCTGCCGCGCGGCCGCGTGGTGGAAATCTACGGCCCTGAAAGCTCGGGCAAGACCACGCTCACGCTGCAAGCCATTGCCGAGATGCAGAAGATCGCCGGCACCTGCGCCTTCATCGACGCCGAACATGCGCTGGACATCCAGTATGCGCAGAAGCTCGGCGTCAATCTGCAGGAACTGCTGATCAGCCAGCCCGACACTGGCGAGCAGGCGCTGGAAATCGTCGACGCGCTGGTGCGCAGCGGCTCCATCGACCTCATCGTCGTCGACTCGGTGGCCGCGCTCACGCCCAAGGCCGAACTCGAAGGCGAAATGGGCGACAGCCTGCCGGGCCTGCAGGCGCGGCTGATGAGCCAGGCGCTGCGCAAGCTCACGTCGAATATCAAGAAGACCAACACCATGGTCATCTTCATCAACCAGATCCGCATGAAGATCGGCGTCATGTTCGGCAACCCCGAAACCACCACCGGCGGCAACGCGCTCAAGTTCTACGCCTCGGTGCGGCTGGACAACCGCCGCACCGGCAGCATCAAGAAGGGCGACGAGGTCATCGGCAGCGAAACCAAGGTCAAGGTGGTCAAGAACAAGGTCGCGCCGCCGTTCAAGACCGCCGAATTCGACATCCTCTACGGTGAAGGCATCAGCCGCCACGGCGAGATCATCGACATGGGTGTCGCCGCGCGCATCCTGGAAAAGAGCGGCGCCTGGTACGCCTACAACGGCGAGAAGATCGGCCAAGGCAAGGACAACGCGCGCGAATTCCTGCGCGAGAACCCCGATGTCGCGCGCGAGATCGAGAACAAGGTGCGCGAATCGATGGGCATCCCGCTGCTGGGCGGCGAGGCACCCGCGGCCTGAGCGGCGGCTGGCCGTCGGCACGGCAGGCCTGCGGCGACCCCTGGCCGGCAACGCAGCAACCCAACGGACGGCAGCGTTGGCCTTCGGGACGCTTTCGGTGAAGGGCCGGGCGCTGCGCTACCTGGCACAGCGCGAACATTCACGCGCCGAGCTCGAGCGCAAGCTGGCGCGCCATGTCGAAGATGGCCCCAACACCTCGGCGGCAGAACAGATTGCCAAGGCGCTGGACGAACTCAGCGCGCATGGCCTCATCAGCGAGGCCCGCGTCGCCGAGTCGGTGCTCACGAGCCAGGCCTCGCGATTCGGTGCCCGGCGGCTTCGGCAGACGCTGCAGGCCAAGGGCCTGGCGCCGGCGCTCGTGGCCGCCACCGTGCAGCAGGCGCGGGGTACGGAGCTGGAGCGCGCCCGCGAACTCTGGCGCCGGCGCTTCGGCGCTCCGCCGGCCGACGCGGCCGAGCGCGCCCGCCAGATGCGCTTCCTGGCGAGCCGCGGCTTCGAAGGCGACGTCATCCGCCGCGTCGTGCGCGGCCTGCAAGACGATCCCGACTTGTAAGGCAGAGCGTCGGGACCGCGTGCTAAATTTGCCGGCGCGCTGTTCCGGCGCCCATCGACCACCCCGATGCCCCTTTCGCCCGCGGCCCCTGCACGCCCGTCGACGCGCCGCCGTCTGGTTCACCGCCACCCGCCATTGCCCGTCCACGGCGAAAACGCGGCCGCAGCGCCGCCGCCAGGTCACCGCGCCGCCGTGGGCGCGACCCCTTCCGATTGAGCCAACGAGCGAGGAGCCCCGATGAAGATCCATGAATACCAGGCCAAGGAGTTGCTGCGCGCCGCCGGCGTGCCGGTGCCGCGCGGCTATCCCGCCTTCACCGTGCGTGAAGCCAAGGAAGCGGCACAGAAGCTCGGCGGCAGCGTCTGGGTGGTGAAGGCGCAGATCCACGCCGGCGGCCGCGGCAAAGGCGGCGGCGTGAAGCTCGCGCGCGCGCTGGGGGAAGTGGAGCAGATCGCCGGCCAGATCCTGGGCATGCAGCTCAAGACGCACCAGACCGGCCCCGAGGGCCAGAAGGTGCGCCGGCTGCTGGTGGAGGAAGGTGCCGACATCAAGAAGGAGTACTACGTCGCCGCGCTCACCGACCGCGCAACGCAGAGCGTGGCCCTCATGGCCAGCTCCGAAGGCGGCATGGACATCGAGGAAGTGGCACACAAGACGCCCGAGAAGATCATCAAGGTCTTCGTCGACCCGCTGGCGGGCCTGACCGACGCGCAGGCACTGGAACTGGCACGCGGCATCGGCGTGCCGCAGGCCTCGCAGGCCGAGGCGATGGACGTCTTCCGCAAGCTGTACGCCTGCTACATGGACACCGACGCCTCGCTGGCCGAGATCAACCCGCTGATCCTGGAAGGGTCGGGTCACATCAAGGCGCTGGACGCGAAGTTCAACTTCGACGCCAACGCGCTGTTCCGCCACCCCGACATCGTGGCCTACCGCGACCTCGACGAGGAAGACCCGGCCGAAGTGGAGGCGAGCAAGTTCGACCTCAGCTATATCAGCCTGGACGGCAATATCGGCTGCCTCGTCAACGGCGCCGGCCTGGCCATGGCCACCATGGACACCATCAAGCTGTTCGGCGGCGAGCCGGCCAACTTCCTGGACGTGGGCGGCGGCGCCACCGCCGAGAAGGTGACCGAAGCCTTCAAGATCATGCTCAAGAACGACAAGGTCGAGGGCATCCTGGTCAATATATTCGGCGGCATCATGAAGTGCGACACCATCGCCGAGGGCGTGGTCGCGGCCTGCAAGGCGGTGAACCTGGGCGTGCCGCTGGTGGTGCGCATGAAGGGCACCAACGAAGACCTGGGCAAGAAGATCCTCGCCGATTCCGGCCTGCCGATCATCAGCGCCGACACCATGGCCGAAGCCGCCACGAAGATCGTGGCCGCGGTGAAGTAACGCCCAGCGAGAACACACCATGAGCATCCTGATCAACAAGGACACCCGCGTCATCACGCAGGGCATCACCGGCAAGACGGGGCAGTTCCATACCCGCATGTGCCGCGACTACGCCAACGGCAAGAACTGCTTCGTCGCCGGCGTCAACCCGAAGAAGGCCGGCGAGGACTTCGAAGGCATTCCCATCTTCGCCAGTGTCAAGGACGCCAAGGCGCAGACCGGCGCCAGCGTCAGCGTCATCTACGTGCCGCCCGCCGGCGCCGCGGCGGCGATCTGGGAAGCGGTGGAAGCCGACCTGGACCTGGCCATCTGCATCACCGAAGGCATCCCCATCAAGGACATGCTCGAGGTGCGCAACCGCATGAAAAAGAAGGAAGCCGCCGGCGGCAAGCGCACGCTGCTGCTCGGCCCCAACTGCCCCGGCACGATCACGCCCGACGAGATCAAGATCGGCATCATGCCGGGCCACATCCACCGGCCCGGCCGCGTCGGCGTGGTCAGCCGCTCCGGCACGCTGACCTATGAAGCCGTGGCGCAGCTCACCGAGCTCGGCATCGGCCAGAGCTCGGCCGTGGGCATCGGCGGCGACCCCATCAACGGCCTCAAGCACATCGACATCATGCGGCTGTTCAACGACGACCCGGACACCGACGCCGTGATCATGATCGGCGAGATCGGCGGCCCCGACGAGGCCGAGGCCGCGCGCTGGTGCAAGGCCAATATGAAAAAGCCCGTCGTCGGCTTCATCGCCGGCGTCACCGCGCCGGCAGGCAAGCGCATGGGCCATGCCGGCGCCCTGATCAGCGGCGGCGCCGACACCGCCGACGCCAAGCTGGCCATCATGGAGGAGTGCGGCTTCACGGTCACGCGCAACCCGTCCGAAATGGGCCGCCTGCTCAAGGGCCTGCTCTAGCCGCCGCGGCGGGGCCGTCGCACCACGGGCCGCCTGCGGGCGGCCTGTTTCTTTGCCGCCGGCGTCGCCCCCGGCGCCGTGCACCGGGTCGGGCCGGCAGCGCTGCCGCGGACGTGCCGGCCGCCCGCCACTAAACTCGCTCGCTGCCGTTCACGCCCCCGATCATCACCCGCGCCCGCCAGGAAAGCCGTTCCGATGGATCAGTTCATGCACGCCGAGTTCTGGGTCGCCGTCGGCCAGATCATCCTGATCGACATCCTGCTCGGCGGCGACAACGCCGTGGTCATCGCGCTGGCCTGCCGCAAGCTGCCGCCGAACCTGCGCACCAAGGGCATCCTGTGGGGCACCGCCGGCGCCATCGGGCTGCGCGTGGTGCTGATCTTCTTCGCCCTCACGCTGCTGGCCATCCCCTACCTCAAGATCGTCGGCGCGCTCTTGCTGGTGTGGATCGGCGTCAAGCTGCTGGCCCCCGACGACGAGGAAGGCCACGGCAATATCCAGGCCTCTGACCGGCTGTGGACGGCCATCAAGACCATCATCGTGGCCGACCTGGTGATGAGCGTGGACAACGTCATCGCCATCGCCGGTGCCGCCGAAAGCGTGGGCGGTGACCACAAGATGCCGCTGGTGATCTTCGGTCTGCTGGTGTCGATACCGATCATCGTCTGGGGCAGCCAGCTCGTGATCAAGCTGATGGACCGCTTCCCCGTGATCATCACGCTGGGCGGCATGCTGCTGGGCTGGATCGCCGGCACGATGGCCGTCACCGACCCCGCGGTGCTCGGCCAAGTGCCGACGCTGTCGCCGGGCCAACCCGGCACGGTACCCGAGGTGCTGGCCAGCGTGCGCTATGGCGCCGGCCTGGCGGGGGCGCTGTTGGTGCTGGCCATCGGCCTGCTGCTCAAACGTCGCGCGGCCGCGGCCGCGANNCTGACGCCGCGCGGCCGATGCGCGCCGAACCGCGAGCGGGCAGGTGCGTGGCCGGCTTGCGCCTGCGGCGCCAGATCGGCCAGGGCACGCAGAGCACGGTCTTCCTCGCCGAGCCGGTCGCCGGCGGCCCGGCCGTGGTCTTGAAACTGGTCAGCCTGGCCGGCGCCGACGAACGCGCCCGTCAGGCGTTCCTGGCCGGCGCCGACACGGCGCGCCGGCTCGTCCATCCGGGCATCGTGGCCGTGCTGGGCGCCGGAGTCGAAGGCGAGCTCGGCTGGCTGGCCATGGAAGCGGTGCCCGGCATCAGCCTGGGCCGCTACACGCATCCCGCGCGACTGCTGCCCGAACCTCTGGTCTTGCACGTGGCCGAGGTCGTGGCCGGCGCGCTGGAGCATGCCCACCGCCAAGGCGTCGTGCACCGCGACGTCAAGCCCGCCAACATCCTGGTGCACTGGCCCAGCGACACCATCAAGCTGGCCGACTTCGGCCTGGCGCGGGCCGTCGACGCGGACCAGACGGCCACGGGTGTCGTGCCCGGATCGCCCGCTTTCATGGCCCCGGAGCAACTGGCCGGCAGCGTGCCCACGCCGGCCTCCGATTTCTACGCCCTGGGCGTGACGCTGTTCCAACTCCTCACCGGGCGCCTGCCGCACGAGGCAGAGACCCTGGGCGATTTGCTGCGGCGCGTGTCCAGCCAGCCCGCACCCGACCTGCGCACATGGCGGCCCGACCTGCCCGCGCCGCTGGCCGGGCTGGTGGCAGGCCTGCTGGCCATCGATCCGGCTTGCCGTCCGGCCGGCGGCCCGACCTTGCGACAGGCGCTGCAACAGGCGCTGCACCCTGCGCAGGGTGCCGACAGCGGTGCGAAGTCACGCTGAACTGCGGTTTGCACGCGGGGGCCGGCCCGTTGAACCGATGCACAATCCATTTCCTTTTGCACCCGCGCCGCCTACTCCACCCGTGCCCATGACGATCGAGATGCATGCCGCCGTGGACCCGGGGCGTTCGCGCAGCAACAACGAGGACGCGGTCTGCATCGACGCCGAGGTCTCACTGGCCGTGCTGGCCGACGGCATGGGCGGCTACAACGCCGGCGAAGTGGCCAGCACCATGGCCACTGGCTTCATCCAGACCGAGCTTTCGCGTTGGTTGCGCGAAGCCGGCGACCAGGCCAGCGACGCCGAAGTGCGCCGCGCCATGGACATCTGCGTGGACAACGCCAATCGCGCCATCTTCAACGCCGCCAACACCAACCCGCAGTACGCCGGCATGGGCACGACGCTGGTCGTGGCGGTGTTCCGCGACAAGCGGCTGATGCTCGGCCACGTGGGCGACTCGCGCGGCTACCGGCTGCGCGGCGGGCGGCTGCAACAGCTCACGCGCGATCATTCGCTGCTGCAGGAGCAGATCGACGCCGGTCTCATCACGCCCGAGCAGGCGGCGTTTTCAGCCAACAAGAACCTCGTCACGCGTGCCGTGGGGGTGGAGGACACGGTGCTGCTGGAAACCCACCAGCACGAGGTGCTGCCCGGCGACCTGTACCTGCTGTGCTCCGACGGGCTGAGCGACATGCTCGACGACACCAGCATCGCCCAGGTGTTGCAGGCGCACGACGTGCTGGAATCGAGGGTTCAGGCGCTGATCGATGCCGCCAACGACGCAGGGGGAAAGGATAATATCTCGGTGGTTCTGGCGCGAGCCGCCGGCGAAGTGGGCGCCCCGGCGCGATCATGGTGGCCGTTCCGTCGCTGAAGCTTTCGTCGTTGAAAGACACGGGCCACCGCTGCCGCGGCGGCACACCCGGCGCTGCAAGCGCGTCGAATCTGCTGCCGCCGGCAGCGGGTTGAACCGAGGTCAGGCATGGGCAAATTGGTCGTTTCGCTCGACGGCGTGGTCATCAAGGAAGTCCAGATCACCAAGGACAAGACCACGCTGGGGCGCCGCCCCTACAACGACATCGTCATCGACAACCTCGCCGTCAGCGGCGAGCACGCGGTGTTGCAGATGGTGGGTTCCGACGTCTTCATCGAAGACCTGAACAGCACCAACGGCACCTACATCAACGGCAAGGCGATCAAGAAGCAGCTGCTCGCGCACAACGACACCGTGGAAGTGGGCAAGTACAAGATCAAGTACGTGGTCGATGAAAGCGGCGACTACGAGAAGACCATGATCATGCGGCCGGGCGTCAACCCGCCGCCGCTGGGCTCGCAGCATTCGTCGCAGTCGGCGCACCCGGGGCTGGCGGGCCATTCCGGCTTCGGCGGAATGGGCGCCACGCCGGCGCTGCCCACCGCGTCCATCAAGGTGCTCAACGGCGCCGCGGCCGGGCGCGAGGTGACGCTGAGCAAGGTCGTCACCACCGTCGGCAAGCCGGGCGTGCAGGTCGCTTCCATCACCAAGCGGCCCACGGGCTACGCCTTCGCGCACGTGGAAGGCGTTTCGCGGCCCAGCGTGAACGGCGTGCCGCTGGTGGGGGATTCGGTGCCGCTGCGCAATGGCGACGTCATCGAACTGGCGGGCACGCAGATGCAGTTCATCTTCAGGTAGGCCACCCGCCTTCGGGAATCGGAGCGCCTCGCGGCGCGGCGTGACGGGGTTCACGCGGCTCGCGGCGCGTCCACCGAAGCGCAGGCGAATGTTGCATTGGTGGCTTGCGCCAGGGGACCGGTCGCATCAGCATCCCCACCTCAGATCGCTGCCGACGCCACCCGCACCATCTTCGCCATGCAGATCCGCGTTCTCGGTTGTTCGGGATCGATTGCCGCCGGCAGCCGGACGACGTCGTTCCTGCTCGACGACACCATCCTCATCGACGCCGGCACCGGCGTCGGCGACCTCACGCTGGACGAGATGGCCCGCGTCGACCATATCGTGGTCACCCATTCGCATCTCGACCATGTGCTGGCCATCGGTCTGCTGGCCGACAGCGTGACCCGCCGCCGCCGCTCCGCGCAGCGGCCCCCGGTGGCCGTGCACGCGCTGGCCGCCACCCTGGCGGCGCTGCGCCTGCATGTCTTCAATGGCGTCATCTGGCCCGACTTCACGCAACTGCCCGACAAGGCGCACCCGGTGCTGGCGTTCCATGCCATCGAGGTCGGCCAGGTGCTGCAGCTGGGCAGCCGCCGCATCGAGGTGCTGCCGGCCAGCCACACCGTGCCCGCCGTGGGCTTTGCGGTGCTGGCCAACGAAGCCGGCGCCGGCGCCTGGGTCTTCACCGGCGACACCGGCCCCAACCCGGCGCTGTGGCACCGCCTGGCGGCGCTGCCGATGGCGGCGCTGGTCATCGAGACGGCGTTCGGCGACGACGAACATGCGCTGGCGTCCATCAGCAAGCACCTGTGCCCGGCGCAACTGCAGCGCGAACTGGCCTGCCTGGAAAAGCCCACCCAGGTCTTCATCACCCACATCAAGCCCGGCGAGGTGGCCGCGGTGATGTCGGAGATCGCGGCCCAGGTGGGCGGGCGGCACCGCATCGGCGCGCTGGTGTCGGGGCAGGTGATGACGCTGCCGGGCTGAACCCGGGCGCGCGAC
>CXWK01000093.1_pt1 | contig 10586 bp, 13 predicted proteins | sample 590851 | NCBI WGS metagenome assembly CXWK01 (sample SAMEA3498364, study PRJEB10139) | wastewater metagenome | biome: wastewater treatment plant; material: activated sludge | place: Denmark | collected 2014-08-01
CGTAGGCTGCGGCCCGAACCGACCGGCAGGACCGACCAGGCAGACCAGGGGCAGGCATGGGGCGACTCGACGGATCGGTGGCCGTGATCACCGGCGCGGCATCGGGCATCGGCGCCGCGACGGCGCAGCGCTTCGCGGCCGAGGGTGCGGCCATCGCCGGCCTCGACATCGTGGGGCCCGACCCGAATGTGGTGTCCGGGCTCGAGGCGTCGGCAGCCGACGTGGCCTTCTGGCCCGTCGACGTGCGAGACGAGGCCGAGATCGCCGAGCGGGTCGCGGCGGTGATCGAGCGATTCGGCCAGATCGACGTGCTGCTGAACGCGGCCGGCGTGGCATCGGCCGGTTCGGTCGACCAGGTGCCGGTCGACGAGTGGGACCGCGTGCTCGACATCAACCTCAAGGGCACCTATCTCGTGAGCAAGCACGTCGTTCCCCACATGCTCGAAGCCGGTACCGGCAGCATCATCAACATCGCCAGCATCGAGGGACTGGTCGGCTTCCAGGGTCAGGCGGCCTACAACGCCTCGAAGGGCGGTGTCGTGCTCCTCACGAGGAACATGGCCGCCGACTACGGCCGCCGGGGTGTGCGGGTCAACTGCCTCTGCCCGGGCCTCATCGAGACACCGATGACGGCGCCGCTGCACGACCCCGCGCTCGCGGAGATCAAGGCCTGGTTCGTGGACCAGCACCTGCTCGGACGGGCGGGGCGGCCAGACGAAGTCGCGGCCGCAGCGCTGTTCCTGGCGTCGGCCGACGCCTCGTTCGTCACCGGTCACTCCCTCGTGGTGGACGGGGGGTTCATGGGCGGCCGTCGGTTCGGCATCAGCGAAATTCCCGAGGTCGACTTCGGTTCGTGATCGGGGGCCTGCGACGCCCCGTCCCGGCCGCGCCCGCTGGGAACAACGGTGCTGCCCCAGGGCGTGCTCTCGGATCAGGAGGCCGTGGCGTCCTCTGGCTGTGGCCGACCTGCGGCGATCTGGACGGCGCGACGCGTGACTGCCCGTGGGGTGAACCCGGCCAGGGCGCGCTCCTCGTCGTTCTCGCCACCCCACATCCCGGCCTCGTGGTTCTGGCGGGCCTCGCTCCGGCACGCCGCCTGGACCGGGCAGACGGCGCAGTACCGCCGTGCCAGAGTCTCTCGCCGCACTCGGGCTTCGGGACGCTCGCCGGCCGGGGCGAAGAACAGGTGGGTGCGTCCCTTGCATTTGGCGTGCACCGCCCACCAGCGATCCTGCTGGTCGACGACGGCGTCGAGCAACGCGCTCATCGCCGCGCCCTCACCGTCTGGAGTGCGGGCGTCGGTTCGGACTGAACGCCGCGAGAGAGGATCAGCGCTGCGGCAATGAGGCCGTAGACCGCGCCGAGGGCGTTTGCCGCGCCGAAGGCCAGCCAGCCGGACAGGGCGACGAGCCCGAGGGCGGCGGCAAGGTGGAAGGGGGAGAGGGAACGATCCATGGTGGGCTCCGTCGGGGGAGAGGAGGGCGGGAATCGGAGTGAAGGGGGTGAGGGGCCGAAGCCCCCCACCCCCTTCCGTGCAACCGAACCCGGCGGGCTAGGCCGTCGGGGGGATCAGGACCGTGTCGATGACGTGGATGACGCCATTCGAGGTCTGGATGTCGGTGGCGGTGACGGTGGCGTCGTTGACCATCACGGTGTCGCCGTCGACGGTGATCGTCACCGAGTCGCCGTTCACGGTCTCGACCTCTTGGCCGTCGAGGCCCACGACGTCAGCGGCGAGGACTTCGCCTTCGACCACGTGGTAGGTGAGGACGCTGGCAAGGGCCTCGGGATCGGCGAGCAGGTCGTCGAGGGTGCCGGCCGGCAGTGCGTCGAAGGCGGCATCCGTCGGTGCGAACACCGTGTACGGGCCCTCACCCTTGAGGGTGTCGACGAGGTCCGCCGCTTCGAGGGCGGTGGCCAGGGTGGTGAAGTCGCCGGCCGCAACCGCGGTGTCGACGATGTCCATCTCGTCGGCCGCAACCGTGGTGTCGGGCGACGAGGTGTCCGAGGCGGGTGCCTCGGTGGTCGTGGTGCTGTCCGCGGCATCGTCGCTGTCGCTGCTGCAGGCGGCCAACACGAGTGTGGCCGCGAACAGCACGGCGACGATGCGGGCGATCTTGGAGTTGCGCATGGTGCGATCCTTCCGGTTGTGGTTAGTGATAAATAGATTTAACCACTAAACACGCCCGAAGGCAACCCCGGAAAGAAACAATCTGCAAAGTCCGTCAGCCGGCGCAGGCCGAGCGCAGGGATCAGGTGGTGGCGACGCGCTCGAACAACGAGATCGCGTCGTCATGGGTCCCCGCCCATCCCGCTGAGCCGAGGCGGAGGGCATGGGCCTCACTGCCGATCGCGTTTCCGCCCACCACCACCGGGACGGCGGTGGCCCGGTGAATCTCCTCCACCGTTGCCGATACCGCGGCATCGAGCCCAGAAGTGCTCACGCTGACACCGACGGCCAGGAGTCGCTCCGCGCCCGCGACGGCATCGAGCCACGCCTCGGTGGGGACGTTCGCTCCGAGGTCGATGACCTGGAAGCCCCGGCCACGTAACGGGTCGGCGAGGAGCGCCGTACCCACGCCATGTGGATCGCCGGGGGCGGCGCCGACGACGATGGTCCCGCGCTTGCGCCCGGGACGGTTGAACGACGGCCCGAGGCGGCCGATGAGGCGCTGCAGCGTGGCGGTGGCCGTGTGCTCGTCAGCGATGGTTGCCGCTCCCGCGCTCCAGCGATCGCCGATCTCGGTCATCGCGGGTGCCAGGAACCGGGTGTAGACGTCCTCGGGGCTGGCTCCCGACGTGAGCGCGTCTTGGATCAACTGCCACGAACCAGGCTCGTCGCCGCTGACGAGCCGTTCCGCGAGGCGCACCGGGTCGGCGCTCCAACGGCGGACGGGTCGGTCAGGGGAGGGTGCGCTCTCGGGTCGGCGACCCACGTGCAGGTCGGTGAGGTCGTCGGGATCGACCCGCCATTCGGCGCCCTGCTTGACCGCCGGGAGACGGCCTGTCCGGACGTAGCGGTAGGCGGTCATGTAGTGAACGCCCAGTTGGTCGGCTGCCTGTTGCAGCGTGATCCGCTCCATCGTCATCCTGGACTTTTAGGGCTAAATGGCGGCGGGTGTCGAATTCTGCGGAGGGTTCCTCGGGCGAGCATCGGCACGAGGTCGCGCCGGCCTCACGCCGGAACCAGCGGCTCCTGCAGTTCGGCCGGGGCGTCGAGGGCAGGCTCGTCGACCCCGTCAGGGCGGAGCGCCAGCGAGACCGCGAGCGCGACGAGGAGCCAGATGTACCGATTCCAGATCGTGTCCACGAACAAGGTGACCACCACGTTCGCCGTGAAGCCGCTCCCGATTGCCAGGAGCGCGACCGCGCGCGGGTCGAGGGTGCCGGACCGCCCGGCGTATCTGAGGCTCGGCTCGAGGACCCCTGCGCACACCAGCAGCCAGCCCACCAGGCCGACGAGCCCGAGCCCGAGCCAGATCTCGAGGTGCCCGTCGTGCAGCTTGGATCGCGAATCGTCCCGGAGTCCCGAGCCGGTGGCCAGGCTGTTCCAGCCGCGGCGCTCCAGGCCACGGGTGGCATTCTGGTAGCGCAGGATCGTCGACTCGGCCGTTCGCTCGCTGCTGGCCGTGTCCTCGCGCAGCAGGAGGCGGTCGATCGATGGCGCCCGCACGGTGGAGAAGAGGCTGATGAGCAACAAGACGGCGACGATGGTCGCGCCGGTGAGCACCTGGTTGCCCAAGCCCCGACTGACGAGGCGCCAGACGGCGGGAACGCACGCCACCAGGAGGGCCACCAGCGAGCTGCGCGAACCGGAGAACAGGACCCCCAGCGTGAGGCCGGCGGCCGATGCCCCCAGCACCAGGCGCGACCGGCGCGAGGTGGCTTCGAGGAGGAGGATGATGGCGATGGCCCCCGCGACAGCGCTCACCGCACCGAAGAGGTTGGGGTTGGTTGCCAGCGACTGGCTCGTGTCGGCACCGCGGGCGTAGTCGAGCAGCGGGAATCGCCAGAAGGTGAGGCCGATGGCGCGACCGCCGAAGGTGGAGCGGTTGAGCAGCGGGGCGCCGGTGAGGTCGCCCAGCGAGCTGAGCACCCCCGACACCGCCCCGCTCACGACAAAGGCAACGAGGAGGCGCCGGACTTCGCGTCCGGACGGGGCGACACGGATCACGGCCGTGAAGGCCAGGACGATCACGATCGCCAGGCGGATGAGGAGGCTGGCGCTCTCGGCCAGCGCGTCGGCGAGGAGGAGGCCGAGGACGCCCCCGATGGCCATGAGGGTGAGGCCGTTGCGCATCACCGGCGCCAACGGCAGGCCGGTCGGGCGAGGATGGCGGGACAGCACGCCGACGGCGCCGGCCGCGAGAAGGGTGACGTCGGCGATGGCGATGCCCGACGTGACCCGGATGTTCTGCAGGGGGAGGAGCGCAGCGGTGACGACCAGGAGCAGCAAGCCGACGTTTCTCAGATTGCCCAGCCGGACCTCGGCGGCGGTGGTCCGGTACCAGAGGCGCAGATCGTCCCAGACCGCGAGGCTGGTCCGCCGGGTCCAGTGCCTTGCCCCCCCGGTGGCCTGGTACCAGGACCGCAGATGGCCCAACAGCCGGAGGCTGGTCTGGCGGACGGAGCGCACCGCGGCCTTCGCGGCCTGGTAGCCGGAGCGCAGATCCCCCTGCAGTCGGAGGCTGGTCTGGCGGACCGAGCGCCCCGTCGGCTTCATGGCCCGCCTGGCCCGGGTCAACCGACGCGTGAACTGGAGGTGGGACCGCCGGCCCCACCGTCGGACCTTGCTGGTCGCCAGCGACCACTTCCGGCTGAGATTCGTCATGCGGGTGTTCCCTGGGGCATGCGGCGACGTATTGCTATGGCGGTGGTGAGGACGATAGCGAAGGCGATGCCCGCGGCGGCGACCTCGAACGCCGTGCGGACCGGCGCGTTCGCGCCCCGATAGACGTAACGCCCGACCGCGATGCCGGTGACGTCATCGGGCGTCCGTCGCACTTTGATCGTGTAGCGCCCTGGCTCGGGCACGGTGAAGGTGAAGGCGGCGCGTCCGCCGAGGCCGGACGGGTCGGTGTACGTGACGAAGTCCGGGTACTCGCGCAGGGTGATGCGTCTGCTCTCCGGTTCGGCCGGCAGGAGGATGATCTCAGCGGGATCGACGTAACCGCTCGGCGTGACGGGACCCTCGACGTACAAGATGTACTCCCCGGCGCGGTCGAACGAGAGCGGCGACTGTCCGGGTGCCTCGGACCGTTCGAGCCCCTGGATACGTTCCTCCACCAGCTTCGATCCGCGAGAGAGGTGGGACATGGCCACGGCCAGGGTCACCAGCAACACGGCGACAGGGGCCGCGTACCAGAGTTTCGATAATCGGCGCGCGCCACTCGCCGTCTCTGTCACGGCGGCCGATGCTACCGACAGGGGGGGTGGCGCGCGAAACGATGGCCGGTCGCCGACGGCGATGGCACGTTCCGGGCCCTGCCTGCTCCGGCGTTCGGCGGCGAGAAGAGTAGCTTCTGGCACCATGTCCGTCTGGAGCCTCTTCCGTTCGACCTCGTGGTGGCGCTTCACCTCGTCCGCGGTGGTTGTCCTCGTGCTCGCGACAGGCTGCACCAGCGGCGACGCAGGTGGGAACCGCGAGGGTTCGGCCGTCCAGCTGGGCGCGCCATTGCCGGCCGACCTGTCAGCTCCCCTGGGTGATCCCACCGACCCGCCGCTCCTGGGCGATCCGGCCCAGGACGACCTGGCGCGGGCATGCGGACGAGGGAACCTCCGGTCCTGCGACGGGCTCTTCCAACGGGGGGCGGTGGGCACGGATTACCAGGCGTACGGGTTCTCGTGCGGTGGCCGCCTCGATCCTGCACCGGCAGCGGGGGAGGCACCCAATTGCCGGCTTCGTCAGGTCACGAGTCCCCTCAGAGAGGTGGGGCCCCTGCCTGAGGGCGACAGCCCGCTGCTCGATCGCCTCGCCAGGGCGTGCGCGGACGACGGCGGCTTCGAGGCATGCGACGAGCTCTACCGGGCGAGCGAAGCGCACAGCCAGTACGAGAGCTACGGCACCACCTGCGGCTACCGGATCGAGGACACGCGCCCGAACGCCTGCGTGGGCCTGGTCGGTATCCCCGTGGGCAGGCCGCCGTCCGACTTGGGCAATGACGGCGAACGCAATGCGCTCGCCCAGGAGTGCTTCGAAGCTCGGATGCAATCCTGTGACCTGCTCTTTGCCCGGAGCAATCGCGGATCGACCTACCGAGGGTATGCCCAGTCCTGTGGAGGGCGCCTGGAGGAACCGGTTGCCCGGGTCGATCCGGAGTGCGACCTCCGCTTCAACGACCCAGTGAAGGCGACAAGGGTGCCGCAGCCTGACCGCCTCGGTGACTCACCGTCGCTCGATGCGCTGGCGGGGGCCTGCGCAGCCGGTTCGATGGCCTCGTGCGACGAGTTGTTCGAGACCAGCCCGGTGTCCTCGGACTACGAGGCGTACGGGGCAACGTGCGGAGGTCGTTTCGACTCACGCCGATACGACCTCCGACTGGACCTCTTGACCGACCTGCGGTTCGACCGCACGTTGCCGGTTGCGGACGAGTGCGAGCCGCGGGTGGTCAATGTGCCGCTCGACGCCGCCGAGACCTGATCCCGCCCGATGGGGGCCAGACGGCGTCCTACGGGACCGACGTCGGGTCCTGTTCGCCCGTCGCCACGGAGAGGGCCCACGGGTAGTCGGCCTTGCCGCTCGGCGAGCGCTGCATCTCGCCCACGACGTGGAGTTGCCTCGGCATCTTGAAGCCGGCGATGTGGGAGCGGCAATGGTCCTGGATGTCGACGAGCGTGGTCGTCGCCCCCTCGCGCAGTTGCACCACGGCCGCGACCCGTTGCCCCCAGCGCTCGTCGGGGACGCCCACGACGACGGCGTCGAAGACATCGGGATGGGATTTGACCGCGCCCTCGACCTCCTCCGGGAAGATCTTCTCGCCGCCGGAGTTGATCGACACCGAGCCCCGCCCGAGCAGGGTGATCGTGCCGTCCGACTCGAGATACGCGAAGTCGCCCGGCATCGCGTACCGGGTGCCGTCGGGACCGGTGACGAAGGTCTCGGCTGTCTTCACCGGGTCGTTGTAGTAACCCACGGGGATGTTGCCCTTCCGGGCCACCTTGCCCATCACCCCGCAGCCTGGTGTGAGGGGTCGCAGGTCCTCGTCGAGCACCTCGGCGCCCTTGATGACGCTGACCGTCGGACCACCCGCCATGGCCGTGTGCCCCTTCGTGATCACGGCCATGCCGTTGTTCCCGCTCTCGGACGAGCCGATGGCGTCGGTGATCACGAGGTCCGGCAGGAGGTCGAAGAACCGGTCCTTCACCGATGCCGAGAAGATCGCGGCACTACTGGTGAGCGCGAACAGCGATGTCGGGTCGTAGTCGTCGGGGCGGGCGGCGAGCTCCTCGATGAGCGGCCGGCCCATGGCGTCGCCGGTGATCATCAAGAGGTTCACACGGTGCTCCCCGACCTTGCGCCAGACGTCAGCGGGATCGAACCTGGCCGCGAGGACGACCTTGTTGCCCGTGAAGCTCTGGCCCATGACCCCCCACTGGGTGGCCCCGTGCATGAGGGGGGCGATGGGGAAGAACGTGAGCTGCGCTCCCGCCGCCCGCCCCTTCTCGACCATGTCCTCGGGTCGGCTCACCGATTCGCTGGTGTAGGGGTCGATACCGCCGCCGAGGGCCATGAAGACGTCTTCGTGGCGCCACACGACGCCCTTCGGCATGCCGGTGGTGCCGCCGGTGTAGAGGATGTAGTGGTCGTCGGCCGACCGGGGTCCGAAGTCCCGCTCGGGCGATCCGCCGGCCATGGCGTCCTCGAAGGGCACCGACCCCAGCGAGTCGAGGTCGGCTCCGGATCCGTCCTCGATCACGATCGAGTGCTCCAGGCCGGGGAGGTGGGTCATGACCCTCAGGACGCGGGGCGCGAATTCCCGGGCGTAGACGAGGGCCTTCAGGTCGGCATTGCCGAACAGATAGGCGAGCTCGTCCTCGACGTAGCGATAGTTGATGTTGATCCAGACCGCGCGCAGCTTGAAGACGGCCCAGAGGGTCTCGACCCACTCGACCGAGTTGTACCCGTAGATGCCCACGTGGTCGCCCGGTCCCACGCCGCTGTCGGCGAGGTGGTGGGCCAGTCGGTTGGCGCGTGCCTCCATCTCGGCATACGAGCGGCTCTCGCCGTCGGCCACCAGGTAGTCGCGGTCGGCGAAGGCATCGACGGCGTTCTCGAACAGGTCGGCGAGGTTGTATTCCATCGTGCGGCAGTATCCCCGAAAACGCCGAATCTGTTCTAGATTCGGCGTCCATGAGCGAAGTCAGCGGAACCGAGCACTGCCTCGTCGAGCGGGTGGGGTCGACCCTCGTCGTCACCATGAACCGTCCGGAGGCGAAGAACTCCCTCAGCCTGCCCATGATCGTCGGCCTTGCGGACGCCTGGGTCGAAGCCGACGAGGACGACGACGTCCGGGCGATCATCCTCACCGGCGCTGGCGGTGACTTCTCGACCGGGATGGACCTGAAGGCCTTCGCGGGGGGAAACCAGGGCGAAGAGACCTACCAGCAACGCATGGCTGACGACCCCGACATCCACTGGAAGGCGCTCCTTCGTCACTACCAGCCGCGGAAGCCCCTCATCGCTGCGGTGGAGGGCTACGCCGTTGCCGGCGGCACCGAGATGTTGCAGGCCACCGACATCCGGGTGGCCGGCGAGAGCGCGACCTTCGGCGTGTTCGAGGCCAAGCGCGGGCTGTTCCCCCTCGGGGGGTCGACCGTGCGGCTCCGTCGCCAGATCCCGTTCACGGTTGCGATGGACATGTTGTTGTCGGCCCGCTCGATGAGCGCTGACGAGGCGCTCCGGGTCGGCCTGATCGGCCATGTCGTCCCGGACGGCCAGGCCCTCGACAAGGCGCTCGAGATCGCCGCGGTCATCGGCGAGTGCGGGCCGCTGGCCGTCGAGGCGATCAAGCGCTCCGTGCGTGAGAGCGAGGGCCTGTCGGAGGAGGAGGGCCTCGCCCACGAGCTCGAACTCGGCTGGCCGGTGTTCGCCTCCGAGGATGCCAAGGAGGGCGCGCTCGCCTTCAAGGAGAAGCGCCCCGCCAACTTCCGACGGCGCTAGCTCAGGCCGCCCTTGGGTCGGACGAAGAGGCACTCGGCCTCTGCCAGGGTCTCGTCGCCGTCGCGGGCGATTCCCCAGCAGAGGATCTTGCGGCCCTCGACGCTGCGCACCCCCGCCTCGTAGTCGATGCGGCGGTTGAGGGGCGTGGGGCGGATCATGCGCACGGTGAGCGTGCCCGTGAAGCCCGCGAAGCCGCTCACCATCTGGGCGCAGCCCAACAGGTCGTCGAAGGCGGCCGCGACGAACCCGCCGTGCAGGCTGTGGGGAGGGCCCTCATAGGCGTCGGTCCAAACGGCGTGACCCCGGGTGATCTCGGGGTCGCTCATGTCGATGTAGAGGGGCGGCGCGAGCGGGTTGCTGCGGCCGCTGATCCCGCTGCGCTCGACCAGCACGCCGTCCTCGCCGCCCGAGGTCGACAGCCCCCCCTTCCGGCGCAGGCTCGGGTGCGAATCCAGCGAGTCTGCGAGCCCGATCGCCAGCGTGACGAGGGCCACGAGGTCGTCGTCGTCGCTCCCCTCGAGGTCGAGGAGCGCGGTGGACTCGACTACCCGCTTCACTGCTCGCACCAGATCGTGCTTCCGGAGCCGAGGGCCGGCGTCCCGTGCGGGCGCGCCCGCCCAGAGCTGGCGAGCGTTGAGTGGGAGTTCGGGGCGTTCCGGCATGGGGGCAGACTATGGCAGGCGGACGTCGGCGCCGGTGAGCCGGCGACCGGCGCGCAGGTCGAGGAACGTGGCCACGTCGGCGGCGATGGCCTGCGCGCCGTCCGGTGAGTCGTACATGCGGTCGCGGAGGTCGTCGCGAGTGGCGAAGCCGAGCTCGGCCAGCCCGTCGAACGGCGGAGCGCCGGTGGTGAGCGGAGCCTCGATGACGTGCTGCACGTAGCGGCCGAGCCCGGGATGATGGGTGCGCGCGAGGGGCGCGTGCACGGTGGTCCAGTGCTCGATGAACTGCGCGTGGGTGAGGCCGGGATGGCGACGGACGAAGATGAGGCGAGTGACCTCGGCGCGGCCGCTGAGGCGGTCCCATCGCGTGCGGGACTCGAGGGCGTAGGCGTCGACCCCTCCGCCCGCCCACTCGGGCTCCGCGTCCACCCAAGCCACCGCGTGCAGGCCGTCGGCGCCGCCGGGGTCCGCCACGACGAGCCGTCGGCCAACGGGCAGATCGAGCTGATTGCCGCTCCACGACGCCAGGACCACCTCTGCCATGCTCGTCATCATGGCCCCGTACCTGACCGCTGAGGAGCAAGGGTGAGGTTCGACATCGCCCTCCGGTCGACCACCCCCGACGGCGTGGCGGCAGAGGCGGTCGGCCTCGAGGCGGCCGGGTGGGACGGCGCCTTCACCTTCGACGGCCCGCATGACCCCTTCCTGCCAGTCGTCACGGCGGCGGCACACACGAAGAGACTGACGCTGTTCACGAACATCGC
>CXWK01009926.1_pt1 | contig 10583 bp, 6 predicted proteins | sample 590851 | NCBI WGS metagenome assembly CXWK01 (sample SAMEA3498364, study PRJEB10139) | wastewater metagenome | biome: wastewater treatment plant; material: activated sludge | place: Denmark | collected 2014-08-01
TAGTTGCCGGTGCTGGGCCAGACAGCCTTCTGCGTCGTCGGGTCGAACTGGCCGGTGACCAGCCGCGGGGCCAGGCAGCCGAAGGCCGCGCCGACCTTGTGCGCCCCGGTGGGGAACCACTTGCCGATGATCAGCACCACCCGCGCGTCGACGCCGGTGATCTCCTTGGGAAACTCGATGGTGTTGACGCCGCCGTAGCCGCCGCCGCGGGCCGTCGGCTCATTGTGCCAGTTGATGCGGAACAGGTTGATCGGGTTCAGGTCCCACAGGCCAACGTCGGCCAGGCCACGCTTCACGGCGTCGGGGATCAGGGCCGGGTTGCGCTGCTGGGCGAAGGTGGGGATGATGATGTTGCGCTCGCGGGCGCGGCCGATGGCGCGCTCCAAGGCTTCTTCGTGGATGGTCAGGTCGATCATGGGTTTGTTTCCTCGTGCCAGGGGCGATGGTAAGCTCGCCCGTATTGGTCATATTGTATGACAATCGGACAATATGACAAATACCCGGTGCATCGCACTTTCTGGAGTGCGTTGCACCTTCTGGGACGGGCGGCAAGAACGTGCGACGCACTTAGGAAAGTGCGACGCCCGGGGAGTTAGGCGTGCCCGTTCAACATCGGCGCGAGGAACTGCCCGGTATAGGACACCGGCACGTGGGCGATCTCTTCCGGCGTGCCCTGGGCGATGATCTCCCCGCCCCGGTCGCCACCCTCCGGCCCCATGTCGATGATGTGGTCGGCCACCTTGATGATGTCGAGGTTGTGCTCAATGATGACCACGGTGTTGCCCTTGTCCACCAGCTTGTTCAGGGCGTGGATGAGCTTGCTGACGTCGTGGGCGTGCAGACCAACCGACGGCTCGTCGAGGATGTAGAGCGTGCGGCCAGTGGCGATCTTCGATAGCTCGCGGCTCAACTTCACCCGCTGCGCCTCGCCGCCGCTCATCGTCGGCGCCGGCTGCCCCAGGTGGATGTAGCCCAGCCCCACGTCGGCCATCGTCGCCAGCTTGCGGCGCAGGGGCGGGATGTTGGCGAAGAACTCCAGCGCCTCGTCGACCGTCAGATCGAGCACCTCGGCGATGTTGAGTTCCTTGTAGCGCACTTGCAGCGTCTCGCGGTTGTAGCGCGCGCCCTTGCAGATATCGCAGGGCACGTAGATGTCGGGCAGGAACTGCATCTCGATCCGGTTCTGCCCCTGTCCCTGGCACGCCTCGCAGCGGCCGCCCTTGACGTTGAAGCTGAACCGCCCCGGCCCGTAGCCGCGCAGCTTGCTGTCGGGCAGGCTGCTGAACAGGTCACGAATCTGGTTGAAGAGGTTGGTATAGGTCGCCGGGTTGCTGCGCGGCGTGCGGCCGATGGGACTCTGGTCGATCTCGATAACCTTGTCCAGATGCTCCAGCCCGCGCACCTCGCGGTGGCGGCCGGGCAGCACCTTGGCCCCGTAGAAGTGCTGGCTCAGCCGCTTGCTGAGAATCTCCACCAGGAAGGAACTCTTGCCGCTGCCGCTGACGCCGGTGATGCAGACGAACTTGGCCAGCGGGATGCGCACGTCCACTTCCTTCAGGTTGTTCTCGGCCGCGCCCAGGACCTCCAGCCACTCGCCATTGCCCGACCGGCGCTTCTTGGGCACGGGGATGCGCTTGCGCCCGCTCAGGTAGGCCCCGGTCAGACTGGCCGGATCGGCCGCCACCTGCTCCGGCGTGCCTTGTGATACCAGTTCGCCGCCGTGCTTGCCCGCCCCCGGCCCCAGGTCGAGCAGCCAGTCGGCGGCGCGCATCGTATCCTCGTCGTGCTCCACGACCAGAACGGTGTTGCCCAGGTCGCGCATCCCTTGCAGAGTGTGGATGAGCCGGGCGTTGTCGCGCTGGTGCAGACCGATGCTCGGCTCGTCCAGCACGTAGAGGACGCCCATGAGCTGGCTGCCGATCTGCGTCGCCAGGCGGATGCGCTGCGCCTCGCCGCCGCTGAGCGTGCCGGCCATGCGGTCGAGCGTCAGGTAGTCGAGGCCGACGTTGATCATGAAGTTGAGCCGCTCGCGAATCTCCTTCAGGATGGGCTTGGCGATCATCTGCTGCCGCGCCGTCAGCGGCGTGCGCGCGTGGTCTTCCAGGCACAGCGCCCAGTCGAGGCTCTTGACCACCGTCTGACGGGTGACGTTGACGATGGTCACGCCGTCCACGTCCACGGCGCGGGCCACCGGCTGCAGGCGTGTGCCCTCGCAGACGCGGCACGGCCGGTCGACCATGTACTCTTCCAGCTTCTCGCGCACGTAGTCGGACGTTGACTCGCGGAAGCGCCGCCACAGGTTGGGGATAACGCCCTCGTACTTCGTGCCGTAGTGGCGCGTGTCCCCCACGCGGTTGCGATAGCGCACGTCAATCGACTCGTTGCCGCTGCCATAGAGCAGGATGCGCATCTGTTGCGGGCTGAGTTGCTGTACGGGCACGTTGAGCGGGATGTCGAAGTGCTGGGCCGTGGCCTTCAGCAGTTGCCAGTAGTAGCCCGCCTTGTCCTCCGTCGGCCAGCCGGTGATGGCCCCCTCGGTCAGCGTCAGGTTCTTGTTGGGCACAACCAGGTCGGGGTCGATCTCCTTCTGGATGCCCAACCCCTGGCACTCCGGGCAAGCGCCATAGGGGGTGTTGAAGCTGAAGGTGCGCGGCTCGATGGGCGGGATGCTCGTGCCGTCGTAGGGGCAGTAGAGGTGTTCGGAGTAGAGGTGGTCGGTTGGGTTGGCGGCGTCGGTCACGTCATTGATGATGACAATGCCCTTGCCCAGCAGCAGCGCCGTCTCGATGGAGTCGGTCAGCCGGCTGCGGTCGGAGGCGGCCTCTTCGCTCATGTCGTCCGGCGCGTGGCGGATGACCAGGCGATCAACGACGGCCTCGATAGTGTGGTTCTTATAGCGATCTAGTTCGATCTTGTCGTCCACCTGGCGCACTTCGCCGTTGACGCGCACGCGGACGAAGCCGGCTTTGCGCACGTCGTCGAAGACGCTCTGGTGGTGCCCCTTGCGGTCTTGCACCAGCGGGGCCAGCACCTGGATGCGCGTGCCGGTGGGCATGGTCAGCACCTGGCCGACGATCTGCTCGGCCGACTGGGGCATGACCGGCCGGCCGCAGACCGGGCAGTGGGGCGTGCCGACGCGGGCGAAGAGCAGGCGCAGGTAGTCGTAGATCTCCGTCACCGTGCCCACAGTCGAGCGCGGGTTCTGGCTGACACCCTTCTGGTCAATCGAGACGGCCGGGCTGAGGCCCTCGATGTTGTCAACGTCGGGCTTCTCCATCTGCCCCAGGAACTGGCGGGCATAGGCCGACAGCGACTCGACGTAGCGGCGCTGCCCTTCGGCGAAGATAGTGTCGAAGGCCAGCGACGACTTGCCCGAACCCGACAGGCCGGTGATGACCACCAGCTTGTCGCGGGGAATCTCCACGTCAATGTTCTTGAGGTTGTGTTCGCGCGCGCCGCGCACAATGATTTTGTCTAGCGACATACTTCCGTTTCCTGATACGCGAAGGAGAGCCATACCCACAACCTCCGCGCGACCGACCACGATAGCCGACTCGCTATTCTAGCACGGCCACCGGCCCACTACCATTAGCGTTTCGTTGGACGGCGGGAGGGTCACGCAACAGAGAAGTCTAGCACAAATGGTCTAATTTGGCAAGGAAAAACGGAACGCGGTGCTGGGCGAATGAGTGGCGGGGGCGGGGCGAAAGCCCGACCGCGGAGTGCGCCCAGTATGAGCGCCACGTGAACAGCCCCGCGGCCACACATGGGCGCGCCGCCGCGGTACGTATGACAGGGCAGACCAGATGGTCAAACCGAGGAGAAAGAGGTGTAACCCGATGAAAGTTTTGTTTCGGAAGAGCATTGCGATCTGGATTGTCCTGTTGGCCCTGGCCCTGGCGGCCTGTGGCGGCGCGGAAGAGCCGGCCGCCGAACCGGCCGCGCAGCCCACGACGCTGAGCGAGGTGGCCCCGACGGAAGAGACAATGGCCGAGCCGTCGCCGATGGCGACGGAGATGATGGACGAGATGGCCCCGACCGAAGAAGCGATGGCCGAGCCGACCGAAGAGATGATGGACGAGCCGACGGCTGAAGCCACCGAAGAGTCAATGGCTGACCACGACATGGCGGCGATGGACCCGCTGATGCTCGACGGCACGGCCGCCGGCCTGCGCGTGGCCCTCAACCGCCTGCTGGGCGAGCACGTCCTGCTGGCGGCCGGCGCCACCAACGCCGCGCTCGACGGCCGCAACGATGACTTCGAGGCCGCCGCGGCGGCGCTGGACGAGAACTCCGTTGACCTGACCTCGGCCATTACCGCCGTCTATGGCGAAGAGGCCGGCGCGTCGTTCCTAGAGCAGTGGCGCGCGCACATCGTCCTCTTTGTGGACTACACCACGGCCACAGCCGCCGGCGACGCCGACGGACAACAGGCGGCGGTGGATGCCCTGGTGGCTTACACCACGTCGTTCGCCGAATTCCTGTCCGGGGCGACCGGCCTGCCGGCCGCCGCGCTGGAAGAGAACCTGCAAATGCACGTCCTGGGGCTGAAGGCGGTCGTTGACGCCCAGGCAATCGGCGACGAGACGGCCCACTACACTGGCCTGCGCGAGGCCTACGCCCACATGGCGATGACCGCCGAGGCGCTCAGCGGGGCGATTGCCGGTCAGCAGCCGGAGATGTTCACCGGCGACGGCATGGCTTCGGCTGCCGGGCTGCGCGTGGCGCTCAACAACCTGCTGGCCGAGCACACCTTCCTGGCCGCCAAGGCCACCGACGAGGCGCTGAACGGCAATACACCGGGCTTCGAAGCCGCGGCGGCGGCGCTGGACGAGAACTCGGTCGAGTTGGCCGACGCCATCACCTCGGTCTATGGCGAAGAGGCGGGCGCGGAGTTCCTGGCCCAGTGGCGCGCCCACATCGGTTTCTTCGTGGACTACACCACCGCTTCGGCCGCCGGTGACGAAGCGGGCAAGACCGCGGCGGTCGAGAACCTGGGCGGCTACATCACCGGCTTCGCCGCCTTCCTGGCCGGCGCGACCGAACTGCCGCAAGACGCGCTGGAAACGGGCTTGCAGGAGCACGTCATGGGGCTGGCGACGGTCGTTGACGCCCAGGCGGCCGGCGACCCGACCGCGGCCTACACCGAGTTGCGCACTGCCTACCTCCATATGCAGGCCCTTGGCGACGCCCTGGCCGGAGCCATCGCCGGGCAGTTCCCGGAGATGTTCCCCATGGAAGGCGGCATGGAAGGCTAATCCAGCCGCGCCCCACGTGTGAAAAAGCCCCGACCGGTTTCGCGAAACCGGTCGGGGCTTTTTATTGGAGCAGGAATGTAGAGAATGGCGCAGGGGGACGCCTTGGGCAGCGCCATTCTGCGTCGCAATCCGCGTTTATCAGCGTGCCACTCTTTCAGTCTCCCAACGATTAGCGCACGATCTTGAAAGGGCAGAGCATAGGATAAGAATCCTGTGCCACATTAATTGTAGCCCGTGCTGAAGATATCAATCATCAACTTCGGGTCACCCAACGGGTAGAGGATGGGACAGGTCGCGCCGCTGCTGATGTACTCGCGCACCTTGGCCTTCACCTCGTCGGGCGAACCGCTGGCGGTGCACATCTGCACCACGTCGTCGGGCACCAGGTGCATGGCCCCCTCGATCTCCTCTTCCGTGGCCGGCCAGGTGAGCACCTGGTGGATTTCGTCCAGCAACTCCTGGCTGACGCCGCTGGCTTTCATCAGGTGCGGCTGCTGGCCCAGGTATTGGACCATCATCTTGCGGGCCATATCCAGGGCGTGCTTGCGGTCGTTGTCCACGGAGCAGATGACCAGTTGCGGCCGATCGATGTCGTCGATCTTGCGCCCCGCCTTCTTGGCCCCCGCCTCCAGCGCGTCCATCGCCTCGGCATTGTACTTGGGGTTGACCAGGTAGTTGAGGCAGACGCCGTCGGCGATCTCGCCGGTCATCTCCATCATCTTCATGCCGGTAGCGCCGATGTAGACCGGCACGTTGCGTGCCTCCTTGCGGCCGTGGACCACGTCGAGCTGGATGCCATCCACGTGGTGGAACTCCCCGTTGAAGGTGACATTTTCCATGGCCAGCAGCCGCTTGAAGACCTCGACCGTCTCGCGCATGGCCAGCAGCGGCTTGCGCCGCTCGATGCCCACCTTTTGCGCCAGCGGATCCCACCACGCGCCAATGCCACAGATAATTCGATCCTGGGCCAGATCGTCGAGGGTCAGAAACGTCGCCGCCAGCAGGCCGATGTTGCGCGTCCAATTGTTGATGACGCCGCTGGCGATCTTGATCTTCTTGGTGACAGCGGCGAAGGCGGCCATGGGCACGATGGCGTCGCGCACCAGCCGGCTCTCCGCCTGCCACACCGCCTCAAAGCCGTTGGCCTCGGCGTACTGGGCCAGTTCCATGCCTTCCTGCAACGAGTGAGCGTCTTGTAGATAGAGGGCTACGCGGTCCATGTTTTTCTCCTTGTCGTAATGAATTAGAAATTAGGAATTACGAATTAGGAATGCAGAGTGATCTGCATTCTTAATTCCTAATCCGTAATTCCTAATTGAATTCATTCTTCCCCCACGCCGACGAGATACCCGTTATACACCAACCAATCACTCTCCGTATCCAGATCGAAGCGCAGGCCGGGGGCGGGGATGACGTGGGCGGCCCGGCCGTGGCGGTCGGCTTCGGCCAGGTGGGCGCGGAAGCTGCCGGGGCCATAGTGGAAGGTAAAGTCGCCCGGCGGGGCCAGCAGCAGGGCGTTGGTGCCGTCCTCGGTTTCGTCGGGGCAGACGGCTAAGAGAGGGGCCAGGGGCCAGGGGCCAGGGGCCAGGGAAGAAGACTCACGCCAAGGCGCTAAGGGGCCAAGACGCAAAGGAAGAGAAGAAGAGGCTTGCTCTGCTTCCTTTGCACCTTCGCTTCTTTGCGCCTTGGCGTGAGCCTCTTCCCCTGGAACCTCAGAAGAAGGGGCCAGGGGCCAGGGGCCAGGGGCCAGGGAAGAGCGTTCTTTCCCTGGAACCTGGAACCTGGAACCTGGAACCTGTTCCAGCGGTCGCAGCATGGCCTCGATGTCCGTGACGCGGGCAAAGGGCAGATCGGCCGGCAGCAGCAGCACGGCCGTCGCCCCTTGGGCCGCGGCGTGGGCCGCGCCGCGGGCGGCGGCGGTGTTCAGCCCATCGGCGGCCGCCTCCAGCAACACGTCCGCCCCGCGCCGCCGCGCCAGGCGCACGACGGCCGGGTCGCAGGTGACGACCAGCGTGCGGTTAATGCCCGGCGTGGCGCTGAGGGTCAGCAGCAGATTGTCGAGAAAGCGGCCGATGAGGTCGGCCCGCTCGTCGGCGCTGAGCAGGTGAGCCAGGCGGCGCTTGCTGTCGTGGAGGTGCTTGACGGGGAGGATGGCGTGGGTGGGCATAGGTCGGCCCATTATACATGAAGAATCAACGCAAGGGCGCAAAGACGCAAAGGGCGTTTCGCTATTCATGGTTGACGGGAAGAGAGATGAACCCCGAATAAATCTATTGGCTAGATGTGTCGAGCCGGTTAGCCAAGGTCGGCTTATCAGTTTACCATATGGGTCATGAGGCGCTTGGGTCGCTGCCTTCGGCTTAGCGTAACGCTCCTTCTGGGCGCATGGCTATTGGGTTGTAGCTCTCCCACCTCCAACCCACCGGCCATGTCAACGGCAGAGTTGCTTCCCCCATTACCTCCGGCCTCGACGGCAATTGGGACGCCAACGAATACAGTCGAGGGTAAGACCATACCTACGATCCAACCGGCGGAAAACGGTTCCCCCTCTTCCTCTCCAGCCTCAACCGGCGAATCAGCGCCACAGCCTACAGCCGCGCCGGTCGCCCAATGCGCCGATGTGATCCTCACCTTTAATTTGGAAGACGGCCAGAAGGGCTACGTGCGCCGGCGCCTCGACAATGGGACTTACTCCATTGTCGCGCCTGTTGCAGAGGGCAACGGCGTCTATCAAATCATGCGACCGTCCGATCCGACCAACCCACTGGCTGTCATCTCGGTCATGACCGACAACGGCCGGCCGAGCGTCGCCGCCAACGTCCTTGTCAACGTGGCCACCGGCGCGTTTAAGGTTCTGGGAACCGAGTATAGGGACAACCCCAAATACATTGCCGCCTGGCTGCCGTTGGAACGGCTGGCCTGGATAGATGACCAGGGCGCGGCATACACAGGTTCCATTCAGGCGCAGCAATCACTCAACGCCCCGGCCAGGATGACCGACCTGTGGTTCGTCCCATCGGACCGGTTCTTGATGAGAGACGATGCCGGTCAGTTCTGGACCTACGAACGATCAGGCGAAATGTGGTATCCGGCGCTGAACCCTGAGGAGAATGCCAAGATTGACCAGCGATGGTTTGAGACCGCAGCCGTGTTTGAAGATGGCCGGCACGTCTTTTTGTTCTTCCAGGAGTACAGCGCCATTCTGGACGTGGACGTAGGAACCGTGCAAATCGTGACCCCGTTCGCTTCGCCAACAGAGTATTACACCGTCACCGCCGGCACAGAAGGCGACATCTTCGTGCCCCCGCAGCAGATCAAGGGCACGCCCTTCTGGTTTTTGCAAAACGAAGGGGTCTTCCGCGCCATAGACCACGTTACCTACCTGCCCCGGAGCACCACCATCGCGTCAACACAGATTGACTACGTGTCCACGGGCTTCGTCGTGGATTCGAGAACGGGCGCTGTGCTGGGGCATGAGGCGTTGGGCATCCCCGCCGAACTGGCCATCTACGACGCGTACCTGTCGCCCGACCGGACGCGGCTAGCCGTCGAAGTCATCGCATCCATCGAGAGCCTGCAAAACAACGCCCCGCGCGTGGCCCAGACGTGGTACTACTCCTTCGCCACTGGCGAACCGCAGTTGGAGCGCGCAGTAGAGGGCGCATTTGCCGGCTGGGAGGGCGAGAGCGCGGCCACTCTCGACACGCCGCCGGCCTGCGAACAACGGGAAATCACGATCGAGTTGGGCGACTCCGAAGAACAATAGAACTCGATGACACGGATGGGCGCGGCTTTTCACGGACAAAGCCGCGCCATAGGCCCCTTGTCCCACTTTACTCCCAAAAACCCGCCTTCAACTGATGACAACCGGCTCATGACAGCGCCCGTTGCCCGGCCTACACTGTTCTCGGGTAGGAGCCGGAAACGCCGCTGGGCGAACTGCTATTGGCTGTGAGAGCTTGGCTTTTTGGGAGAAAGATGAACCATGATGCAAGGAGCAGTCGTTACGCTTGACAGGGAAACCGTTGGCCGTCTGGCGGCCGGACTTCAGGGCGATCTCGTTACGCCCGCTGACGCGGGCTACGATGAGGCGCGCACCCTCTACAACGCCATGATTGACAAGCACCCGGCGCTGATCGTCCGTTGCGCCAACGCGGCCGACGTAGCGGCAGCCGTGGCCTTTGCCCGCCGGAATCAGCTGGACATCGCCATTCGTGGCGGCGGCCACAACGGGGCCGGACTGGCGATGGTTGACGACGGGCTGGTGATTGACCTCTCGCCCATGAAGTCCATCCACATCAATCCCGCGGCGCGCACCGTTCGCGTGGCGGGCGGCTGCACCTGGGGCGAGGTTGACCAGGCGACGCACGCCCACGGCCTGGCCGTGCCCAGCGGCATCATCTCGACGACCGGCGTGGGCGGGCTGACGTTGGGCGGCGGGCTGGGTTACCTGTCGCGCGCCTATGGCCTGACGATTGATAACCTGCTGGCCGTGGACATCGTTCTGGCCGACGGGCGACTCGTGACCGCCAGCGAGGACGAAAACCCCGATCTCTTCTGGGCCGTGCGCGGCGGCGGCGGCAACTTCGGCGTCGTCACCGCCTTCCTGTTCCAGGCCCAACCCGTCGGCATGGTCTATGGCGGCCCGATCATCTGGCCCATTGACCAGACCGAGACGATCCTGCGCTGGTATCTGGACTTCATTGCCGACGCGCCGGAGAACATCTCCAGCTGGTTCGGCATCCATCGCGTGCCCACCGGTTCGCCCCTGCCGGCCGAGCTTTATAGCGCTCATGGCTGTGTGATCACCTGGTGCTACACGGGGCCGTTGGAAGAGGCGGAAGAAGTCTTTCGCCCCATTCGCGCCTTGGGAACGCCGGTACTTGACCTGGCCGGCCCCCTCCCCCTCCCGCAGCTCCAGAGCATGTTCGACCAGATTTACTATCCCCCCGGCTTGCAGTGGTACTGGAAGGCTGACTTCTTTAATGAGGTCAGCGATGAGGCCATTGCCCTGCATCTCAAGTTCGGGTCGAACTTGCCCTCCGAACTATGCACCATGCACCTCTACCCCATCAACGGCGCTGTCCATCGCGTGGGCAAGACGGCCACCGCCTTCAGCTACCGCGACGTCACCTTCGCCCAGGTCATCGTCGGCGTCGAAAGCGATCCGGCCAACGTCGACCGGGTCACGCAGTGGGCCAGGCAGTACTGGGCCGCGCTCCACCCCCATTCCGCCGGCGGGGCCTACGTGAACATGATGATGGAAGAGGGACAGGATCGGGTCGAGGCCGCCTACCGTGACAACTATCGCCGCCTGGTGGCGGT
>CXWK01026740.1_pt1 | contig 10572 bp, 10 predicted proteins | sample 590851 | NCBI WGS metagenome assembly CXWK01 (sample SAMEA3498364, study PRJEB10139) | wastewater metagenome | biome: wastewater treatment plant; material: activated sludge | place: Denmark | collected 2014-08-01
GTACGACAGTGAACGCATTCCAGGGCGGTGTGCTGCAGTTCAGTGCCGGGGGCGACAACAGCCCGGCCGCGGCGCACGCGATCACGGTTGGCGGCGCTCTGGTGGCCGATTGGGGCGCCAACCACGGGTTCGTGGGTGTGCTCGACGAGTTCCGCATCACCAACGGAGTCGCGCGCTACACGGCCGACTTCACGCCGCCGACGGCGCCATTCCCCAACGAGTGACCCATGCGCCGATTCATCGACTCCTTCCGCGGAGAAGCGCCCCGAGTCACGCCACGGGCACTGCCGGACAGCGCCGCGCAAGCGGCGGTCAACGCGCAACTGTTCACCGGAGACCTGAAGGCCTGGCGTCAATTCGCAACGACCAAGGGGCTGGCCAACGGGAGCTCCGGGCCCGTGCGCACGATCTACCTGCTCAACGACCAGTGGCTGTCGTGGGAAGCCGACGTGGACGTGGCGCGCGGTATCATTCCTGGCGACACGACGTACCGCACCTATCTGACGTCGCCCGACCTCTACACCGAGCCGCGGTTCACGAACTACGCGCTGGCCACCACCGGCGCCGAACCGTTCCCTGTGGCCACGCGGCCGCTCGGCGTGCCCGCGCCGACGTCGCCCCCGACGCTGGTGACCGGCATCGACGAGACCGCGACGACGTTCGCCGTGGACATCCTCGACGAAGGCGACTCGCTGACCGAAAGCTGGACGATCTCCGGATCGAGCCCGGGTGTNNATCGAGCCCGGGTGTCAGCGAGGTCACGCAAGACGCCGTGGTGGGCAACCCGGCGCCCAGCTACGCGCTGCTGGCCAACGGCAACGCAGGCCTGCCGGCGTACGCCTACCGCAACTTCGGCATTGCGTCGGGCACGGTCGTGCAGGTGTCGTTCGACTGGTCCTACCAGTCCGGCGCGGCCGACGCGCAGATGATCGCGAACATCATGACCGGGGTCCTCGGATCCGGCCTACAGGTTCGCTACGACTCGGTCTTCTCGCGCTTCTCCATCTCGGCGGGGACAGGGTGGGCTTCCACCGGGTCCTCGTCGCTGGTGTCCAGCACGATCTCGCTGCTCGCGCACTCGACCTGGTACACGGTGACGGTGCAGGTCATCGCCAACAGTGATGGCACGCAGACTGTGACGGCCAGCCTGTACCTCGGTAGCGGCCTGATCACTTCGGTCAGCATCACCAACATCTTCTCGCTCGGCGACTACGTCGGCTTCGTGCACGAGACGTCGTCCAACAGCGCGAAGACCTACTACGACAACATCCTCGTGCGCGCCAGCGGCTCGACGGGCTACGTGCCCGCCAACCTGGCAACGAACTACGTCTACACCTTCGTCAACGATCTCGGCGAAGAGAGCGCGCCGAGCGAGGCCAGCGCCACCATCCTGCGGCCGGACGGTATCAGTGTCACCGTGACGACGCCGACGGTGGTGCCATCCGGTGTCTCGGCCGACTACGCCATCACGACCAAGCGCATCTACCGCGCGGCCACCGGCAACGTGGGCACCGAGTTCCTGTTCGTCGCTGAGATCGCGTTGACCACCGCCGACTACGTGGACGTGCTCACCGACGCGCAACTCGGCGAGGCACTGGAGAGCGAACTGTGGGACCTGCCACCGGATGACCTCGAGGGCATCCTGGCACTGCCCAACGGCGTGATGGTGGGCTTCCGTCGCAACCAGCTGTGCCTGTCCGCGCAGAATCGGCCGCACGCCTGGCCGGTGAGCTATCGGCTCACCACCGACACCGACATCGTCGGTATCGGCAACGTCGACACGACAGTGGTGATCGGCACGGAGAGCTTCGTCTACATCGCCAGCGGCAGCGAGCCGGCGGCGTACAGCATGAGCAAGTTCGAAGTGCCGTACGCATGCTCGAGCAAGCGCAGCTTCGACTACCTCACCGGCATCGGCGTCGTCTTCTCCAACCCGGACGGCCTGATGGCCGTGCAGGGGGTCGGCCAGATCCGCAACCTGACCGACAGCGTCTTCACGCGCGAGCAGTGGCAAGCCCTCGACCCCACGAGCATCGTCGGGGTGTCGCACAACGACATCTACTTCCTGTTCTGGGAGTCGGGGTCCAACCGCGGCTGCTACGCGATCGACATGAAGCCCAACGGCTTCGGTGTCGTGCAGATGGCCTTCCACGCCAGCGCGTCGTTCGTCGACCCGATCGAGGACAAGATGTACCTCGTGCTCGACGAGGACAACGAGCCGGACGACCCGAGCCTGCCGATTCCGGCCGCGCCGCCGGTGTACCTCGACGGGCGCACGGTCTACGAGTTCGAAGGCAACCCCTCGGTCGACATGACCTACCGGTGGTTGAGCAAGCTGTGGCTGCTGGAGCACCCGGCGTGGTTTACGATCGCCCAGGTGCGCGCCGAGGACTACCTGAACCTGCTCGTGCGCTTCTACGGCGATGGCGTGCAGATCAGCGAGATCGTGGTGACCGAGTCGACGGAGTTCACGCTCGATGAAGCTGACGAGTACGAGACATTCCAGATCGAGATTCTCGGCACGTCGACCGTGCGCATCGCCCAGGCCGCCGAGGATGTGACGGAGCTCGGCTGATGGCTGTCGACGGCAAGCCAGCCATCACCACGCCAGGGCAGTTGGTGCTGCGGCCGGTGCAGGCCTCTATCGCGGCGGCGCGTCAGCGCATCGAGAAGCTGGAGGCGGCGGTCACCATCCTGCAGAACGCGGGCACGACCAGCTTCGACGCGGTGATTCAGTCCCTGCGGATCTCGATCGCGCAGCTGCAAACCCAGGTCGCGCTTCTGAGCGGCGGCATCTTCGACCCGCAGAGTGCGCACCTCGTCTTCGCCGGGCCTACCAGCGGCACACCGGACGAGCCGACGGTCCGCGCGCTCGTGCAGGACGACTTGCCCGACATCAGCGCCTTGTCCGCGCAATCCGGGGGTTTGGGCGGCGACGAACTGGTGGCCGTGCAACTCGGGGGCGTTTGGTACCAGACCACCGTGCAGGACATCGCAAACCTCGCCTTCTTCGGCAGTGGTGGGGGCGGTGATGGGGCAGTGGACAGCGTCAATGGGCAGACTGGCGTGGTTGTGCTGACCGCGGCCGATGTGGGCGCCGTGGAGAGCGTCAACGGCTTCAGTGGAACCGTCACGATCGACGCAGGTGATGTTGGCGCGGTGCCTGGCGCGGAGTACGTGCCCTCGCTGGCCAGTGGCGTAGACGGCAGCGAGTCGGCCGTGGTGTTCAAGGGCAGCGGCTACTACGTCGTCACGCTGGCGCAGATCGCCGCGCTGGCACCGGGCGGTGGGGCGGTGACCAGCGTCAACAGTCAGGTCGGCGCCGTGCTGTTGGACGCTGGCGACGTCGGTGCCGTGCCAGGGGCTGAGTACGTGCCCTCACTCGCCAGTGGCATCGACGGCGACGAGATCTTGGTCGGGCAGAAGGGCAGCAGCTACTACAGCATGACGGCGCAGCAAGTCGCCGCCCTGGCTGGTACCTACACCGCGGCTTCGGTGGCGCCGGGAAGCCCGCGCGTCGGTGACCGCTGGGTTGACCTCGACACCGGCATCCTCTACACCTACTTCTACGACGGCAACAGTTACGCCTGGGTGGAGTTCTGATGGACTGCTACGTGATCGACTTCCCTGCGTCCCCGACAGTGGGCCAGACATACAGCTACGGCGGCCGCACGTGGACCTATGACGGCAGCGGCTGGGTGAGGAACGCGGCATGATCGACTTCCCCTCCAGCCCGGTGTCTGGGCAGGTCTACACCTACAGCGGCCGCACGTGGGTGTGGGATGAGACCGGTTGGCAGCGGCAGATCAACGCCGGGCAGCAGGTTTCGGTGTTCACGCTGGTGAGCGGTCTGGTGCAGAACAACGTTGATCCACTGCCGTACCTCATCAGCGGCACGTGGCACGAAATCACCTACGTCTGAGGACTCACTATGTCAGCAACGCTCACCTGGGCAAGCAGCGGTGCGGCCACCAAGACCGGCACCACGATCAACACGCTGCTCGACGACCTCGACACGCTCATCACGAGCAAGGCCGGCGATGCGACGTTCTTCTGGCAGAAGGCCAGCAAGAGCAGCGCGGCCACGCCGTTCTATCTCACGCTCAAGCCCAAGGACGGCAGCGCAGGCCGCATCCTGCTGCTGTGCTACACGAGCGCACCCGCGGGCAGCAACTCGGCAATCTTCGATACCGCTGCCACGACGAACGTGCTGTACGGTGCGTACTTCCCGGCCGGCAATGTCGACACGCCCAGCAACCTGACGGCTGCCAGCGGCACGATCATGGGCGACGACACCGGCGCGGTGAAAGTCTGGGCCCAGCTATCCATCGCGAGCATCTACGGGGCCAGCATCCAGTCCTACTACTTCGACAGCGCTGAGGCAATGGTCTTTGCGTTCCAGAACCCTGCGGCAGCCGCCGGGTTCTTGGCCGGCGCCGGAGCGCTTCTGGTCGATGCATCAGACAACGCCTACAGCGCAGTGCNNCAGACCGCCGTGATGGCGCACTCTGTCTCAACCATCAATGCCGGCGCGGCGACACCGTGCGCGCGCACGAACTACGGTGCCAGCAACCGCGTCTATTTCCAGGCGTGGGTGCCGTCCTCGACATGGGGTGCGGTGGCGGTGAGTAGCACCGACATTCTCACCGACACCAGTAACTCAAAGGCGTGGTTCGTACCGGTGCAAATGCTTGGGCAGGTCAAGGGCGAGGGCTTCGTCGTCAAACTGCGCCAGATAGCGATCGGCCCGGGCACAACCAGCGCACTGGTGCCCTACAACACGACCGGCCCGGTGGTGGCCGCGCGTCAGGTCAACCTGCTGACCACCGGCGGCAACGGCTACCCGTGGATGACCAACTTCAAGCTCTGATGATCTCCGGCACAGCATTCACGATCGAAGGCCCCGAGATGGTGGAGGCCGCCTGCCGAGGGCTGCGCCGGGGCATTGCCTACCCTGCCGAATTGCGCGAAATTCAGGCACAATGCGAGCAGGAACGGGCCATGTGCCTGGCGTGCGAAGACGGCATGGTTGTCGTCGACCTGCGGCCAGGTGCTGGGGGGCTCGAGCTTTTCGTGTGGATCGCCATCGCGTTCAAGCATGGCGCATTCGAGCGACAAGACGCCGCACTCGACTTGATCGGGCGCGATCTCGGAGCACAGACAATCGCCTTCATCGCAAGGCGCAAAGGCTGGGCGAGGCGGCTGGGGCCGGAATGGCAACGCCGCGGAACCGATGGATTCNNACAAGGTCGAAGAGACTCCGCAACAGCGGGCTCAGGTCGAGTTCGCCGTCAACCAGCTTGCGGACTACAAAAAACGCTGGCTGCCGGTGCAGCAGCGCCTTGCCACCGCCGTGCAGGAGATGGGTAAAGAAGGCTCGGCGGCGCGCAAGGCTGCGGCGGGCAAGGCCAACGTCGACTCCGCGATCAACTTCGAGAAGGCGCAAGGTGCCGTCCAGAAGATGCTCACCGCCGGCGGTGCCGGACCGGGGTCTGGCAAGTTTGACCTGGGTGTCACCGGCGTCGAGGCCGACAAGGCCGCGTCGCGCGGCGTAGGTATGGCCGTTGCCGACCAGCAGGTTGACGACGCGTATCTATCCGGCTTGTCAGCGCTGGCCGCCACCGGCAAGGGGCAACGCGCTCTAGTCGGCGATGCGCTCGGTCGCCAGGCTCAGCAAAGTGCGCGGCAGGCCCAGGCTGACGCCGAGGCGTCCGTGCAGCAGCACGCCGCGCAGGCAGGGCTGGTGGGGCAGTTCGCCGGCTACGGCCTACAGAGCGCGTTCGGTGCGCAGCCGAAACCGCAGGCGCCCGGCATGGGCATCACGGTGCTCGGGGCACAAGCCGACGGCTTCACCACCAACCCTCAAGCGGGGCACTGAGCATGGCAGGCACCAACATGTACGGCATCGCACCCGGGTCCAAGGACTACGCGGCGCAGACCTACGCGGCGATGACCCGCGACCAGTGGGCGAACTACGTCAACACGTTTGTGCCGCTGGAGAACCAGTTGATCCAGTACGCCACCGACCCGACGCAAGTCACCAAGGCCATGACCAACGCCAGCGCCGACGTGAACGCATCCTTCAACCAGCAGGAGGGCGCCACGCAGCGCCGCCTGCGCGGCCTCGGGGTGACGTTGGACGCTGACCAGCAGGCAGCCCAGAAGCGCCAGTTCGGCCTAAGCCGCGCGCTGGCCGACGTCGGTGCGCAGAACATGGCCGGCGATCTCACGCGCCAGCGCCAGCAGTCGATCCTGGGCAACCCTGCCCCGGTCAGCGGAGCATGACATGGCAGGTGTAGGCGCAACCCTCGCGAGTCTCGGTGCCAGCCAGCAGCAGGAGGCCGGGCAGGTGCTCGCCAACGCGGCTGACCAGGAGACCGAGCGCAACGCGGCAGAACAAGGTGCTGGAGCAGCAAGAAAAGGCCGGCCAGATGCAACTCGGTTCAACGCTCGGCGCGTTGGGCGGCGCGGCGCTGGGCGCGCAGTACGGCGCGGTCGGCGGGCCGCTGGGCTCGCTGATCGGTGGCGCCGTCGGCGCAATCGCGGCCGGCCTGTTCGACTGAGGACACACCATGGCTGGCGTCTACGAAGCACTCTCCCGCGGCATCGAGTCGGGCTACGGCATGGCCCGCCAGGCGGACCTCGACAAGCAGAACCGCGAACAAACCACGCTGCAGAACGAACGGCAGCGGCAGTCCGACATGCGCGCCGAGCAGGACCTGTCGCTGCGCCGCGATACCGAGGCCCGCCAACAGAAGCGGCTCGACACCGCTGACCGCGCGGCGAAGGTCAAGGAGGGCATCGCCGCTGGCGAGGCCGAGGTTGCCGACATCGAGAAGACCGCGGCTGCGCGCCAGCTGCAGGGCATGCCGGTGGACCCGGAAGACGCCAAACGCTACGGCACGCTCAAGGCTCAACTCAAGGCCGCGCGCCAGGAGTCGCTGGACTTCTTCTCACGCGTGCAGACCGGCCAAGCCGACATCGGCGAGGCCTCGCCGAAGGACCTGTACCTGCACTGGACGCGCGCCACGGGCATGCTGCCCGAGGACGTGCAGAAGATGCCGCAGCACATCGCCGACATCCAGTCTGGCCTCGAGACCGGGAACCCCGGCCTGCAGGTCAAGGGCGTGAACGGTCTGCTGGGCCCGACGTACCTGCGCCGCGGCATCGGTGAAGAGAGCCCGCACGGCGGCACGATCACGCGCAAGGAGATCGTGCGCTTGGTGCCGGCGCGCGACGCCAACGGTGTCGACCACCCGGACAAGGTCTACCCGATCGTGCGTGTCTACACGGACAAGATCGGTCCCGACGGGCAGCCGCTGTACTATGACGCGCCGCTGACCCGCAACGGCACCACCGAGGCCGGTGACGCCATCGTGCCACTCGACCTGAAGCGCGGCTTCGACTACATGGGCCAGATGGGCACGCTGGCCACTGCGGCGCAGAGCCCGCAGATCGCCGCCAAGCTGGCGCAGGGTGCGCAGGAGGCAGGCCCCGAGGCCAAGAAGTACCTCGACGACCTGACCGCGCGCACGAAGCCCGTGCCGAAGGACGCCACGACCCAGAAGATCGAGGCCGTGCGCCGCTACGCCACCGAGAACAACATCTCGTTCGACGAAGCCGCCAAACGCCTGCAGACCGGCGGCCTGCTGCCGGGTGCACCGAAGCAGCAGACCGACGCCGACAAGCGCTTGATCGAAGCCCGCATCGCGGAGCTCGGCTCCCGCGCGGCGAAGAACCTCACCGGCGGTGCGGAGCCGACGCTCTCCCCCGACACGCAGCGCAAGATGGCCGAGCAGTACCTGTCTGGCGACAAGGGCGTGATGCAGAACCTGGGCCGCGGCGCGCAAGGTGCAGCCAACGTCGTGGCGCTGCGCGAGACGATCGCTCGGGTGGCCGAAGGGCGCGGGCTGTCCGGCGCCGACATCGCGGCCAAGCAGTCCGAGTTCATGGGCATGAACGCGGCGCAGCGCGCGCTCGGCACGCGCCAGGCCAACTTCGGGCTGGCGAAGTCCGAGGCCTACGAGATGGCCGACCTGGTCACCGAGACGTCGCAGAACGTCTCGCGCACCCAGTTTATGCCGATCAACAAGGCCCTGAACGCCTACAACACCAATACCGGTGGCACCGAGATCCGCGAGTTCGGCGCTGCCCTGAACTCGTTCATCAACGCGTACGCCCGCGCGATCAGCCCGGTGGGCACGCCGACCGTCAGCGACAAGGATCACGCCCGCGCCATGCTCTCGACGGCTGACAGCCACGAGCAGGTCGTCGCGATCATGGGCCAGTTGAAGAAGGAAATGGAAGCCGCCGGCCGCGCCCCGGGCATCGTCAAGAAGGAGATCCGCGAGGGCTTCGCGAAGGACAACGCCGGCGGCGGTGCGAAGCCCGCCGGCGCACCGAAGTACCAGGAGGGCCAGACGGCCACCGGCCCGAACGGCGCCAAGATGGTCTTCAAGGGGGGCAAGTGGCAGCCGCTGCAGTGACCGATCTGCCGGAAGGCTTCACGCTCGACAGCGAGAAGCCGGTCAAGCGCTCGCCCGCCGAAGACAAGCTGGCCGCGCAGGCGCGGCTGTCGCCGTCCGAGCGTGCGCGCGACGAGCAACTGCAGCGCGATCCCCGGAACCGGGAAGCGTTGCGGGTTGCCGTCGCCAACGAGAAGGACCCCGCAAACCGCGCGCAACTGCAAGCGCTGGCCGACGAAGAGGATCGGCTGTCCAGCGCCGCAGCTGAGCCGCCCCAAGGTTTCACGGTCGACGAACTGCCGCCCGGTTTCAAACTGGACGGCGCGGCAGCCCCCGCCAAGCCGCTCACCGGCGCTGCCGCAGTGCCGCAGGACCCCGCCGCCGCGGCGCGCGTGGCCGCCGAGGCCAAGGCCCGCCAGATCGTCGAGCAGCGTGAAGCGACGCGACGCGCGGCGAACCCGGTCATCTCGCGCGCCGTCGGCGCCGCCGAGGCTGGCCTCGAGGTTGCGACGCGACTGCTGGGCGGCTCCGTCGGCGGCCTGGCAGGCATCTTCGGCATCAACACCGAGCAGGGCGGCGACAAAGGCTTCACCGAGGGCGCCCAGCGCGGCATCCAGGGCGTGCGCGACGCGCTGCAGATGGTGGGCGTCACCAGCGGCAAGCCGATGTCGCAGACTGGTCAGGAGTACACCGAAGCGGCCATGGAACCGATCGAGAAGGTCGGGCAGGTCCTGCCGCCTACCGCGGGCGTCTTCGGTACGCTGGCCGGGCCTGCGACGGCGGCGCCGGTGGCTGCACTGCGCCACGCTGTGCGCGCCGGCGCGGGCAAGGTGGCCGACGCTGCGCTGGAGGCCGCGACGCCTCGCCTGAGCGAGTCGACCATGAAGCGCGCTCAGGCGGCCACCGAGGCCGGCATCCCGATCAGCCCGCACCAGCTGAGCGACAACAAGTTCATCAAGTTGCTGGGCGAGACGGCCGAGAACGTGCCGCTGGCCGGCGGTGGCTCGCTGCGCGCCAAGCGGCGCGAGAAGTTCAGCGCGGCGCTGGCTAAGCAGATGGATCCCGACACCGACGTGACGGTGTTGGACGACGCCGCGTTCAAGCAACTGCAGGACGCCGCCGGCGAGCGCATCGGTGAGATCTCGTCGAAGTACCAGATGCCAATCGAGGACTTCGGCGATCTGAACGCACTGGCCCGCCGGGACACCCCTGACGTGCAGGCCGTGGTCAAGACCTTCGCCGACGACCTGGCGCAGATCGCCGCAGACAACGGCGGCGTGATCCCGGGCGACACGCTGCGCAAGCTGCGCACCGAGGCGCAGAGCCGGGCGCGCAATGTGCGCGGCGCCAAGCCGGACCTCGCCAACGCGCTGGATGACGTCGTCCACCGGTTCGACGACGCGCTCACGAACAACGCCGCCGAGGCAGACGTGACGGCGCTGGCGAACGCGCGGCGCCAGTACGCCATCAGCAAGACTCTCGAGCCGCTGGTTGCCAAGCACCCGGACGGCAGCTTCCCGCCGTCGTCACTCAAGGGTGTCGTCACCAGCACCAAAGAAGGCAAGCGTCGCATGGCGCGCGGCGAGGGCGGCGATCTGGGCGAGTACGCCCGGGTCGGACAGGATCTGCTCAAGGAACAGGTCTCGTCGGGCACTGCCGAACGCAACACGATCTACAGCGCGCTGGGCATCGGCGCGGGCGCCGGCGCAGCGTTCACCAGCCTGCCTGCCGCGGCGGCGCTGTACGCCGGCTCTGCGCTCTACAACCTGCTCGGCCCGCGCGTCGTCAAGCGCATGATCGACGCCGAGAAGCGCCGCAACGCCCCGAAGCCCGAGGGCCCGCCGCCCGAGCCGACGCTGGGCCGAGGCTTCGAAGACGTGCCGCAGGGCACTCGCCCGGCCGGCCCCGGCCCGCTGGGCGACCTGACGCCGGACTGGGAGACCGCACCTGGCGCCGCCCCGGCCGCCGCTGTCGAAGCCCTGCCTGCCGAGGGCCTGACTCCGGCCGTCGGCGAAGCGCCGCCCACTACCGGCCCCCGCGCCGCGCTGACCGAGCGCGCCGGGCAGCAGATCCCGGCCGTGCCCGGCCGACCGGACCTGCCCGACAC
>CXWK01003892.1_pt1 | contig 10569 bp, 4 predicted proteins | sample 590851 | NCBI WGS metagenome assembly CXWK01 (sample SAMEA3498364, study PRJEB10139) | wastewater metagenome | biome: wastewater treatment plant; material: activated sludge | place: Denmark | collected 2014-08-01
AGCAGCGGGCCGAGGGCCAGCGCGCCGACGACGAGCAGCAGCGCCGACAGGCCGACGGCCAGACCCAGCCCTCTGGTCCGCTCGCGCCGCGATAGCAGCGACCCCCAGGCGATACTGTCCACCCGCTGCCCCAGAAACCAGCCGCTCAGCAGGATCATCGGCACGGTCAGATGGGTGCTGAGCCAGGGCATCTTCTCCCCGGCGATGCTATAGGCCGGCCAGGCCAGCAGCATCCACCAGATGATCGACGGCACGAAGCCGACGAAAGCCGGCAGATCGACAAGCTCGCGCCAGCCGCGTTCCAGCCCCAGCCGCTCGGCCAACTGATGCCGCCGGGCCGCGAACCACAGCACCCAGGCGACGACCCCCACGGCCAGCAGCGCCACCGCGGCCAGTATTCCGGGAATGTTGCTGTGCTGCGTCACGTCGATTTGGTTGCGGTTGAACAGCCAGTTGGCCAGGCTGTAAACCGGGATGGCGGCCAGCACCAGCAGCACCCAGTACCAGATGAACCAGTTGACCCGTCGCTGCTTCGTCCACAGGTGAATTCCCAGCAGGGCGAAGATGAGCGGCAGGAACTCATAGAACGGCGTCACGAACAGGTAGTAGTATGACGGCTGGCTGCCGCGCTGGACGCCATGCTGCTCCAACCAGTAGCCCAGCGAGCCGATCATGCCCGTTCGCCAGCCGCCGAGGTTGGTGAAGACCGAGGTGAACAGGACGAGGAAGATGCCGTGGAAGATGAGGGCGATGACAATCCAGCGCTTGCGATCCCACCACAGGCCGACCAGCACGCCGACGATCAGCGTGGCGATGAGAAAGACGCCCGACTTGACCACGCCCGACGACAGGACAATCTGCAAACAGTCCAGATTCGTCAGCGGCGAAATCGTCGCTCCTGTCGCGTCGCCGGCCAGCCCGCAGGAGTTGAGCGTGTAGTCGACCGGGTTCCAACCGGCGATGCGGATCAACATCGGCGAGACGAGCGGCAGGAGCAGGCTGACGTAGAGGACGATCAGGTCGAACTCAGGGTAGCGGTCGATGTGCGGCCGCATCCGGCGCACCATCAGGAACAGGCCCAGGCTGAATAGGGCGATCCCGATGATCTCGATCCAGCGCGTCAGCGGGTCGAGACGCTGTGCCCATTCCGCGGCGGCCGGCGTGGCCGGGGTGGTGGCCTGTGGCGCGTTCGGGTCCACGGCGAAGCCCTCGGTGGTGGCTTCCGGCGTGGCCGCGGCTTCGTCGACGGTCATGAACTGGTGGGCAACCACGCCCACGCCGACCAGCAGCACACCGGCCAACGCCACCAGCGCCGCCCCGCGCAGACGCGGCAACACCTCGCGTACCCACGGCGCGCCGGCGATGACCCCCAGCAGCCGGACGACGAGGAAACTGCCGAAGATGGCGACGTAGATGAACGACGCCTCCATCGTGGCGAACATCAGCGCCAGCGCGCCGGCAAACCACCACAGGTACTTGTTGCGCCGCTCGCGGATGTAGTGCCAGGTGGCGATGAAGACCACCAGGGCGAAGACGATCAGGTAGATGTCGTGGCGGATGTAGCGAGAGTAGTAGGTGATGTAGGGCGAGATGAGGAACAGGAAGCTGGTAAACAGCGCCCCCTTGCGCCCCAGCCAGTCGCGCAGGAAGTAGGGGATGAGGACGAGCGCGACGCCGAGAATGGCCACGGGGATGCGCGATGACAGGTCGCTGTCGCCGAAAAGCCAGTAGGACATGGCCGTGGCGTGGAACAACGACGGCCCATGCATCAGCGGCGAGTGGACGTAGCCGTCGCCAATGTAGTACTGGTAGGAGAACTGGGTGTGCAGGCTCTCATCGTGGCTGACCACGCGGTCGCCCAGCCCGTAGAAGCGGGTGACGATGGCCAGCAGCATGAAGGTCAGGTAGATGGCCTTCTCCCAGTCGAGGTTCAGCGCGGCGATGAGCGGCCGCGACAACACATCGCGCGATGGCTCTGGCGCTATGGGCGAGGGCGTCTCGCCGGGCAGGTGGGTCAATTCGGTCATGCGTTACTCGTGCCGCTCGGTCAGCGGGTATAGGTGATGATGGGCGTGGCCGCCGCAACCGGGGTGTCGGGCGGACGGGGCGCGGCCAGGGCCAGTGCCGGCCCGTCCGGTCGCGGCGCGCGAGTCAGGGTCGCCGTGGCGTCGTCCAACTCCGTATCGGGGGCCGCCGCGCCGTTATGCGCGGCCAACGTGGCTGTCGGTGTGGCGGACGAAGTCATCGTGGCCGTTGCCGGCTCGGAAGTTTGGGCGAACGCCGGCGTCGGCAAGCCATAGCCGCGCGTCTGGGCCAGCAGGACGACCACCAACAGCACCGCCAACGCCGTCAGCGGGGCCAGTTGCCGGGTGAGTTGCCGCCGGACGCGCGTGGCGCGGCGCGGCGCGGGCCGCAGTTGTTCCAGGCGCCCGGCGGGCGGTCGCGCCGCCATCTGCACCGTCTGGCGCAGCAAGGCTCCTATCTGGCGCTCGCGGCGAATGGCCTCGCGGCAGGTGGGGCAGTGCTGGGCGTGCTGCTCCACGCGCCGGCTCTCCTCGGCGCTCAGCAGACCCAACACGTAATCGGAAACGAGTTGTAGGGCGTGTTCGCTGTCCATCGCTTTCTGTCCGTTATACACGTCGCTCGGCCGTCGGGCGCTATAGCAGATCGCTCAACTGCTCGCGCAGCGCCTTGTGGGCCAGCCGCATGCGCGACTCGGCCGTCTTGGGCGGAATGTCGAGCACCTGGCCAATCTCGCCATATTGCAGGCCGCCGTAGTAGCGCAGGATGGCCACCTCGCGCAGCTTGGGCGACAGCTCGCGCACGGCGTTCCATACCGCCCGCTGCTGCTCGTTCAGCGCCGCGCGCTCGTCGGGCAGGGGCGCGGCCGGGTCCCTGGCCTCCGCGCCGTCGAGCTGCTGCAGCGACAGCGACGGCAGCCACTTACGCCGCCGCTTGTTGTGGCAACGGCTGACGGCGATGCGATATAGCCACGTCTTGAAGGCCGACTTGCGCGGATCGTAGTGATCCAGCCGGCGGAAGGCGTACTCGAAGCTGTCCTGTAAGACTTCCTCCGCGTCTTCCTGATGCTGCAACAGGCTGTAGGCCAGCCGGTAGATGACGTGGCTGTACTGATCGTAGAGAGCTACGTAGGCGGCTTGTTCGCCGGCCAGGCAGCGTTCGATGAGCAGTTGCGTCTCGTCGGGCAGCGAGGCGGCGGGAAGGCCCCAAATGAGTGACGTTGGCTCGGTCATTGTTTGCCCATCACTCGGCCGTCGCCAGATTGGCCCGAATCCAGATGACAACCCGCTGCTGTTCCAGCGGCACGTTTGGCTCGTGGAAGAGCCAGACGCGCAACACCTCGTTCACCCTGGCCCCGATACCAAAATCGGAAAGTTGCTCGGCCAACTGCGCCTCGTGTTGCCCCAGCACAAAGTCCGCGCCGAAGTAGTCATTGGGCAGTTGCGGATGAGCATCACCAGCGGTCACGACGACATCCGCCGTCGCATCCATCGGCAGCGTCGCGCCGGTCGTGAAGCGGTCGAAGTGGCGGAAGTACCAGCGCAGGACGGGCGAATCGACGGTGCTGAACACGTCCAGGTCGCTATCGGCGTTGGTCGTCTGGCGCGAGACGCGGCCGAGCAACTCCACCAGCACCGGCACGTCGTCGTCCGTTCCGGCCACAACCCAGCGCTCGTTGGGGTCGTTGGCCGCCTGCCGGCTCAGATGCCAGCCCGTGCCCCATTGCCAGTAGAGCAGCAGCGCCGCGATGCCCAGAAACACGCCGCGCCGTGCCGCTGTGTTCTCCCAGGCCAGGGCGAACACAACCACCAGCCCGGCGAAGACGAAGGCCAACACCGCCAGCCCGATCAGCGGCGCTTGCGCGCCCGTCCATAGGCCAAGTTTGGTGAAGCGGGCGATGCTGACCAGCAGCGTCATGCCCAGCAGCACCAGGCCGCCGAGTACCAGCCACGTCCGCCGCCGCTCGACGCGGGCCAGCGCCCCGGCCGGCAACTGCGCCACCAGCAGATCGCCGGCCAGCAGGCCGATGAGCAGGGCGGCCGGGGCGAGCGCCGCCGCGGCCTGCTGCGGCGCGCCGGCCTGCAACAGCAGCAGCGCCAGCAGCAGGCCCAGCCAGAGAGCCATCTGCTTGCCGAGGCGGCTGTCGCGCAGCAGCGCCCAGGCGACGGCCGGCAGCCCCAACAGGAGCAGCGCCGGATCATAGCGCAGCAGCATCAGCAACGGCTCGGCCGCCGAAGCTCCACCCAGCCCAAACTGCGCCAGCCAGGCCGAGAGCAGCCCCAACGCCCCGCCGATGCCCTGCGGGTAGAACAGGCCGCCGGCGGCAATGGCTACAAAGACGATACCCGCCGTCAGCGCCGTATCGCGCCACGTGGCCCGGTCCAGCCCGTCCGGGCCGCGGAAGACCCACCAGGCGGGCAGGAAGGTCAGCAGGCCGGTGTAGAAAAGCGGCGCGGAAGCCAGCCCCAGCCCCAGCGCCGCCCCGGCGGCCACGCCCCAACGCTCGCCCTCGCCCAGCCGGGCGGCGGTCACAGCCAACAGCGTCAACGCGAATAGGGCGATGGCCTCCCCGCCGGCCGTGCGCGAGAGGATCAACTGGATGGGCGAGGCGGCCAGCAACACGGCGGCCGTCAGCCACACCGCCGGGCGGAAACGCTCGCGCCACAGCCAGGGCAGCAGCACGGTCAGCAGCCCGAAAACGGCCGGGGCCAGCCGGGTGGCGGCGTCCCCGTCGCCGCCCAGACTCATGATGAGGCTGGTGAAGCTGAAGTAGGCCGGACTGACGGGTGGAGCGGTTAGGGGGATGCCGCGGGCGAACTGCCAACTGCTCAACGCCGCGTCGGCCTCGCCCGGCGACAGCGGCAGCGCGCCCAGCGTGGCAAAGCGGGCCACGGCGGCGATCAGGCCGATGACGACCATCAGCCCATCGGCCACCGTCAGCCCGGCCGCCCAGCGGCGGGTCACAACCGGCCGTGTCGGGACGACAACAATCGGTGCGACGCGCCCGTCCGGACTCGTCTCTCGTACTTCGTCTCTCGTCTCTACCAGCACTTCGCCCATCATGCTCTAGCCCGCGCCGGCCGGCTGCCAACGGTAAATCGTAACACGGTCATTGCTGTAGGCAACCTCCAGCCGTTCGCGGAACTTCTCCAGCCCGGCCGCGCCATACGTCCCGGCCTCCAGGTCGCCCACATAGATATAAGTCACACCGAGCTCGTCGAGTAGCGCGGCGACGCTGCCCAGGTCATTGGCGGTGTAGATCTGCTCCACCATCCCCTCGCGCCGCCCCGGCTCCGGGTGGTCGCTGCCGCGCCACTGCCACTCATGGCCCGGCCAGCCCAGTACCGTCGGCAGGCCGGTATTGGCGGCCACGCGGCCGAAGGCGCTATACTGCCCGCCCACCGCCTCCAGTACCACCGGCGGGGACTGGCCCGGCCGGGCCGCGTTCTCCAGCAGCCACATGAGGGCGTCGTACTCGCTGGGGTTATAGCGCCGCAACGAGGCCAGCCCATCGAGCGTGGCCGGCTGGCGCTCCTGGGGTTGGCCGCCGGCGTCGGCCGCCGCGCCGCGATACTCCAGCGCCCGCGACTGCACGGCGTAGACCGGGAAGAGTAGGCTGACCCCCAGCAGGGCCACGTAGCCCACCGCCGTCGCAACGCCGGCCACCCGCTCGGCCGTGTTGCGCCGCCTGGTCAGCAGATAGTCGAGCGCAAAGACCCCGGCCACGCCGAACATAGCCCATGCCTGATAGTAGAACTTGAACGTCGTGTTCAGCCGCACGCCGAAGTTGTCACGCAAATAGACAAACTCCGGCCCCAGCGTCAGCAGCACCCCGGTCAGCACCAGCAACAGCGCAAACGGCAACGTCCGATGCGCGCCGCCTGCCAAATGCCCGACCTCTTGCTCTTCAATCTGTGTAATCTGCAAAATCTGTGGTTCCTTTTCTTCTTCTACCCCCGCCCGTAACGCCATCACCACCAGCGCCAGCAACCCCACCAACAGCAACAGCAGCCACGGCGACACCAGTCGCGCCCCCAGCCACACCGGCAGCACCGCCGCCACCGCCCGCGCTCCCCAGCCCAGGGCCAGCGTCCCTTCTGGCCGCGCCGGCAGCGCCAGGCCCAGTTCATTGACCAGCCCGCCGACCATGCCGCCACCTAGCTGCGCCGCGGCCACGACCCACACCAGCAGCACCATCAGTAGGAACAGCCCGCCGGCGACGGCCGCGGCTACACCCAGCCCCGTCCGCCAGTGGCGGAAGCGCCGCCGCGCGGCCAGGGCGACGAGCCAGACGGTGATGGCCGTCAGCGGCAGGCCGAAGATGATGGCGTAGTGGGCTAGGCGGGTCGGCTGCATCAACATCGGCAGCAGGAACGGCGGCCCGGCCTGCGAACGGAAGCCCAGGTAGAACGGCAGATAGATGAGCGCTGCCGGAATCACCAGCGACACCGCCAGCAGCGCCGTCCGCCCCCATAGCCCGCGCGTGTGCCCCTGCCGCTGCCAGTGGCCCAGGAAGAACGCGCCCAGCACCACGAACAGGTGAATGAGCACGTCCCACGTATTCAGAAACGATAGCCCGCCCAACACCACGGCCGTAAACAGCCACAACGGCCAGCCGACATCAGAAATCTCACGCAAAGACGCAAAGTTCGCCAAGCTTCTTAAGCTTGGCGAACTTTGCGTCTTTGCGTGAGATTCTCTGTCTGTAATTCGCAACCACCACGCCAGCGCCACCCCCATACTCAAAAACGCAAACGGCAGCGCCAACACGTGCGGATGCAGATCGCCCAGGATGTAGCTGAACGCCGGCACCTCGACGATTGGCTCCAGCCCCTCTTCGGCCCGCCCACTCAGCGCGTACTCGTGGATGACCCGCGACGTGCGCCACCACCACCACTCGGACGAGAGATAGCGCGGCGAGCCGTCTGTATCGGCTGGGCCGTTCACGTCGCGCACATCGAGCCACTGCCAGAAGCCGTCCGACCCGACGCCGTTGCCGTGCAGCACCTCCAGCCCGATCTGCAAGTTCCCGGCGATGGGCACGGCCAGGGCGGCGATGAGGCCGAGCAGAATGGCGCGAGTGGCGAGTGGTGAGTGGCGTGGGGCGACTCCCGGCTCTGAGGATGCAGACTCCGCCGCTCCCTCGCCCTTCGGGAGAGGGTTGGGGAGAGGGGCCGCCACTCGCCACTCGTCACTCGCCTCGCGCCGTCCGGCCACGAGGTTATAGACAACCCCAAACGCCCCCACCCCCGCCCCCGCCACCAGCCAGGCCACGGCCAGATTGAAGGCCACGGCCGTGGGCACCACCGCCAGCCGCGCCAGCAGCGAAGTCATCACGTAGCCGAAGTAGTAATAGCTGATGCCGTAGCCTGACAGCCACGGGTCGAGCGGCGGGAACGATGGGCTGAGCATCACGCCGTTGAGGAAGGCGAACTCCATCGGCTTCTCGGTGTTGGCGATGGCCGGGTTCTGTGCCCGCACCCAGACCCACAGGGCGAAGATGCCGGCGAAGACCAGCTCGGCCGCCAGCACCGTCCGCCAGTTCTGGCGCAGCCAGTCGCCCAGGGCCACGTCGCCCGCGGGCCGCCGCCGATAGGCCAATAGCGACAACGTCCCCACAACCACCAGCGCCAGGGCGATGCCACCGCCGTCGTTGCCGGCAAAGCCCAGACTGGCCGCCAGCCAAAAGACGGTGCTGATCAGCAACAGCCCGGCCATCTTGATGAAGGCGTAACCGCGGTCGGGCAGCGGCCGCAGCAGAATGTAAACCAGCGGCAGCGCCGCCAGCCCCAGCAGTGTCAGGGCGGCCCACCAGCGGAGGGCGGAGAGGAAGTCAGTCATGGCAGTAAACAGTAAGCAGTAAGCAGTATTCAGTAGGTCAGTAGGTCAGTTGTCAGTTGATAGTCGTTGGTCGTTGGTCGTCAGGCCGTGGTCTGTGGTCTGTCGTCCGTGGTCCGTGGCCGGCGGTCGGTCGTCGGCGGTCATGCTCCATCATTCGTAACGCGATAAATCCGCGCAAACTCGTCCCGGAACACCTCTTGCAATGTGCCCTCGGCCACCATCTGGTCGAACTTGAGTTGGCCCTCCGGCCAGTAGTAAGTGTTCTCCAGCGAGCCGACGACGATATATTCGACGCCGTACTTGCTCAGGATGTTCCGCGCCTCAGCCACGTCCAAGGTGTTGTAGAAGGTGTTGACGTCGGCGATGCGACTGGTCACCAGCGTGTCGGGCGCGACGGCGCGCTGCTGCCGCTGATGCCAGTCCCAACCAACGACCGCCGGCAAGCCGGTGTACATGGCGATGCGCGCGGCGATGGAGCGGTAAGGGTTGCCGCCGAACGCTTCCATGACCACCGGCGACCCCTCGACGTTGCGCTGCAACCAGTCGATGGCCCCCAGGTCTTCGGCCGGACGCACCGTACGCCCCTGCCCGGCGTAGTCGGTGTCGCCGTATTCCACATGGGGCAGGAACGCCGCGCCGTCGAGCGTATTCGGTGCGTCGGGATTCATGCGGATGCCCCATTTGGCCGCCGTCGCCAGCAGCGGATAGAGGAAGGCGGCGAACAGCAGCACGCCCAGCGCCGCCTGCCACACCGTCCGTAGCCGCTTGGTGTGGCGGATCGATTGCCAGGCCCAGACGGCCGCCGGCCCACAGGCCACGCTCAGCATCAGCCACACTTGCAAATAGAACTTGAAGACGGTGTTCATCCGGCCCACGTCGCCATCCAGGACGATGATCTCAACCACCAGCGTCAGCCCCAGCGCGGCGGCCATCAGCGCCAGCACCACTCGACGCCCCGTGGGCAACCCCGGCCGCAGCGCCAGCAGCCCGGCCACGACCAGTAGCGGCAGGGCGATGGGCGCGACCCAGTAGCCGCGGATGAGCAAGGCCGCGTTCAGCACGACGAACAGCCCTAGCGCCAGCAGCAGCCAGCGCCCCAGCGGTTCCAGCCGCCGCGGGCCCTCTTCCGTCCACGTCGCCGCCCAGGCGCGCACTTCCCGCGCCAGATGGGTGACGACGAAGAAGAGGAACAGACCGTGGACGAGCAGGTAGTTCCAGGCGCGGGTGTAGGAGCCGGGCCACAGCGACACGGACGAGTAGGCCGCGCCATAGTTGGCGGTGTAGGGCAGAAAAGCCAGCGCCGACAGGCCGAACAGCGCCGCGGCCATGAGCCCGGCCTTGCCCAGCGCGCGCAGGTTCAGACCGTCCGTTTGCAGGCAGTAGTAGACAATGGCCACGATGCCCAGCAGTAGGTACGTCGGCCAGTCCCAGGTGTTTGTCGGCCGCAGCACGCCGATGGCCAGCGCGCCGACGAGAAGGGACAGCAGTGACAGCCGGCCGCCGACCGCCGACCGCCGATTGACAACCGCCGACCACCGATTGCCGGCTACGGCTTCTTCCGTCTCCCCGTCTCCCCTGCTCCCCTGCTCCCCTGCTCCCCGGCTCCCCCGCGCCGCGGAAAGGGCAACCGAAACCGCCCAACCAAGAGCCAGCATCGACAACGGCATAGCGATCATATGCGCGTGCAGGTCGCCGTAGAGGAAGGTGAAGAACGGGAACTCGGTGATGGGCTGCACCTCGCCCTCTTCGGCGTTGATGGCCCGTGAGGCCGTCCAGAACCAGTCGCCGGGATAGATGGGCGCGGGCTGGCCGCTCAGCACCTTTAGCCCGCCGTCGAGCGTTCGCGCCGCGCGGCCGATCACCGGCAGCTCTTCCAGCGACGGCGTGCCCGCCCCATACCAGGCGTTGGCGATCACCGTCGGCTGGGCCAGGTTGCCCAGCAGCAGGGCCAGGACGACCGCCACCAGCCCGGCCACGTAGGGCGGTTTGGCAAACCGCCTTTCTTCCACGGGGGAGTCGGAAGGCGTTTGGCCAAACCGCCCTACGGCCGAGACCAGACCGTGCGCCAGACTAAACACCGCCACCCCAGTCATGCTGAACAGCATCGGCAGAATGAGGTTATAGGCCACGGCGGGCATGACGCCCAGCAGCTTGGCCAGCGCGCCGGCGAAGACGAAGCCGTAGTAGTAGTAGTTCAGATAGCCGCCGGCCAACCACGGGTCATAGGGCGGGAAGGTGGTCGAGCGCATGACGGCCGTCAGGTACGACAGATCCATCGGCTTCTCGCCGCCCCAGATGACGTCCCACACGTCGGGGTTGCCCAGCCGGATGACGACCATCAGCGCGAACAGGGCCAGCCCCAATAGTTCGACGAAGAGGATGTAGCGCCGCCGCGCGCCGACGAAGGCCAGCAGCTCGTGCCGCCGCTGGACGAAGAGCGCGGCGCTCAGCGCCGCCAGGGCCAGCAGCGACAGCAGCAGCGCCCCCCGGGTGTGCGGCAGCCATTTCAGACTGGCCGCCAGCCAGGTCAGGTAGGACACGACCAGCAGACCCAACACCCGCGCCAGACCGTACCCGCGGTCGGGCAGCCCGCCCAGGGCCACGAAGGCCAGCGGGAAGGCGATCCAGCCGATGAGCACCGCGGCCAGGAACCACACCACCGCCGCCAGCCACGGGTTGCGCGACAGTGCCCCGTCGATGGCGAAC
>CXWK01005058.1_pt3 | contig 10558 bp, 12 predicted proteins | sample 590851 | NCBI WGS metagenome assembly CXWK01 (sample SAMEA3498364, study PRJEB10139) | wastewater metagenome | biome: wastewater treatment plant; material: activated sludge | place: Denmark | collected 2014-08-01
GGTATAGCTGATGATGCGCTCGACAACGGTCGGTTCGGCGTCACCGTCGGCCGCCCTGGCCCGCAAATCGGTTAGCAATGTTCCAAATTTCGCCTCATCCAGGTTCTCATAGAACTTGAGATTGCATTGCAGCATGGGCGCGCGGTCGCAAGCGCCGAGGCACATGACGGTTTTGAGCGTGAACATGCCGTCGTTGGTCGTGCCCTCTACCGGGATATCGAGCTTGCGCGAAGCCATCTCCACGAACTCGTCCGCGCCGCGCAGAGCGCAGGCCAGGTCGTTGCAGACCTCCAGCACGTACTTGCCGGTCGGTTCCTCGTAGAAGAGGGAATAGAACCCGGCCAGCGACAGGACGTGGGTCGCGTCCAGGTCGAGAATGTCGGCCACCTCGCGCATGGCTTCATCGCTCATGTAGCCATACTCATTCTGTGCCAGATGCATCAGGTGCAGGATGGCCGATTTCTTCTGTGGGAAGCGGGCCAGCAGGGCGTCGATTTCTTTGGCGTATTTGTCTCTTAACACAGTTATCTCCGATGCTCGATCAAGAGCATCCACAGATTTCACAGATTTCACAGATTGAAGAATTTCCTGTCGGTGAAATGTGTGGATTCTTCTTATCTGTCAATCTCGCCCAGGACGATATCGATCGAGCCGATAATCGACACCACGTCGGCGATGAAGCGGTTCTTCGACATCAGCGGCAGCGACGCCAGATTGACGTAGGACGGGCCGCGGAAATGGACGCGGGCCGGCTTGTTGGTCCCGTTGCCGCGTAAATAGCAGCCAATCTCGCCGCGCGGCGACTCGATGACCTGGTAGACGTACCCTTCGGGGGCGCTGAAGCCTTCCGTCCACAGCTTGAAGTGGTGGATGACCGCTTCCATGCTGCGGCCGAGGTCGGCGCGCGGCGGCGGGACGATCTTGTGGTCGTCGATGTTGACCGGGCCGGGCTTCAGGCGATCGAGGCCCTGGCGGATGAGGCGCAGGCATTCGCGCATCTCGCGCATGCGGCAGCGATAGCGAGCATAGACGTCGCCCTCATATTCCACCGGCACGTCGAACTCATAGGTCTCATAGCCGCAATAGGGCTGGTCGCGGCGGTTGTCCCAATCGACGCCGGAGGCGCGCATGCCGGGGCCGGTCAGGCCCCAGGCGACGGCCTCGTCGGCCGATATGACGCCGACGTCCTTGGTGCGCATCAGGAAGATGGGGTTCTGGTCGAGAAGGGCCTCGTAGTCGGCGATCTTGGCCGGCATGAAATCGAGCAGCTTGCGGACGGCCGGCTCGAACTCCGGGGGAACGTCGCGCCACAGNNGCCAGGTCGAGCGACGATGTGCCCAGCCACACCAGATGGCTGGCCAGGCGCGACAGTTCGGCCAGGATAAGGCGGATCGTCTGGGCGCGCGGGGTGATCTCGATGCCCAGCAATTTCTCGACGGCCATGATGTAGACCATGTTGTTGGTCATGGGCGAGAGATAATCCATGCGGTCGGTCATGGTCAGAGCCTTGACGTAGCGCTTGCTCTCCATGTTCTTCTCGATGCCGGTATGGAGGAAGCCGATATCGGGGGCCATATTGACGACCGTCTCACCGTCGAGTTCCACCAGCAGGCGCAAGACACCGTGGGTGCTGGGGTGCTGCGGCCCCATGCTGAGCAGCATGTGCTCTTCGGGGTCGATGATTTCCATTCCCGTGCCGACCTTGGCGCGGAGTTCCTCGACGCTGAGTTCCTGAATGCTGTCGCTTGCTTGCGGTATTAATAAACCCATATCAAACTCCGAACGACGAACGACGAACTACGTGGAGTTGCCGATTCGTATCTCGTATTTCGTATCTACTGCTTGGCATACGGTTTCTTGCTGTCGATCTCTTTCCAGTTGAAAGAGAACTGTACTTCTTCGTAGCCCAACGGGTAATCCTTGCGCAGCGGGTGGCCTTGCCAGTCCTCGGGCAGAAAGAGGCGCCGCAGGCTTTTGTTGCCGACAAAGCGCACGCCCATCAGGTCCCACACCTCCATCTCCAGCCACGTGGCGATGGGCCAGATGTCGGCCATTGTCGGCGGGCCGTCGTCGGGGTCCTCGACCCAGACGCGCAGCCGGATGCGGTGCTTGTTGGCCATGGACAGCAGGTGATAGTTGACGGCAAAGCGCGGGTAATCGGGCAGGTAGTCGTCGGCCACGACGTCGGACAGGAGGTTATATCTCATCTCGGAGTCGTCGCGCAGCAGGCGGCAGGCGTCGACGATCCTGTCCCGGCGAATGTGTACCGTGCGCTCGCCGCGGAAGTCGCTGACTTGCTCGACCCCGTCGCCCAGGGCGGCCCGCAACTTGTCCACTATCATGTCATCACGTGTCATGTGAAACTCCTGAACTACGAACTACGAGTTACGAACTACGAACACTTTTTTAATTCGTAATTCGTAATTCGTAATTCGTAATTATCTAGGCCCAATCAGTCAACTTATCGTTGCGAATCTTCTCGTGCAGGGTCATGATGCCGTCGATGAGCGCTTCGGGGCGGGGCGGACAGCCGGCCACGTAGACATCGACCGGAATGATCTCATCCACGCCCTGGACGATGGCATAGTTATTGAAGATGCCGCCGCACGAGGCGCAGTCGCCCATGGCGATGACCCACTTGGGATAGGGCATCTGGTCATAGAGGCGGCGGATGACCGGGGCCATCTTGCGCGATACGCGGCCGGCAATGATCATCAGGTCCGATTGCCGCGGCGACGGCCGGTTCAATTCCATGCCGAAGCGCGACAGGTCGTAGTGGGCGGCCTGGGTCGACATCATTTCGATGGCGCAGCAGGCCAAACCAAACAGCATGGGCCACATCGCGTTCGTGCGGCCCCAATTGACAACATCTTCCAGGCGATAGGTGACGATGCCCAGATTGCCCGCTTTTTGTTCTATTCCCATTCCAGAACTCCTTTCTTCCAGACCCACAGGTCGCCGACGATGAACATGACCATGAAAATGAGCATTGCCGCCAACCCGAAGTAGCCGAGGTTGCGGAAGGTGACCGCCCACGGCACAAGCAGAATAATGTCGACGTCGAAGAGGATGAACAACACGGCGATGCGATAGAATTTCACCGGCAGGCGGCGGTTGGCCTCGCCGATGGCGGTCATGCCCGATTCATAGGGGGCCAGCGAGCGATTGGTGAGTCGCTTCGGCCCCAGACTGAGAGACAGAATGGGCAAGAGCAACGCAAAAAAGACAGCAACGCCGAACAAGACGGCGATCGGCAGGAAGTCGATAAGTGTTTGTTCCATAATCGCGCTCAGTTGTTTCGGGCAGGATAACAGGATCTCGCAGCAACCCTGGCGGGATCATAGTCCTACCGCGCGAGATGCGCCAATAAATACAACATATGGGAGAACCAGAGCCTCTCCCATGATGTGAATTCTATCACAAGTAAATAGCAGGCCAAAAAATGGTTGTTAATCGCGGTTCAACCGGCTTGTCGCAGACAGGAATCCTTGCGCGCGAAATCGCTCCTTGACTGTTTATCATTCCTTGAATTATAATTCACGCAAGGAGACAAGATGATGGGTATCCGATCGACGATTACCGGCAAGAATCAGATCACCATCCCGGCAGCGATTGTGCGCGAGTTGCAGTTGGAGCCGGGGATGCAACTGGAGTTTGAAATAGGCGAGAACCGCATAATCCATATTCGCCCTGTATTGTCCAGGGCGGAAAGAGTGAAGCAACTGGAGGGAAAATGGAAGCACGTATTCCCACCCGGCAGCGATCCCATTGGGGATCTGATACGTGAGCGCGAATTGGAGGATGAGGATATCGATTAACTATGCTGACTTATGTGCTGGATACATCAGCGTGGATTGCTCATATTCAACAAGAGCCTGGTTGGGAGACGATCAGCAGCCTATTGCGCGGCGAAGAGGAACAAGTCGGTATTTCGGCATTAAGCCTGATTGAGTTGTTCGGACGCTTGCGGTCATTCGGCCAGGAAGCAGAGTTTGAGCAGATCCTCGAAGATTATCGGGATTTGTTGGCGCAGATTGCACCGATCGATGAAGCAGTGGGACTGCAAGCTGTTGCCTTGCGCCGGTCAGCCGCCGCGCGCCTGCCGGCTATCGACGCCATGATCGCCGCAACGGCCGCGCTGCAGGGCGCGGTTCTCGTTCATCGGGACGCGCATTTCAGCGCGATACCGGCGGACCAGGTTCGGCAGATTTATCTTGCGGGGCCTGATTCCATCCCGTGAACGAATGGATTGATAAGGTAACGTTCTTGAACTTTAGCGCCTGACGGATGATCAAATCCTTGCGTTAACTGAACTTCGCTTATCAGATGAGGATGACGAGCAGTTGAGCGACCTGCTTTATAACCAACAAGCGGACCAACTGACCCTTGAACAGCGGCCTGAACTGGCCCGACTCATGCAGATTTACCAGGAAGGGCTGCTGCTGAAGGCGGAGGCTTTGGCCGAAGCGGTCAGTCGAGGGCTTATTCCTCCTCTCTCTTGATGAGTTCTCACCAAATTTCTCTTGCTACACGCCGGCGCGTGCGACAGGTCGCGGCCGATCGGTGTGGCTATTGCCTCAGTCCTCAAGCACTTATCCTCGGCCGCCTGGAAATCGATCATATCATCCCCAGCGCGCGGGGAGGCACAGACAGCGAAGAAAACTTGTGGCTGGCATGCAGTCTGTGCAACAACTACAAGGGTTCGCAGATTGAAGCAAGAGACCCCCTAACCGGTGAGGTCGTCGCTCTGTTCAATCACGCCGGCAGCGATGGATCGATCACTTTCAATGGAATGAAGACGGAACACTTGTCGAGGGCGTCATATCTGTCGGTCGTGCTACAATTGCAGCCCTTCAACTGAACAACGTTCTGGCAGTTACAGTCCGGCGCGGCTGGGTTCGCGCCGGGTGGCATCCGCCCGATTGATGAAGTCTCAATAGAACATCCACCCCCTTTGCGCTATAATCCCCCATCCAACGATCGCATCGACAACTGAATCCGCAACGGTGTCGAGCTTCTATCTGCGTAATCTGTGAAATCTGTGGGTTCTCTTCCGCGGCAAGGCTTTCATGACCGACACACAGGAGATCAAAAACCGGCTCGACCTCGTCGACGTAGTGCAGGACTACGGCGTCCAGCTGCGCAAATCGGGGCGCAACTATTCCGGCTTTTGTCCCTTCCACGCCAACACCAAAACCCCCGCCTTCTACGTCTTCCCGGAGACCCAGACCTGGCGCTGCTTCGGGGCCTGTGCCGAGGGGGGCGACGTCTTCTCCTTCGTCATGAAGAAGAACGGCTGGGACTTCAAGGAGACGCTGGTCGATCTGGCCCGGCGGGCGGGGGTGGCGCTGGAGGAGGCGCGGCCGAAAGACACTGCCCGCGAGGCGATCGAGGAGCGCCAGGTCGCCCTGCTCGACGCCGCTTCCAATTATTATCACCAGCTGCTGCTCCACGCGCCGCAAGCCGACGCCGCCCGCCGCTATGTGGCCGGGCGGGCGCTGGCCGACGAAACCGTGGCCGCCTACCGCCTCGGCTTCGCCCTCGATTCGTGGGACGCGGCCAAAACCCACTTCACCGGTCAGGGCTATAGCGAGGAGGAGTTGATGGGCGTGGGGCTGCTGACCGAGCACGAGGAGCGCCACACCCGCTACGACCGTTTCCGCGGCCGGCTGATGATCCCCATCCGCGACCTCGACGGCCGCGTCGTGGGCTTCGGCGCGCGCACGCTCGACCCCGACGGCGTGCCCAAATATCTGAATTCGCCGCAAACGGCGCTCTTCGACAAGGGCAACCTCATCTTCGGCCTCGACATGGCCCGCCGCCACATCCGCGAGGCGCGCGAGGTGGTGCTGGTCGAGGGCTATCTCGACGTGATGACCGCCTGGCAGCACGGCTTCCGCAACGTCGTGGCCCAGATGGGCACAAGCCTGACGGAGACGCAGTTGCGCCTGCTGCAAAAGCAGAGCAAGCGCTTCGTGCTGGCCCTCGACCCCGACGCAGCGGGTGCCAAGGCCACGCTGCGCAGCCTGCAACTGGCGCGAGAGACGCTGGATCGGGAGCTTGACGTGCGCTTCAACGCGCGCGGGCTGGTGCAACTTGAGGGGCGGCTGAAGGCCGATATCCGCGTCGTCACGCTGCCGGAAGGGCAAGACCCCGACAAGCTCATTCGCACCGACCCGGCGGCCTGGCCCCGACTGCTGGCCGAGGCCCGGCCGGTGGTGGATTACGTCATCCAGGTCGTGGCCGCGGAAGTGGAACCAGGCGACGCCAAGGGCAAATCGGCCGCGGCGACCCGAATACTCCCGCTCATCGGTGACATCGCCGATCCCGTCGAGCGCGATCATTACCTGAAGAAACTGGCCCGGACGCTGGGGATCGACGAGGCGGCGCTGCGGCAGGCGGCCGAGCGGCAGAAGAAGGAACAACGGCCGCGGGGTGCAGGGCGCGGACCACAGACCACAGACCACGGGCCACAGGCCGGCAGCAGGCAGCAGGGGGCGGGCAATAAATCGCAACCGCCGTTCGAGGGGCGGCCGGAGCCGGCCGGCGGGCAGCCTTACGTGCCGCCGGAGCCGGACGCGCCCCCCGACAACTATGGCGCGCCACTGCCGTCACGCGGCACGCTGAGCAGCGGCGGCGGCAAGATCGCCACGCGGCGCTTGCGTAATGCCAACCCATTGGAAGAGAACTTCCTGCGCCAATGCCTGGAGCATCCCGGCGCGCTGTCGGCGGTCAACTATCTGCTGAGCCGCGGCAAGCAGGCGGAGGTATCGGCCGCCGACTTTACCCGCAGCGACGACAAGGCCTTGCTGGCGGTTGTGGCCCAACGCGCCACGTTCGCCACGGTTGCAACGATCGAGGATTTGTGCGATAGTCTGGACTCGGTGCTTGCGCAACGGATAAGAGTGCTTTTCGCAAAGCCATCATTACCGAAGATAAAGCTGGAGCGCTTGCCCGATACTCTGGCGTTGTCTGTACTCGATTGGCGGCTGGAAAAAATCAGGGAACACAACAGCATACTCAAGCAACTTCTCCCCTCGGGCGGTCAGCCGGAGTCCAGCGACGAGTTGACCCGGGCATATCTTGACCAGGTGCAAGAGATGGGGCGCATTAATCGCGCTCGCGATGCGATGTCGGCCACAAGCCGCCGGCGCGCCGAAGAGGGACAGAGCGGCCGCCGGCCGCGCTAGCGAGGGGATGGGGCGCGAACGAGCTATCACGCCTCCCCATTTCTTCACTCATATCTCGTAGTTCATCACTCAAACTTTGGAACTGGTTACTGTATGGAGATGTACCCCGAACCGGACGCGACAGAGCAAGACGATGACATCGACAACATCGAAGATGCGGAAAAAGAAGGGCATGACTCCGAACCGCTTGATGTCGATGCATTAGTCCGCAAGGCCCGTCGCTCGCGACGAATCGCCGAATCGGATGTGCAATCCATCCTGGCGTCGGTGAGCGAGGAGCAAGCCGAGCAACTTTACGAGCGCCTGCAGAAGCTGAACATCCGCATCGTCTCGGCCGACGGTGAACTGATCGACGATCCCGGCGAAATCGGCTTGCTCGATCGGCTCGATGATCTGATTGATGAGGACGAGGAGTCGCTGCACCTGAGCGACGCCGAGGATGACCCGGTCCATACCTATCTCAAGGAGATAGGGCAGGTTCCCTTGCTGTCGGCCGAGCAGGAGATCTGGCTGGCCACGCAGATGCAGGCCCAGCGCGTGCTCGATCGTCTGAATCAGGACGTGGGCCTCACCCGCAACACCAACGGCAGCGGCCGCCGCAGCCGCAAGAACGTCGCCGAGCAGGCACCTAGCCCAAACGCCGACCGGAATGCCAATCCGGATCAGTTGCGCGCCCAGGTGATGGGCCTTAACTACAAAAACTTGCTGGAGTGCTGGCAATGCGTCCTGGACAGCGGCGCGCACCTCAAGGTCGCTCCGCCGGAATTGCTGCCCCTGATCGATGAGACGCGCAAACTGCGCGAGGACTGGCAGCGCAACGAGCGCTCCTACGTCCATCGTTATCTCAATGACGGCACATGGGGGCAGGATGAGGCCTGGACCGATCTGGCCGAGTGCATCTTCTCCGTCTTCACCGCCTTCTATCTCTTGCCTCAGGGCCTGGCCACGGAGATGACCGATTATATCCGCAGCGCCGGGGCCTTGCCGCCTCTGTCCGAGGTGGAAGACTGGCTCTTCCCGGCCGATTCATCGCTGGCCTACAATGAGTTCATGATCGTGAATCTGGCCGAGGAAGCCAAGGGCAATCTGACGCGCGCCAATTTGCGGCTCGTGGTCAGCGTTGCCAAGCGCTACATGGGCCGCGGCATCCAGTTACTCGACCTGGTGCAAGAGGGCAACGTCGGGCTGCTGCGCGCGGTGGAGAAGTTCGACCACACCAAGGGATTCAAGTTCAGCACCTACGCCACGTGGTGGATTCGCCAGGCCGTCAGCCGGGCCATCGCCGATCAGGCGCGCACCATCCGTATCCCCGTCCACATGTACGAGACGATCAACAAGATCGTCAAGACCCAACGCGAGCTGGTGCAGAAGCTGGGCCATGAGCCGAGCACGGAAGAGCTGGCCCTGGCCCCGGAACTGGAATACCTGACGCCGGAAGAGTCGGCGGCCATCAAGCTGGCCCTGGAGACCGGCCAGCCTATCGACCCGCTGCTGGACCGCAAGTGGCGGCTGGCCGTGAGCAANNATCCGCGACATCCTGCGTATCGCCATGGACCCGATGTCGCTGGAAACCCCCGTGGGCAACAATGACGACGCCACGGAACTGGGCGACTTTCTGGCCGATGAGAGTATCCTGGAGCCGGGCGACGCCGCCAGCCGCGAACTGTTGCGCGAGCACATCCGCACCGTGCTGGAAGCGCTGAACGAGCGCGAGCGCGAGGTGCTGGAGATGCGCTTCGGCCTGAAGGACGGCACCGACCACACGCTGGAAGAGGTCGGCAAGAGCTTCGGCGTCACGCGCGAGCGCATCCGGCAGATCGAGGCCAAGGCGCTGCGCAAGCTGCGCCACCCCAGCCGCAGCCGGACGTTGCGGGATTACTTGCAGTAGGCAGCCCACTAATCCACCAAGTGATGTAGCACAAGTTTCTTAACTTGTGCCGCGTTAGGCTTGCCTTGTGCCACATTAGGCTTGCCTTGTGGCGCAGGTTTCTTGATATGAATCCCGGCTCGCAAGTTAAGAAACTTGCGTAACCCAAAACGTAGAGGCATGCATAATGAGTTGGGTGATATGAATCCCGGCTCGCAAGTCAAGAAACTTGCGTAACCCAAAACGTAGAGGTATGCATAATGAGTTGGGTGATATGAATCCCGGCTCGCAAGTCAAGAAACTTGCGTAACCCAAAACGTAGAGGCATGCATAATGAGTTGGGTGATATGAATCCCGGCTCGCAAGTTAAGAGACTTGCGCCACACTACATAGCCGTAGCCCTTCTCTGAGCAAAATAAAGATTCGTCCTGCAGAGGGATTGATTTTGATCAATCCTGTTGTATACTGTGGTCAATCTTGCTCAGGCTTTTTATAGGGTAAGCTCCGGATTTTCCGGCTTGCCGCCGGTTCAACGTCGTAAACATGAGATCTGCCGGCCCGAATAGATTATGCTCTGGCTATCCGGTTATTGCCCCAACCATGATATGTCAGACCATCCCTCCCGACAGACCCGACAGCAGTGCCAAGGGGTATTCTTGCACCAGGCAGTCGAACATCGCCTGATCCGTTCTGACGTAATCTACAATCGAATAAATTAACTTCGCTTTCAGATAGGCCAGAAACAAGTTCTGTGCGGCCATTCTCTCACAACCGTTTGGTTAACGAGAGGATGGCTTTTTTATTTCCCGATCCTGGGATGAGCGAGCGCCGCTCCGGCGGTGTCTCTTGCCTGTGGTTACTGACAAGGAGGTATGGGCATGATACGCTGGATCGTTGAATCAAGTCTGAAGTTGCGTTTTCTGGTGATTATTCTGGCTGTGGTGCTGATGACGGCGGGCGTCATGCAGCTCCGTAGCGCTCCGGTCGACGTGTTCCCGGAGTTCAATCCACCGATGGTCGAAGTTCAGACCGAGGCGCTGGGCCTCTCGGCGGCCGAAGTCGAGTCGCTGCTCACCGTGCCGATGGAGGCGGACCTGCTCAACGGCGTGGCCTGGCTGGACCAGATCTATTCCGAATCGGTCGCCGGCCTGTCGTCGATCTTGCTGGTCTTCGAACCCGGCACCGATCCCATCCGCGCCCGGCAGATGGTGCAGGAGCGGCTAACGCAGACCTTCGCGCTGCCCAATGTGTCGCTGCCGCCCACCATGCTGCAGCCCCTCTCGTCGACGAGCCGGGTTATGATGGTGGGGCTTTCATCGGACACGTTGACGCCCATTGAGATCGGCGTGCTGTCCAAGTGGAATATCAAGCCGCGCCTGATGGGTATTCCCGGCGTCGCCAACGTCGCCATCTGGGGCGAGCGGGAACGCCAGCTTCAGGTGCAGGTTGACCCTGCCCGGCTGAACGCCGCCGGGGTAACGCTCGACCAGGTGATCGCCAC
>CXWK01001522.1_pt5 | contig 10556 bp, 11 predicted proteins | sample 590851 | NCBI WGS metagenome assembly CXWK01 (sample SAMEA3498364, study PRJEB10139) | wastewater metagenome | biome: wastewater treatment plant; material: activated sludge | place: Denmark | collected 2014-08-01
TCTGCGCGTCGGCGCCATCGACGACCCGTTCAACGGCACGCTATGGCTGGAGCGCGTCGTGCCCTTCGTCGGCTTCGACTTTCAGGCCGACGGCGAAAGCCCCAATGGGCTGATAAACAGCCACGGTCGGATCTATCTGGAAGAGGCAGCCGAGGGCGGCACATCGCTGTGCTACGAGGCCGACATCGAGGTGGGTGGGCGACTGTCCACCGTCGCCGCCCGCCTGCTGGAGACGACGGCACGCGCCTTTGCCCGCCGCTCTCTGGAGGGGCTGGAGCGGCAGGTTGAGATGCGCACTCGCATTTACACCTCGTCGGCCGTGCCCCTCGTTTCGACGCCGACGGGCACGACCGTGGCCCGTCTGGCCGGCGTGCGGCGCGGCGCGACACTGCTGGGCGTCCTGCTGGCTGTAATCTTCCTGCTGCGTGGCCTCGACCGGCGGCGCACGCAGCGTATCGCCGACCAGGTGGCCAACCTGCTGGCGCAATCCCAACCGCCCGGGCCGCAGCCGACTGCGCCGACCACCGGCTGAGCCCCCTGTGGCTGATGACCCGGCACAGATGGCGACCGGCGCGCCGGCTGCCGCGCGGTTGAACGTGGCGGCCGACGGCCCGGTAGGCGTGCTCGATTCGGGCGTTGGCGGGTTGTCGGTCCTGCGCCATTTGCGGCTCGAGTTGCCGGCCGAGCGTTTCCTGTACTTCGCCGACCAAGCACACATCCCCTATGGGCCACGCCCGGCCGAAGAGGTTCTCGCCTTCACCGCCGCCATCACCCGTTTCATGTTGGCCCGTGGCGCCAAGCTAATTGTCGTGGCCTGCAACACGGCCACGACGGCCGCCCTCGATAGCTTGCGTCAACAGTTTCCCGACGTGCCGTTTGTGGGCATGGAGCCGGCTGTCAAGCCCGCCGCGGCCCAAACCCGCAGCGGCGTCGTTGGCGTGCTGGCCACACCGGGCACGCTCAGCAGCCACCGCTACGCCAGTCTGATGGCCCGTTTCGCCGCCGACGTCCGCGTCTATGAAGACCCGTGCGTCGGCCTGGTGCCCCTCATCGAGGCCGGCGCCCTGGCGACCGATGAGACGCGCGACCTATTGCGGCGGGTCGTCGCGCCGATGCTGGCGGCCGGTGCCGACACACTGGTGCTGGGCTGCACTCATTACCCGTTTGTTCGGCCGCTGCTAGACGAGATTGCCGGCAGGGGCGTAACGATTATCGACCCTGCTCCGGCGGTTGCCCGCCAGACGCGAAATGTGCTACAACAACGCGGCCGATTGGCCCCGGTCACTCAGACCGGCGCACTGCGCTGTTATACGACCGGCGACGCGCGCCGGATGGCGGCGCTGCTGGCCCAACTGCTTGGCGTGCGCTGTCGCGTTCGTGCCGCGCGCTGGTACAATAACGAGGTAATTGCCGACTCAGCCCGACCATGAGACGACGCAACCCCGCCCGCTGGCGGGCCATCGAAGCCCGGTTGAGCCGCGAAAGCACCATCTGGTTGGCCACGGTGCGCGCCGACGGCCGACCCCACCTCGTCCCCCTCTGGTACGTCTGGCTTGACGAGCGCATCTACGTCTGCACCGGCAGCGCCACGCAGAAGTTCGCGAACCTCATCCACAATCAGAGCGTCGCCCTGGCTCTGCCCGATCCGGCCAACGTCATTGTCATCGAGGGCGAAGCTCATACGGTGGCCAGGGGCCAGATCGACGCAATGGCCGAGCACTTCTACCATAAGTATGAGTGGGACTTTCGCTATGACGAAACGGCCGACTGGCGGCTGATCGAGATTACACCGTTCAAGATCATGGCCTGGGGCGACGGCTATGACGGCGACGAAGGCATTCGGGTGCTGTAGTCGGGTGGGACTGGGTGGGCGGGTCTTACGCGAATCCAATTCTCACCGGCTATACTACTCATCTGGTGGACAGACCCACCATCAAGGACAAGAGGTATGATGCGATTCGATCGGTTTACGGAACGCGCCCAGGATGCCGCTTCGCGCGCCTACGAGATTGTGCAACGATACGGACACTCCCAGGTGGACACGGAGCACGTTTTCCTGGCGCTGTTGGAGCAGCAAGACGGCGCTGTTCCCCAGATTTTGGCAGCTATTAACGCGGACACGGCCGTTCTGACCGAGCGGCTCGACCGCGAATTGCGCGCCAGCCCGCGCGTGTCGGTCTATGGCGGCGGGGTGGGGCAGGTGTACTACACGCCGCGCATCCGCACCGTCCTGGAGCTGTCGCAGGGCGAGGCGACGCGACTGAAGGATGAGTTCATCTCCACCGAGCACATCTTCCTGGCCATTCTGAGCGAGCGCAATACGCCCTCGGCGCGCATAGTCAGTGAGTTGGGCATCAGCCGCGACGCTGTGGTGAACGCCATCACCGAGTTGCGCGGCGGCCAGCGCGTCACCAATCGGCAGGCGGAAAGCCGCTACCGCACGCTGGAGAAGTACAGCCGCGACCTGACCCAGATGGCCCGCGACGGCCGTCTCGACCCGGTCATCGGCCGCGACTCCGAAATCCTGCGCGTCATTCAGGTGCTCAGCCGCCGCACCAAAAACAACCCCGTCCTTATCGGCGAGGCGGGCGTCGGCAAGACAGCCATCGTCGAGGGGCTGGCACAGAAGATCATCGTCAGCGACGTGCCCGAAAACCTGCTCAACAAGCGTGTCGTGGCTCTCGACCTGGGGGCGATGATCGCCGGCAGCCGTTTCCGCGGTGAGTTCGAGGAGCGGCTGAAGGCGTCTATGGAAGAGATTCAGCGCGCCCAGGGGGAGATCATCCTCTTTATCGACGAGCTACACACCGTCGTCGGCGCGGGGTCGGCCCAGGGGGCGATGGACGCCAGCAATATGCTCAAGCCGGCGCTGGCCCGCGGCGAGTTGCAGTGTGTCGGCGCGACGACGCTGGACGAGTATCGCCAATACGTCGAGCGCGACGCCGCGCTGGAGCGCCGCTTTGCGCCGGTGTTCGTCGATGAGCCGAGCCTGGACGAAACCATCGAGATGCTGCGCGGCTTGCGCGATCGGTATGAGGCGCACCACAACGTGCAGTACTCCGACGCGGCCATCGTCGCCGCGGCCAAGCTCTCGTCGCGTTACGTCACCGACCGCCGCCTGCCGGACAAGGCCATCGACCTGATGGATGAGGCCGCGGCCAAGTTGCGGGTGGCCCTCCACACGCTGCCGCCCGACCTGAAGACGCTCAAAACTGAGATCGACAAGCTGACGGCCAGCGAGGAAGAGGCCGGCGCGGCGCGCGACTATGAGCGCGCACAGATCAACAAGGCTGAGCGCCTGCGGCTGGAGACGGAGTTCAACGCCCGGCGCGACGCCTGGCGCGGCGAGCAGCGTCTCGATGAGATCGTCGACGAGCGCGACGTGGCTGAGGTCATCGCCTCCTGGACGGGCATCCCCGTCTCGCAGATGATGGAAACCGAGGCCCAGAAGCTATTGCACATGGAAGAGCGCCTGCATGAGCGCATCGTGGGCCAGGAGCGGGCCATTGCCGCGCTGGCCGATGCTATCCGGCGCAGCCGCTCTGGTCTAAGCGATCCGCGACGGCCCATCGGCTCGTTCATCTTCCTGGGCAGCTCTGGCGTCGGCAAGACGGAGTTGGCCAAGGCGCTGGCCGAGTTCCTGTTCGACGACGAAGAGGCGCTGATCCGGGTGGACATGAGCGAATATCGCGAGCAGCACACCGTCAGCCGGCTCTTCGGCGCGCCGCCGGGCTACGTGGGCTATGAGCAGGGCGGGCAACTGACCGAGCAAGTGCGCCGCCGCCCCTACTCGGTGGTGCTGTTCGACGAGATCGAGAAGGCCCACCCCGACGTGTGGAACTCGCTTCTGCAACTGCTGGACGACGGCCGCCTGACCGACGGACAGGGGCGCGTGGTCAACTTCCGTAATGCGGTCATCGTCATGACCAGCAACGTCGGCACCTCGTTTGTGAAGCGCTCCGGGGCGCTGGGCTTTGCCGGCATGGCCGCCGCTGAGCGTGAAGACCATAAGCGGATCGAGGAGGCGTTGAAGCAGACGTTCCGGCCGGAGTTCATCAACCGCATCGATGAGATCATCATCTTCGAGCCGCTGTCGGAGGTGGACGTGATCGAGATCGTCAAGCTCCAGGTCAAGGACGTGCAACTGCGACTGGCCGAACAGGGCAATCTGAGCATCGAGCTGACCGAGCCGGCGCAGCGTTGGCTGGCGCAGCAGGGGTTCGACAAGGACTTCGGCGCGCGGCCACTCAAGCGGGCCATCCAGCGCTATGTGGAAAGCCCGCTGTCGGTGCGCCTGCTGCGGGGCGAGTTTAAGGGCGGCGACCGGGTGCGTATCGACTTGGCCGACGACCAGCTGGACTTTATTCTGCTGGAGAGTGATTCTGTGCCCCAGCCGATTGAAGAGCTGGTCGAGACTTTGTAAGCTTTTGTCAGTTGTCAGTTGTCAGTTTGCTAACTGTCAACTGACAACTGCTTCACTCGTTCCAGCGTTGTTGTCGTTCGCGCTTGACGGTGCTGCGGCGGCGTTTGTCATCTAGGCGCTGTTGGCGGGCGCGACGGCTGGGGCGGGTGGGGCGGCGCTCGGCTTGCTCCACCAGCGCCGCGGCCAGCAGCGTTTGTAGCCGAGCCACGGCCAGTTCGCGGTTCTGCCACTGGCTGCGCGAATCCTGGACGTCGATGTGGAGTACACCGCGCCGGTCGAGGCGGGTTGCCAGACGGTCGAGCAGTCGCGTCCGTGTGGCCTCGTCCAGGCTGGGCGAGCCGGCTACGTCGAACAGCAGCGTCACCCGTGTGGCGGTCTTGTTGACGTGCTGGCCGCCGGGGCCGCCGCCGGTGGTGAAGCGGAACTGTAGCTCGGCCGCCGGCAGCGCCAACTGTTCGTTGATGAGGATCAGGTCAACTTCTTCCATAGCAATCGCGGGCCGTGACGTAGGACGATGGCGACCCTTATGCTACGATTATCGGCCATGCCCCACTTCCTGACAACGACGGATCGATCCTTCGTCCATCTCTTCTTCCTGGATGGCGTGGGCCTGGGCGGGCCAAACCCGGCTGAGAACCCTTTGGCTGCGGCGCGTTTGCCGAACCTGACCAGCTTGTTGGGCGCAGGGTGGTATCTGACCGGCCGAGACCGCATTGTTGGGCCGCGGGCGTCGCTCATCCCGACGGACGCGACGCTGGGGCTGTCCGGCCGGCCGCAGAGCGCCACCGGCCAGGCGACCATCCTGACCGGACGCAATGTGCCGGCCCTGGTTGGCGAGCATTATGGCCCCAAGCCCAACGGCGCGGTGGCCGACGTCATCCGCGCCGGGACGTTGTTTAGCGAGGTGGTGGCCGCCGGCGGCCGGGCGGCGCTCATCACGCCTTACCCGGACGGGTACTTTGCCGCCATTGACAGTGGCAAGCGGCTGCTATCGGCCGTGCCGCTGGCGGCTACAGCTGCCGGGCTGGCCCTGATGAAGGTCGATGACCTGCGCACCGGGCGGGCCGTCAGCCCCGACTTCACCGCCCTGGGTTGGCGCGACCACCTGGGGTATAGCGACGTACCCACCGTGTCGCCGGAAGAGGCCGGCCGCCAAATCGCTGCCATCGCTGCGACCTATGACTTTAGCTTTTTCGAACACTGGCCGACCGACCAGGCCGGACATCGCGGCTCGCTGGAGGATGCGGTCGCCCATCTGGAAGTGATCGACGCCGTGGTCGGCGGGCTGCTGTCAAGTTGGGACGACGTGCGCGGCTTGCTCATCATCACCAGCGATCACGGCAACCTGGAGGAGAAGGGGCATCGCCAGCACACGCGCAACCCTGTGCCGACGATCCTGGTCGGCCGCGACCACGCCGCCTATGCCGTGGACATCCACGATCTGACCGACATCGCTTCTGTCGTCCGCCGTGCGCTGGGCCTTGCTGCTCGTGAAGAGAAATGATGCGCAGATTTGGCAGATTCTCGAAGCAAGAATCTTTTCTTTGCATCTTTTTGCCCTTGCGTGAGCCTCTTAAAATCTGCCCAATCTGCCTAATCGGCGGCTAGCCACTTTCTGGAGAATCAAATGCCTATTTCGTCGGAGAGTTTCCGCGACGTGATGCGCCACTTCCCGTCGGGCGTAACCGTCGTCACCATCAAATCGCCTGCGTCGGAGATCGTCCACGGCCTGACGGTGTCGGCGTTTGCGTCCGTTTCGCCTGAACCCCCCCTCGTTCTGGTATCTATCGACCATCGGGCTACCGCCTGTGAGTTGCTGGAAACGGCCGGGGCGGTCTTTGCCGTCAACATCCTGGGCCACGATCAGATGGAGCTGTCCAATCGCTTCGCCTGGCTGAAGGATGAAGATCGCTTCGGGCTAGGGCAGTGGACGACGGCGGTCACCGGCGCGCCCATCTTGAGCGACGCGCTGGCCTGGCTCGACTGCACCGTCTACTCGCGCTTTTCGGCCGGCTCCCACACCATCTACATCGGCGAGGTGCAGGCCAGCGGCGTGCCGCGGCCGGACGTGAAGCCGTTGCTCTATTGGAATCGCGGCTATCGCCAGTTGGCGAAGTAGGGTAATCAGGGTGGGGCGGGCGTGACCGTCGCCAGTGTGGCAGGTAGGTTTGTGTCCACTTCTAAGGTGGGGTCGGCCGCCGTCGCGCTATCTACCTCGCTGCCTTCCAACTCTTCCATGCCCACGGCCATCAGATAGCCGCGAGCGCGCTCAGTCAGTGGGTAGCGGTTGACGAGCTTCCAGAAGCGCTTGCCGTGGTTGCCCTCGATCAGGTGGGCCAGTTCATGAACAAGAACGTAGTCGCGCACCCAAACCGGCATCGTCGCCAGGCGGTGGCTAAGGCGGATGGTGGCGTCTTCGGGCGTGCAACTGCCGAAGCGGCTGTTCTGATTGGTGACGTAGCGAACGGAGTGCCAGCGCAGCTTGCCGCCAAAGTACTTGCGGTTTAGCTCTTGCGCCCGCTTCTCCAGCGCTTCGTCCGACAAGGAGGCCGAGCGGCTGCGCCGACGCATCCGTCGCCGCAGGCCGTCGATGATGGGCGTTAGTTCGGCGTCGCTCAGCCCTTCGGGGGCGCGAATGACGAGCACTCCGGCTTCAAGCCGCGCGCTGACCGTCTTGCGCCGCTGGGCGCTGCGAATGATTTCGATTGGCCACTCCTCTTCGGCCGGGGCGTCGCTCATCGTTCCTCACTTGCGGTCACTCAACCGCATGCCGATTGTAGCACCCCCAGAGATGGGCACAACCGAAACCGAGATAAGAATAACAGAACGCGGATGGCGCGGATTTGCGCGGCTAGACTCCTTTCTCTTATCTGTGAAAATCCCCGTCAATCTGTGTCATCCCCGTTCTAATCTTCAGGCCTGAAGCGGGCATACTGTTCAGGAAGGTCGAGGTCGTGGAGTACAGCGTCATCGGCGACGGGCACGGCCAACACGTCGTCGGGGTAGCGGGCCAGCAGGGCACGCGGCGCGGCATCGGCCGGCAGGGCCAGCAGCTCGGCGAAGTAGCGCCGGTCTATAAGAACCGGGTTGCCGCGACGGCCGCCGGAGAAGGGTGCGACAAGGCCGGCTGGGGTGGCGGCGTAGGCGACCAGCAGGCGGTTGATGGTCTCCGGCCCAACCATAGGCTGGTCGCCGAGAACGACAAGGATGGCGTCGATAGCCGGGGGTAGAGCATCGATGGCTGTTTGGACAGAGGCGAGCATTCCCTTCGCGTAGTCGGCGTTGTTGATGGCTGGCAAGCTTGGGACGGCCAAATCACTACTAGCCCCGAACACCGGACTTTGCCGCCTGACAACCGCCTCAACCTGCTCTCGTTCGTGCCCGGTCACAACCATTACGTTGTGGACGGCCGATGCCCGTACGTTGTCTAACGTCTGCCCCAGAACGGTCGTTTCACCCCACGGCAACAGCAGCTTGTTCCGACCCATGCGTCGTGACTCGCCGGCGGCAAGTACGACGGCCGTCACCCGCCGCCACACCTCACCCACCGGTCGCTCCGTCTGCACCGCGCCAAGCACCACCCGCTCCACGCGTGGCTCGCCCAGCATTAGTCGCGCCGCCGTTCGCGCCGCGTCCAGCCGCGCCGCGCTGTCGACCTTGTTCAGAAACGGCACGACCCTCGCCCCCTCGGGCACACCCTTCAACCCGCCTTCCGGGTGCGTCAACAGTCGTGCCAGCGCAGCCGGGGTCAATTGGTCTTCTTCAGACCCTCTCCCTATGGACGAAGGAACGTGTCCTCTGTCTTCGTTCCTAATTCGTAATTCGTAATTCGTAATTCTCCTAACAAGTTCCGGCCGATGGGCCACTTCGTCAATTGGCCCTTCCAACGCATCCAACCCGACAACGGGCACGACCAGCGTCGCTTCCAGCGGGATGACCGGCTCATGGGCGGCCGGGGCCTTCACCGGGCGCATGCGCGAGCCGTCGGCCTCGACCAGCACGATGTCCACATCAGGCCGCGCCAGCAGGCGGGCGGGTAGGTCGGGGGGAACGCCGCGGGCCTTTTCGCCATCCACGCGTCCGACGACGAGACAGCGGCCGTGGGTGTCCAGCAGTTCGCCCAGCCGGGAGAGGTCATCGGCATAGACGACGGCCGGAGCCAGCCGCATCTGGGCAGCGAAGATGCGCGTGGTGGTCGTGACGACGACGCGACCGGGCAGCGCCGCGGCCAGGGCGAACAGTAGGCTCGTCTTGCCCCCGCCACCCACGAAGGCGACCAGTTCTGGACTGGAGCTGATGCCTAGCGCGTCCGGCAGCGCCCACAGCCGCTCGGTCACGATGTGGGCGGCCGCCCGAACTCCGGCGCGAACTGAGCCAGGAAGTCGTTGACCAGTTGGCGATAAGCGGCATAGTCGGTCAGGATATCGCGGGCGTGGGGCGCGCCCCAATCGTTCAGGTGCAGCACGGTGCGGCTTGGATCGCTGTTGGCATAAATATCTTCGGAGTGGGTAGAGAAGGTGTACTCGTCGGTCAGGGAGTGAATGAGCAGGATGGGCATCTCGGCGTCGGCGACGGACCGTTCCGGGGCGACCGCCTGCACGTCGAAGTCGGCGCGCCACTCGGCGATGGCCAGCGCGCCGGGCAGTAGCAAGGGGGCCAGCGTGGGGAACATCTGCCGCGCCTGATAGCCCACGATCTCCTCCATCTCGCTGTAGGCCGAGTCGGCGGCAACGAAAGCCAGATCGGGGGCCAGCGGGGCCAGTTGTAGCGCCGTCGCCGCGCCATAGGACACGCCAAAGACGCCGATCTGCGACGGCTCCAGCCCGGCGCGCCGGCCGAACCACTCCAGCGCAACCAAGGCGTCTTGCTTCTCATAGAAGCCGTAAGTGTGGAAGGCGGGGCTGCTGTCGCCGTGGCCGCGGTGGTCATAGGCCAGGATGTTGCAACCGCGCTCCCAGAACAGCGGCGCCCAGTTGAGGGCGTGGTAGCGCGTGCCGGTGAAGCCGTGGAGGAAGAGCAGGCCGCAGCCGGCGTCGGCCGGGTTGTCGAAGTACCAGCCGGCCAACGTTACCTCACCTGTGTCGATCCGCACCTCTTCCGGCTCCGGCAGGCCGCTGGTGGCGGGTGTGTCGCCTTCGGCTCGCGCCTCGGCGATACTCTCAGTCGGGCCATTGAGCAGTAGCTCGGAGAAGTACCAACTTGCCCCGACGTAGATCAGGGCCAACAAGACAAAGATCCCTACGACAATCCACAACCCTTTGCGTCGCATCTCTTCCTCAAAGCTTGGAAACCAAAGATTACACAGACTCCTATCCTAGAATACGCAAGCTGTCACGATAGGATTCTGTGTGATCTGGAAGTTCATGGCTCAACGCGCGGGCAAACCAAAATCGGGCGCATATTGGGCCAGAAATGCTTCGAACAACGCCTGATAGGCGGCGAAGTCGGTGCTGATGTCGGCGGCGTGGGGCGACCCCCATTCGTTGATGTGCAGCACGGTGCGCGTCGGGTCGCTGTTGGCGTAGATGGCTTCGGAGTGGGTGTAGGGGGTGAAGTCGTCGGTGCGCGAATGGATGAGCAGGATGGGCATCTCTGCCCCGGCGACGGTCACTTCGGGCGCTGCGGCCGCGGGGTCGAAGTCGGCCCGCAGCCCGGCAATCCACAGCGCGCCGGGTGTCAGCACGCCGCCCAGCGCCGGCCCCAGCAGCGCGTCGGCGCGCACCCGGACGATGGCCGGCATCGAACGATAGGACGAATCGGCCAGGACGAACGGCGCGTCGGGGATCTGGGGCGCGAGTTGCAGCGCCGTGGCCGCGCCATAGGACACGCCGCCAACGGCGATGCGCGACGTGTCGAGGCCGGCGCGCTCGGCGAACCAGTTCCGCGCCGCCAGGGCATCTTCCTTTTCATAGACGCCATAGGTCAGGAACGCCTTAGAACTTTNNTGCCGCAGTTGCCCTCGGCGGGGTTGTCGAAGTACCAGCCCCGGAGGGTGACTTCGCCTGTGTTGATGGCGATCTCCTCCGGTTGGGGCAGGCCGAAGTCGGCCGGGACGCCGGTCTGGACCTTCGCTTCCGCCAGTGGACGGACCGGTGGCGCGATGGCGATGCCGGAGAAGTACCAACCGGCGGCG
>CXWK01000360.1_pt1 | contig 10552 bp, 9 predicted proteins | sample 590851 | NCBI WGS metagenome assembly CXWK01 (sample SAMEA3498364, study PRJEB10139) | wastewater metagenome | biome: wastewater treatment plant; material: activated sludge | place: Denmark | collected 2014-08-01
TTGACTGCGGAACATCGCGTCGACGCCACACGCCTCGTCGTCGAGGTCACCGAGAGCGTGGCGATCCCCGACCGTGCGCGGGCCCGAACGCTCCTGGCTCGGCTCCGTGACGCGGGCATGGGCGTGTCCATCGACGACTTCGGCACCGGACACTCGTCGCTGTCGCAGATGACGCAGCTCCCCGTCACCGAGCTGAAGGTCGACGGGTCGTTCGTCCAAGGGCTCCCGGGCCTGCGCGACGACGCCGTCGTCCGGACCATCACCTCGCTCGCCGCCGACCTGGGATACGACCTGGTGGCCGAGGGCGTCGAGACTCCCGAGCAGATGGGCATCCTCCGCTCCTACGGCGTGCCGAAGGTGCAGGGCTACCTCACGGGTCGGCCCATGACGGCGCAGGCTCTGACCGCGGTGGTCCTGGCCCAGGTGGGAGACGGGGCCCTCAGGCCACGTCCTGACGATTGAGCCGTCGGGTGGCGTAGAGAAGGGCCAGGCCGACCACCACGAAAGGGGCGATGTAGGCGGTCCTCGGGGCAAGGACGGCGAGTCGGAGGTCGGCCCCCGACCAGCTCGCGAGGATGGTGGCGGTGACCGAGCGCACGGCCAGCCGGGCCGCGTTGTCGCCGCCGCGGGCGACGAATCCCTCCCAGATGAGGATGTAGAGCAGGCCCCACACCAACGCGCGGCGCACGCGCAGGCCCAGTGCGGTGAAGAGGCCGGCGTAGGTGATCACGCCGAGCCCGGACGCGAGCACCGTGCCGGTGACGAGGTCGCGTCCGCCCCCGGTGAGAAATGCGGCGAGCACGAGGGGCACGACCACCAGCGGCACGGTGACCGTGACGGCAGCCAGGAACGCGGCGACGACGACCACCCAGCGGCGGACGGGGCGCACCCACAGGTACACGAGCGTGTTGTCGTCGGTGAGGTCGCCGAGCGCGGCACTGGCGAACACGAGGGTGGTCACCGGGACGGTGACCGACAGGCCGAAGCTGTTGATGAAGGCGGCACCCGTGACCAAGGGGTCGACGGGGTCGGAGCGGCCGATGGCGAACCCCACGAGGATCGCCGCCATCCCCAGACCGCCCAGCGCAGCGAGCCGTGTGCGGTTGACCTGCGTGCCGAGGAGCAGACGGTAGAGGGCGGGGAGCACCCCGATGGAGCGAACGGCCGGCACGCTCGGGGCCACGACCGATGGCCCAGCGTCGGGGCGGCCGGAGGATGGCGGAGGTGGCGGCGGGGGTGGCGAGGGCGGAGGTGGTGGTGGAGCCGGCGTCTCGCTCATCGGCCACCCACCAGGTAGCGGAAGACGGACTCGAGGTCGTCGTCGAGTGGCGTGACCTCCCAGAGGTGGGCCCCGGCCGCGCGCGCCGCCGGCGCCACCGCCCGGCGGAAGGCGGCCACCTCGGCGGTGTCCACCACCACGCCGTCCTCGCCCTCGAGTTGCACGCCGAGGGCGGCACCGGAGGCCATGAGGCCCGTGGCGAGCCGGCGTGGCTGGTCGGTGCGGACACGGATGCGGTGCGGCCGGTCGTCCATCAGGTCCCGGATGGCGTGGAAGTCGCCCTCGGCGACGAGTCGACCCCGTGCGATGACGAGGACGCGAGAGCCGAACCGCTCGACCTCGTCGAGGACGTGGCTCGACGCCAGCACGCACCGCCCCTCCTGCCCGAGCTGCTGCAGGAGGCGAATCATGCCGAGTCGCTGCCGTGGATCGAGGCCGGTGAGGGGCTCGTCGAGCATCAGCACGGGTGGGTCGTGCACGAGGGCGGCCGCCACCTTCACCCGCTGGCGCATGCCCTTGGAGTAGGTGGCCAGGCGCCGACCGAGACCTGCGTCGAGCTCGACGACGGCGAGCGCCCGTCGTGCCGCCGTCTCGGCCTTCGGGAGCCCTTGGAGCACCGCCGCCAACCGGACGAACTCGAGGGCGCTCTGGGATTCGAAGACCGACTCCTGCTGCGGGACGAGGCCGATGAGCCCGAACAGCTCCAGGTGACGACGGGGGTCGCGGCCGTACACCAACACCTGTCCCCGTGAGGGTGGTGTGAGCCCGCACAGCAACCGGAGCACGCTCGACTTGCCCGCTCCGTTCGGCCCCAGCAACGCGGTGACTCCGGGACCCACGGCGAAGCTCACGTCGGAGACGGCGACCACGTCGCCGAACCATTTGGAGGCGCCGACCAGCGCAAGCGGCGCGGGGGCGAGTGCCGAACCGGCGCCGAGGCGGCTCACCGCGTGACCTCGAGGGCCCGGTAGCGCAGGCCGACCACCGCGGTGAAGAGCACGGACCACCCGACCGCGGCCGCGACCACCGCGGTCGAGTCGAGCGGGGCGTAGTAGATGTCCTGGGTCGTCTCGCCGAAGATCCGGATGACGGCCTCGAAAGGAAGCCCGACCAGATTGGCGAGCAGGAGGTAGCGCGAGGCGTCCGCCTGTGCCACCAGGCTCGTCGTGACGACGGCCGAGAGCAGGAGCACGATCACGATCGCCGCGGAGGCGGCCGCCTTGCGATCGGTGATGCTGGAGACGGCCATCGAGAGCGAGCCGAAGAACCCAGACAGCAACGCACCGGCGGCCACGATGCGCAGGACGAACAGGGCGACGTCGGCCGGGCCGTCCGGCCCGCTGCCTTCGAGCACGTAGGCGATGAGCAGGAACAGCGGTGGTCCCAACGTGACGATGGCCAGTGTGCCCATCACGGCGGCGGCCTTGCTGAGGAGATAGGTGAGCCGCGTGAGGGGGGAGGCCAGGTAGAGCCCGAGCATCCCGGTGCGGCGGTCGGTGCAGAGCACCTCGGGGGCGACGAAGGCGGTGAACACGACGATGGCGGCGGTGATGAAGAAGTAGTACTCGGCGTAGGTCGGGAGGATCTGCTGGTCGAGGAAGAAGGACGCTGGCAGGATGGCGGCGAGCCCGGCATAGACGATGGCGGGCACGTACGCGAGCACCGCGGCGATCACCGGGAGCAGCTTGTAGCGGCCGGCTCGGCGCAGCCCCAACGCCCGCTGCATGGTGTGGGCCGTCACGCTCCGCATGGCTCCGCGGGACCCCGTCCGCACGCCGTCGTAGCGTCGGTAGCCGCCCTCCAGTATCCGGGCCTGGCCCGCGACGGCGTCACTCACGAGGCGACGCCCAGGAAGACGTCTTCGAGCGACACCGTGAGCGGGCCGAGCCTCCGCAACTGGGCGTCGGAGGCCGCTGCGGCGTCGCGTACAAGGTCGTGCAGGTCGTGTTCCGGCGAGGAGCGACCGCGGGTGACCACGAGTCGGGGCCCGTCACGACCCACCTCGCACCCGGCTCGCTGCAGCCAGTCGGCGAAGGCGGTGTCGCCCGCGGTCAACTCGACGACGAGCCCGCGGCTCCCGCCCCTCAGCTCGTCGAGCGTGCCGGAGGCGACCACCCGGCCCTCGCTGAGGATCACGGCCGCGTCGCAGGTCCGCTCGACCTCGTCGAGGAGGTGCGACGAGAGCACCACGTCGATGCCGAACTCGCGGGCGACCCGGCCGATGAGCGCCAGCATCTGGTCCCGTTGCACCGGGTCGAGACCGTCGGTCGGCTCGTCGAGCAGCACCAGGGCCGGGTCGTGTGCCATCGCCTGGGCCATCTTCACCCGCTGCCGCTGACCGGTGGACAGGGTGCCGACGGGGCGGAACCGCTCCTCGCCCAGGCCCACCTGCCAGAGCGCATCGCTGGCCCGTGCCGCCGCCTCTCTCTTGGGCAGTCCGTGCACCTCGCAGATGTGGCGCACCAGGTCCTGGGCCTTCACGTCGGGCGGCAGGCGGTGGTGCTCCGGGGCGTAGCCAACCCGGGCCCGCACCTCGGTGCCGAGCCTGGCGGGATCGAGGCCGAGAACCTGCACCGCTCCGCTGTCGGCCCGGTGCAGGCCCAGCAGCAGGCCGATCAAGGTGGTCTTGCCGGCACCGTTGGGCCCAAGGAGGCCGGTCACACCCCTCCCGATGGTGAAGCTGGCCCCCGAGAGCGCGGTCGTCGACCCGAATCGCTTCACCACGCCGACCCCCGACGCCACCGCCGAGACGCCCGGGCCGAGTCCCGGCGCCTCGGCTTCGTGCATGGCCGCCCACGCTAGCGGCGAGGCTCCGGTCGCCGGGGATGGCTTGCGGGGAAGCGGTGACCCTGCCCATGCTGTGGACGCGCCGGCGGCGCATTCCCGCGACCCGCCTCGCAGGAGCAGCCTGTGAAAATCCTGATCGGCACGGATGGCTCGGACCACGCGATCGAGGCGGCCCAGCGGGCGCTGCCCCTGCTCGCTCCGGCGGACAGCGTCCTCGTGGTCTGCGTCGTCGAGGCGCCGTCGATCGCCGCCGAGGGCTTCGAGTCGGGCTTCGCCGGCGGCGTGGCCGCACCCGACGAGGTCGACGCCGCCTGGGATGCGGCCAATCGCGAGGCGGTCGACGCCATCGAGCGCACCGTGTCGGCGCTCGCCACGCACGCGGCGGTGGAGAGCATGATCGAGAACGGTGAGACCGGTCCCACCCTCTGCTTCGTGGCTGGTGATCGGTCCTGCGACGTGGTGGTCGTCGGCTCGCGAGGGCGCGGCGCGATCAAGCGTGCGCTCCTCGGATCGGTCAGCACCCACATCGTCAACCACGCGCCGTGCCCGGTGATCGTCGTCCGCACGGGCGCAGGCACGTAACCCGAGGTGCTCGCGTCCGCTATCGGTCAAGCTGTCGGCGGCGCGCTGCCGTCTGCTCTCGGCGTCGCGCTCAGCCCCATTCCGATCATCGCGGTGATCCTCATGCTCGGTACGCCCCGGGCGCGTACCGACGGCCCTGCTTTCGCGGTTGGTTGGGTCGCCGGCCTGCTGGTGGTGAGTGCCCTGGTCCTCGTGGTGACCGGCGTCACGGGCGACGCCGACAGCTCGGGCAGCAGCACATCGGACTCGATCAACTGGGTGCAGGTGGGCCTGGGTGTGTTGCTGCTCGTCCTTGCCCACAAGCAGTGGAAGCAGCGCCCGGCCCCTGGCGAGACGGCCAAGATGCCGAAGTGGATGACCACCATCGACTCGGTGCCCCCGGGCAAGGCCCTGGCTGCCGGCGCCGCCCTGTCGGGCGCGAACCCCAAGAACCTGATCCTGACGCTGGCGGCGGTCGCGTCGATCACCCAGGTGCCCGCCATCACCTCGGGCCAGGAGGTCGTCGCAGTGGTCGCGTTCGTCGCGATCGCCTCGTGCACGGTGGTCGGCGCGGTGCTGCTCTACCTGGTGGGCGGACGTCGGGCCGAACACACCCTGGCCGAGGTCAAGGACTTCATGGCCACCCACAACGCGGTCATCATGATGACGATCTTCCTCATCCTCGGCGCCAAGATCCTCGGGGAGGGGCTGGGCGCCCTCAGTTGAGGGCTCCACCCCGACGAGGTGTGAGGTTCAACCGGGCCAGGTCCACTCCCGGATCTCAGGCAGGTCCTCGCCGCGAGTCGTCACGTAGCGGTGGTGGTCGATGAGGCGGTCGCGCAACCGGTCGGCCAGGTGGGCCGTTCTCGATGAGAGACCGGGCACCCGCTCGAGCACGTCGAGGACCAGGTGGAAGCGATCGAGGTCGTTGCGCACCACCATGTCGAACGGCGTGCTCGTGGACCCTTCCTCCTTGTAGCCGCGGACGTGGATGTTGGGGTGGTTCGTCCTGCGGTAGGTGAGCCGGTGGATCAACCACGGATAGCCGTGGTAGGCGAACACCACCGGACGGTCCGTGGTGAAGAGAGCATCGAAGGCGGCATCCGACAGGCCGTGGGGATGCTCCGTGTCGGGCTGGAGCGTCATCAGGTCGACCACGTTCACGACGCGCACTCTCAGGTCCGGAAGTTCCTGCCGGAGCAGGTCGACGGCGGCCAACGTCTCGAGGGTGGGCGTGTCGCCCGCGCAGGCCATGACCACGTCGGGCTCCTCGCCGGCATCTGACGACGCCCATGCCCAGATGCCCAGGCCCTTCGTGCAGTGGCGGACGGCGGCGTCCATGTCGAGCCACTGTTGGTCGGGCTGCTTGCCGGCCACGATCACGTTCACGTAGTTGCGGCTGCGCAGGCAGTGGTCCGCCACCGACAAGAGGCAGTTGGCGTCGGGCGGGAGGTACACACGGACCACCGATGCCTTCTTGTTCACCACATGATCGATGAACCCCGGGTCCTGGTGGCTGAACCCATTGTGGTCCTGGCGCCAGACGTGCGAGGTGAGCAGGTAGTTGAGCGACGCGATCGGACGGCGCCAGGGGATGTCGCTCATGACCTTCAACCACTTGGCGTGCTGGTTGAACATCGAGTCGACGATGTGGATGAACGCCTCGTAGCAGGGGAACCAGCCATGGCGGCCGGTGAGGAGGTAGCCCTCGAGCCAGCCCTGGCAGTTGTGTTCCGACAGCACCTCCATCACCCGGCCGTCGGGAGCGAGGTGCTCGTCGGTGGGATCGACCTCGGCCATCCACGCCTTGTTCGTCACCTCGTACAGCGCGTCGAGTCGGTTCGAGGCCGTCTCGTCGGGGCCCATGACGCGGAAGTTGCGCTGATCGGCATTCAGCGACATGACGTCGCGCAGGAACCCGCCCAGCACCCTTGTGGCCTCGGCGGTCGCCTGCCCGGGCGCCGGCACCACCACTGCGTGGTCACGGAAATCGGGGAGCCGGAGGTCGCGGAGGAGCCGCCCACCGTTGGCGTGCGGGTTGGCACCCATTCGCCGGTCGCCGGTCGGCGCCAGCGCCGCCAGATCGGGCCGCAGTCGGCCGGACTCGTCGAAGAGCTCGTCGGGCCGGTAGCTGCGCATCCAATCGTCCAGGATCGCCAGGTGGTCCGGGTTCGTCCGCACGTCGGCTACCGGCACCTGGTGTGCCCGCCACGTGCCGGCCACCGGGAGGCCGTCCACCACGCTGGGGCCGGTCCAGCCCTTGGGGGTCTCGAAGACGATCATTGGCCACCGGAACCGCTCGACCACGCCCTCCACGCGTGCCCGATGTCGGAGATCGGCGATCTTGTCCAGCACCACGTCGAGGGTGACCGCGAGCTGGCGGTGGACGTCCATGGGATCCTCGCCCGACACCACGTGGGGCTGCCAGCCATAGCCGAGCAGCAGCGACTCGAGCTCGGTCCGCGGGATGCGGGCGAGGATGGTGGGGTTGGCGATCTTGTAGCCGTTGAGGTGCAGGATCGGGAGCACCGCCCCGTCGGTGGCGGGGTCGAGGAACTTGTTGGAGTGCCATGAGGTGGCCAGGGCCCCGGTCTCGGCTTCGCCGTCGCCGATGACACACGACACCACCAGATCGGGGTTGTCGAACGCCGCGCCGAAGGCGTGCGACAGCGAGTAGCCCAACTCGCCACCTTCGTGGATGGACCCCGGTGTCTCTGGGCTGGCGTGGCTCGGGATGCCGCCGGGGAACGAGAACTGCTTGAACAGCTTCCGCATGCCCTCGGAATCCTCGGTGATGTCGGGGTAGAGCTCCGAGTAGGTGCCTTCGAGGTACGTGTTGGCCACCATCGCCGGGCCTCCGTGGCCCGGGCCGCAGACGAGGATCATCTCGAGGTCGCGCTGTCGGATCACCCGGTTCAGGTGGGCGTACAGGAAGTTGAGGCCCGGCGTCGTGCCCCAGTGGCCCAACAGGCGCGGCTTGGTGTGCTCGGGGAGCAGTGGCTCGCGCAGGAGGGCGTTGGCCATCAGGTAGATCTGGCCCACAGACAGGTAGTTGGCGGCACGCCAGTAGGCGTCGATGAGGGCGAGCTCGATGTCGTCGGGAACGATTCCGGCGACCGGCCGCTCAGCAGTCTCGGTCATCAATCGGTTCTACCCTCGGGATGTGGCCAGCGCCCCTCGTGAGGATGACCGGTGAGTGACAACCTGCTGGTGGCCAATCCCGGTTCGAGCAGCCTCAAGCTGCGGGTCATCGGCGCGTACGACGAGGTGCTGGCCACCCACGACGGCCCCGCACCCGATGGGCACGTGCGCGAGAGGGTCGCGGCCTTCCTCGGCGACGCCCCCTCCGTGCGTGCGGCGGGGGTGCGGGTCGTGCACGGAGGGGGCGAGTTCCGCCACAGCCTCGTCGTCGATGACGAGGTGGCCGGCCGCCTCGAGGCCCTCGATGACCTGGCCCCGCTCCACAACCCGGCATCCCGGCTGGTGATCGCCGGCCTCCGGCGCATCGACCCCTCGCTGCCCGTGGTCGCCTGCTTCGACACGGCCTTCCATCACACGATTCCCGATGCCGCAGCCGTGTACGCGGTGCCGTGGCGGTGGACCACCGAGCTCGGCGTTCGCCGCTTCGGGTTCCACGGTCTGAGCCACCAATGGGCGGCGGGTCGCGCCGCTGCGTTGCTCCGGCGGCCGTTGGGGGAACTGCGCCTCGTCACCTGTCATCTCGGCGCCGGTGCCTCGCTGGCAGCCATCGCCGGCGGACGTTCGGTGGACACGACGATGGGGTTCACGCCTCTGGAGGGCCTTGTGATGGCCACCCGGTCGGGCTCGGTCGACCCCGGCGCGCTGCTCTGGCTGCAGCGCCGCGAGGGTGTCGGCCCTGCCGAGCTCGAGCGTGTCCTCGTACATGAGTCCGGCCTGCTCGCGCTCTCGGCACGCTCGGGCGACCTGCGCGAGATCTTGGCGGCGGAAGGCAAGGGTGACGAACGGGCCGGCCTGGCGGTCGCCGTCTACCTCCATCGACTTCGAGGAGCGATGGCCGCCATGGCTGCCGCCCTCGGCGGGGCGGACGCCTTCGTCTTCACCGGGGGCGTCGGCGAGCATGCCGCGGGCATTCGTGCCCGCGCCCTGGATGGCCTGGCGTTCCTGGGCGCCGAGCTCGACCCGGATGCCAACGATGCCGCCATCGGCATCGACGCCGACATCAGCGCCACCGGTGCAAGGGCCAGCACCCTCGTGGTGGCGGCACGCGAAGACCTCCAGATCGCCGCCGCGGTTCGCAAGGCGACCGGGCGCGGCATCGACCCCGTTCCTCGATGAACGGCGCCTGAACATTCCCCCATTTGCATCAGCCATCCACCACCTGGTGTTCCGCAGGGTCGAAGAATGGGGGTCGAGACGCATGTCATCCGAACTCCCCTACCCCGGAGGACTCCATGGCCCACGCCCGAACGGCAACCGCTCGATCGGACCGGCGGACCTACGTCGTGGACACCTCGGTGCTCCTCGCCGATGCCATGGCGCTCGAACGCTTCGAGGAGCACGACGTGGTGCTCCCGCTGGTGGTCATCTCGGAGCTCGAGGCCAAACGCCAACACCCTGAGCTCGGCCACATGGCCCGTTCGGCGCTGCGCTACCTCGAGGCGTTGCGAACTCGCCACGGCTCGCTCACCGATCCGATCGACCTGCACCACGGCGGCACGGTGCGCATCGAGCTCAACCACATCGAAGGATCGGGCCTCCCTGCACCGATGCGCGGTGACGCCAATGACGCCCGCATCCTCGCCGTCGCCGACCACCTCGCCCGCGAGGGCGCCGATGTCGTGGTGGTCACGAAGGACCTGCCGTTGCGCCTCAAGGCGTCGCTCCTGGGGCTCGGTGCGGAGGAGTACCGGAACGAGCTCGCCCCGCGTGACGAATGGACCGGGATGGTGGAACTCGACGTGGATCCAGGCGACGTGGACCGGCTCTACGGCGATGGCTTCGTCGACCTCGACGTTACCGGCGACCTGCCCTGCCACACCGGACTGGTGCTGCGGGACGGGTCACGTTCCGCCCTCGCCCGCCTTCACCCTGACAAGCGCGCCCGCCGCCTCCACGCAGCCGATGGTCTGTTCGGGGTCATCGGCAGGTCGGCCGAGCAGCGCGTCGCCCTCGACCTGCTCGACGATCCCACCGTCGGGATCGTTTCGTTGGGAGGACCGGCCGGAACCGGCAAGTCCGTGCTGGCCCTCGCGGCCGGGCTCGAAGCCGTGCTGCACCGACACACGCACAAGCGGATCGTCGTGTTCCGGCCGCTCTACGCGGTGGGCGGCCAGGACCTCGGCTACCTGCCCGGCAGTGAGAACGAGAAGATGTCGCCGTGGGGCGCAGCGGTCGTCGACGCGTTGGAGTCGATCGCGTCACCCGCGATCATCGACCGCGTCGTCAGCAACGGCCTGCTGGAGGTGCTGCCGCTCACGCACATCCGCGGGCGAACCCTCGTTGACACCTGGGTCGTCCTCGACGAGGCGCAGCAGTACGAGCGGCCCGTGCTCGTCACCGCGCTGAGCCGTCTCGGGGCCGGCAGCCGCGTAATCCTCACCCACGACGTGGCCCAGCGCGACAACCTGCGGGTGGGTCGCTACGACGGCGTGATGTCGGTCATCAGCGCCCTCGCGGGCGACCCGCTCTTCGGCCACGTCGCCCTGTCCCGCTCGGAGCGGAGCCCCATCGCCGCTCTGGCGGCAAGCATCCTGGAGATGCCCCTCCCAGGGTCATAGGCGGATCTCCCAGATGCCCGTGGGCCCCCCGGGCCCTTCGAGTGGGACCTCACGCGCCTGGCGGTGAGGGAACCGGAACTGCCCGCACTAGCTTCGCGCAGCGACGACCGAGGAGGGTCCGATGGAGTTCGCATCTGCCGGGTGGCGCCGATACCCGCGAAGGAGC
>CXWK01046146.1_pt4 | contig 10538 bp, 12 predicted proteins | sample 590851 | NCBI WGS metagenome assembly CXWK01 (sample SAMEA3498364, study PRJEB10139) | wastewater metagenome | biome: wastewater treatment plant; material: activated sludge | place: Denmark | collected 2014-08-01
CCCGCCGATAACAGCAGCGCCAGAAGTTTCGAGAGTTCCATCGGTAGGAGTCGTGTCTGTTCCAGACAACGTACTACCAACTTTTAACCCTGTTACTTTAGCCATGTGATTACTCCTTACGCACCATCAGAAAAGTAGACAGCTTTAGGATTAAACACAGTTGCGCAGAATCGAGCACGTGCTTTAACTAAAGTATTACCAGATTCGAAATCATCACCTACTTTAACAGTAGACGCAACTCGATCATAGAATACCAAGCCATTGTCAGCATCGGTCTGAATGAAGAATACACCGTTACCCAAAGTTAAGTGGGGAACAACGACAGGAGCTTGTTGCAAGAACCCGAGGTTTTTCAATGCATTTGCATCATTATCAGTCGTACCAGGACGAAGGTTAGTGTGGAGCAGACGTTCTGCAACAAACATACTTTCGTTAGGAATAACTAATCGTCGAGCATTCAGGCCTAAATACAGACCACGATCATCTTTGAAACGGGAGATGTTAATCATCGCGGTTTCAAGAGTCGCTTCACTCAAGTCAGAGCTGACATAGTTCGAGAACGTACCAGCTGAGGACGGGTGGGTTGTGGAAGCCAGAGGCTTACCATCACCATAGGTCGTACCGCTGTCTGCTGCAAGGTTAATCACATTCCATGCTACCACATCTTTGGTATATTCCAAGGATCGGCGTAACCATTGGGTAGCTTTGGTGATAATAGGCATGTTATCGCCTAAATCTTCAAGCATTACTTCCGTTACAGCGAAACCAAGCATATACATGTCATGGGTTGCACGTTGGGTGTATAACCAGCGGCTGAGATCTTCCATGTACGATCCGCCTTCATTAGCTCTTGCAGCTAACCCGAAAGCACTGATCGCCATGTCTTCTTCCCACGCGGCTTTAGATTTCTTTATTTCAAATACATCTTGGTAGGTTAACCCACGATATGCATCTGTGTCACCAAAAATCTTCTCGATTCCTGGCTTTAACGCCGGTTCAAAACTGGCTGAGGTCATTACGTTAGACATAGTTTATACTCCTGCTCCACCATCAACGCGTTCATGTTCGTTAATACGCACTAAATAGCGGCCATAAGCACTTACGGCGTTATCTGGGGCTTGTACTAACTTGAGGATACGCAACTGAGCCGTAGCTGCTGCTGCTGTGCTGGAGTCAATCATACAAGCACTTAACCCGAGGGCGGTGTTTGCAGTACCATAAACAATATCCGCATTTTGACCGATGTTAGTGACAGCTAAAGCGCCGCCATCTGCATCTTCCATCATTTCAATTTCTTGCATAGGATGGGTATTAACCAATACTTGACGGTTAGTGTTTGCTACACGATAGTTTGCACCATACATGGTTCCAGCAGTCGTCGAAGGTACGAACCCGCGAACAAAACCCAGGATTTTATTCCCAGCTTCTGCACGGATACACTGAGGAATACCACCAGCGGTACCAGTACCATTACTTTTTACTGCATCGCCTACATATAATGCAGTGCCGTCACTTGCAGGCACATCGAAGATTTCCAAATGAACATCATCGTCAGCCATTGTACGGCGTGCCCCTAAGGGCGCGTTTACATTTGCCATTTTATTCTCTTAATAATTTGTTTTCATACCACTTACCATGGGCAACATTCTGCTCGCGGAGTGGCGCGTTTGTCATTAACTGACGTTCAGCATCCTTGATATTTTGGCGGCCGATTTCGTCAATCTCATTTTTAACTGCCCACGGAGCCTGGAATAACTGCATAGTTATGCCGTCTTTGCCCGTGATAGTTACAGGTTTTTTGTTTTCATCTAGTACAGGGGTGTATCCGGTGGCAATCATGTCTCTCACTCTGGAGACTTCTTGGCGGATGTCCTTGTAATGAAAATTCTCTGGGTCTGTCTTAAACGTCTCAAAGTAGCTCAAAGCTCCTCGTCGTTTTAAGACCATTTTCAGATTGTCTAATCTCTTAGCTCTTTCTTCTGCTGTTTCAACTTGCGTATCACTCATTATGTTTACCCTCTGTAAACTGCTTTAATATATTCATCCACCGTCATTACACCATTCTTCTCATATAACCTAGCTACTGTCTGATGTTCAGGCGGTAACTTGTCAAATGTGACCTTTGGCTTTTTAGACTCCGCTGGAGTCCTGGTGGGTGCTGGTGCCACAGCTGGAGTGGCGGCTCTTCGTGGGTTCTGAAATTGTTCCGGAAACATCATCACCATTTTTTTCTTTGCCAGATGCATTACATCTGATAGCACCTCTTCAGGCGCCCTTTCTCTATTTATCGTTGCGTCTGTGGCTGCAATAGCTTTGCAGGTCTCCAAAAACGCAGCGGAAATAATTCTTTCTTCATCCGTACCTGTTTCACCCTTCGCTAGGTCTTTCAACCATGGGTTAGCAGCTTTGAATTCTGTGACCACCGGTGGGTCTATTTGCATGCTCTGGTGAACAGCTTGTTGGGCAGCTTGGTAGGTCTGTTGCTGTTCTTGTTCGTATTTAAAGAACGCATCAGAGTCCCCACTGTGCATAGCCTCTACCTTACGGGCTTGGAGCTCATCCAGGGCCTTTTTAAAGGACTGGTCTCGCATCTGAGCTACCTGGGCGGCTAGTTGCTCTAGGACCTTGTCTTGGTGCTTCACTTTACGTGAAAGCGCGTCTGACTTCTCTAAGCCAAACTTGATATAGTCTTTAGCTGGTTTCCACTTCGGGTCATCTTTGGGGATGGCCTTGTTATATCCGTGGGCTACCGCTAACTCTAATAGGGCCTCATCTTCCTCTTCATCTTGGTGTTCCACCATCTCGGCGACTGGGGCTTCCTCGACTACTTCAGGCTCCATCTCTGGAGCTACCTGAGCCTCTACTACGGGCTCCAAAAGCTCTTCATTAATCATCTTCCACCTCTGTGATTACGCATACTACGCAATCTGCTGAGAACATCTTCTGATACTTCTCGTGCAGATCTAGGGGGGTGAAACTCTCACCGCAGTACCGCTCAAACTGAATCCGGTCCCCGACTTTGAACCCACAGTCCCCACATAGTGGTCCCATGGCGATTACAACTCCCTCGGTCTCGGCTCTCATCAGGTCTTGGACTTCGTAATATACGGTCTCAGATCTGCCAGTTTGCTCGTTTACCCTACTACCTCTCACATCCTGTGGTAAAACTATTCCGCCTTTAGAAACTTCCTCCATCTTTGGGGGATCACATTGGACCATAACGGTGCGGTACAATGGTGTGTAGATCTTCTTCATTACTCTTCCTCCGAAGTGCCTATTCGATCTCTTAAAATTTCTCGTGTTTGAATGCCATCAAAAACTGTTATAGCCCCTAGTAACCAATTAAGGGTTGCTACGTTAGTCTTATCTCGCGTGTTACATGCCGCCTTGAGGTATTCCTCCCGCCGGGATGTCACTTCCTCCAACAGGGCCAACGTCACTGGGTGGTCCAGCCATTGGGTCAGATACCGCTGGGATATCTTGGGTCGGTTGTGCTGCATTTTGTGGTTCCTCCGAACGTACTACTGGTTGTTGAACTTGTTGTCGTCTCAAGTCTAATTCTTGAGCTCTATGCAGATTGTCCACCTCTGCTTGCATCTGTGCATGTTGGGATGCGATCACATCTAAGTACTGTTGGTACTTCTGTAACTGCATTCCGGGCTCTACGGCTTCTGCTTGTGCAATTTTCAGCGTGGCATCTGCTTCGATATTCTTAATCTCGGCTGCGATCTTCTCAGCCTTCAAGGACAGCTCCACTAAAGCGTTTTGCTGTGCTAATACTGCTTGGTGTTGGGCCATTTCAAGCTTAGCTTGTTCAATAGCCATCTTCACCTTCCCTAACTCCTCTTCCGGGTCTGGCGGAGGTGCTTGTGGGGGTAGAAGCAGTTTATCCATGTTAGGCATATCTAATACATCTAACTGGGTTTTTGTGATTTCTTCTAGGTTTAAATGGGCTCCCAATGGGCCATTGGCCATTTCAACAAGGGCCTTGGCTTTGAACATACGAGCTGCATCTGAAGACAGGGAAGGGCTAGAAACCGGTACAATGTTCAAGAACCCGTCGTCTACGAAGTCCTCAAGGACAACATCGACAGAGGCTTCATCAGCAATCTTCACATATTCGTTCCTATCAAGGAACTGGGAGTAGAGTTTATAATGCATTTGATATTCACGCGCCATGGCACGGTGTAAACGGCCATAAATGGCGTTATACATCTTCATGCCCTGTTGCACAAGGGTTAACACGCTTGTGGCGGGGGCATTCTGGGCTAATTGATCGCCCTTCATAATATCAGTCACTGAAGATAAGCGCTTGGATACGTCAATCAGCATGCCTAGCAGCTGGAATAGGACGTTGGAAGGTTCTTTATAGTTGAGGGGAACGATTTGGCTCTTAATCTCATCGCCGACAGCCGTTTCCACGGTCTTCCACTCACCAGGAGCCAGGTCCATGGTGTCGCCATTAATACGGAGCCCTGCTCCGATAAAGCCGCACTGCATGTTAGCCAGGGTACCAGCATCCATGAGCTTGTTCAACGTACTATTAACCGTATGGTTAAGTTGGCTCAGCAATGCGCCGAAACCTAAGGAATAGAACCCACCACCCATCGATCTGATGAAGTGTAGGTCGTTGAAATATAGGGTTGGCTTAATGCACAACACTTTATTCTTGATTTTACGGACATCTGACATGTCAAAACGGGCCGTAATCCTCAACACCTTCCCGCTTTGCTTGTGGATGGTTATAATGCACGGTTCTGCATAGCCATCTTCATCAAAGTCATAGAAGCAATGTTGCTCTAGCAACTCGTGCTGATTGTCCTCAGGGGAATAGCCCTCATCCAATCGTGGAGCTAGCTCTGCCAGATCATACTTGCAGAATAGGCTTGCAGCCATCATCTCATACAAGTAGTTTTGGGATACGGTGAATTTATGAGTAATACGCTCAGCTTCTGAGAGGTGCTTAACATTGTTGTTAATGTACACTTCTTCCGGAAGCAGCGTCAGGCTTACGTTATCGCCTTTAATGGGGTCATAGTACACTTTGCGGATCATGGTGCCGAATAGTGCTGTGAGCTGGAAGCAATGATCTAAGTCGTCAACCCAGTTAATGTCGTGGTTAATGAACTTCTGGCTCATATACCGACTTACGCGCCTAGCGCGCTGGGATTTCATGTCGTGGAGGTCTTTACCTACAACGGATACTTCAACTACTTTATCGCCACGAACAAACTCGGGAGTTACGTAGGAGCCGAACTGGATAACAGCATCTGTGACTAGGGGGAAATAGATATTGGAGGCATCTTCCCACGGTTCATACTTGCGTTCGATGGGTAACTCAGCCAGATGAAGGGCCGCGTTGTTGTCTGCATCCCAACGGGCACGGGAAGCTACGTCCCTGTTGAAGCCATCTAGGACCTGTTGGGAAATTTTGACAAGCTCTTGCTCGTCTAGCTTATCGCATAGATTCGTCGCAACTGCTATGTCTTCTAACTTGAGGGAGGCCATTAATATCCTGTTACTGGGTTTTTCGTAGATCTATGTTTGGGACGTCGTTCGTCGTCCCCCCATCCGCCATACAAAGCGGGGTCACACTTGGCAAATACTAGGCCTGAGGTGACCGCATACTTCAATGCATCTAATAAGTCGTTGTCTTCTGCAACTGGGCGTCCAGACTCATCGCGGTGATACAGTCTGAACTCTTCCAACAACCCCTTGCAGGAGTTAAAAATCTTCAATTTGCCTTCGGCTAGCATCTGGTTCAGGATCACAATCCCTGCCTCAACACTCCCTGCTCCCTTGGAGGCTATCTTCAATCGGAGCCCTAAATCTTGGTATGTCCTTAGGAGCGGTATCCTGTCCACCACGCTCATAAGCCCTGAAATGTGATCATCCACTACTCCAGGTATCCAGTCGCCCTTCGACTTGATAGCAGCTACTTGGGTGCTGGCTAGGGCATCCTTTATAGAATACTCTGCATATACAAACAATTCGTTAGTATCTGGGTTCTTAGCTACCCACACTGCGTCGAACTTACGACTCGTGATATCGAGTCCGTAACATCTCGGCCAAAAGCCGGGAATCTTAAACGGTTCGCAGGTTATATCTTCTTCCATAAATTGAAATATGATCCCCGATCCTAAGCCAGGCTCCCCTCTAGACCGTGCTGCCCTCTCATGGGGCTGCAGGGTGGCGAGCATGGTTTGCTTCATTGTCTCGGTTAAGTGTGGTACATCGTCCCACGTTGCCTTAACCACTGCTGCATTACGTCCCATATGGTCTTTGTTGTGTACACGTCCATCTTTAGGGAAGCGGCCACCATCCAAGAACGATTTAACTACATCTGAGATACCAAATAGGGGGGTGAAGGTCATGCAAAGCATTCCGGGCCCTTGCCCGCGTCCGACCATGATACGCATAAGACACTCTGAGTAGATCTTACGCTCCCTTGGTTCCTCATCCAACCAAATACCGTCTTTGTTAGTTCCTTGGAACTTATCTTCGCCCTGTTTATAGGCTTTAAACTGCACTACGGACCAGCCGTCGAATACACCGTTGGTGAAGTGCTTGATGAAAGCTTCATCTACACATCCCGGGTTGTGCGCCTGCATGGTAACTCGTCCTATGCAGTCCTTGGGAATCATCCCAGTACCAAAATTTTTAACATCCCCAGTATATCGGCCTAGTAAGAGGGATTGGCCAATATCTCGGGTGGATTCCGCGGTAATACCCGCTACCCACCATTCCACGGGAGCCTTGTACACCCGTCCTTTCCACCAATGTGGATATCTGCCCGTTAAGGACAGGGCAGTGTAATACGCGCCTGCGTGTGATTTACCAGTTTTGTTAGCGGCAATGAAGGCTACTTCTACACAATCCTTGGTAAACTCAAAAAACTCTAGCTGTCTAGGGTACAGCTCTCTTCGGAACGGGCCCTCGTCTTGGAACTGATCGTCGAGCTTGTTATACTTCTTGTACTCTTCGAGAGCACTCAGTATCTTCAGCGCTTCCTCTAGTTCTCTATCCGTCGACATCTTTATGCCCTATATGCTCCAGTAAATCTGGTCTTTTCTCCAGCATCGTCTTGAGCTGTTCCAGGTACTTACCAAGGTTATCCTGGGTTATCTGGATAGTGCCAATGTGCACATCCCCAACTGCTGTTTCTGACCTGGAATAACCTTCATCTCTGAACTTGTTATTCATAGTCATCGCCCAGCTGGTGGCGTTGAATTTAGGTAGGTCGCCCTTGGTTCCCAAGTAGCCCATATGTTCATGGTGGGCTAAGGAGACTAAGTGAGCCTCATCACATACATCTTTAAACTCTGGGTACTCTTTACGCCACTGGTTAAAGGTATCTCTGGACCTTATCCCTATGGCTAAACACATCGCGGCCTGGTGGCCCCCTTCCGATGCGACACGAATCATTGCATCTCGATACTCCCCAAGCTTAGCTGGGTCGTAAAGACTAGGTCTTCCCGCTCTCGGGAGGTATTCCTGCGTCTGAGGGCTTTGTTGGTGCGAGTCCATAAAGTTTGTCTATTATCCTATCCAGTTTGTCGTCAATTCGAGCCATTATTGCTTCATCACGGTCTAGTCTGTCATCTAAGACTTCCTGCGCCGCCTGTATTGGCTGTAAGCTTTTATCTATCATAGCCTGTACTTCGGTTGCGTTAACTGCTTGGGAAAACCTCTTAAAAATGAAGCCTATCCCGCCTGCTATAGTCGAAAATATAACAACTACTGCGCCCCACATGTTTGAGGGTATATCATGTAACCCCCCACCAGTCGGATCATCCATGTCCAGACCTCTTCTTATAAATTAGGCAGTGCTGCTGCTATGGTTTCTCTTAAGGATGCTAGAAATATTGGAAATACTTCCGGCGTAAATACCTCACTATGCCCTATAGTCTTGTACACATGCTGTGAAGCCTTGTACAACACCTCTTCGTTAATGTTGCTTACTCTGGGATCGTCTCCAGTGTAACCAATCATGCCCATATCCCCCCAGGGCCTCGAATCCTTATACGCTTCGGGGAGGAAATTCTCAATCAAGACTGACAGCGGGTGTCCAATCTGCGCTAACTGCGTCGCTCCATCATGGGGAGAGTAGTAAACCACCAACTTCTTAACACCTGCCCCCGGGGCTAGGTTGTTACGTAATGCGGGGTTCACATAGATATACATATCCGCTTGACGCTCTGGGGCTCTGCCCAGTGTACCTATATGGGCTATTGCACAACCATTACTATGGCCTATTACAATAACCTTTCGTCCTATTCGGTGGTAGAAATCAATGCTGCTTTGTAATTTCTTTGCCGTTCCGACGTTCCTAATCCGTACACCTTCCAAAAAGGTGAAACCGTAGTCCAACTGCACTGCAATGGATTCGTTGTATAGCGCTGTGGCAATTTTGTCAGTTGTTGCCAGCCCTTCATCCTTAGTATTGAAGCCATGTACGGTAATAATGGCGGGGGCGTCTAATGGTAACATTCTAACCTCATGTGCTATAAAAAACCTAAGCCCGACTTAGCGGGCTTAGTGGTCCATGTGACTATTGATTTACGTTTAGTTGCCCGGCTTAGCCTGACACGCGAATCGAGTCGTTGTCCTGCTTGCCTTTCTTAACCTACCCCACGCTCAAGCTACGATTGGGGTCTGCGGTGGATTATACTCGATCTGCCACGTATACAATACGCCGTACATTTCCGAGTCACGAGCACTAGCTTTAGATGGGCTGTGCTTCCGTTGTGCCACTATTTTTGGGTGGGATAGTGGGCCCGGCGGTCAGTTTACATGAAACTGCCAAACTAGTAGGGGTTGCAGAATGTGATCGGGAGAAATACACACTCCGAGAAGACAACCCCTAACTTGGTGGGTCTGGATGGAATCGAACCATCATAACGCCCCTATCAAAGGCGGGTTCTACCACTGAACTACAGACCTAAATTAGGTGCCATCCTTGGCTATAATGAAATTGGGGGACCTTTAACGTCTGTCCCGTGACGCCAGTACTTTACACGTGTAGGTACTGGAAATGCTTGGTAGGTGTCCCGCTGCTATGCGTCCCCGGAGGGAGCCGCCTGACGTACCATTTCCCCACTCAAGACATAAAAAAGGCCAGTTAAAAATTTTACTTCTTAGCTGGCCAGTTTTGGAGGTCATACACTTCTGGCCTTTCTTCGACTTCAAAACCTTCCTAGAACCTCGCTCCATGGCGCTTAGTTCTATTCCTGTCTCTTCCTCTCCAATGTTCCATCATGTACGACCAACTCGGTTAATAGTTCTTAGGGTCTAGTCTTACGGGCTTGCCCCTGCGATGCCTTGTTCCTAAGTTCTATCGAAATCGGTCTAGGTGAGAGGGTTTCAGACCTTATCCGGACATTACTCCTTTTAAGGCTCGTCAGTTTTTTCTCTACCTATATAACTATTATAACACATTTTTCAGCTTTTTTTAGTCTTTTTTGCAATTATTTTCACTATTTTCACTAAAGTCTTGATATTCCAGTGAATTTAGTTTTACTCTCTGTTCTCTTGCTGTTCGTATGAGGCTCATAGCGTGGGATATTGCTTCAGTATCACCTGTGGCGGTGGTGGCGTCTAGATATCCTTGAGCTTCCTCCTCATCTTGCAAGGATTGTAAGAGGTACTCGTAATAGTCTGTTGTTTTATCTTGTTTAGACATTGCTTAGCTCCTTTGCATAGTCCCTAACCTCTTGGGAATACGAGGATGCTAGGCTACTACCCACTGTGTTCAGTATTGAGGTAGAAGCTGGCTCTATGTAGTGATCTTCATAGAAATCAAGCAGCTGCCGCTCTAAGCGGTCATAGTCATAATCACTAATAACTGGTGCATCATTCACATAATAACAATATCTATGTGCTTGAAGTGTCTTCTCAAGGCCTTCGGCGTCTTTTCTAGTTGCCATTAAGTCATTATCCTCTATAAATTTTATATAGTTTAACTACCTAAATTCAAGATATAGGGGTCCTTAGATAACATAACAAACAGATGAAATCCCATATATATTATTAATATATTATATATATATAACTACTATGTTTAAATATATATATAACTATTAACTGCTAGGGTATTAACTACTGTTGTTAGGTTAATATACCAAGATGCTAAGTAACACTTACCATCTGAACATACCACCTGTGTCACAATTGCGAGTGAAGCCTTAGCGTAACAAGCAACTGCATCCGTACTGTCAATTCAATTATCGAAGGCTAATTAAGCGGCCAAACTTGGAGACTTACTTCTTCTGCTCCTCGAAACTCCGCAGGCTAGCTATACCTTTTCACCATTTAAGGGTTCTCATCTCGGACTCAAGGTCCGCACCAGGCACCGTGGCACCCGACGGCTGTCGATCTTCGTTTTGGTGGAGATACGGTTTATCCTCCACACTGGTCCGTTATCTAGAGACCTGAATTGACTATATCCTTATGACTTTTATATCCATATACTACTATCATACCACACTTTGAGGTGTTTTATACACTTTTTTATTAAATAAATATTAAATAACTGAATA
>CXWK01033822.1_pt1 | contig 10532 bp, 15 predicted proteins | sample 590851 | NCBI WGS metagenome assembly CXWK01 (sample SAMEA3498364, study PRJEB10139) | wastewater metagenome | biome: wastewater treatment plant; material: activated sludge | place: Denmark | collected 2014-08-01
CGGCAGCAGCATCGGCGGCAGGAGTCACTTCGGTCGCTTCGACAGCAACCGCCGCGACGCCGGCGTCAGCCGACCCGAGCACCTCGGCTTCCCACTCCACCAACGGCTCCGCGTCGGAGTCGCCGCCTGCGGCGCGCTCGGCGCGGGCGCGCAGACCGTCAGCTGCCGCGTCAGCGATGACGCGGGTCAGCAGCGCGACAGCGCGAATCGCGTCGTCATTGCCGGGGACCGGGTAGTCGACCTCGTCGGGGTCGCAGTTCGTGTCGAGGATCGCGATGACGGGGATGCCCAACTTGCGAGCCTCTTTGACGGCGATGTGCTCCTTCTTGGTGTCCACCACCCAGACCGCGCTGGGCACCTTCTCCATGGTGCGGATACCGCCGAGGGTGCGCTCGAGCTTGTCCTTCTCGCGGGACAGGGTCAGCAGTTCCTTCTTGGTCAGCGACGAGCCGGCGACGTCGGTGAAGTCCATCTCCTCGAGCTCCTTGAGCCGCTCGAGGCGTTGGTGGACGGTGCTGAAGTTCGTGAGCATGCCACCGAGCCAACGGTTGTTCACGTACGGCATGCCGACCCGGGTCGCCTGCTGCTCAACGGCCTCCTGGGCCTGCTTCTTGGTGCCGACGAACAGAATCGTCCCGCCGTGAGCCACGGTCTGGCTGACGAACTCGTACGCCCGGTCGATGTAGGACAGCGAACTGGCGAGGTCGATGATGTAGATGCCGTTGCGCTCGGTGAGGATGAAGCGCTTCATCTTGGGGTTCCAGCGGCGGGTCTGGTGCCCGAAGTGCACCCCGGACTCGAGCATCTGACGCATGGTGACGACGGCCACGAGCGTTCCTTTCGGCGCCATCAGGCGCGGTCGGTTGATTGCACCACCACCGTGGTGGTGCCCTGGCACTCCCCTGTGCTGGGCTCCCCGAAGGGACCGACCCCACCACAGTGATCCCGCAGGATCAACGGCGTGCGCGAATTCCGGTCAGGGACCGGTGCCGCCGAGTGTATCGCGCTCGCCGCGAGCGGGGTTAATCCGTGAGCGGGGTCAGGACGACCTCATACTCCCCCAACAGGATGCGGGGATCCACGTACCTCCCGTTCGCCCGCGCACCCCAGTGCAGGCACGTGGCCACGCAGTGGTCCGCATCGCCCACCTCGGCGAAGACCATCGCCGCTGCCACGCTGTCGCCAACCGAGAGCGCGGTGGTCGCGGGCAGATACGTCGCGGCCACCACACCATGGGACACCACCACGATGGGCGTGCCGCCGACCGAACCCGCGAACTGGATCACCCCGTCGCGCGGGGATCGGATCGGATCTCCTAGCCCGACGGCCAGATCGATCCCGCGGTGTCCGGGCAACCAGTCCGGGTCGGGCGGGTCGAACTCCGCGATGACCGGACCCGGTACGGGCCAGATCTGCACGGCCAGCGCCGGTCCGGTGACGACCACTGAAGTGATCATCAGGAGCACGAGAACATGGGCCGCGCCGGTGCCACAACGGCGAAGCGCATTCATGGGGGAAGCGTTGCCTTGATGCGTCCCTGGTGGGCCCCCGACGACAGCACTGTGGAAGATGCGGGCATCCGCGCAGTTGTGGACGACTGCGCGGTTCAGTCGGAGTTCGACCCCAACTGCCCGCGCAACTGCATGACGGCCTTGGTGTGCAGTTGGCAGGCCCGCGACTCGGTGACGCCCAGGACTTGACCGATCTCGTTGAGAGTCATGCCCTCGTAGTAGTACAGCGAGATCACGATCTTCTCGCGTTCCGGCAGGGCGGAGACGGCGACGCCCAGGATCTCCTTGGTCTCCTCGGCCTCGAACAGGCTCACCGGGTCGTCCGCTCGCTCATCGGCGATCGTGTCCCCCAGGCTCACCCGGTCGGACTTGTCGCCGCCGATGGACAGCAACTCGTCGAGCGCCGCCACATGCACATAGGAGACCTGACGGAAGATCTGCCGCAATGCCTTGACCGTGATGTCGAGGTCGGCCGCGACCTCATCGTCAGTGGGCGTGCGCCCGAGTTCGATCTGCAGTTTCTGGTAGGAGCGCTCCACATCGCGGGCCTTCTGCCGCACGGAACGCGGCACCCAGTCGTAACTGCGCAACTCATCGATGATGGCGCCTCGGATGCGCGACACCGCATAGGTCTCGAACTTGATCGCGCGGTCGGGTTGGTACTTCTCAATGGCATCGATCAGGCCGAACATGCCGTTGCTCACCAGATCTGCGGGGTCGACACTGGACGGCAACCCGACCCCCACCCGGCCGGCCACGTACTTGACGAGTGGGGCGTAGTGCAGAATCAAGCGCTCCCGCGTCGCACGGTCGCCGTTCTCCTTGTACGAGACCCACAGTTCCCGCAACTGAACCTCGTTGTCGGGAAACTCCGCGGGTTCGACGACCGTCACCTCGGGAGCCTTCGCCACCACTTCGGGGGTGTCGGTGTTGGTGGTCCCGGCGGCAGGCGGGGGCGCATCCGCGGCGGCGACGCCAGCGCGGTCATGCCCGGGGGTGCGCCTGCTCATAGGTGGTCCTCAACCGTTCGACGGACACATGCGTATAGATCTGCGTCGTTGCGAGGGTAGCGTGCCCAAGCATCTCTTGTATCGTGCGCAGATCCGCGCCACCCTCGACCATGTGCGTGGCAGCGGAGTGACGCAGACCGTGAGGTCCGATATCGGGTAGTTCGGGCATCAGACGAAGCAAGCGATGCAAACGCTCCCGTACGCGGCGCTGCCCGATCCGTCCGCCCCGCGGCCCCAGGAACACCGCACCCGGGGAACGAGTCGTCTGCCACTGCGGCCGACCCACCCGCAACCACTCCGCCAGTGCCGCCGCAGCGGGGGGGCCGAACGGGACGGTGCGCTGCTTGTTCCCCTTGCCGGTGACCCGCATCGTGCGGGCGGCGAGTTGAACATCCGGCAGGTCGAGCCCCGTCAACTCCGAGACACGGATTCCGGACGCGTACAGCAACTCGAACATGGCACGATCGCTCAGATTGGCGGGCTCGTCGTCGTCGGCAGTCAGGGCCGCTGCCAGGAGTTGACTGACCTGCTCGGCGGACAGCACGTGCGGCAAGGTGGATCCGCCCTTGGGGGCGTGCAGCCGTGCCCCCGGATCCGTCGCCAACAGCCCCTGCTGGTGCGCCCACGCGGTGAAGGAACGGGCTGCGGCGACGCGTCGTTGCATGCTGCGCGTCGCGGATCCGTCCGCGCTCATGTGCGCCAACCAGGACCGCAGCGTGCGCAGATCGAGCTGGGTCAGGTCCGCTGGATCGCACTGCGACTCGGTCGAGGTCACGAAGAGCAAGAGGGACACCACGTCCGATCGGTACGCCCGACACGTGGCATCGCTCAGTCCCCGGCGCAGGGCCAGATACCGAGCGAACTCGTCCGCCAGATCGTGTGGACTCACCCGCCCATCGTGCACCGTGGTGGCCCTCCGGTCACGGAGATGTTCGTTCCAGCGCTGTGATCACCTCGGTGGCGTCCTGGATAAGCGTGGCTACCCCCTCCCGGATGAGTCGATGTGTCCCCCGACTCATGGGCGACGACGCTGGACCGGGGACTGCCAACACCGGCCGCCCCATCGCCTGGGCCCAGTCGGCCGTGTTGAGGGCACCGCTTCGGGTTCCGGCCTCGACCACGATCGTGGCGCGGGTGAGCGCGGCGATGAGGCGATTGCGCTGCAGAAAGGCCGACTTGCGAGGCAACGTCCCCGGGGGATATTCGGACACGATCAGGCCCTGATCCCGGATGCGTTCCAGGAGCGGGGCATGCGAGCGGGGAACCGGCACGTCCACTCCGCCCGCCATGACGGCGATCGTTGCGCCTCCCGCGGCAAGCGCCCCTCGGTGGGCTGCCGAATCGATCCCGAACGCCGCCCCCGACACCACCAGCCACCCCGCCTCGGTCAACTCGGCCGCCAGGGATCCCGCGGTGGTCACTCCGTAGACGGTGGCGTTGCGGGCACCCACGATGGCGACTGACCGCAATGCCAACAATCGCAACTGTCCTGTCCCCGCCACCCACATCCGGTCAGGTGCCGACGTTTCCAGGTCTGCCAGTTGCTGGGGCCAACGGCCGGTATCGGGCAGGAGTAGCGTCATCGCCGCACCTCGGTGGCGCGGTTACGCAGCAGGACCGCTTCGTCGATGGCGTCGGTATCAGGGCGATCCAGGCCCGCAAGGTCGGCGACTGTCCACGCCACCCGCAGGATCCGGTCAGCGGCTCGTCGACTCCATCCTGCCTGTTCGGAGTACCGGCGCATGGCGGCTGCCCCCGGGGCGGTCGGAGCCAACTCGGTGCGGAGCAGACCCGGCGGCACACGGGCGTTGAGCAGGTAGCCGAGTGGCTCCAGTCGAGCCCTGGCTCGTTCGCGGGCCCGGTGAACGCGCTCGCGAACCACCAGACTGGAAGGCGCCGGAGTCGATGCCCGAGATGCGGCCAGCCGAATCCGCAGGTCCACCCGATCCAGGAGGGGACCCGACAGGCGAGCCCGGTATCGACGTACCTCGACTGATGTGCACTGACACGCCCGCTCCTCACCACACGGACACGGGTTCGCCGCCAGGACCAACTGGAACTGTGCGGGCAACCGCTCGGTCACAGCTGCCCGCGCGATCCCCACGGTGCCCTCCTCCAGTGGCTGCCGCAGGCACTCCAGAGTCATGCGCGAGAACTCCGGCGCCTCGTCGAGGAACAGAACCCCGTGGTGGGCGAGCGTGATCTGCCCCGGCCGCGTCGCGGCGCCCACCGCGCCACCCACCAGGGCCACATGACTGGCGGAGTGATGCGGGGCGCAGAAGGGCGGGACCCGCGTCACGCTGTCCCCGGACCCGTCGAGGGCATCCCGAATCGCGGCGACCTCGAGAACCTGCTCGTCAGTCAGCGGCGGAAGGAGTCCGGGCAGGCGCTGCGCGAGCATCGTCTTGCCCACACCGGGCGGGCCGTTCATCAGGATGTGGTGCCCACCCGCGGCAGCGACCTCGAGCGCTCGGCAGGCCAACGCCTGGCCTTGGACGTCGGCGAGTTCCGGGAAGGCCCCGTCGGGGAATCGTTCCGGAACAGGCGGTGGGTCCGGCACGTCGCGGGCACCCCGGAGCACCTCGACGGCTTCGGTCAGGCTGTCGACGGGGATGACCGCAACGCCCGGAACCCGAGCGATCTGAGCGGCCGTGGCCCGACTGGCAAAGATCCGCTCCATGGCAGGTGTCCGCGCGACGNNATTGCGCCGGGGGTTCCGCGCACGGACCCGTCCAGCCCCAACTCGCCGACGAACACGGTCCCCGCAACCTGACGATCGGTCACCGTCTCATTTCCGGCCAGGACTGCCATGGCCACCGCGAAGTCCAGTCCGGAGCCACGCTTGTGCTCGAAGGCCGGGGACAGCCCGACGGTGATCCGCCCTGCGGGCCACTCGAACCCGCTGTTGACGACCGCCGATCGGACCCGGTCGCGGGACTCGTTGATGGACGTGTCGGGCAACCCGACGATGGTCATCCCCGGCAGCCCATTGGACAAGTGCACCTGCACTTCGATCACCTGCCCGGTCATACCGACACACACGGCACCGTGCGCCACTGCGACGGGCATCACTCCACTCCCCGAACGTGGGTCAGGGTGTGATGCCCGAACTCGTCGATCTGGATGGCGATGACGTCGATGCGCACCGAGCGTGGCCGGGCGCCGCGCACTCGGATCCATTCGCCCGTCAGCATCCGGATCCGGCGCAGCTTCGCACGCGTGACCGACTCCAATGCCGTCCCCGACCGATCGCCGTGACGCGTACGAACCTCACAGACGACGAGGGTGTTCCCCTCCAGCCCGATGAGGTCCAGTTCGCCGTGCCGGCAGCGCCAGTTCCGTTCGAGGACCAACCAGCCGGCGCGCTTCACGTAGGCATGGGCGAGGTTCTCGCCCAAGTGGCCGAGTCGTTGTCGAGGGGAAGTCATGGCTCCACGGTGGGACCCGAGCCCGCCCATCGGGCACGCGACGGCTCAGGTGTGGACAACCTCGGGGGGCCGGACGCTGTGGGTGAGGTCGATGTCAGCCGCCGCAGCGATCCCCCACGAATGCCGGTGCTGCCCCGCCAAGCCGTGGGCACGGATGGCCGCGGCATGTTCGGGGGTCGTGTAGCCCTTGTTCACCGACCACCCGTATCGATCGTCCGGCCCTGCCAACTCCACCATCTCCCGGTCCCGCGTCACCTTGGCCAGGACACTGGCCGCCGCCACCGACGAGCAGCGCCGATCCCCTTTGACGACGAGATGCACCGGGGGGACGTCGACGTGCGGCCAATCCACCAGGTCGAACAGAGTGGGGGCAGGCTCAGTGAGCCAGTCGTGGGTCCCATCCAGGATCACCGCGTCCACGGGGCCGATCTGTTCGAGCGCGCGCATGGCCGCAAGACGCAAGGCCGCGGTCAACCCCCACTCGTCGATCTCGTGGCAACTGGCACGCCCCACCGCGCCGGCCCGAACCCAGCGGCGCACGCGGGGATACAACGCTTCTCGCTGCGCCGGGCTGAGCAGTTTGGAGTCGCGTAGCCCGACCGGTGCCGTACGGGTGTTTTCGTCCACCACCGCGGCACCCACGGCCACCGGCCCCGCGATGGCGCCGCGACCCACCTCGTCGACCCCGACGACGCGACGACACCCACCGCGAAGCAGTTCCCGCTCCACGCGCAGGCTCGGGCGCACCGCGGTCACATCAACCAGCCGACGGGTTCTGCTCGTTCATCTGTTCGGCCCAGGCCGGGACCGGAAGAGTGCTCCACTGCGAGCGCGGCCAGATCACCGCGAAGGCCCGACCCAGGGCCCGATCGACGGGGACGAAGCCCCCGCCCGGATCCCCCAGGTGGGCGCGGGAGTCCGCCGAGGCTGCCCGGTGGTCCCCCATGACCCACAACTTGCCTGGCGGCACCTCCACCTTGAACTGGCTGTCGCTGGGTTCGTTGCCCGGATACAGGTACGGCTCGTTGATGGAGGTCCCGTTCACGGTCAGTCGACCTTTGGGGTCGCAGCACGCCACGGTGTCCCCCGCGACCCCGATGACCCGTTTCACGAAGACGGTGTCCGGCGGCGGGACGACCCCGATGGTTCGTCCCAGTTCGGTGAAGAGTCCGGCGATCGGCCCCTCCGAGGGCGGGGCCTGCGAGGCGGGAACGAACGAGTCGACACCGTCGAAGACGATCACATCGCCGCGCTGCGGTTCACCGACGCGATAGGCGAGCCGGTTCACCGCGACCCGATCGCCGACCAGCAGCGTGTTCTCCATCGAGCCGGACGGGATGTAGAAGATCTGAACGAGAAAGGTCTTGACCAGGAATGCCAGCAGAATGGCCACGACGATGACCAGCGGCATCTCGATCCACAACGGGAGCGAGCGGGACTTGCTGCTGGCAGCAGGCTCCTGGGTGACAGTCATTGCCCGACCCTACCGGCGGCTGCGTCAGGAGTTCTCGCGCTTCTCGCGGATCTTGGCCGCCTTGCCGCGGCGATCACGCAGGTAGTACAACTTGGCGCGGCGCACGTCACCGCGGGTCACGATCTCAATCTTGTCGATGATCGGGGAATGAACGGGGAATCGCCGTTCGACTCCGGTGCCGAAGGAGAGCTTGCGGACCGTGAAGGTCTCGCGCAGGCCATCGCCGGCGCGGCCGAGGACAACACCCTGGAACACCTGGATGCGGGAGCGAGTGCCTTCGGTCACCTTGACGTGCACCTTGACGGTGTCACCGGGACGGAAGTCGGGGATGTCGCTACGGAGCGAGGACTCGTCGACGAAGTCGAGCTTGCGCATGATTGCACTCTCTCTGCAGGCGCCACAGGTCGCCCACGATGTGGGTGATGTCCGCCGCGGAAGGAAGACGCCGACTCCCCTGTGGCAGGGCCGGATGATTCCGCGTGGTCCGAGTATGCCCGACAAGGACCACGGCCACCAAACTCACAGCAGGTCGGGACGTTGCTCCTGGGTGCGGTGGACCGACTGCTCCGCGCGCCACTGCGCGATGCGACCGTGGTCACCGCTGAGGAGCACCGGAGGGACGTCCAAGCCGCGCCACTGTCTCGGCTTGGTGAACACTGGCCCCTCCAGCGGGGCCGCGCGCCCCGACGTGAAGGAGTCGTCCGCGACCGACTGATCGTTGCCCAGCACCCCTGGCAGCAGGCGCACCACCGCCTCGATCATGACCAGGGCGGCGGCCTCCCCACCGGCGAGGACGTAGTCACCGATGGACAACTCCCGCACGTCGACACCGGTGTCGCGGTAGTGCTGCCACACGCGGGCATCGATCCCCTCGTAGCGCCCACAGGCGATCACGAGATGATCCAACTGCGCCAAGTCCACAGCCGTCGCCTGGGTGAACCTCGTGCCCGAGGGAGTGGGGACCAGGATCGTCGCTGGTGCCGGTCCCGACACGAGCGGGTCGAGAGCGCGCCCCCATGGTTCGGCCATCATCACCATGCCGGGACCACCCCCGTAGGGACTGTCGTCCACGGTGCGGTGTCGATCGTTCGTCGCATCGCGCAGGTCGTGCACCGAGAACTGGACCAAGCCGTCCGCGATGGCCTTGCCGACCAACGACAGCCGCGCCGGGGCGAGGTACTCAGGGAAGATGCTGATGACGTCGATGTGCATCAGTCGGCTTCGGGATCGTCGAACAGACCCCCGGGTGGGGCGATCACGACCCCCGCGGTGGTGACCTCGGGGACGATGGCAGCCACGAACGGAACCCGCACCGACCGATCGGCGNNCAGCAGGTCATGGGCCGGCGGGTGCTCGACTGCCACGATCTCACCGAGCGCGACCCCCGCCTCGTCGCGCGCGGTCAGACCGATCAGTTGCCAGTCGAACCACTCCTCGTCGGCGGCGTCGATGTCATTCGCGCGCGCGAACAGTTCCTGGTCACGGAGTTCTTCGACGGCCTCGCGGTCCGTCACACCATCGACCCCGATCACCCACCGCGACCCCATGCGCTGCAGCGCCGAGATCGTCACCGGGTCGGCGCCGTCGTCGGAGCGGGCCAGGACTGAGCCGGGCGCCAGACGCTGCTCCGGTGCGTCGGTGAACAACTGCACCGTCGCCTGACCTTTGACGCCGAACGGTTTACCGATCCGCGCGACGCGCACCCACATGATCAGCGTTCGGTGGTGTCCACGAAATCGACGCGGACATTGCCGTCGTTGCCCGCAAGGGCGCCGATGACGGTTCGCAGGGCGGTGGCAGTGCGTCCCGCCTTGCCGATCACGCGACCCATGTCCGCCGGATTCACTCGTACGCGCAGTGTGATGCCGCGACGATGTGAGCGCTCCTTGACCGTGACATCGTCCGGGCTGTCGACGATGCCGCGGACCAGGTGGTCGAGTGCATCAGCCAGCACGGTCACTCCGCCTTGTCGGCTGCGGTTGCGTCGTCGGCTGCGGGAGCGGCGTCCTCGGCGGCCGGAGCAGCGTCCTCAGCTGCGGGAGCCGTCTCGACCTCCGCGGGGGCGGAATCAGCTGGCGCCTCGGCCGTGCCCTCGCTCTCGGCGGGCGCGGCAGCGGCCTCCCGCGCCTCAGCGGCCTTCGCAGCGGCCTTGGCCTGCACCTCTTCCAGGCGGTCCTTCTCGCCGACAGCCTGCTCGGCTGCGGCCGCGAAGATCGCCTTGCGATCGGCCTTGGGCTCGGCCACCTTCAGGGTGCCCTCGGCGCCGGGCAGACCCTTGAACTTCTGCCAGTCGCCTGTGACCTTGAGCAGCGCCATGACGGGTTCGGTCGGCTGCGCCCCGACGGACAGCCAATACTGCACCCGCTCGGAGTCGACGCGGATCAGGCTCGGCTCCTGCTTGGGCTGGTAGATGCCGATCTCTTCGATCGCGCGACCGTTGCGCGCGGTGCGCGAATCTGCGATGACGATGCGGTACTGCGGGACCCGGATCTTGCCGATCCGCTTCAACTTGATCTTGACAGCCACGGCTGTGTGTTCTCCTGTCGGTGGTGGGGTGAGGGACGACCGCTGCCGAGTGGGGAAACACCGGCGTGATCAACCCTGTCAGACCCGGCCTTCCGGTGAGAGGGTCCGGACGGCCAACCGCCCCAGTGTGCCAGATGGCTTCGGCTGCTCCAACTTGCCGCCCGGGCTCCCAGTCGGGCGCCGGAGCGCTCAGTTGCCCAGCAGGTCCTTGAACTGCGCCGGCAGTTCGAGCTTGCTGGGGTCGACGAGCGGTTGCCCGGCGGCCGCGGCGGCTTCCTGCTCCGCCCGCTTGGCGGGGTTCCCCGAACGGCCCTTCTTCGTCTTCGGCTTGGCAGCTCGACCCTTGGCCTTCTTACTGCCGCCGACGCCGGGCATCCCGGGCGGCATCCCCGGCATGCCCGCGGGCATCCCTTTGCCGCTGCGCATCTGGCGCATCATCTTCTGGGCCTCGCCGAACCGATCCACGAGGGCGTTGATGTTCTCGACCTCGACGCCGGCACCGCGAGCGATGCGAGCGCGGCGCGAGCCGTTGAGGATCTTGGGATCCTCCCGCTCCCCGGGTGTCATCGACTGGATGATCGCG
>CXWK01030547.1_pt2 | contig 10530 bp, 6 predicted proteins | sample 590851 | NCBI WGS metagenome assembly CXWK01 (sample SAMEA3498364, study PRJEB10139) | wastewater metagenome | biome: wastewater treatment plant; material: activated sludge | place: Denmark | collected 2014-08-01
CCATCGAGCCAGAGGCGCGCTGGCGCCCTGTGTGCGAGGCGAATGGACACCCGTTGTGTTCCCGGCGAAACGCGAAAGTCTCGACGTACCAACAGATCACGCCCAGCGCCGACGCCGGACCGAAGTGGAAGCGTAGCGGAGCGCCATCCACGCGCCCCGGAACCGATCCGCCGCCACGGACCGGCAGCCGGCGCCTTGCGCACTCGCACCTTGTCGCCAGCAGACACAACCACTTCTTGGACGACCGACTTGCTGGCGGCCGGCGCAGGCACAGGCGCGGACGCAGGCGGAGTCAATACTGCCGCCGTCACGGCGGCCACAGTCATCGTCAGCTGGATCACGGGGCCTCCACAGAACACGCTCAGGCTAGTGGAGACCACGAAAGACGCAGAAATGCCAGTGGCCCGGCTCCGATAATGGGAGCCGGGCCACTGACTGGTGCACCGGGTTCGGCGCGTATCGATCAGATGTCGTAGTAGAGCTCGAACTCGTGGGGATGCGGGCGCAACCGGATCGGGTCGATCTCGTTGGCACGCTTGTAATCCACCCAGGTCTCAATCAGATCCGGCGTGAACACATTTCCCTCGGTGAGGAAGCCGTTGTCCTCCTCCAGAGCCGTCAGCACTCCCTCGAGCGAGGACGGGACCTGTGGGATGTCGGCGGCTTCGTCCGGCGGCAACTCGTACAGGTCCTTGTCGACCGGGGCCACAGGCTCGATCTTGTTCTTGATGCCATCCAAGCCGGCCATCAACATCGCCGAGAAGGCGAGGTAGGGGTTACTCGACGGGTCCGGTACGCGGAACTCGATGCGCTTGGCCTTGGCGTTGGAGCCCGTGATCGGGATGCGGATGCAGGCGGACCGGTTGCGTTGCGAGTACACCAGGTTGACGGGAGCCTCGAAGCCCGGCACTAGCCGGTGGAACGAGTTCATGGTCGGGTTGGTGAAGGCCAACACAGCCGGCGCGTGGGCCAGCAGGCCGCCGATGTACCACCGCGCCATGTCCGACAGTCCCGCGTAACCGAGCTCGTCGTAGAACAACGGCTCGCCGTCCTTCCACAACGATTGATGGACGTGCATTCCCGACCCGTTGTCGCCGAAGAGCGGCTTGGGCATGAACGTCGCGGTCTTGCCAGCGGCCCATGCTTCGTTCTTGATCACGTACTTGAACAGCATGACCTGGTCGGCAGCATGAAGGAGGCTGTTGTACTTGTAGTTGATCTCGGCCTGACCGGCGGTGCCGACCTCGTGGTGGGCGCGCTCCACCTCGAGTCCGACGCTCATGAGCGTCGTGGACATCTTGTCGCGCAAGTCGGCGTAGTGGTCCAGCGGTGGAACGGGGAAGTACCCACCCTTGTACCGCGTCTTGTACCCCCGGTTGCCGCCCTCTTCTGAGCGGCCGCTGTTCCAGGCGCCTTCGATCGAGTCGATGAAGTAGTAGCCGGCGTTCTGCTTGGTCTCGAACCGCACGTCATCGAAGACGTAGAACTCCGCCTCGGGGCCACAGAACACGGTGTCCGCGATGCCCGTGGACCGCAGGTAGTTCTCGGCCTTGGCCGCGACCTGGCGGGGGTCACGGGAGTAGGGCTCATCGGTGAAGGGGTCGCGGATCGAGAAGTTCATCACGAGCGTCTTCTCGGCGCGGAACGGGTCGACAAAAGCGGTCGCCGGGTCCGGCACCAGCTTCATGTCAGACTCGTGGATGGCCTGGAAGCCGCGGATCGAGGACCCGTCGAACATCTGGCCTTCGGTGAAGAACGCGTCATCGACGCTCGCCACCGGGACATTGAAGTGCTGCATGATGCCGGGCAGGTCACAGAACCGAACGTCGATGAACTTGACGTCCTCGTCCTTGACGTACCGCAGCACCTCTTCTGCGTTCGCGAACATTCACCCTCCTAGGTGTCCCGAGTTCCGGGGTGTCGTGCGCGGCGGGCGCCAGGCTGACAGCCCAGTGTCCCCCCTGCGACTCCCCGACAGTAGAAGGGGGGCATTAAGCGGTCGTCTCCGATGTGTTTCAAGGATGTTAACCGAATCCCGGTATCGAATCCGGACATCCCGGACGGGATCGGCCGAGGAGGCTTCGCTGCGTTTCGTGGGTGTTGACGTTCACACGCTCATGTCCACGTCATTCGGCGGGACCACCCAGCGGCGGTTACGGTAGCGGGGTGGACAGGCGCGCACTCGGATCGTGGCTCACGACCCCCGGACAGGCTCCCGAGGTTCTCGACAACACCCGGCAACAGGACTTCCGCGGACAGGACTTGGGTTTGGCGCCCGATGGACCGGGTTCGCTCGCTCCGGTGTCCCGGCGGATCTTCGCCCTGGTCATCGACTGGGTGTCCGCAATGCTGGTTGCGGCCTTCTTCGCCGGATACGGAACCGACGGTTACGCGCTGCTGACTCTCGCGATCTTTGCCCTGCAGACAACAACCCTGCAATGGCTCATGGGGGCGTCGTTCGGACAGCGCCTGCTGCGCATCGCCGTCGTTCGCGTGGACGGTGGTCGACTGGGCTTCCTTCCCCTGGCGCTGCGCACCGCGTTGATCTGTCTGGTCATCCCTCCGGTGGTGTGGGACCGCGATGGCCGCGGCCTACATGACCGCGCCGCGCGGACCGTGTGCGTGCGGCGGTGACGCTGGCGCATCCGCGCCTCAGCCCTGCCCGCCGCGCACTCGCGGCGGCGGTCACGGTGAACCTCGCCGGGGTCCTGCCGCTGTTCCTTACTGGTGCGATGTCCGTTCAGATCGGTCGGGACTTGGGCTTGGACGCCGCAACGCTCGGCGTCGTCCTGGCCGGATTCGCGCTGATGTCCGTGCTGTTCAGCGCCCCGTTGGGCGCCCGGGTGGGTCGATGGGGCATCACCCCGTCTCTGCGATCAGCCGCGGCACTGTCGGCGGTGGGGCTGGCCGGATGTGCGCTGGCGCCTGGCCGCTGGTGGTTGGCATTCGCCGTGGCCGGTGGCGGCTTGGCCAATGCGCTTGGCCAGACTTCGTCGAATGCCCTAGTGGCCGCCCGCGTCCCCGCCGCCCGGTTCGGGTTGGCGTACGCCATCAAACAGTCCGCGATCCCGCTGTCCATCCTGCTTGGTGGCCTTGCCGTGCCGCTGATCGCGCTGACGCTGCATTGGCGCGGGGCATATGTACTGGCCACCGCCGTGGCCATCGGCGCCCTCTTCCTGATCCCGAGGCATGTCGAACCTGGCGCCGGCCGCGCCGAAGCTCCCGTCCCGTCGTCACAGATGCGCCCCGTGATGCTGCTGAGCATGGGACTCATCGCCGCTGTCGTTGCGGCCACCTCGATCGGAGCCCACGCGGCCGCCTCGGCCGTGGCGATCGGGTTCAGCGAAGCCACCGCGGGGCTGCTGGTGGCGGCCGGCGGCTTCGCTGGACTGTGCGTCCGCTTGGCGGCTGGGGTCAGAGCCGATCACGTCACTGGTGGCGCCCTGACGGCTGCCTGGGTGTTGGTTCTGGTCGGCGCCGTGGGATGGGCGCTCATGTCCAGCCTCCTTCCCGCGCTCTTCGTGATCGGCCTCTTGGCCGCCAATGCGTTCGGGTGGGGGTGGCCGGGACTGATCCATCTGGCAGTCGCACGGCGGTTCCCTGAATCCACTGCCGCCGCGAGTGGAATCACCCAGACCGGAGTCGCCTTGGGGCTGCTGCTCGGGCCTCCCCTGATCGGTCTGATCGCGGTCCGCGCCGGTTGGTCCGGGGCCTGGGCAGCGGCATCTGCCGCAGCGATGGCGGGCGCCGCGCTGATCGCTCTCGCCCGACGCCAGTTGACGCGCAGCGCAGTTCCTCAGGTGCCGTAGAAGACCCGCTCGACCACCTTGCGGGCGCGGCGGGTGCTGCGGCGGTAGTCGTCGACGAGCCGCTGGCTGTCGCCGCGGTCGTAACACATCAGATGGGCCACCATGGCCAGGACGCCGGTGTCCTTGGGAATCTGATCGGCGGGTTTGCCGGTGGCCAGGACGGTGGCGTTCCGGATCCGGGTGGCAATAGTCCAGGCCGCGCGCAACTCCTCAGCATCGTCGGCGTCCAGCAAGCCCGCGGCCACTGCCGCCGACATGGCCGGAAGGGTCTGCGTCGTCTGGAGTTCGGGCACTCGGTGGGCGTGTTGCATCTGCAGCAGTTGCACCGTCCACTCCACGTCCGACAACCCACCCGGGCCCAGTTTCGTATGCAGGGCCGGATCTGCCCCCCGCGGCAGCCGTTCCGACTCCATCCGGGCTTTGAGGCGACGCATGTCGCGCACGTGCTCCAACGTGAGCCCACCCTCCGGATAGCGCAGCGGATCGATGAGGGTCAGATACTCCTCGCCGAGTCCCGGATCACCACAGATGGGGCGGGCCCGCAGCAATGCCTGCGCCTCCCACGGCGCCGACCAGCGCTGGTAGTACGCCCGATACGACGCCAACGAGCGAGACATCGGCCCATTGCGCCCCTCGGGCCGCAGGTCAGCGTCGATCAGCAATTCCGGATCAGGTGACGGCAGGGACAGCAGCCGCCGTAGTTCGTTGGCCACCGCGATCGCCTGTCTGGTGGCGACCTCGTCGGGGACTCCGGGCAACGGGTCGTGGACGAACAGGACATCAGCGTCAGACGCGTACGACATCTCGGCACCACCGAAGCGCCCCATCCCCACCACAAGGAACCGGATGCCGAGTTTGTCGCGTCCAGCCACGGACCCGACCGCGGCCTGAAGAGCCGCCGTGATGGCTGCCGCCGTGACCTCGGACAGCCCGGATGCGGTCTCCACCACGCCGCAGGCTCCGAGCGCATCGGCAACCGAGATCCGGAACAGCTCGCGACGCCGGAACGCGCGGACCGACGCGATCGCGGCCAGGGGGTCGTCCTGGCGAGACACGGCCGACATGGCTTCGGACTCCAGCGCCGACTGCGGCCGGGTGGTCAGCGGTGTCCCTTCGGCGAGCATTGACACAGCCTCGGGCGCGCGCAGCAACAGATCCGTGGCGTAGCGACTCGATCCCAGGATCGATGCCAGTCGCTGAGCGGCGGCGGACTCGTCGCGTAGCAGGCGCAAGTACCACGGGGTCGAGCCGAGGGCGTCGCTCACCTTGCGGAACCCCAGCAGGGCTGAATCCGGGTCGGGACTGTCGGCGAACCAGCCCAGCAGAACCGGAAGCAGGGTGCGTTGGATCGCGGCCCGTCGGGTCACCCCTGCCGTGAGCGCCTCGAGGTGGCGCAACGCCGACGCCGGGTCGGAGAACCCCAGCGCTTCCAGTCGATCCCCTGCCGCAGCTGCGGTGAGGCGCACTTCACCGGGTTCGAGCCGTGCGACCGCCTGGAGCAGCGGGCGGTAGAACAACTTCTCGTGGAGTCGACGCACTTCCCTGCGGACGTCGCGCCACTTGTCGTCGAACTGCCGCTCCGGATCACTGCGGAGGTCCAGGGACCGGGCGACCCGACGCAGATCCCGGTCGCCGTCCGGGACGACGTGGGTCCGCTGCAGCCGGTACAGCTGCAGTCGATGTTCCAGAGTTCGCAGGAAGCGGTAGGCACCCGCCAATCCGGCGGCATCCTTTCGACCCACATAGCCGTAGTCGGCGAGCGACTCCAGCGCGCGCATCGTGTTGGGACTGCGAACCATCGCGTCACCGCGCCCGTGCACCATCTGCAGCAACTGGACACTGAACTCGACGTCGCGAAGCCCCCCTTGTCCGAGCTTCAGTTGCCGTTCCGCCGATTTGGTCGAAAGCGAGTCCTCAACCCTTCGGCGCATCGCCTGGACATCCTCGACGAAGTTCTCCCGTCCGGCGGCCTGCCACACCAACTCACCCGTGGCCTCGACGTAACGCTGTCCCAGTTCCTGATCACCCGCGGCCGCGCGCGCCTTGAGCAGTGCCTGGAACTCCCAGGTCTTCGCCCAGCGCTCGTAGTAGCCCAGGTGACTGTCGAGTGTGCGCACCAGCGCCCCCGCCTTGCCCTCGGGTCGCAGCCCCGGATCCACCTCCCACAGCGGTCCCTCCGGGCAGTTCGCCGTACACACACGCATCAAGGCACTGGCCAGCTTGGTTCCCACGCGCACCGCGGCCGCGTCATCGGAGCCATCCCCGGCGGTCACGACAAAGATCACATCGACATCGGACACGTAGTTGAGTTCTTCGGCGCCACACTTGCCCATTGCGATGACCGCCAGGCGGCAGTGGTCGTGGTCGGCGGTTTCGGCCCGCGCGATCGCCAGCGCGGACTCGAGGGCTGCATCGGCGAGCCAGGACAGCCGAGCCACAACGTCGTCGTACGACGCACCACCCACCAGGTCGGCGCGTGCGATCTGCAGCAACACCGCCCGGTACGCCCGCCGCATGGCCGACACCGCCTCAGGTCCCACCACGCCCGCGACCGGTGTCTCGGCAGATGGATCGGCGCCCACCGCCTGCAGCACGGCCCCGATCATCTGGGACCGATCGGGCACGGGGATGGACCCATCGAGCAGGTCGACGTCACCGGGATGCCGCACCAAATGGTCCGCGAGGGCTTCGGAGACCCCGAGCACGCCGATCGTGCCCGCCGCCAGATGCGGTTCGTCATTGAGCCGCGCCAACAGCACGTCCGGGTCACCCGCAGCAGCCACGACCCGGGCCAGCGAGAGCAGCGNNGGCGGCGTTGCCCAACTCAGCCAGCAGGTCGGGGCCCACGCCGCCGGACAGCGGCTCGGCAGACAGGTTCGCGTGGGCGCGGTCCACCTCCCGGAAACCCAGACGGACCAGGGTTCCGGTGGGTGACGGGGCGGGCCGGGTCACAGCAGTGGCAGGTAACGGTCGAGTTCGAACTGGGTCACCTGCTGGCGGTACTCCGACCACTCCGCTCGCTTGTTGCGCAACAGGTAGTCGAAGACATGCTCGCCCAATGTCTCGGCGACGAGTTCACTGGAGGCCATGACGTCCAGTGCTTGGCCGAGACTGCCCGGCAACGGCTCCATACCCAGCGCGACCCGCTCAGCCTCGGTGAGCGCCCATACGTCATCCTCGGCGCCCGGCGGAAGCTCGTAACCCTCCTCGATCCCCTTGAGGCCGGCGGCGAGAACCACAGCGAACGCAAGGTACGGGTTGCAGGCGGGATCCAGGGTCCGCAGCTCGACCCGAGTGGATCCGCCCTTGTGGGGCTTGTACATGGGCACCCGCAGCATCGCGGAACGGTTGTTGTGACCCCAGCAGACCCACGCAGGCGCCTCTCCCCCGCCCTGCAGCCGTTTGTAGGAGTTGACCCACTGGTTCGTGACCGCGCTGATCTCGCGAGCGTGCATCAACACGCCCGCCATGAAGGCGCGTCCGACTTTGGACAGCTGGTACTGCGAACCGGGCTCGTAGAACGCGTTCGTGTCCCCCTCGAACAAGGAGAAGTGGGTGTGCATCCCCGAGCCGGCGTGATCTGCGAACGGTTTGGGCATGAACGACGCGACCACGCCGTGTTCCATGGCCATCTCCTTGACGACCAGCCGGAACGTCATGATGTTGTCGGCGGTGGACAGCGCGTCCGCGTAGCGCAGGTCGATCTCCTGCTGTCCTGGGGCGCCTTCGTGGTGGCTGAACTCCACCGAGATGCCCATCGACTCCAACATCGTGATCGTGGAGCGGCGGAAGTCGTGCGCAACCCCATGGGGGGCATTGTCGAAGTACCCGAACCGGTCGATCGGCTCCGGCGGCGGCCCGCCGGGTTCGTGCGGCGACGTGAACAGGAAGAACTCGATCTCCGGGTGGGTGTAGAACGTGAAGCCCAGGTCGGCAGCTTTGGCCAGGGTCCGTTTGAGCACATAGCGCGGATCAGCCCAGGCCGGCTCACCGTCGGGCATGAGGATGTCGCAGAACAATCGCGCTGTCCCGCGCGATTCACCACGCCAGGGCAGGATCTGGAACGTTGACGGGTCGGGCCGCACGATCATGTCCGCTTCCGAGACCCGGGCGAATCCCTGGATGGCGGAACCGTCGAATCCGATGCCTTCGGCGAAGGCACCTTCGAGCTCGGCCGGTGCCACTGCGACGGACTTCAACGTGCCCAGCACGTCGGTGAACCAGAGCCGGATGAATCGGATGTCCCGTTCCTCGATCGTCCGGAGCACGTACTCGGTCTGCTTGTCCATGGGCCCATCTTGCCGCAGGCCGAGCGGTGGCCCTACTCGATCCCGCTAACGTGAGTTCGTGCCCAACCTCAGAATCGCGCTCGCGCAACTGAATCCGACGGTCGGCGACGTGGCCGGCAACGCCCGCCTGAGTCTGGAGGCGTGCCTGCTGGCCGACAAGGCCGGTGCCCAACTGGTGGCGTTGCCCGAGATGATGCTGACCGGCTACCCGATCGAGGACCTCGCCCTGCGGCCCTCCTTCATCGAGGCATCCCGGGCTGCCGCACGACAACTGGCTCAGGAACTCGTGACCGAGGGGTTGGGCGCACTGACCGTGATCGTTGGGCTGCTGGACAGCCGGGCGGGTTCGGCCGACGAACTGGGAGTCCCCCGCAACGCTCCCACGAACAGCGCCTGGGTGCTGCGGGGCGGTGAGGTCCTGGCCACATACGACAAGCACCACCTGCCCAACTATGGGGTGTTCGACGAATACCGGTACTTCGTCCCCGGTGACTCCCCCCTGATCGTCGACGTCGCAGGGACCCGGGTCGCAGTGGCCATCTGCGAGGACCTGTGGCAGGACGGCGGTCCGGTGCGATGGGCCCGGGAGGCCGCCGCTGACCTTATGGTCGTGATCAACGGCTCCCCTTACGAACGAGCCAAGGACGATGTACGCCTCGAACTGTGCCGCCGCCGCTCGGCCGAGGCTGGCTGCACCTTGGCCTACGTGAACATGGTGGGCGGCCAGGACGAACTGGTATTCGACGGCGACTCCATGGTCGTCGCCCCCGACGGTGAACTCCTGGCACGGGCGCCGCAGTTCGTGCCTTATCTTCTCGTGACCGACCTCGGAAGCGATCGACCCCAGTCACCCGACCAGCCGGCCCGGCTGCCGGAGTTCATCGACACCGTCATTCGCGCCGAGCCGGTCACGGCGGTGGGAGCCGGGGTCGGCATCCCGTCGCTGTCCGCCAATGCCGAGGTCTATGCAGCCCTGGTCACGGGACTGCGGGACTACGTGAGAAAGAACGGGTTCAGCTCCGTGATCCTGGGGCTATCGGGCGGAATCGACTCCGCGCTGGTCGCCGCGATCGCATGTGATGCCGTGGGCGCCCGCAATGTTCACGGCGTCTCGATGCCCAGCGTCTACTCGTCGGAGCATTCGCGCACCGATGCGGAACTGACGGCAGAACGCACCGGTCTGCAGTTTCGCACCGTGCCCATCGCTGGCATGGTGGATGCCTTTCAGCAGTCGCTGGAACTGACCGGGCTGGCGGAGGAGAACCTGCAGGCACGGGTGCGTGGGGTCACCCTGATGGGCCTGAGCAACGCCGAAGGTCACCTGGTGCTCGCCACAGGCAACAAGACCGAGTTGGCAGTCGGGTACTCCACCATCTACGGCGATGCCGTCGGTGGCTTCGCCCCCATCAAGGACGTGCCCAAGATGGAGGTGTGGGAGCTGTCCCGCTGGCGCAACGGAGTCGNNGGAGAGGCGGAGCCCATCCCACGCTCCAGCATCGACAAGCCCCCCAGCGCAGAGTTGCGGCCCGGCCAGTTGGACACGGACTCGCTACCTGACTATGCCGTTCTGGATGACCTGCTCGACGACTACGTCGAACTGGATCGTGGCGCGGATTACCTGATCGAGGCCGGATTCGACCCTCATCTGGTGGAGCGAGTGCTTCACATGACCGACGCAGCGGAGTACAAGCGGCGGCAGTATCCGCCCGGCACCAAGGTGAGTCTGCGAGCCTTCGGGCGGGATCGGCGGCTACCGATCACCAACCGGTGGCGGGAGCGGCGCGCCTGACTCGTCGGCGGAGTCGGCCGTTCTCGTGGCCGTCTCCTCGCCGGGGTCGAGGTGCTGCTCCGCGGCGATGGCATCCGCGGTGGCCTCGCCGTCCTCTTCCCAGGTGTCCGCCGGGCTGACGTCGCCCTTGCGGGGCGGCCGAATCGCCGGCAGGAGGAACCCGACCAGAAGCGCAGCCACGACCACCATGACGGCACTCAGCAGCATCGTCGTGTGCGAAGCATTGAGGAAAGCCTCATATGCCCCGTCGCGCACGGTGGTGATCACTGCCTCGGGCGCCACCCCCTGGTCTGCCGCGGTGGTGAGAATCGCATCGGTGGCAACGATGGACTGCGCCGCAAGATCGGCGGGGAACTGCTCAGGCAGATCCTGGAACACCGGCGCGACGTTGTTCGCGTACTGAGTGCCGAGCACGGTACCGACCACGGCCACACCCAATGCTCCGGCCACCTGCCGAACCGTGTTCTGGACCGCGGAGCCGGCACCGGCGCGTGCCAGGGGAAGCACGTTCTGCATGACCGAGGTAGCGGGCGCCACGACATTGCCCATGCCGAATCCGAACAGGAAGAATCCACCGAGCACGAGCCAGATGTTGCTGTCCATCTGCAACTGGGTGAGCCCGATCAGTGCGATTCCCACGACA
>CXWK01005251.1_pt4 | contig 10527 bp, 7 predicted proteins | sample 590851 | NCBI WGS metagenome assembly CXWK01 (sample SAMEA3498364, study PRJEB10139) | wastewater metagenome | biome: wastewater treatment plant; material: activated sludge | place: Denmark | collected 2014-08-01
CGGCGGCGCATCGTGTCGACGATGCCCCGGTCGTGGGTGGCCATCACCACCGTGGTTCCGGTGCGGTTGATTCGGTCGAGCAACTTCATGATGCCGACCGACGTCGCCGGGTCCAGGTTGCCGGTCGGCTCGTCGGCCAAGAGGATCAGCGGCCGGTTGACGAACGCCCGTGCGATCGACACCCGCTGCTGCTCGCCGCCGGACAACTCGTGAGGGAAGTTCTCCGACTTCTTTGATAACCCGACCAGGTCCAGGATCGCCGGCACCTGGGTGCGCACGACGTGGCGCGGCCGGCCGATCGCCTCCAGCGCAAACGCAACGTTCTCGGACACCGTTTTGTTGGGCAACAACTTGAAGTCCTGAAAGACCGCTCCGATGTTGCGGCGCAGGTACGGCACCTTGTACCCGGGCAGTTCCCCGATGTCCTTGCCCGCCACGAAGATGCGGCCTTCCTCGGGCCGCTCCGACTTGTTGACCAGGCGCATAAACGTCGACTTGCCCGACCCGGACGGGCCGACGAGAAACACGAACTCACCCTTGTTGATGTCGACGTTGGCGTCGCGCAGCGCCACCGAGTCGGACCGGTAGGCCTTGGTGACGCTTTCAAACTTGATCACGTAGTCAACCTCTCGGGCAGGTGGTTCCGGGCTGTGACAACCGGGTATCGGCGATGGTCGGGGGCCACGGTGCCGGAATGTGTCGCCAGACCAGGCACTCTGTGACCAGCCGACTGAAAGATGTTACAAAGCCGCAACACCATGCGGGTGACACCCCGTCCGAAATCGCCCGACATCGCGGGAAACCCGGGGCGGACCACGGTGTGCTGACGGCAGGCCGGCGAGCTCAGGATGCTGTTGCGCCGGCGTTGGCTGTGCGGTTCCAGCGCAACCAGGCCTCCATGAAGGCGTCCAGGTCACCGTCGAGCACCGCCTCTGGGTTGGAGGACTCCATGCCGGAACGAAGATCCTTGACCTGCTGATAGGGCTGGAGGACGTAGTTGCGGTCCTGGCTGCCGAAGTCGACCGCCGCCCCATCGCCGGAGAGGGCGTCGATCGCATCGAGGCGCTTGCGGCGTTCGAGCTCCAACAGCTTCGACTTCAGCAGCGCCATCGCCTTGTCCTTGTTCTGGAACTGCGATCGNNCCCGACGACCGGTAGACGTCGATGCGCAGATCCTTGTCGTCGATGTTCATTTCCTTGTCGACGTCCTCGAGGAACGGGGTCACCCGCACCGACGCAAAGCTGGTCTGGCGCCGGGCATTGTTGTCGAAGGGTGAGATGCGCACCAGACGGTGCACGCCATGCTCGGAGTGGAACCAGCCGTAGGCGTTGCGACCCTTCAGCAGGAAGGTGGCCGACGACAGCCCCGCCTCCGTGCCCTCCGAGACCTCCTGGAGTTCCAGCGTGAAATCGTGGCGTTCGACCCAGCGCTGATACATGCGCAGCAGCATCTCGGTCCAGTCCTGGGCATCCACCCCGCCGGCACCCGAGTTGAGCTCCACGATGGCATCGCCCTCGTCGTAGTCACCCGTGAAGAGCGCCCGCAGCTCGAGCCGATCGAACTCCTCGGTCAGCGACTCGACGCCGGCCGAGATCTCGGGTTCCAGCGACTCGTCGTCCTCCTCGCGCGCCAGCTCGTGCAGGGTGGTCAGGTCCTCGAGCGCAGCGTCGAGACGTTCGAAGAGCTGGACGTCATCGCTCGCCCCGGCGAACTCCCGCTGGATCGCCTGGGCCTCCTCGGCGTTGTCCCACAGGTCGGGACGGGCCAACTCCACCTCCAGCTGGGGTAGGCGTCGACGAAGCTGCTCGACCCGCAGGTACTCGGCCGCCTCGTCGCGCTCTCCGGCGAGGCGCCGCAGCGCATCGGTGAAATCCTGCATCTACACCGCTCCCGAACTCGCCGCGCCGCCCGCTGGGTCGCCGATCACTGGGCTCCAGCGGGGGCGCCGTGACACTTCTTAAACTTCTTCCCGCTGCCGCAGGGGCACGGCGCGTTGCGCGGGGTCTTGTCCCAGTCGCTCTTCACCACCGGCTGCGCAGCCTCCGGCTCCGCAGGTGCGGCCTGGGCGCCGTCGCCGGAGTCCGCCTCCTCCTGGCCGCCCCCCATGAGCGCCATCGCCGGCGTCCCCGAGTCATCGCTGGGGTCGGTCGGGCCCTGGGTGACGATGTTGCCCACTTGAGCCTCCGGCACCTCGTCGCGCACCACGTTGACGTGCATCAGGTACTTGACGAACTCCTGGGCGATCGTATGGATCAACTGCTCGAACATGCCGTAGCCCTCGCGCTGCCACTCGGTGAGTGGGTCGCGCTGGCCCATCGCCCGCAGGCCGATGCCGTCCTCGAGGTAGTCCATCTCGCGAAGATGGTCGCGCCAGCGCCCGTCGATGATCCGCAGCATCACCTGGCGCTCGATGTCGCGCATCGTCTCCTCGCCCAGGGTTTCCTCCCGCGCCAGGTACTGGGCGTTGGCCTCGCCCATCAGCAGGTCGTACAGCTCGTCGGTCGACACCGCCTCGTCGAGGGTCGCCTCGGTCAGCTCGGTCGGCCAGAAGGTGCCGATCTCGGACAACAGGCCCTTGAGGTCCCATTCCTCGGAGAACTCCGACACGCAGTAGGTGCGGATGGTGGAGTCGAGCGCGACGGCCAACGCCTCGAGGGCCTCTTCACGCAGGTCGAGACCGTCGAGCACCTCGTCCCGGCGACGGTAGATCACCTTCCGCTGCTCGTTCATCACCTCGTCGTACTTCAGCACGTTCTTGCGGATCTCACCGTTGCGCGTCTCGACGGTGTTCTGTGCCCGCTCGATCGCCTTGGTGACCATCTTGGCCTCGATCGGCACGTCCTCGGGCCAGTCCTTGCCCATCACGAACTGGATGGCCCCGGTGGCGAAGATCCGCATCAGCTCGTCCTCGAGGGACAGATAGAAGCGGCTTTCACCCGGGTCACCCTGGCGACCGGCCCGGCCCCGCAGCTGGTTGTCGATCCGACGGCTCTCGTGGCGTTCGGTACCCAGCACGTACAGGCCGCCGAGCTCGCGCACCTTGTCGCCTTCGGCCTTGACCTCGGCGGCCCAATGGGCGCGTCGTTCATCGAGGAAGGCCTGACCCTCCTCGCTCTCGGGATCGATGTCCTCGCCGGCAAGGTCACGCTCGGCCAAGCCTTCCGGGTTGCCGCCCAGGATGATGTCCACTCCCCGACCGGCCATGTTGGTGGCGACCGTGACCCCGCCGATGCGACCGGCCTGGGCCACCACTTCGGCCTCACGGGTGTGCTGCTTGGCGTTGAGCACCTCGTGGGCGATCCCGCGCTTCTGAAGCTCGCGCGACAGCACCTCGGACTTCTCGACCGAGACCGTGCCCACCAGCACCGGCTGCCCGGTGGCGATGCGCTCTTCAATGTCGTCGGCCACCGCCGAGAACTTGCCCTTCTCCCCGCGGAAGATCAGATCGCCCTCGTCCTTGCGGGCCAGCGGCTTGTTGGTGGGGATCGGGACCACCTGCATGCCGTAGGTGCTCATGAACTCGGCGGCCTCGGTCACCGCCGTGCCGGTCATGCCGGCCAACTTCTCGTACATGCGGAAGTAGTTCTGCAGCGTGACGGTGGCCAGGGTCTGGTTCTCTTCCTTGATCCGCACCCCCTCCTTGGCCTCGACCGCCTGGTGCAGGCCCTCCGACCAGCGGCGGCCTTCAAGCACGCGGCCGGTGAACTCGTCAACGATCTTCACCTGACCCTGGCCGACCAGGTAGTCCTTGTCGCGCTGGTACAGCTCCTTGGCCTTGAGGGCCACGGTGAGCTGATGCACGAAGTTGGCGGTCGGGTCGTCGTAGAGGTTCTCGACGCCGAGCGCCTTCTCCACCTTCTCGATGCCCGGCTCGAGGGGCGCCACCTGACGCTTCTCCTCGTCGACCTCGTAGTCGACGTCGCGCTTCAGCGCCCGGACCACCGCAGCAAAGCGGTAGTACAGCTTGGCCGCATCGGTGACCTGGCCCGAGATGATCAGCGGCGTACGCGCCTCGTCGATCAGGATCGAGTCGACCTCGTCGACGATGCAGTAGTTGAAGCCCCGCTGCACCTGTTCGCCACGGGACAGCGACATGTTGTCGCGCAGGTAGTCGAAGCCGAACTCGTTGTTGGTGCCGTAGGTGATGTCACACGCGTACTGGGAGCGCTTGAACACCGGGTCGTTCTGGTTGGGTAGCACCATGCCGATGTCCAGGCCGAGAAAGCCGTGGACCTGGCCCATCCACTCCGCGTCGCGCTTGGCCAGGTACTCGTTGACCGTGACGACGTGAACGCCCTTGCCGGTCAGCCCGTTGAGATACACCGGCAGCGTCGAGACCAGGGTTTTTCCCTCACCGGTCTTCATCTCGGCGATCCAGCCGAAGTGAAGCGCTGCGCCGCCCATCAGCTGCACGTCGTAGTGCCGTTGACCGATCACCCGCTTGGCGGTTTCACGAACGACGGCGAAAGCCTCGATCACCAACGTGTCCAGCTCCTCCCCGTTGTCGAGACGGTTGCGGAAATCGGTGGTGCGGCCGCTCAGGTCGCCATCGGAGAGCGTTTCCATCTCCGGCTCGAGCGCGCCGATTTCTGGGACGAGGTCGGAGAGGGCGCGGACTTTGCGTCCCTCACCGGCCCGAAGAATTTTGTCTAGGAAGCCCATAACGTCGACGAGTCTACCGATGCGGTGGTGGGTGGTAGGGGGTCGCTGCGACGCAGAGGGCGTGCACCGACCGGGCCCCGGCGCCACGAAGCGCCATCGCAGCCCGGGACAGGCTCGAACCGGTCGTCGTGACGTCGTCGATGACGACCACCCGGACGGGCGACGGGCCGGTGGGGCGCAGCACGGGGCCCGTCAGGCGCTGCGCTCGCGAGCGTCCGGTCTGCCCGTGGGGGCCGCCGCTCACCGGGGCCGGGTCACGGCGCAGCAGTCGGGCCGTGCCGGCTGACGGGATCGCCATCCGTCGCGCCGCCGCGGTCGCCGCCTGTGCCAGCAGCTCGGCCTGATCGAAGCCGCGCTCGGCACGGTTCGCCGGGGCTGCGGGCACCCAGCACACCGTGGCTCCGTCCAGCCACGTGCCGCCCATCACCGCCAGGGCCGCCCCCAAGGACCGCACCGCATCGCGATGGCGGCCGTACTTCAGCGACGTGATCAGGGTGGTGGCTACCCCCTCGTAGCGGCACAGCGCGGCGGCGCCGTCGAGCCCATCGGGCGGAGGGCACAGTTCGCCCGCCGCCAGCGGCCGCAGCGCATCGACGCACGCCGCACACGGGCTGGGGCCACTTCGATGACACACGACGCACGACGACCACAGCCACACCCGTAAGTGTGGCTGTGGTCGTGTTCGGTTGTCACCGGGCCGTGCGACCCGTTGTGTTGTCCGCTACTCGGGAGCGACGATGTCGACCATTTTGCGGTTGCGCCGCTGGTCGAAGCTCACCATGCCGTCGGCGAGGGCGAACAACGTGTCGTCCTTGCCGCGACCGACGTTGTTACCGGCGTGAATACGGGTACCGCGCTGACGCACGATGATTGATCCTGCGGTCACCTCGGTGCCGGCATACACCTTGATGCCGAGGCGCTGACTGTTTGAATCACGACCGTTCCGAGTAGAACCGCCGCCCTTGGTCTTTGACATCTATGCCCTCCGTGCTTCAGCGGCTGATGCCGACGATTTCGATGGTCGAGAAGCTCTGCCGGTGCCCATAGCGACGCCGGTTGTTGCTCTTGTTCTTGTACGTGAAGCCGTCGATCTTTTTGCCGCGACCCTCGCCGACCACCCGGGCCGACACGCTGGCGCCACCGAGTTGCTCCGGCGTTGCCAGCACGGTGTCGCCGTCGACCACCATGACCGGGGTCAGGGACAGGTCCTCGGAGTCGTCGTTGAGACGCTCGACGTTGAGCCGTTGGCCCTCTTCAACGCGGTACTGCTTACCGCCGGTCTTGATGACTGCATACATAGTTTGCCGATCGTAGCGTTCCCTCACCCAAACCGTCACGTCGGGGTCGAATGCTCGTTGCAGGAGGGCCGAAGCCGCCCCGGACGTGCGAGGCGTCATGGTACAGCCTGACGGGTGGCCCCCCTCAGCCCGAGACCCGCCGTCGATACGGGCCTCAGCCCAGCAACTCCTCGGGCAACGTCATGCCCCGTCCTTCACAGGAGGCACAGCGGTCGGCGAAGCTCTCCAACAACCCCTCCCCGATCCGCTTCCTGGTCATCTCGACCAGACCCAGATCGGAGATGGGCGCCACGTGCGTTCGGGTCTTGTCCCGGGCCAGGGCGGCCTTAAAGATCTTCAGCACCTCGTCGCGGTGCTTCTTGACGTCCATGTCGACGAAGTCGATGACGATGATGCCGCCGATGTCGCGCAGGCGCAGCTGGCGGGCCACCTCCTCGGCGGCCTCCAGGTTGTTGCGAAAGACGGTCTCCTCGAGCGAGGACTTGCCGACGTTGCGGCCGGTGTTGACGTCGATGACCGTGAGTGCCTCGGTGCCCTCGATGATCAGCGACCCGCCGGACGGCAGCCACACCTTGCGGTCGAGTGCCTTGTGGAGTTGCTCGTACACGTGATGGCGCTCGAAGAGCGACAGCCCCTCAGCAGCCGGGTCATAGTGCTCGATGCGGTCGGCGAGCGCCGGCGACACCGAGGTGACGTACTCGGAGAGCTCTTCGAAGAGCTTGCGATCGTCGACGACCACGGAACGGTGATCGGCGTTGAACTCCTCCCGCACGATCCGGGTGGCAACGTCGGGCTCGCGGTAGAGCAGCCCGGGCTTGGTCTGGGACTTGGCCAGCGCTTCGATCTGGTCCCACTGCCGCAACAGCCGAGCCACGTCGCGCTGAATCTCCTCGGCGGTGATGTTCTGAGCGGCGGTGCGCACGATCACGCCGTGTTGCTTGGGCTTCGCCTTGTCGAGGATCTTGCGCAGGCGTTTGCGCTCATCGTCGGGCAGGCGCTTCGAAATGCCATAGGTGGTCGAGTTCGGCACGAGCACGACGAATCGGCCGGGCAGCGAGACCTCCTGTGTGAGGCGGGCACCCTTGTGGGCGATCGGGTTCTTCGTCACCTGGCACAGGATGAGCTGCCGGGCCTTGAGCACCTCTTCGATGCGTGCCGAGCGCTTGTTCTGGCCCTCGGGCACGATGACGTCGCTGCGATAGACCACAGCGTTCTTGGGCGTGGAGATGTCGACAAACGCCGCCTCCATGCCGGGCAACACGTTCTCGACGCGGCCCATGTAGATGTTGCCGTGGATCTGGGAGGCGTCGTCGGCCTTGCGGGAGACGTAATGCTCGATCAGCTGACGACCCTCCATCACGGCGACGTGGGTGGCCTCGGCCGTGACGTGGATGTTCATTTGGAACCGGCCGACGGCCTGTCCGTTGCGGTGGCGACCCCGGCGGCTGGCCAGCGTCGCCTCGTCGAGCTCGATCGGATCGCCGTCGTCGGTGAGCACCGCCTCGATCGGCGTGGCGCTGGGGCCTCCGCCGCCGCCCTTGCCCTTACCGCCCCGACGGCGGCGCCGACGCTTGGGAGCACCCGAGCTGCCGGAGCCCGACCCTGACGCGCCGTCATCGGACACCTGGGATGCGGAATCCTGGCCACCGGACTCAGCAGCCGGCGCGTCCGAGGGCTGGTTGTGAGCGCCACCCGTGCCCGAGTTGCGTGGGCGCCGTCGCCGGTTCGGCGACTTGTTGGCCTCACCCGATCCTCCCTCGGAGGGCGGCTCGGCACCGCCGGGGCTTCGTTCAGCGACCACCTTGGCCGGGATCGAGTCCCCGATCTGTGGCTTGCGGCGGGGGGCGGGTGATGTCGTGGGGCCTTCTTCGGCCATGGTGGAGTCCTCTCATGACGCACGCCTCAAGGCGTGGCTCACTCGAGGGGGCATCGGCACCGGTTCGGTGCGGCTCCCCTCGGTGGTCGTCCATTGGTTGATACGCGTCACCCGGGCCGAGAACGTCAGCGGCTTGAAGGCCGCCAACAGTTCGGGAATCCGGATGCCGCGGGGCGCGGTGGCCAGCTCGATAACGAGCAGGGTTGCGCCGTTGTCGGGGGTGACGTCGATGCTGCGGATGATCGGGCGAAGATCCCAATCGACGTCCTTGCCCTTGCGGCTGACCGTCGCCGGCAACGCCGGCGCAGCCAACAGTTCGGCCGCACGGTCAGCCGCGGCCTGGGTGTCGACGTCGATGCTGCGCAGGTGCCAGGTGCAGGCGTCGACGATCGCCTGCAATGAGCCGTCGGAGCGCTGCACCGCCACGGCGGCGACGGCGTCGATCCCCTCGGGGAGGTGGTTCGACAGTTCGGGCGGCAGCTTGGCGGTGTCGACCGGCCCGGAGAAGTCGACGTCGACGTACTCGGCGAGCGATTCGTGCCCCACCGACAGCGCCAACCCGAAGTGCAGCTTGGGCCGGGGCGAGAAACCTTCCGAGTAGGCCACCGGCTGACCGGCACGGCGCAGGGCCCGCTCCCAGGCCCGCGCCACATCTCGGTGGCCCAGGAACCGGATCTTGCCGGTGACCGTATAGCGGATCCGCACCCTCATGAGCTGACCCCGACGCCCGCCCGGACCGGCGTGCCCAGGCGCACGGGCACGGCACCCAGGTCCGAGGTGACGTTCTGGCCGGTGCCCTGGCTGCCGCCGGCCGGCGGAACCGCCGAGGCCACCACGTGCTCGACGCCGTACCCGGTGCACGCGCCGCAGTCGTAACACGGCGTCCAGCGACAGTCGGGAAGGCCCACTTCGGCCAGCGCATCGGCCCAGTCCTGGGCCAGGAAGTCCTTGTGGAGGCCGGCCGACAGGTGATCCCACGGCAGCGTTTCGTCGGTGTCGCGGTGGCGGTTGGCGTAGTACTCGGGGCTGAGCTCGGCCTCGGCCAGGGCGCGTTCCCAGCGGTCGAGCTCGAAGTACTCGCTCCACTCCTGGAACGTGCCTCCGTCGCGCCACACCGACTCGAGCACCGCTCCGAGGCGGCGGTCGCCGCGGCTGAGCACGCCCTCGATCAACGTGGTCTTGGGGTCGTGCCACTTCAGCTGCACCCCGTGATCGCGACGTAGCTCGTCGCGCAGCAGGTAGATCTTGCGCTGGAGCTCGGTGACCGTGTTCTGTCCGAACCACTGGAACGGGGTGTTGGCCTTGGGCACGAACCCACCCACCGACACGGTCACCGACGGGAACTTGTGATACTTCTTTCCGATCTCGACGCAGCGCCGGGCCAGTTTGGCGATGCCCAGCGTGTCCTCGTCGGTCTCCGACGGCAGCCCGGTGAGGAAGTACAGCTTCATGCGCCGCCAGCCCTCCGAGTAGGCCGCTTCGACCGCGTCGTAGAGGTCCTCTTCCCGGATGAGTTTGTTGATGATCTGGCGCATCCGCCACGTGCCGGCCTCGGGGGCGAAGGTCAGCCCGGTGCGGCGGCCCTGGCGGATCGAGGTGGCCAGACCGACGGTGAAGGCGTCCACCCGGAGGCTGGGGAGCGACACCGACACCTGTCCCGCCGAGATCGGGTCGGACACGATGGCCTGAACCACCGGCTCGATACCCGAGAAATCGGCGGTTGACAGCGACGTCAACGCCACCTCGTCGTAGCCGGTGCGGGCCAGCCCGTTCGAGATCATCGAGGCGACCTGCTCGGCGGGCCGCTCGCGCACCGGACGGGTGATCATCCCCGCCTGACAGAACCGGCAACCCCTGGTGCAGCCGCGGAACACCTCGACGTTGAGGCGATCGTGGACCACCTCGGTCAGCGGCACGAGCTGGTTGCGCGGGTAGGGCCACTCGGCCAGGTCGGCCACCGTGCGTTTCTCGACGACGTCGGGCGCCGAGGCGGCGATGGCCACCGTCTCGATCAGATCGCCGCTACCCGAGTACACCGGCTCGTACAGCGACGGCACGTACACGCCCTCGACCTCGGCCAGCGCTTCGAGCAGCTCCTGGCGGTCGGCGACGCCGGCCCGCTTCGAGCAGGCGATCACCTCGGTGAGCTCCCCCACCGCCTCCTCGCCGTCGCCGAGCACGACAAAGTCGAGGAAGTCGGCCAGCGGCTCGGGGTTGGTCGTGCAGTGGCCCCCGGCGCCGACGAGCGGGTGATCGCCGGTGCGGTCCGCCGAGCGAAGCGGCACGCCGGCCAGGTCGATGCAGTTCAACACGTTGGTAAAGGTGAGCTCGGCCGACAGGTTGAAGGCCACGACGTCGAACTCGACGGCCGGCCGATGGTTGCCGACCGAAAACAGCGGCAGCCCGGCGGCGCGCAGCTCGGCCTCGAGGTCGACCCAGGGCGCATAGGCGCGTTCGGCGACGGCATCGTCGCGTTCGTTGAGGATCTCGCACAGGATTTGCAGGCCCTGGTTGGGCAGCCCGATCTCGTAGCTGTCCGGGTAGACGAGCAGCCAGGCGACCGTGTCGTCGTCGCGTCCCGCCTCGGGGTCGGGAACGATCGCCCCGTCCTCCATGCCGATATAGCGAGCCGGGCGCTGCACCCGCTCTAGCAGGGGTTCGAGGGAACTCCAGATCGACGACATGATCCAG
>CXWK01012116.1_pt2 | contig 10524 bp, 8 predicted proteins | sample 590851 | NCBI WGS metagenome assembly CXWK01 (sample SAMEA3498364, study PRJEB10139) | wastewater metagenome | biome: wastewater treatment plant; material: activated sludge | place: Denmark | collected 2014-08-01
CAGCAGCGTCGCCTCAGCCCAATGCCGCCCGATGGCCTGCATTCCAATCGGCATCCCTGCGCCATCGTACCCGACGGGAAAACTGACCGCAGGCAGACCGGTCAAGTTGCCGGGGAAGATGAAACGCATCACCTCGGTGTCTGCGCTCAGGTCTGACCAGGCGCCGCGGCCAGCGCCCGCGGGGATGACCGGCGCCGTGATGGCGGTGGCGGGAGTCAGAATGACATCCACGTGCTGGAAAATATCGTGGAAGATCGCCAGGGCGCGCGTGCGCATGCGCTGCGCTTTGACGTAATCCGCCGCGCTGAACCCGTTCGCCAGGGCCAGTGTGGTTTGCACGGACGGCCCCAGGCGGCGTATGCCCTGGCCGTGATTGCGCATGCTGGCCGCCATTTCGCTCAGGATGATAATGATATGGGCCAGCCGCATCGCATCCAGTTCGGGCACGGAGATCTCGCGCACCTGCGCGCCCGCGCGTTCGAACTGCGCCAGCATCGCCTCATTGGCTGCGCCCACGGCCGGCGCGGCATGGCGAAACCAGGGCTGATAGACGCCGATCGTCAGGCCGGCCAGATCGGGCGCGTTCCAGTCATCCAAACTAACGGCCGGCTGCTGCTGCGAGTTCGGGTCGCGTGGATCGGGGCCGGCGATCAAGCCATAAGCCAGCGCCACATCCTCCACGGTAGCGCCCAGCGGGCCGACGTGGGCCACGCTCCAGCAGAGAGGCGCCGCGCCGGCCTCACTGACGCGGCCGAACGTCGGTTTCAGGCCCACCAGGCCGCACAGGCTGGCCGGGATTCGGATCGAACCGCCGCCATCCGCGCCGATAGCGATGGGGCACAGGCCAGCGGCGACGGCTACCGCCGGCCCGCTGGAGCTGCCGCCAGGGTCACGCGCCGTGTCATACGGATTACGCGCCGCGCCATAATGGGCATTGGCGCCGTTGGGGTTGATGCCAATTTCGTGCATGTTGGCCTTGCCGATCAACAGCGCGCCGGCCGCGCGCAGGCGCGCGACGGCCGTGGCGTCGGCCACGGCTGGGCCTTGCGCCAGGAAGGTCGTGCCGACCGTCGTGGGATAAGGCGTCTGATCTAGCTCGTCTTTGATCGCCACGGGCACGCCGTCGAGCAGGCTGAGGGGCTGGCCGGCCGCGAAGCGCGCGGTGGAAGCACGCGCCTGGGCCAGGATGTCGGCCGCGTCGCTGGCAATGAAGGCGCGCAGCGGCGGATCGCCGGCCTCGCTGGCCTTGATCGCATCCACCACGCGTTGGGCCACGGCGTCGGGCGTGGTAAGCCCCTGCCGATAGGCGTGCGCAAAATCNNTCGCCGGCCGTGTAAGGGCCAAGTGCTTCCTCCACGGCCGCGGGTGCCAGGGGTTCCGCTGCCGGCGCCGCCGCGGGGGTCAGCGGATAGAACGTGGGCGGTTCCTCCAGGCGCAGGGCGCGGAAACGGTCAAAGCCGCCCTGCTTGAGCAAGTTGGGCATCAGCGCGGCCCTGGAGACCGGGTTCGCCAGCGCGCCAGCAAACGCGGTCAGTGACCGGCCGGCCAGTTTGGGCAGATTGAGAGCATGGAGATCGTAGTCACTCATCGCGGCCAACTCCTGGGATGCAGAATCAGGTACCTAAGGGAGGCACTGATAGTATAGCACACTGGCACACTGAACTCGGAATTCTGAACACTGAATTCGAGCCTACTGGCTCATCGGGGCGGGGGAATAATGCCCGGCGGTTGAACCATGAGTGGTCTGGCGGCGTCTATCCATGCAAAGGAGATGACTTGTGTCTTTTACGACTCGCATGTTGACGCGCTACCGCCCGCAGGCAGCCGTCGTGGCGTCTTTGGCGTTTGCTACGGCCGTTTGCCTGGCGCAGTTGGCGGTGCGCGCGGTTTACGCGCGCAGCGCTGTCCATTTTGGCCTGGTCTGGAACCTGTTCCTGGCCTGGCTGCCGATGCTGGGCGCGCTGGCTGCCTACAACCTGGGTCAGCGCGGCCGCTGGCGCGATTGGCTGCTGGTGCTGCCCTGCCTGGTCTTCTGGCTGCTCTTCTTCCCCAACGCGCCCTATATTCTGACCGACATCCTGCATCTGCAGCCGCAGGGCAACGTCCCGCTCTGGTACGACTTGATCCTGCTCATCACCTTTGCCTGGACCGGCGCGTTCCTGGGGCTGATCTCGCTTTACCTGATGCAGTCGCTCGTGCGGCGTTCGGCCGGCGCGGGGATCGGTTGGATCTTCTCGCTGGCGGCGCTGGCCTTGAGCGGTTTTGGCGTCTACCTGGGACGCTTTCCGCGCTGGAACAGTTGGGATGTGGTGGCCAACCCGGCCGGCCTGCTGCTCGACATCGCGCACCGCGTGCGCCATCCGGTGGCAAACGCCTCCACCTTTGTCTTTTCCGCGCTCTTTGCCCTGTGCCTGGCCGCCATGTACTTCATGCTGGTGGCGATCATCGAATTCAGGCAGGAGGAGGCCGCGCCGCGGGCCGACTGACGAAAAATCATTCTCTTTGGCCTGCCATATCGCCTGTGTTATAATGAGGATACTCCCTCGCTTGACGTTGGGGACATACCCTCAGGAGCGTGTCATGGACGTAGAAACGATCGCCGCCTGGCTGGCAGCTGGTGAGGACAGCCACACTGAATTTAAGGAGAAGTACAGCTCACGGGTCATCGAGAGCCTGGTTGCTTTTGCCAACACGGCCGGCGGACGCGTGCTGATTGGCGTGAACGATCGTGGGCAGGTGGTGGGCCTGTCAGATGCTGCCAGGGCGGTGGAAAGTGTATTGAGCGCCTGTCGCGAAGCGGTTAGCGCACCACTGACGCCCGTTGTGGAGGTCGTGCAATTACCGACTGGGACTATTGTAGTCGCCCAGGTGAAGGCCACGGGGCGGATGCACGCCAAGAGCGGGTCTGTGTTCGTGCGCCACGGGCGGCAGACGCGGCGGGGATCGAGCGAAGAGATCAGGTTGCTCACCTTGCGTGAGACGCCAGAAGCCTACGAGACGTTACCATGTCCCGGCGCCACGTGGCGTGATTTGGATGAGGTTGCGCTGCGCAAGTATTTTTCGGCGCGCGCGCCGGGTGCGCTGGAACAGCCCGGTTTGACCCTGCCAACTATGGCGATCGGCCAGAAATTCGCTGTGCGACACGGAGATGGGGCGACGCCAACGGTGGCCGGGTGCGTGCTGTTTGCGGGGCACCCAGAATGGCAACAACCGACCTGGCGTGTGACGGCTTTGCGCTTCAGCGGAATTCAGATCACCGACCCGATTGTGGACCGCCTTGACAGCGAAGGCCCGGCCTTGCGCGCCATCGAGCAGGCGGAGTCATTCTTGCGACGAAACTTGCGTGTGGCGCGTCTACTCGTGGACCGCGGCACCCATTTCGAAGAGCAGGATGTGCCGGAGTATCCCTTGGCGGCCGCGCATGAAGCCGTGGCTAACGCGGTCGCGCACCGCGATTACGCCTCCCCATCCCAGGTATTTGTGCGGCTGTACGATGACCGCTTGGAGATTCAGAATCCCGGCGGTCTGCTGGCCGGCGTGACCCTGGAACAAGTGCTGGCCGGCGGCGAGTCCCGCCGACGAAACCCAGTCATTGCCGAAGTGCTGCGCCAGATGGGCAAGATGACTACGGTGGGCCGTGGGCTGGCGCTTATTCGCCAGGAAATGGCGCGTCTCGGCTCTCAGCCGCCAGAGTTCGCCAGCGAACCGCAGCACTTTCGGGTCACGCTTCCGTCGCGGCATGTCAGGTTGCGTTCGCCGGCCGGTCCAACGACGCAGCCGATGACGTAGAGCGCGTGGCGCCCATTCTCAACGAAATCCGAGAGCAAGCCCTGACCCCGTAACCGCCGCCGCTGTTCTATGACCCGTCGCACCGCCGCCGCGTGACGGTTAGTTCGGGTGAAATCTCCAGTCCTAACCAGTCTAGCTGTTGGCGCAGGGCATCCAACTGCGCTCGATCCACCGCCACCAGGTTGGGCGCCAGCTCGCCGCGCAGAAGGCTGTACAGCTTGGGACTGGAGACGATAGCCTCGAAGATGGCCGGCTGCCTGCACTGCAACACGACGATCTCGGTCAAGCTGACGGCGCTTGGCTCGCCGGCCCAGGCGCTCAGCGCCACATGGAGCAGCCGCGGCAAAGGGTAGAGCAAACGGTCGGTCAGCAGCTTGAGCAGTTCCGTCAACGCCAGCCCGGCCTTCACCCCGGCCGCCACGCTCGCGCGCGTCAACTGCCAGCGGCCCGCGCCCCGCGGCTCGGCCCAGCAGCCGAGCTGGGCATCGAGCAGCAGGTCAGGGGGAGGCGTCGTCACCGTCAACACGCCCTCTTCGTCTGCAACCAGGCACCTGGTCAACGCCGCGGCGTAGTTCACCCGCACACGGGCGCGCGTCTGAGCAGCCTGGGCCGCGTTCACGAGCAGGAACCGGTCGCCGACGACCACGCCCGGCAGGTTCGTCGTCGCGGCGTCACGCGCGGCCGCGTCCGCGTATTCCACCAGGTGCGCCCGGCGGTAGATCGTCACCTGGTCACGCAGGGCTGCCCAGGCGCGGATTTCGGCAACGACGTTCTGAGGCAGCGGCTGGCCAGCCCCGCTTTGCAGATCTGCCAACAACCGGTTCAACTCCGAGCCGCTTTCCAGGGCTGCGTAGATCGCTTGCCGCGTGAGCCGGTACTGGGCGACATGCTGCTGCGCCTGCAGCCGCTCTGCATGCCGTTCCAAGAATGCCAACTGCTGCGAGGTTGTCCGATCCAGGTAGACCAGGATCTCGAAATTGGGCTGCACCACCCAAGCCGCGCCATCTTCGGCCTTCGTGAGGATCGCGTAAGGCGTCTGACCAGGATGGAGAACCGCGCGCCCCAAATCGGTCAGGCGCAGCGCGTGAGGCGCTTTGTCCCGCAGGCCCAACTCGACCAATCCCAGGAAGTAGCACCACGTGGTCAGCGCACGGTCAATCCAGGGGCGTTCGCGACCTAGCCACGCTTTGCGTGCGCGCGTCTGCCAGGCTCTCAGCTGTTGTTGAGCCTCGGCGGGTGTTTTACCACGAGTATGGGGAGCGGGTGGCAAGTGGTCGAAAGAGAAGTGCTCGCCGATGCGCTCGAAGAGCGCGCGATCGAGGTCATCTACGGCAAAGAAGTTGACGCCCTGGTTCGGCAGCGCGCTCAGCGCCGCGGCAAGCGCCTGGCGCGCCTGGAGCAAGGGCGAAGTAGCATCATAGCCCGCCTCAAACCCACCCTCGTTCCATTCGCCGGCCTCTCGGAAGCCGTTGAAGAGCGGACGCACCTGTTCAGCATACGGCTGCGCCGCAAACTCGCTCACCGGCATCGCGAGCGTGAGATAGCCAGCGCGCGCGTTGAGCAATCCCCCATAGCGCAGGGCGTGGATCAGCGCCGGGACCAAGTCTGGGAAAGGTAGACCGTCCACCAGGGTCATGTCTGCACTCCAGCCCATGGCTTTGGCGATACGCCGCACTTCGTTGACGCGGGGCAGGCCATTCTGCGTCAAGCCAATGCCGTCGTGATTCTCGATCGCTTGCAGCAGACCGATCAGATTGAGCGCAATCGCGGGAGGGCGCCGAAACACCGTCGCCGATGGGGGGGCGATTGGCTTCAGAACAAACGGCGCCACGGCGAGCGCGCCCGCGGCCGCAAGCAGCCGTTCGTCGCTAAAGATCTCAACCCGGCCGTAGCCGGTCGCGTAGGTGGGGTTCTGGGGGTTGCTATTCAGCACCAAACCGCGTTTGATCAGGTGTGAGATGACCTCGGCATGATCGTCCCTACGGGCCGAACTCCTGCCCGGCAGTGGGGCGCCGCTGGCGCGCAAGGCCACAACGAACGCGCGGGCTTCCATGGCGCCGCCCGCGGCCTTGATGAGCGCCAACGCATTCGCCTCCGCGGGCGTCAGCGTCGCCACGGCGGCTCGCACCTTGGCTGGATCGGCCAGGCTTTGCTGAATCAGGCTGATGCACTCGTGTTTGCGCGTCAGGCTGCTGCCGCCCCACAGGCGCGCCATGCTCTTCAGTTCGTTGGATTGGATTTGGGGCAGAAACGGATCGAACCGCAAGGAACCTATCGCCATCATTCCTCCACGACTTGCGGCAGATGCCCCAGTTTGCGCAGGCGCGCCAGCAGCGCATCGAACCCGCCAGGCGCGATGATGGCCACACGATCCGACAGACGCACGAGAATCAACGTGCGCGCCTGCGGATCCGCGACGATGACGTCGAGGAGTACGCCATCGGCGACTTCGATCAGCGGGATGTTTTCATGCAGAGTCGAGGCTATAGACATCATTGGGTTCCATGCTCAAACAAGCGATGCGCCGTGTGGGTGCCTAGCAATGGGCCTTGCACCATGCGTCCATGATAAACTCGGACGTTGCTTGCTGTCAATTTGTGGTCGCGCGCAGTGATTAGTGGTCTCTGTCGTCAAGAACCCAATGGGCGGCCACACAGGGCCGTCCTGGCGAAGTGTTAGCAGTTCCAAATGCGGCCTGGTTTTTGACCACAGAGATCACAAAGAACGCAAAGAAGATGCCAATTTGCGTCTGATCTGCCTTTTCTTTGTGTTCACCACCCCCGCATGTGGTCTTTGCGGTTGGATGTGTGCTACATTTGGAAATTCCTAGTCGAAGCGCAGTTCTCTTTGGATTGCCATCCCAAGTATGATATAATGACAGTACGCAGCGAACCTGGTCGTTGTGTCCGTCATTGGCCCGGGCCCGGCATGCCCCGTCTTGGCGTTGGTATGCCCGTTCCCACATGCTCACCGGGATTCCAGCATGCATCGAGCCGTGTTCCCAAACCGATGCTCGTCCATCTACAGCCGTCCGCGGCGCGCTTACGCGTGCTGCGGGCGGCTGTTTTGTTTTTCAGGCGTCGGCTACCGGACAGGGGATGAGTTGCCCGACGGGGTACGCGGCGGCGCCAGTGCTGACGACAATAGCCTGTTGTTGCAGCATTGGCTGATAAACCGCCAGCCAGGGCGCGTCTGCATAGGTGAGCGCGAGACTGGCGGTCAGCCAGTTGGGGATTTTACCGCTGAGGATCACGCCCTTGGCGGGCGGCGCAAGCGGAACCGCCACTTCATCCAACTGGCTGTAGTCCATGTAATCGCGGGGAAGGCTGCAGGCCACATGCAGCCAGGCCGCGTCTTCGTCGCTGCGCACGGCCAGCGGCGCTTGCGGCCCGCGCGAACCAAAGCGCAGCGGCTGCGCCTGCGCCCAGCCCAAACGCACATCGAAGCTGTAGAACGCGGCCGGATGGGCCAGTCGCGCCAGCGCTGCGATCAACCAGTTGGGCGCACGGCCATAGATCGCCAGCGGCGTCGCGGCCGGCAGATAATCGAGCACCACCGGCAGATGTGCAGGCAGCCAGATCATCTTGGCGCCAGGCCGCGCCCAGCCCAGCGTCACCGCCAGGCGATCGAGGTCAACCGCCATTTCTACAGGCGCTGCGTCCAAGTGACGGCGGCGCAGGTCGTCCTGGTAGGGAGCAAAGAGCTGGCTCAGAACAGCCGTCAGCGCGTCAAGCGCCGGGTTGGCGACGGGCGCGTGGCGTTCGAGGCCAGCGATCACGCCGCTCAGGATAGGCGAGACGCTCCGCACCTGGCTCTCACCTTCCTGGCGGGAGGTCAAATCCGCAAGCAAGGGCAAGGCATGATGATCCAGGCGCGCCTGCCATTCTGCGTGCGAAGCCTCGTCTTTGGTGAGCAGGATCGCATGGGTGCAGGCGTCGAAGATGCGCTCCTGATCGGCCGTGGGGCGACCGCCGACATCCACCAACAGGGGGAGGTGGCGGTTGCGGATGTCGCGGCAGATTGCGTCCACCCAGGCTGGCGTCCATTCGCCTTTGATGCGAATTGCGCGCACCTCGGGCGGCGGCGCCTCCTGGCTCCAGTCGCCTTCGCCGTCTGGGCAAGCGCGCAGCGCGTAGTGGGCCACATCGAGGTCGCGCAGCGCCTGGCTCAGGGTGTAGAGCAGAACCGATTTGCCGCTGTGCGGCGGGCCGCCAATCAAGACGGCGGGGAAGACCTGCATCGTTGGATCCTTTCTGATGGATGAGATTTTCAACCATTCCAGTACAACCGGCTTGATGTTAGCGACGCTCGGCGGGCAGCCCCAGGTGGTGACCTTTGCCCTGGATGCGCTGGCTGGCCGGGGCGAAACCATCCGCGACGTCGTCGTCATCCACCTGGACACGGGCAATCCGCGCACGCGCGCCTCGTTGGCCCGCCTGGCGACTGAGTTTGCCGGCGATCGCTACCAGGGCCAGGTGTGCCGGCTGCGCCTGGCGCCGGTGCGCCTGCTGGACATCCGCGACGAGCAGGAGGCGGACGTTGCCTGGAACACCATCCACAGCCTGATCGGCGCCTTGAAGACGCAGGAGCGGCCTTTGCACCTGTGCATTGCCGGCGGCCGGCGGATGCTGGCTCTGTTGGCCCTGTCTGCGGCTATGCTGCACTTTGGGCATGCCGACCGCATGTGGCATTTATACACACCGGACGCGTTTCGTCAAGCTGCGGCTGGCGGCGCCATCATGCACGCCGCGCCGGCCGACGGCGTGCGCTTGATCCAGGCGCCGCTGGCGCCCCTGGGGGCGTATTTTCCGCCCATACGCGCTTTGGCGGCGACGCCAGCGGCGGCCATCCTGGCGAAGCAGACACAGTGGTTGGATGAGATCACGCGTAGCCGCGGTCGCGCGGTCATGGCCCAGTTGACCAGTCGGCAGCTCGACGTGCTGCGGGCCTTTGCCGGCGGCGCCAGTCCGCAGGAAGTCGCCGAGCAGCTGCACATCACCCTGGCCACGGTCAACACGCACAAGACCGCGATCCTGACCGAATGCCGCGTGGCGTGGGACCTGCCGCCGGACGAATGGCTGGACTACCACTTCCTGCGCGACAAGTTCGCGCCGCTGTTCACGAGCGTACCACACCCGGGCGGGGATAGCGTCAGAGGAAATGATGAGAAAAGATGAGAGGAATGTTGGAAGGAGAAAGGGGGAATGGTGTGGTCGAATGGTGTAGTGGCTGTACCGTGGTGTACCGCGGCGAGGCCAGTCGGCTGGGCTGAAGCGATGCTAGGGGGTAGATGGATGGGCGGTGAAAGGCCCTCTCTGATCCTTCTCGGCTATGGGCGATGAACATCCCTCGACACCGCGACGACATCTCTGGCGAGAGCGTGTTGGTTGGGGATGGGGGAAACAGAACGAATACCATCTCACCCTGTTAGCGCCCGCGCTAGTATGCCAGCTACACATCCTAAACCAGGCGCAGGGCGTAGGCGAATGTCCCCAGGCCAAATATGGGCCACTGCTCGACCTGGCCGAAACTGTGCGGCTTGACCGCCACAAGACGACATGGCTGACAGGCAGGCAGAATGGCCAGCGCAACGACTCACCGCTGGAAGACTTGTCGTCCAGGCCTGGTACACCGCCCCCGCCGACCTGCACCGACTGGCCCATCCTGTGGTTGCGACCGTGGGTGCAAGTGGGCAAGGTGGCGGTGTGGGCGATGGGGCGGTATGAGGTGGAAGTGATCTGATCGCGATGGAGAAGCTATGACCCAAGACGTGACTGCATTCGACCGCTATCGTGTCGATGTCCTGTTCTTGCTTGTCGGCGGTAATCCACTACCGAACTACGTATCGGCGCAGTTGATGGCGAAGCCGAACGCCGATATTTTCCTATTGACGACGCCAGGCGTCGCGGGAGTCGCGCAACGCCTGGAGACGAAACTACAGCAGGTGATGAGCCAGGCTCGTATCCAACGTCACACAATTCCTGAAGTGGGCGGTTTTGAGATCGAAGACGAGCTGAGAAAGATACTTGATAAAGAGAAGAAGACCCTCGAAGGGCGAAGGATCGGCCTTAACTATACTGGCGGCACAAAGGACATGGCCGTTCACGTCTACGACCGGCTTCAGGATTTGTATGGGAATAAAAAGGCGGTCTTCAGCTATCTGGATGCACACAGTCTTCGCATGAGCATCTACGTGGAGGCGCAACCCACCCAGTGGCCGTCCACAGCATGGGCTATCACGCCATCGCTGCAGGACCTATGGCAGCTACATGGCCTGCTGCTTGATCCAGACCATCCTGAGCCACGCCACGAACCGCAAATCCATCTTAAGGACGTGGTCGCCAGCATTGCTGAGATCCATAGCACCTCGAACGGCTTTCGCCAATGGCGGCAGTGGCTGGCGATGCTCAAGAAGGAAGAAACCCTGCCCGATCCAGAGACCCATGATGAGTTGCTCCCCTTGCTAAATCAGATCACGCAGGCGTGCGGTGTTGAGCATCCCACTCCCATGCAGGCAGCTGCGGTTTTGGGAAAGTCATCCCTTCGGCAATGCGACGATTTTCTGCGTGGCAAGTGGTTGGAAGAGTGGGCTTTGTGGTCGCTTCTACCAGTGTTACAGGCGAATGGTCTGGAGCAAGTAGCCATGAACCTGTTTCTCAAGCAGGAGCCCGAGCCAACACGCACCAAACCCGTGCCCCCACCTTTTGAGCTTGATGTGGCGACCGTAATGGGCTA
>CXWK01001018.1_pt1 | contig 10522 bp, 9 predicted proteins | sample 590851 | NCBI WGS metagenome assembly CXWK01 (sample SAMEA3498364, study PRJEB10139) | wastewater metagenome | biome: wastewater treatment plant; material: activated sludge | place: Denmark | collected 2014-08-01
CGACGCCTCTTCGCGACAGGTGATGAGCGCGTCCAGCTCCTTGGACTCCCACACCTGCTTCATGACCAGGTCGCGCGGGGTGGCCCGCCGCTGCACGGCGCGCAGGCCCTTCTGCCGGTTCACCTCTTCAGGTGGAATGTAGGCGATAACCTGCCCTAGCTGCTTACCGCGCTTGGTTTCAACTACGACGTAATCGCCGGGAGAGAGATCTTTGTGGGTGCCGACCTTGAAGTGGTACAGCTTACCCAGTTTTTGAAAGCGAATGCCGATGTAGTCGGACGTTTCGCCGGGCGCCAACACAGTGGCCATAGAGGGTTTACCTCGATACGTCTAGTCTATACTGCGAACCCCAACTATACTGGAAAAGGGGAACATTTGGCAACTTGCCATAATGTAGGGGCGGGTCTAAGACCCGCCCCTACATGTAGGACGAACGCGCGGGGTAGGGGTGGGCCTCAGACCCGCCCCTACGTGTCGGACGAACGCGCGGGGTAGGGGCGGGTCTGAGACCCGCCCCTACTAGCCGATCATCTGGATGGGGATGAATTGCGCCGACTGCGCCTCAATCGTCAGGACGCTGACGCGGGCGGCCACGTCTCGGGCGATCTGGCGCAGGGCCAGGGCTGCGGCCGAGTCGGGGTAAGCGACAACAATCGGCGCGCCGCTGTCGCCACCGACGCGCACGTTAGCGTCGAGCGGCACGGAGCCGAGATAGGGCGTGTTGTAAGTCTTGGCCAGTTGTTCGCCCGCGCCGGTGCCGAAGAACTCGCCGCTCATATTCTCGATGACGCCGATGATGGGCACGTCGAGCTTCTCGAACGTCTTCAGCCCGCGCACGGCGTCGGCCGCCGCCACCTGCATCGGCTGGGTGATGACGATGGCCCCGGAGAGAGGCACAACCTGGGCCAGTGTCAACTGGGCGTCACCCGTGCCCGGCGGCAAGTCCACTACCAGATAGTCCAACTCACCCCACTCCACGTCAGTCAGTAGTTGGCGGATGGCGCTGTGGAGCATCGGCCCGCGCCAGATGAGCGGCTGGTCGGGCTTGACCAGGAAGGCCATCGAGATGAACTTGACGCCGAAGTTCTCCGCCGGAACCATCTTGCGGTTGCGCGGCGGCGGCATCTCCTCGCGGCCCATCATCATGGGCACGTTTGGCCCCAGGATGTCGGCATCCAACAGGCCGACGCGCGCCCCTTCCATGGCCAGGGAGATAGCCAGATTGACGGCGATGGTCGTCTTGCCCACGCCGCCCTTACCGCTGGAGACGGCAATGGTGTTGCGGAAGTTCTGGCCGATCTGGTCGCCAATGCGCCGGTCGCTGGGCACATTGGCGTCCCAATTGATCGTCACCGCGCCGATGCCGGGCACACGGGCAAGCGCCGCCCGCGAGTCGCTCTCCATCTTGCCTCGCAGGGGGCAGGCGGGCGTGGTCAGCATGATGGTGAAGGCCACGTCGCCGCCGTCGATCTTCAGGTTGCGGATCATGTTTAGCGACACGAGGTCGCGGTGCAACTCCGGCTCAATGACCGTCCCCAACGCTTTCAGCACAGTCTCCTCTGTGAGAGACGGCGTTTCATTCTTTCGTCCAAACATCGTTTTTCTCCCTTCAGAAGAATAACCGTAGCTCAAGCAGCCTTAAGAATAATGATCCGCAGATTAGGCAGATTGGGCAGATTATCAGAGTCAGAAATCTCTTCTCTGAAAATCTGCTAAATCTGCCAAATCTGCGGATGATCACTCTTCAAACTGCGTAACCTGCGGATTCAACTCTGATAGGACTAATACTGCGCGCCGCGATAGTAGAGCTGGCGGGCAACTTCATCGGCCATGCGCGGGCCGGTCTCTTCTTCGCCGCGCTTCTTCGTCTTTGCCGCTTCGGCCAACTGGCGGCCGATCTCCTCGGCCTCGGCCCGCTTGGGGGAAATCTCCTGCCAGTAGCTGATCGGCTTGCTGAGGCGGGCCTTGTCGTGGATGTGGGCTGTCGTGCGGTCGTAACTGGCCAACTCGTAGTCGTGGTCCATCTTGATCGCGTCGAACGGGCAGAACTCGGCGCAATAGCCGCAGTTCATGCACAGGTCGATGTCGATGAAGAAGTCGACCGGTTCGGGCTTCGGCCGGCCGTTCGGCAGCTTGCCGCGCTGGATCCAGATGCATTGCGGCGGGCACACCTTGGCGCAGATGCCGCACGATGTGCACCAGTCGTGGCCCCAGCGCTGGCCGGGTGGCGGGTCGTCGGTCACGAGGAAGGGCACGAAGCGGAACCGCTCCGGCACGGGCAGCTTCTCTTCAGGATAGAAGACGGTGATGACACCCGAGGTCTGCGGGCTTTGGCGGACGGCAAACGCTTCGTCGTTGTAGTAGCGGCCGCCCTTGCCCGCCCAGCGCAGGTCGTCGACATAGGTTTGGATAAAGTGGCGCAAGGTAACGCCCAAACCTTTAATGATCCCAGTTCCGTACATAGTGTCTCCTGTTATTGCGCGCAGCACGCCGGCGTTCTAGCGATCCACCTCGCCCAGGACGATGTCGATGCTGCCCAGGATGGCGACGGCGTCGGCCACCTTATAGCCGCGGCACATGGGGCCGAGGGCGGTCAGGTTGATGAACGATGGGGCGCGGACGTGGTAGCGCTGCGGGTTGCCGTCGCGGCGCTTGGCGGTGACGTAGTAACCCAGTTCGCCCTTGGGGTTCTCTACGCGGCCGTAGGCCTCGCCGCCGCGCGGCGCGCGCAGGGCATATTGCGGCTTGTCGCCGATGATCGGCGCGCCCTGCGTCCGCCGCAGATGGGGCAACACCTGCTCCAGAATGCGCAGGCTCTGGCGCATTTCGTCCATGCGCACCAGGTAGCGGTCGTAGATGTCGCCGTTGTAGCGCACGGCTATGTCGAAATCGAGCTTGTCGTAGTAGGAGTATGGCTCGGCGCGGCGGATGTCGTAGGGCACGCCGCTGGCCCGCAGCAGCGGCCCGGCCGTGCTGAGGTTGATGGCGTCGGCCGCCGACAGATAGCCCGCGCCAATGGAGCGGGCGCGAACGATCTCGTTGCCGGTCATCAGATCATCGCCCTGATCCAGCACCCGCGGCAGCCGATTGAAGATCAGGTCTTCCAGGTACTTGAGCGTGGGGATGCCGCGCACTTCGTCCGGCAGGTCATAGGCCACGCCGCCGAAACGCATGTAGTTGTGCATCATGCGCGACCCGGTCAGGGCCTCGAAGAAATCGACGATCAGCTCGCGCTCGACGTAGTTGTAGAGCATCGGCGTCTGGAATGCGCCCAGGTCATTGAGCAGAAAGCCCAACGCCCACAGGTGGTTGGCAATACGCACGAACTCCACCGACAGGATGCGTAGCCACTCAGCCCGCTCGGTGACCGTCAGGCCGAATAGCTTCTCAATCGTGATGGCGTAACCCAGGTTGTTGGACACACCGCTCAGATAGTCGAGCCGGTCGGTGTAGGGCATGTTCATAATGAACGTGTTGCGCTCGCCGATTTGCTCGTGGTTGCGGTGCAGGTAGCCCATTACCGGCTTCAGGTCGATGATCGTCTCGCCGTCCAGCGTGACGACCATGCGGAACACGCCGTGGGTGGAGGGGTGCTGCGGCCCCATGTTGACCGTCACCTTGTCCGTCTTCAGGCCCGGCGTCGCGTCACGGGTGTAGGACAGGCCAAGATAGACGTCGGTCTCCACGTCGTACTCGTCGCCGGTGGGCAGCCAGCCGGCCGGGTATTGCACGTTCTTGCCGTAGGGCGTCTTTTCCTCGGCGCGGAAGACTGTACCTTCAGGCCAACGGCTGCCGAAGGGCTTGTGCTCCTCTTCATAGAACGCCTCGCGCCAATCCTTGCGGAGCGGGAAGCCCTCGAACCCCTCCCAGGTCAGGATGCGGCGCGGGTCGGGGTGGCCCTGGAAGCGGATGCCGAACATATCGTAGGCTTCGCGCTCCTGGAACTCCGCGCCCCGAAAGACGGGCACCAAGGAGGGGATGACCGGCTCGTTGCGGTCGACCTGGACGTGGAGCACCACCGGCCCGCCGCCGCGATTGATGCTATAGAGGTGGTAAACGGCCTCCAGCTTGCCCTCGTCGATGTAGTCGACGCCGGTGACGCTGGACAGGTAGTTAAAGCCCAACTCATCGCGCAGCGACTTGGCGACTTCGGGCAGCGAGTCGGCATAGACCATCAGGCCCTCATACCCCTCGCGTGTCTCATCGCTAACCACGTCGGGAAAAAGCTCTTTCAGCCGGGCTGTCGCCTCCTGGATGGGCGTTAGAACCGGGCCGGCGTCGGCCGCCGGCGCGGGGGCGTCGGCCGCGGTGGGATCGAGGATTGCATCGCTCATCGAAACACTCTCCGGTTATTGCGGTTCGACCGTCTTGGGCGCGGTTTCCACGTCGGGCGGCTGGGTTGGCTCGGCCTCGGCCACGGCCACCGGGTCTTCGACCGGGCGTTTGGCCGCCTCCTGGCGAATCAGGTCCAACTGGCGCAGGTCGACCAGGTCCGGCCCCAACACGGGCACAGGGTAGATGCCGGCGGTGGGGTCTTTCTTGTTATACCAAGGCGCGGTGGCAATCGACTGCTGATCGATCTTCTCTTGCAGGGCGATCAGGCCGTTGATGAGCGCCTGGGGTGTGGGCGGGCAGCCGGGCACATAGACATCGACCGGCAGGAACTTGTCGATGCCGTCCACGACGTTGTACCCCTCCTTGAAGGGGCCGCCGCCGCTGGCGCACGCGCCCATGCTCAGCACGTAGCGCGGCTCCGGCATCTGGTTATAGAGCCGGACGATGGTCGGCACCATCTTCTTCGTCACCGTGCCGGAGACGATCATCAAGTCCGCCTGGCGCGGCGTGGCCCGAAAGACCTCCATACCAAAGCGGGACAGGTCAAAGCGGCTGGACGCGGTACAAATCATCTCGATGGCGCAGCAGGCCAGCCCAAAAGCCATGGGCCAGACGGAGTTGCGCCGCGACCAGTTGTAAATCGGGTCCAGCAGCTTGGCGATATTGCCGATAAAGACGTTGTTGGCCAGTTCATCCGGGACGACGACGTCCCCATTCATAGCCCCCGTATTTGCGACGGTCATCGCTATGTCGCCTCCTCATACCAAACCGTTAGAATATCCAGCAAGAACTGCTCGGCCGCCGGGGCGGGGTCGTCCTGAAAGCCGGGCAATGATTCCACCAGCGTAGCCAACTCCTCCAGCCCGACGGCTTCCGGCCGGCGTTGCGGATGATGTTCCATGAGGGCGACCACGATGGCGTAGGTTGAATCCCAGTAGAGTTCAGGTTCGTGCTCAGTCACCGGAATCTCACGTCCTGACTGCGGCCAACGCTCAGTTGGTTAGCGGTGAGTATAAAGCATAGTGTAAAAGAGGTCGAATTGTAAGTTCCACTTTGTCCCCTCGCCTTCTGGGAGAGCGTCTTATCCCCTCGCCCTGTGGGAGAGGGTTAGGGAGAGGGTCTTACACGAGGTACAATGCGCATCCTGCTCCTTTCCCCCTACCACGGCGGCAGCCACCGCGCCTGGGCCGAAGGCTATGCCCGCCACAGCGCTCACGAAGTGCAACTGCTGACTCTGCCGGCGCGCTTCTGGAAGTGGCGCATGCACGGCGGGGCGGTGACGTTGGCCCGGCTGTGGCTGGAAGGCGCGGCCGCTCCCGGTACGGGCGGGTCTGAGACCCGCCCCTACACACCCGATCTAATTCTGGCGACCGACCTGCTCGACCTGACGACCTTTCTCGCCCTGACGCGCAGGCAGACGGCCGCCATCCCAACCGCGCTCTACATGCACGAGAACCAGCTAACTTATCCCCTGCCCGACGACCCAACCACCGGCCCCATGCGTCGCCAACTGGGCGAGCGCGACCAGCACTACGCCTTCATCAACTACGCCTCGATGCTGGCCGCCGACCGCGTCTTCTTCAACTCGCGCTATCATCTGGAGACGTTTTTCGCCACCCTGCGGCCGTTTCTGCGCCACTACCCGGAGTACAACGAACTGGAGAGCATCGCCGCGCTGAGGGCCAAGAGCGACGTCATGCCCGTCGGCATCGACCTGCGCCGGCTGGACCCGCCCGTGGCGGCCGACGCTGGCCAGCCGCCGCTCATCCTGTGGAACCAGCGCCTGGAGTTCGACAAACAGCCGGAGCGCTTCATGGCCGCCCTGCTTGAATTGGCCAGCGAGGGCGTTCCGTTCCGCGTCGCCCTGTGCGGCGAACGCTTCGGCCGGCCAGGCGAGGCGTGGCTGTCCGGCATCGCCGCCCTCGGTGACCGACTGGTGTTTGATGGCTATGCGAATGAGGAGCAGTATCGCCGCCTGCTCTGGGAGGCTACGCTGACCTTCTCCACCGCCGACCATGAGTACTTCGGCATCAGCATCCTGGAAGCCGTCTACGCCCACACGTTGCCGCTGCTGCCCGCGCGTCTCAGCTACCCGGAGATCATCCCCGCCCCCTTCCACGCCGCCTGCCTTTACCGTGGTCGGGGCGACCTGCTGGCGCGCCTGCGCCGGTCGCTGGCCGACCCGCTCGCCGCCCGCGCCACCGCCCACGACCTGGCCGCGGCCGTGGCCGCCTACGACTGGCTACACATGGCCCCCCTCTACGACCGAGTCCTGGAAGAGAGGTGAAACCACAGATTACACAGATTTCACAGATTGAAGAACCGGCGTTCTTCAATCTGTGAAATCTATGTAATCTGTGGTTTCTTCTCTCTTAAACCAGAACCAGGCCGAGCGCCACGGCGGGCGGTCGTCCACTTGCGTCACGCCGTGTTCAACGCGCTCCAGCCGGAATGACTCCCGCAACAGCCCATGGATCGTCTCCTCGGCGATGCCGCGTGGGCCGTCCTCGCGCTCCGGCTCGGCCTTGTCGCGCAGATGGGCGAAGAGCACGTATTGCCCGCCGGGCCGCAGCAAACGGGCGATCTCGTCGCCATAGGCCAATAGCATCTCCGACGTGAACGAGTGCATACACCCTACGTCGATGACCAGATCGAACGGCGGCGCGAGGAAGGTCAGGTCGGTGGCCGAAGCAACGTGAAACACCGCCCGATCGGCCACGCCCGCGGCCACGGCCCGCCGCTGCGCCACGGCAATAGCCCGCGGCACGAAGTCCACGCCGACGGCCGACCAGCCCCGCTCGGCCAGGTAGATGACTGCCCGACCATAGCCGCAACCCACGTCCAATGCCCGGCCCGGCGGCGCGCTCTCGGCCAAAGCCACGACCTCCGGCGGCGGCGCGGGGTCGTCCCAGGGCACGCGTCCCTCTTCGTATCGTTCGACAAAGCGTCGTTGGGTATCATCAGGTAATTCCATAGCGCTCCATCTCTGTCACATCGTGATGGAAGAAGACCTCACGCAAAGATCGCCAAGGACGCCAAGGACGCCAAGAAGTGTCCTTTTTGCGTTCTTCGCGCCCTTTGCGTCCTTGGCATGAGGTCTTCTTCCATCCTTGAATGCTGCCGCTTGTCGCCGGTCGCCCTCATCGCCTACAATAGCGCATTCTCCGCCACCGCGAAACCGGGCGCGACAGACCATGACACAACGCGGCAGACTCAGCGGCACACGACACCACCTCCAGACCCACTGGCCGGCCTACTTCGCCCTGTATGGCGGCCTTGTTGCGGCGATGATTCTACTGGGGGTCGGTCTGGCCAGCGGCTGGTATGCGTTCGTACCCTTTGCTCTGGCCATTTTGCTCGTCGCCGGATACTTTCTGGTGGCCGCGCTGTGGACAGTGCATCACCTGCACGACGGCCCCGGGCCAAGGCCCATTGAGGTGCTCATTGACTATGCGCAACTGCGCCCCGACGAGCGCGTCGTCTGCATCGACCTCGGCCAGCGCGCCTCGGCCGTCCACATCGCCCAACGCCTGACCGCCGGGCAGGTGATGGTCGTCGACGTCCATAACCCCCAGTCCAACCCCGGCGCGCCCCTGCGCCGCGCCCGCGCCCGCGCCCGCAAGCCCGGCCCCGATCCGCGCCTCGACTGGATCGACGGCAGCATCCGGCTCCTGCCCTTGCCCGACCGCAGCGTGCGCCTCGTGTTCATGAACCAGATCCTCTCCGAGTTCTGGCTGCCGGAGGAGCGCGCCGAACTGCTGGAAGAGGTGTGGCGCATCCTGATGCCGGAGGGCCGGCTGCTGCTGGCCGAACGCAATCGCGGCCGGTCCAACCTTCTGTTTACCGGGCTGGTTACATCGTCCTGGCCGACGGCCGAGTCGTGGCGGGCCGCCCTCATCAAAGCCGACTTTCGCATCCAGCGCGAGGAGAGCCTGCGCGGCCTGCTCTACTGCGTGCGCGCCGACAAGCCGCCGCCGACCGAGGGGAAGCAGATGCGGTTACTGTTGGAGTTCCTCTAGCCGTAGAGCGATTCTCCAGAATCGCTCCTTCTGATGCTCCTGTCCCGGGCGAGCGATTCTGGAGAATCGCTCTACATGGCTTCAAGAGTCGCCCAGGCGCTCTCGATGTCGGCCGGCGTCAGCGATGGTTGACCGAGCAACCAGCCCAGCAGTGTGGCGCAATCGGCGGTGAACTCCTCGCCCGCCGGTCGCACCGCTGCCGGCCGCGACCACGCCGGCCCGCTGCCGGCCACGCCGGGAGCCAGCACGAGGATCGCGTCGTGGGTCAGGGCGCGCGAGTTGTTGATGTGCACCGAGATAGGGTGCTCGGCGTGAACGACGTAGCGATTGAGCAGCACAAAGCCCGCCTCATGGAGCGCCGTCGTCAGCGCCGCCCACGCCCGCGGCCGCCAGTGGTGGAAGGTGAAGATGAGCCGGCCGCGGTCGGGCCGCAGCGCGCGGCGGCACTCGCGGAAGATGGCGGCCATCATCCGCGCATAGCGGCCGTCGGCCGGGTCGCGCTCGGAATTGACCGCCGCGCCCGCGCCGTCGTAGCCCCAATCGGCGGCCTCGGGCAGGAACTGCCGCAGCCAGACGCGGAAGAAGGCCGCCAGGTCGCCGTACTGGATGCTGTCATAGTACGGCGGGTCGGTCACCACGGCATCGACGCTGCCCGACGCGACCGGCAAGGCCACGGCCGAACCCTGACGCAGCAGAAACCGCTGTGGCCCGCCGGCCAACTCAACTGCGTTGGCCACTTCATGCCCGCCGTCCCGTTCGCCGGCGATGGGCACGAAGCGAGCCGGCGTCGCGTTCGGGTCGCGCTCCAGCGGCGCGGCGGCCCACCGGCGGGCGCGGTGGATGCGGTTGTGGAAGAGCTTCTGCAGCGTGCCCGAGGCGCGGCGCGGGTAGAGTGGGTTCGTCTCCAGGGCCGTGTAGGGGAAGGCGTAGCCGTGATGGGAAAAGGTGTGGCGCACCGCCCCGGCCCGCCGCTTGGTGACGCCCTTGTAGCCGCAGAGCATCGAGTTGAACTCCAGCGCCGTGGAGACCAGCAGGCCCAGATTGAGGCGGAGGATGGGATCTTCGGGCAGATGGCGGCCGGCGGCGTCGAGGAATAGCAACTGCCGGCTGGAGAAGAGGTCGAGGTAGCTGTGGATGCCGCGCCGGAGGAGTTGGATCGACTTGTCGCCGCCTTCGACGCAGAAGGCGTCCGGGTCGAACGGCAGAGCGGCGCGACAGGCGTCGGCCGCCGCTTGTCGCTCGCGGTCGCGCCAGTCGGGCGCGCGGTGGAACAGGCCGTGGGTGGGGCAATGTCCGGCAATGACCAGCATCGCGTAGCGGGCGTAGAACGGTACGTCGTCCACATCCTCATAGCTTGCGCCGCATGCCGCGCAAGAGGTCTGACCCTTCTCAACGAGGCGCGTCCCGGTCGCTGGGCATTCGTGGCCACGGTCGTCAATCAGTTGGGCGCAACGCGGGCAGAGGCACAGCGTCCCGCCGTCGGGCTGGTGGCGGATGACCAAGGAATCGACGGCCAGCGTCTCGCCGCAGGCGCAGCGACGGCGCGCGCCGTGGAGCACATACCAGGCGGGCGTCGGTTCATCGCAGGCCGGGCAATGGGTCTGAAAGCACGCACCGGCTTCCCGGTCGAGCGCGCGGAAGAAACGGTCGAAGCCGGCCTGCAACTCGGCCGCCGGGTACTCGGTCAGCGTGGCCCGCGCCTGCAAGATCGGGATGGGATCGATGTCCACGCCGATGACGCCCGCGCCCAGGCGAATGGCCTCGTGCAACGTCGTCCCGCCGCCAATCATCGGGTCGAGAATGACCTTGCCTGACAGCCCACCGGGCACGTAGTAGCCGGCCCGCGCCGGATCGTCCACCAGCCCCTTCAGGATGAGCCGGAACGTGCTGCCGCAGCGCCGGCCCCACCACTTGTGCAGGTAGGTATTGGGCCGGTAGTGGTGCTTGTTGTAGGTCTCGAAGCGGGCCAGGCGATCGGCAAAGCCCACGTCGAACGACGTGTCGATGAATGGGTGCGGTTGGGGGACAGACATCGGGCGTATTGTAGCGGAGGAATGAGAAGAATGGCAGGCAGATGACGCTGATTGACGCAGATCAGAGTTTTTCGGTAGTGTCAGGAATTGTGTGTAACCAGAAATCGACTAGAGTATAGCCGCTGAGGCGGCTGG
>CXWK01010501.1_pt1 | contig 10517 bp, 10 predicted proteins | sample 590851 | NCBI WGS metagenome assembly CXWK01 (sample SAMEA3498364, study PRJEB10139) | wastewater metagenome | biome: wastewater treatment plant; material: activated sludge | place: Denmark | collected 2014-08-01
CGGGCGACAATGGCCAAGGACGGCGTCCTGCTGCTGCACCCGGTCGTCGGCATGACCAAGCCCGGCGACGTGGACCACTTCACCCGTGTGCGCACATACAAGGCGCTGGCCCAACGTTACTATGACCCCGACCGCATTCTGTTGTCGCTACTGCCGCTGGCCATGCGCATGGGCGGCCCACGCGAAGCGCTGTGGCACGCCATCATCCGCCGCAACCACGGCGCGAACCACCTGATCGTCGGTCGCGACCACGCCGGCCCCGGCAATGACTCGACGGGCAAGCCGTTCTATGGCCCGTACGACGCGCAGGAGATGGTCGAGCGGTACGCCGAGGAGTTGGGCGTCGAGGCTGTGCCGTTCCAGATGCTCGTCTATCTGCCCGAAGAGGATCGCTACGAAGAAGTCCACAAGGTGACGAAAGATACCAAGACGGCTTCAATTTCCGGCACGCAGGTGCGCGAGCAGTACTTGCAGGTCGGCCGGCAACTGCCGGAGTGGTTCACCAGGCCGGAAGTGGCCGAGATTCTGGCCGAGACTTACCCGCCGCGGCATCGCCAGGGCGTCTGTGTCTGGTTCACCGGCCTGCATAACGCCGGCAAGTCGACCACGGCCGGCGTGCTGACGACGCTGTTGCAGGAGTTTGGCCGGAATGTGACGCTGCTCGACGGCGACGTCGTGCGCACGCACTTCTCCGAAGGGCTGGGCTTCAGCAAGGAAGACCGCGACGACCACGTCCGCCGCATCGGCTTCGTGGCCGCGGAGATCGTACGCCACGGCGGCATCGCCGTCTGCGCCGCCGTCAGCCCCTATCGCGCCACCCGCAACGAGGTGCGCAACGAGGTTGGGCAGGAGAACTACATCGAGATCTTCGTCAACACGCCGCTGGAAGTCTGCGAGCAGCGCGACACGAAGGGCCTCTATGCCCGCGCCCGCCGCGGCGAGATCATCGGCTTCACCGGCATCGACGACCCGTATGAAGCGCCGCAGCACCCGGAGATCACCGTGGAAACGCTGGGCCACACGCCCGAAGAGAACGCCCGCACCGTGCTGAACATGCTCATCGAACAGGGCTTTATCCGCACCGAGAGCGACGGCAACGGCAACGGCCTGCACTAGAAAGAGAGTAGTCGCTGGTCATTGGTGTGACCAACGACTAACAACCATACAAACGAGACTTAAAGGAATAGTAACCAATCATGAGCCACGAAGAATACCCCGGCTACGTGTTGTGGATGACCGGCCTGTCCGGCGCCGGCAAGACAACCATCGCCCTGCTGTTGGAAAAAGAACTGCAAGACCGCGGCTGCAAGTTCGAGCGACTCGACGGCGACGTCGTGCGCGAGAGTCTGACCCGCGACCTGGGCTTCAGCAAGGAAGACCGTGACAAGAACATCGAGCGCGTCTCCTTTGTCGCCAAGCTGCTGTCGCGCAATGGCGTCGGCTGCGTCTGCTCCTTCATCTCGCCCTACCAGGCCGTCCGTGATATGGTGCGCGCCGGCACGACCAACTTCATGGAAGTGTTCATCGACGCGCCGCTGAACGTCGTCATGGACCGCGACGTGAAGGGCATGTACAAGAAGGCCATCGCCGGCGAGATCAAGAACTTCACCGGCATCTCCGACCCGTTCGAGGCCCCGGCCAACCCCGAAATCCACATTCACACCGACCGGGAGACCCCGGCCGAGAGCGCCCAGCGCATCCTGTCCTACCTGGAAGAGCGCGGCTACATCCCCGTCCGCGAAGCCGCCTTCGCCTAAGAAGAGAATACTCCACAGATTACACGGATTTTCAGATTCCTTCTGGGAATCTGTGAAATCTGTGTAATCTGTGGATGCTTTCGCTACAATCAACAGACGGCGACCGGAACGCAAACGCGCCGGTCGCCGTTTGTGCTATGACCGATATCCGCACCGCGTGGCAACTGGGCCGCGCCCGCCTCCACACTTCGCCCTCGCCCGCGCTCGACGCCCGCCTGCTGCTGGAGTGCGCGCTGGGCCGTGACCATGCCTACCTGGTGGCCCACGGCGACGACGCGCTGACCGCGGCGCAGGACGACGTTTACCGCGCCCTGCTGGCCCGCGCCTCGGCCGGCGAACCCATTCCCTATCTCACCGGCCACGCGCCTTTCTTCGAGCTTGAGGTTGCCGTCTCGCCCGCGGTGCTGATACCGCGGCCGGAGACGGAGCAACTGGTAGAGATGGCGCTGGCCTGGGCGCAGAAGCGCGGCCCGCTGCGTGTGATCGACGTGGGCACGGGTAGCGGCTGCATCGCTGTCACACTGGCCCGCCGGTTGCCCGCGGCGCGGATCGCGGCCGTCGATCTCTCCGCCGCCGCGCTGGTCGTGGCCCGCGCTAACGTCGCCCGCCACGCGCCCGGCCGCGTCGCCCTGGCCCGCGGCGATCTGCTGGCGGCGCTGGCCCCCGGTATTGACCTCATCGTCGCCAATCTGCCCTACGTCACCCGGCAGGAGTGGACGGCCCTGCCCGATGGAGTAAAATCCTACGAGCCTGTTCTGGCGCTGGACGGGGGGACGGACGGCCTGGCGTTGATCCGCGCCCTCTTGCCCCAGGCGGCGGCCCGCCTGCGGCCCGGCGGCCTGGTGTTGCTGGAGATCGGCTGGCAGCAGGGCGCGGCGGCAGCGGCGTTGGCCCGGTCCAGCTTCCCCGACGCGCACGTGGCTGTCCGGCCCGATTTTGCCGGCCTGGATCGCATCGTCGCTATTGACACCGGAACGGGTGAGGAGTGACCGCAAGCGTGTCCACTGTTGTACCTGACGAGCAATGGGTGACTCGTCATCTTCTGGCGGCCGATGCCGGAGCCGAGGCCGAGGCGGCTGAGTGGCTGCGGCGCGGCCTGCCCGTGGCGTTCCCGACCGACACCGTCTATGGCGTTGGCGTCTTGCCGTTCGACCCCGCGGCCATTGACCGTCTCTACGTCGCCAAAGGTCGCCCGGCCGAAAAGGGCATCCCCGTGCTGTTGGCCGACGCCGGCGACGTGGTCCTCGTGGCGGCGGCTATCCCACCCTCAGCGGCGGCGCTCATGGCCCACTTCTGGCCGGGGCCGCTGACGCTGGTCGTGCCGCGCCGGGCGGAGTTGCCGGCCAATCTGTCGCCCGATGACACTGTGGCCGTGCGCGTGCCCGATCACGCCGTGGCCCGCGCGCTCATTCGGGCCGCGGGTGGGGCCGTGGCTGCCAGCAGCGCCAACGCCTCCGGCTTGCCCCCGGCGCTGGACGGCGCGGCGGCGCTGGCGGCGTTGGGTGGCCGGGTCGCCGCTGTCCTCGACGATGGGCCATCGCCCGGCGGCATGGCCTCGACCGTCGTCGATTGCACCGTCGATCCGCCACGACTCCTACGTCACGGACCACTGTCGGCTGCCGATCTGGGTCTCGACAAGGAACTACCGACCGACCTATGAGCGGCCTCCTGCTTCCCATCGTCCTCTTCGTCGGCGCGCTGGCGGCCACATTCCTGACCTATCGCAACATCCGGCGGGGCGGCGCGCGCTTCTACACGCTGGAGCGCGAAGTCATCCTGCGTCGCGCGGCCATCACCCTGATCGCCGCCGCGGGCCTCTATACGGCCACGCTGGCCCTGCTATATCTCCAGCGCCAGGACCTCATCACCGCCAGCTTGCCGCCGGGGGAGGGCACGGCCGCGGCCGATGGCACAGCCGGACCCCAGGTGACGACGCCGACGTCCCAACTGGAGCAGTTCCCGCCGACGGCCACAGCCACCTCGACCACGCCCCAGCCGACGATCACGCCCACGCCGGTTGTCTGCCGCGGCAACGTCGAAGGCAGCGGCAGCAGCGGCATTTACCTGCGCGACGCGCCGCAGGGGGCGGAAGTCGTGATCATTGACGAGGGCACGCTGCTGACGATCCTGCCCGACGCGCCGGTCGATGCCGGCGGCATTATCTGGCGCAAGGTGCGGCTGGTCGGCGGCGAAGAGGGCTGGGCGGCGGCCGACTTCATCACCATTCGCCAGCCGTGTCCGATTGAATAAAGAGACACAAACCACAGATTACACAGATTTCAGCAACGCTATCTTGATAAATCTGTGTCACCAGTGAGATCTGTGGTTACTTTCTCCATGATCATCGGCATTGACGCCAGCCGGGCGACGAGGGGCCAGCGGACGGGGACGGAGGCGTATGCCTATCACCTCATCCGCGCCCTGATCCCGTTGGCCACCGAGCGCGGCCACACGCTGCGCCTCTACTTCAATACCGCACCCGCGCCCGATCTATTCCCCATTGCGCCTCACGTGGAGCCGGCCGTAATCCCGCTGCGGCGGCTGTGGACTCACGCCCGCCTGGGTCACGAACTGCGCACCCGCCCGCCGGACGTCTTTTTCACCCCGGCCCACGTCATTCCCGTCGGCGTGCGTGTACCGTCCGTCGCCACCGTCCACGACCTGGGCTACGAGCAGTTCCCGGAAGCCCACCCGCGCCGCCAACTGGCCTACCTGCGCTGGAGCACGCGCCACAATGTCCGCGTCGCCCGCCGGGTGATCGCCGATTCGCGGGCCACGGCCGAGGATCTGATCCGGCTCTACGGCGTGGCCGCGGGCAAGATCGACGTGATCTATCCCGGCATCGATCCCGGCCTGCGGCGCGAAGACGATCCGGCCGTCATCGCCGCCGCCTGCGCCCGCCACGGCATCCGGCCGCCCTATCTGCTCTACTTGGGCACGCTCCAGCCGCGCAAGAATCTCGTCCGTCTCGTCGAGGCTTTTGCCGCCAGCGGCCTGCACAACGAAGGCTATACGCTCGTCCTGGCCGGTCGCGCCGGCTGGCTGGCCGAACCGCTTCTGGCGTCCATCGGCGGTCAGCCGCCGGCGGTCGGCGGTCGTCTTCTTCTGCCTGGCTACATCGCCGACGCCGACAAAGTCGCCCTGCTCAGCGGAGCGGCGGCGCTGGTCTTCCCCTCGCTCTACGAGGGCTTCGGCTTCCCGGTGCTGGAGTCGCAGGCGTGCGGCACGCCGGTCGTGTGCGCCAACACGAGCTCGCTGCCGGAGGTGGCCGGCGATGGGGCGCTGCTGGTCGATCCGTTAGACACAACGGCGCTGGCGGCGGCCCTGCGGCGGGTGCTGACCGGAGAGGCGCGCGGCGAACTGATCGCGCGAGGCTATGCCAACCTGGCCCGCTTCCGTTGGCAGTCAACCGCGGCGGCCGTTCTGGCTACATTGGAAACGGCCGCCGGCCAACAGGACTTTTCCAAAGCTTAGTCCAGCGCTTTAGCGCGCCTCTGCGATCTCCGCGTCTGCTCTCCGCGCCCTCCGCGTACCTCAACTCTGGAAAAGCTCTGGCATGGCCGGGCCGGATATTGCTTGCGGCTAGGCAAGGCCTATACTTCAGGAGACCTTACGAGGTGGTCGCTATGTCCTATCACGAACTGGTTGGTGAACTTGCCGACGACCCCCAGCAGTTGGAACTGGCATACCGTGCAGCGGTGAAGGCCGGCGAAGAGGACGCTTTCAAAGAGGCCATCAACGCCCGCCAGATCTTCGCGCCGGAGAATGTCCTCTTTGCGGCTTGGTTCTACCGGCTGCAAGACACGGCCGCGCAGGTTAAAGGCACCTTTGTCAAATGGGGCTGGCTCATCCCGTTGGCGGTGGTGAACTGGCTTGTGTTCTGGTGGCTCTCCGATTACACGCGTTTCACCGTCCAGTTGGCTGACTTTCGCCCGGGCGCGACGGCGACCGACTTCTTCCCCATGCTGGTCTTGCTCGTCGCGCCCCTGGCCGCGGTCTTTGTGCTGATCTACCTGACGGCCGCCGGGCGGCGACGCTGGCAACTCATGGCGATCATCGGCGTCGTCTTGCTGGCCGCAGCCGCCTACGTGTTGTGGGTCTATCCCCGCCTGGGCACGCTGCCGTTCCAGGAACAGTACCTGACCCTGATGGCCATGCACTTGCCCTTGCTGGCCTGGGTGGGTGTGGGGGCGTACCTGATTGCCGAGCATCGCGACCCGGCCAATCGGTTTGCTTTCCTGATCAAGTCGCTGGAAGTGTTCATCATGGGCGGGCTGTTTCTCATCGCCGGGGGCTTGTTCACCGGGATCACGGTCGGTCTGTTCCAGGCCCTGAGCGTTGCGCTGCCGGAACTGGTTCTCCGGCTGTTCATCGCTGGCGGGGCGGCGCTTATCCCGATGGTGGCCGTGGCCGTCATATACAATCCAGCCCTGTCGCCGGCCGGGCAGAGCTTTGAAGACGGGCTGAGCAAGCTGGTGGCCCTGCTGATGCGCATTCTGCTGCCGTTGTCGCTGCTGGTGCTGCTCGTCTACCTGGCCTTCATCCCGTTCAACTTCCGCGAGCCGTTTGACAATCGTGACGTGCTGATCATCTACAACGGGATGCTCTTCGCGGTGGTCGCTCTGCTGGTTGGGGCGACGCCGATCAGCCTGGCCGAGGTGTCGCCGCGCGTTGCGAGCTGGCTGCGCTGGGGCATCATCGCCGTCGCCGCCCTGGCCCTGATTGTCAGCGTCTATGCCCTGGCGGCCATCGTCTACCGTACAGCCATGGATCGCCTGACGCCCAATCGCCTGGCGTTCATCGGCTGGAACGTCATCAATATCGGCTTGCTCGTCCTTTTGCTGGTCTTGCAGGCGCGGGCCAAATCGGGGCAGTGGCTATATAACTTGCATCGCGCCTTCAGCGTGGCCACCGTCGCCTATGCTGCCTGGACTGTCGTGATGATCCTGGCCTTGCCGTGGCTGTTTGGTCTCGATCGGGGCGCGGTCGAGACGCTGCCACCGTCGGTGCAGAAGATCGTATTTGAGTTTCCCGATCCCATCCTGCTCAAGTGCGCCCGCAGCCCACACATCTACTTGCTGGACGACGGCGAAAAGCGCTGGATCGACACGATTGAGACGTTCACCGACCGCGGCTACGTCTGGCGCGACGTGCATTTCATCCCCTGCGACGCGTTGCGCGGCCTGCCCGATGGCGAGCCGATTCCTGCCGACGCCGGGCCGCCGCCGCAGCCCTGATACCGAGGTGCGATGCGCCAGATTAACACATGCAAAGAGAACTGATCCACCCCGGCCCGCTGCTCGATGGACGCGGCCGGCCAGCCCAGGTCGGCTGGTCGCGCCGGCCGTTGCTCGACGCCAACCTGGAGGACGCCCGCTTCTATGCCCTGCGCCCGCTGCAGCGCTTCCGGGTCAAGCGCTGGGATTACTACGCCGTCTTCACCCCGCGGCGGTTCTTCTCCGCCACCATCGCCGACCTGGGCTACGCCGGCAACGTCTTCGTCTACACGCTCGACTTCGCCACTGGCGCGCTCCACGAGGAGGGGCTTGTCGTCCCGCTGGCGCGCGGTATGCAGTTGCCGCGGGGCAGCGAGGCCGGTGAGAGCACCTTCACCAACGGCAAAGTGTCGCTGCGCTTCACCGCCGGGCCGCACGGGCGGCACATCACGGTCGAGTGGCCCGCCTTCCACGACGGCCGCGGCGTGCGTGCCGACATTCAGTTGCGTATGCCGCCGGGCCACGAGTCGATGAACATCGTCATCCCCATCGGCGCGCGGCGCTTTTACTACAACACCAAGATCAACTGCCTGCCGGCCGAGGGGCGGGTGCAGTATGGCGACTGGGTGGAAGAACTACGGCCCGACACTTGCATGGGCGCGCTCGACTGGGGGCGGGGCGTGTGGGAGTACAGCAGCTTCTGGAACTGGGCCAGCGCGTCGGGCTTCCTGCCCGATGGCCGGGCGATTGGCCTGAACTTCGGCCGCGGTTTCGGCGACCTGAGCCGGGCAACGGAGAACGCGATCATCCTAGACGGGCGCGTCCATAAACTAGGCGTGGTGGGCTTCGACTACCGATCGGGCGACTTCATGCGGCCGTGGCGCTTCACCGACGACACTGGGCGGCTCGACCTGACCTTCACCCCCTTCCACGACCGCGTGGCGCGGACGAACCTGGGACTCATCTTTAGCGAAGTGCACCAGATGTTCGGGCGCTATAGCGGGCGGATGGTGTTGGACGACGAGCGAGCACTGGAGATACGCGATCTGATCGGCTTTGCTGAGGAGCATCGGGCGCGGTGGTAGCGGCGTAACGCGATTCGGGAGAATCGCTCTACGAGGCGGCGATGAGCCGCCGCACCCCTGCCGCAATGCCGTTCATCTCCTCCTCGCTTACCCGCTCCCCTTCGGCCACCCCCAGATAGCCAAACACCCGTGGCCCGCGGCGTTCGTCCGGCTGGCCGACCAGGCGCGGGATGACATGGAAGTGCACGTGCGGATGCTCGGCCTGCTCGGCGAACTGGCAGACGTAGGTCTTGACGCAGCCGGTGACGACGCGCAAGGCGGCTGATGCGCGACGCAGCAGTACGCCCAACTCGGCCGCTTCCTCGTCGGTCAACTCGTCGATGGCCGCCACGTGCCGCCGCGCCACCAGCACCAGCCAGCCGGGCAAGGACGTGTTGTAGCTGTGGACAAGGTCCCAGTAATCGGTGCGGTGGATGCTGTCCCACAACGGGGCCGCGCCCGCGTTGCGGGCGGCGATCATACGGCAGGTCAGGCAGTCACGAGAATCGGACATGTCGGTGCAGTCGTTGGCGCGAGAGCGGGCGCTGCCTGGCGAAGGCTATCGCGGCCTTCGCCAGACAGCGATGATGGCCGAGGGCCTATTTGGTCACCATCGGCATGAACAGTTCGATGGTCGCCGGCTCCGATGGCCCTTGCCAGAAGCCGCCGGACAGGAAGTAGCCGCCGCCCGAGGCTCGCCCGGCGTCCGGTTGCCCGGCCGTGCCCTGCAAGCTGAAGGAGCCGCCACTACTCCGGCCGCCGCCGCCGTCGGCCGTCCACCAGGGTATAGAAAGGACCTGAACCACATCACCGGAGGCCGCGGCCATTGTCCAGACCGTCACGATTAGCAGGGCCATGAACAGGAGAAACAACACGCGCCGGTTTCTTTTTATGTTCATCGTAGCCTCCTAGCGCAGGGTGACGAAGACCGGAATCGTGTCCCGGCCGGCGGCCGGGGCCGCCAGGGCGATGCCGATGACCGGCGCGCCCTCAGTAATCACCATGCCGTCCAGCGTTCGCGTCTGCAAGGCGCGGGCGTGGCCGGCCAGGTCGGAGGCCGTAAGGCGTTGCCCGGCGGCAATGCTGCTACCGGACGCGACCTTCACCTCGGCCACGCCGTAGACAATCAACGACACGTACTCGCCCGGCTGGGCCGGTCCGTCGCGCCCTTGCAGACTTTCTTCCTCTTTGCCCGGCGCGGGCGCCCAGACCATGCGTTTCTCCACCACGCCGATGATGCCGTTATAGGTGTCCTGATCGGCGCGCCGCACCAGCGGCAGGGCGTTGTGGCCGCCGGGCAATGCCTCGCCCGCGCCGGTGACGGCCACGACGTCGCCGGCCTCCAGCACGCCATCGCCGGTCACCCTGGCCACCAGCGAAAACGCCTGGGCAACCACATTGCCGGCTTTTATCTTGTCAGTGGTAAAGAGCGCCCACTCGCCGGACGCCTGCGACGTGTTGGGCCACAGGCCATAGGTTGAAACGCCGGGGCTGGGGACGTAGACGCCATAGTTCGGGTAATGCGGATCAGTACCGATCTGAATCCCGTCGTCGGCGGTGTCGTGTATGAAGATGCCATTCGCCCCGGTTGTGTCGCTGATGACTAGGCTGGAGCTGGTGCTCGGCCCGATTAGCAGACCGCCTTCGTTCGGCACCTCGAGACGTATGCCGGCGTTGTAGAGGTACCAGTCGCCGGTTGTGCCGTTGTAGTACGTCCAGGCGCGGAAGCTGCCGTTGGTGGCGTAGCCGTAGAAGGGCCAGCCGTTGGGGTGTTTCGTCTCAACGTACATACCGCCGTAGTCGTTGGCGGCACCGTTGTAACTCACGCCGAAGACTTCATTGGCGCTGATGCGGTAATTGCGGCCGACGCCGACGAAGTTGACGGCCTCATTGGTGTAGACGTTGGGCAAAGCCAGGGCGTAGGGCGCGGCTGTCAGCGCTTGCCGGGGGGCCAGCACCGTATACGCGCCGCCGCTGTTGCCGGGCCGCACGCCGATTTGCAACCAGCGCGCCCCGCCGCCGAACGCACCGGGGCCGAAGTCGATGGTGACGGTGAAAATGCCATCGTTGACGGCCACATCGCCCGCGGCCACGGTGGAGCCAACCTGAGCACCCGCCGCGGCGGCGTCATAGAGCTTGAACTCGAAGTCATACAGGCCGTCGGCTGCCGCGCTGCCGTCGGCCAGATGGCCCTGATAAGTAAATCCTGTGCCGGTGGGGGCCGAGATGCTGCTCGGCTGTTGCTGTGTCCGTTCCGGGGCCATCACGCCCGGTTGGGCCGCGGCGTAGGCCACGGCCGCCAGGAGCAATACGATCACCGCGACCGCTACCAAGTGCAACTGTCTACGTCTCATGATCTATCTCCTTACATGGGTTTGGGATCGTTAGCTCTCCACCCATAGCCAATAAGGGTAAGCCTCAGGACGTCGGGAATTGTCTGCCACGCTGAAGGGCCGGGTATGGCCGGCAAGGCCCAACAA
>CXWK01023555.1_pt1 | contig 10511 bp, 3 predicted proteins | sample 590851 | NCBI WGS metagenome assembly CXWK01 (sample SAMEA3498364, study PRJEB10139) | wastewater metagenome | biome: wastewater treatment plant; material: activated sludge | place: Denmark | collected 2014-08-01
GGCGTGGGCAAAACAACCTGCTTCAGCAGGTTTGCCATGCCAGACCGTGAATTCATTCACTCACGGGGCTCATTCACGGGACTTGCACGCGCTGGCTCAGTTCCGAAAGAGATAATGCCGTCATCGTGAGTGGATTGTACCATAACCATGCAACGATCACAACGAGATCCGCCGGTGGTGTGACCTACCGCGCGAGGTACAGCCCGCCCAGCACGAACACCGCGCCCCCGATCGTCTGCCAGGTCAAGGTCTCGCCCAGGGTGACGACGGCGATCAGGCTGGCGGTGACGGGAATGAGGAAGAGGAAGAGACCGGCGCGGCTGGCATCCATGCGTACTTNNAGACCGGCGCGGCTGGCATCCATGCGCGCCAGCATCTGCCACCAGGCCAGGTTGGCGAGCGCGCTGCTGCCGATGCCCAGCGCCAACAGCAGCGCCCACGTGGTTGGCAGCGCGGGGATGGTCAGCCCTTGCCAGACGGCGGCCGGCAGCAAGAAGAGCGCGCCAAAGCCAGCGACCAGGCCAGTCAAAACAGCCGGGGGCGTGCGGCCGACCAACGGCTTGCCGTAGATCGAGTAGAGCGCAGCGCACAGCGCAGCCGCCAGCGTGATGAGGTCTCCGGCCAGGGTGCTGGCGCCCACCGCAGGCGCGGCGCCCTGCCAGACGATGATGGCCACGCCGCTGAAGGCCAGCGCCAGGCCGAGCCAGCCGCGCCGGCCCAGCCGTTCGCCCAACCAGACCACGCCCAGCAGCGCGGTGAACAGGCCGATGGCGTTCATGATGAGGCTGCTGTGGATGGCGCTGGTGCGGGTCAGGCCAATGTTCTGCAGGCCGTAGAGCAGGCTGACGCCGAGCAGGCTGAGCAGCGCCAGGCGCCATCCATCCTGCCGCAGCGCCTGGCGCACCGGCGGCCCCTGCCCGGTCAGCGGCAGGTAGACCGCGAAGAACAAGGCCGCCAGCAGCCAGCGCCAAAAGGCCAGGCCCCACGCGTTGACCTCCTGCAAGGCCAGCTTCGACCAGGTGAAACTGGCGGACCAGAAGAAAACGCTGGCGACGACAGCCAGCGCGGCCCAGGGCCTACGCGACATGTTGTGTTTCGACCTGGCGACCGCCGACGTCGGCCGGCAAATCTTCCAGGCGCAGCGACAACACCTGCGAGGCGTTGTCCGCGCCCATGGAGACGCCATAGATGGTCTGCGCCGCTTCGACGGTGCCGCGGTTGTGGGTGATGACGATGAACTGGGTGTCGTGCGCCAGGCGGCCGAGCGCGTCGCGAAAACGCCCCACGTTCGCTTCGTCCAGGGCCGCATCCACCTCGTCGAGAATGCAGAATGGCGGCGGGCTGACGCTGAGCACGCTGAAGATCAGCGCGGCCGCGGTCAGGGCGCGTTCGCCGCCGGAGAGCAGCGCCAGGCTCTGCGGCCGCTTGCCCGGCGGCCGGGCAATGATCTCAATGCCGGTCGTCGCCAGGCTGTCGCCGTCGCTCAGGCTGAGGCGCGCGCTGCCGCCGCCAAAAAGCATGCTGAAGTATTCCTTGAAGCGCTCGGCAATGGCGCGGAAGGTCTTGCGGAACTCCCGCTCCATCACCTTCTCCAGTTCGGCGATGACCTGGCGCAGGCCGGCGGCGCCCTTCTCCAAATCGGCCACCTGCTCGACCAGGAACGCATGGCGGCCGGACGTTTCTTCGTACTCAGCCGGCGCGTCGGGGTTCACGCTGCCCAGTCGCGTGAGCTGCTGACGCAGGCGCTGCACTTCGGCTTCCAGCCCTTCTGGCGGACTCTCGACCACCGGCAGGGCCTCCACCAGCGCGCCCATCGGCAGCGGCGGTTGATCGGCCAGCTCCGCGCTGCGTTCCAACTGCACCAACCCGAAGTCGTGTTCGATGTCACGGCGCAGCCGCGCCAGCGCGTCCTGGCGGCGCTCCAATTCCAGGCGCGCCTGGTTCAACTGCAGCTCCGCGCTGCGCGCCTGCTGGCGCGCGCGGTCAGCCACCGCTTCTTGCTGCGATTGTGACGCTTCCACCTGCGCCAGCTCCGCCTCGGCCGGGTCAATCTGATCCTGGAAGGTCTTGATCTGCCCGGCCAGCGCTGCGTCCTGCGCGGCCAGCTCGCGCACGTGACCGGCCAGGCGCTCCAATTCGGCTTGCCACTCCGCGGCGCGGGCGCGGCGGGCCGCAGCCTGCGCCGCAGCTCCCTCACGCGCAACGCGCGCCTGCTGCGCCAACGCCTCCTGGGTCGAGACCTGCGCCTGCGCAGTCGCCAGGCTGGCCCGCGCAGCCGCCACAGCCTGATCGAGATCGTCGGCCGCCAGCGCGGCCAGCGCCTGCCGCGCGGCGCTGATCGCGCTCTGCGCGGCCGACTGTTGGGCTTCGTGCTGCGTCAGCGTGACTTGCAGCGCGCTGACCCGCGCCGCCAGCGCGCCGCTTTCTTCTGCGGCCTGCCGCGCCAGGTCGGCGTGCCAGCGTTCCGCCTGGCGCTGGCGATCGAGGTCGCGCTGCACCTGGTTGAGCGCCTCGCGCCCGGCCGCACGCTGTTGTTCCTGCTGTGTCTGGACGCTGCGCAGTTGGCGCTGGCTGTCGAGCGCGGCCTGGCGCTTCGCTTCAGCCTGGCGCACCTGCGCGTCGAGCTGCCGGCTGCGCGCCTTCAGCGCCTCGATGGCCGCAGGCAGCTCTCGCCATTCGCGCTCGCGCGCCAGCACCGAACCTTCCTGGCGATTGCGCGCGGAACTGCCGCCGCTGACGCTGCCGCCGGGCCGCACCAGGTCGCCTTCCAGCGTCGCCAGCGTCGGCTGCGGGCCGCTGCCCAACCCCTGGCGCACGCGGCGCGCCGCGGCCAGGTCTTCAGTGACGACAATGCGGTTGAGCAGGTATTGAACCAGGGACGCCAGCCGCGGCTCGGTCTCCACCAGGTCGGCGGCGACGCCGAGCACCCCCGCGCCGTGCGGTACGCGGATGGGCGGCGCTGGCCGGATCGTGTCCAGGGGCAAAAACGTGGCCCGTCCGCCGTCGGTGCGCTTGAGAAACGCGATGGCTGTTTCGGCCACATCCCAGGTTTCAACCACGATGTCCTGCAGTTGGCCGCCCAGGGCCGCTTCGAGCGCGGTTTCCAGGTGGCTGGGCACGCGGATGAGCGACGACACCGCGCCCAAAATGCCCCGCGGGAGCTGCGGCCGCGTGCTGGACAGATCGGCGAGCACGGCGCGCGCGCCCGCGGCAAAACCTGCGCCTTCGCTGCGCAGACGCGTCAGCACGTCGAAGCGGCCCTGCAGGCTGGCGCCTTCGCGGCCCAGGTCGCTCAACGCGGCGGCCAGTTGGCGGCGTTCGCTTTCGGCCTGCTCGGCCAGGGCGGCCTGCTCGGCCTGCGCCTTCACCAGGCGCTGGATCTCAGTCTGCGCCGCGGCCTGCTCGGCTTCCAGCGCGCCCAGCCGCTGCGCCAGGGCGACCCCGCCCGCGCGACCGGCCTCGATGGCGGCCGCGTGTTCGGCCTCCGTCTTCTGCAAGGCTGCCTGGCGTTCACCGATCTGGGCCAACTGCGCACGCGCGGCCTGCTGCGCGGCGAGCAGGCGATTGGCTTCGGCCTGCGCCTGTTCCAACGCACGTTGGCGGGCCTGTCGGCCGGCCAGGCGCGTCGCCAGGGCCTCTTCCGCGCGGCGCAGCGCGATCCGCTGCGCCTCGGCCTCAGCCTGGCGCGCGGTCAACGTCTCTTGCAGCGCCAGCAGTCGTTCGGCGGCCGCGGCTTCTTGGGCCTGCAGACCGGCCAAATCGGAGACCGCTTCACGCTGGCGCACGCTGAGCTGGCGCTGGCGCTCTTCACTGACCGCCAGCTCGCGCTGAACGGCCTCGGCCTGGCGGTGCAGCGCGCTGGCCGTGCGATGCCAGTCGCCCAGGTGCTGGCGCAGGTCGGCGTGACGCGCGCGCTGCGCCAGCAGATTGGCCTCCAGGCGCGCCAGGTCGGCCTGAAACTGGCGCTGCAGGTCCGCCGCGCTGCGCTCAGCCTGCTGCGCGCGTTCGAATTCGCCCAGCAGGGCGTGCCAGCGGTAGCCATACCAGGTGCGCAGCAGAGCATGCAGATCGGCCTGCAGCTGCCTGGCCTGGTTGGCCTTGTCGGCCGCCAGTTTGAGATGCCGCAGGCGCGGCGTCATCTCCTCCAGCAAATCATGCACACGCTGCAAATTGGTCTTGGTTTCATCGAGGCGGCGCAAGGCCTCGTCGCGCTTGGCCTGCTGTGCGGTAATGCCTGCGGCCTCTTCGAAGAGCGCGCGGCGCTCATCGGGCCGCTGTGAGAGCACCTGGTCCACCAGGCCCTGCCCGATGACCGTGTAGGTGCGGCGGCTGAGGCCTGAACGGCTGAGCAGCTCGGCGATGTCCTTGAGGCGCACGCGGGTGCCATTGAGGAGGTATTCATTTTCACCGGAGCGATAGGCGCGGCGAATGATTGTGACCTCCTGGAAGTCTAGCGGCAGGGAGCCATCGCTGTTGTCCAGGGTCAAGCGCACCTCGGCCATGCCCAGGCGCGCGCGCTGATCGCTGCCCGAGAAGATCATGTCTTCGGTCTTCTTGCCGCGCAGCAGGTTAAAGCTCTGCTCGCCCAGCACCCAACGCACGGCGTCGGCTACGTTCGATTTACCAGAGCCATTGGGGCCAATGACGGCGGTTACGCCGGTGTTGAAGGCGAAGTCAGTGCGATTGGCGAAGGATTTGTAGCCTTGTAGTTCAAGTTGCTTGAGGCGCATTAGTCTCCACGGAGGCGGGCCAGATAACTCATTCTAGCACCGGGACATGGAAAGGCAAAAAAGAGATTGGAGACCGGAGATCGGAGATCGGAGATCGGAGACCGGAGACCGGAGACCGGAGACCGGAGATCGGAGACCGGAGATTTTCACTTGCTCAAAAGCGCCGGGAGGCGTATAATGGCATTAGTCCAAGTCAACCATTGCACACGAAGCCCCACCCGAACGAACGCCAGGCGCACTCGCCACTCTGCGCTTTGCACTTTGCTCTCTGCACTTTGCGCTTCATGCTCTGCGCTTTGCATTTCCGATCATGGAGGTTTCACCGATGTCACGTCCCATGTTCGACTCCGAATACCTGTACGGACTGCACGATCCCGGCGGTGAGCAGTTGATGCTCGATGCAGGCGCGCCGGGGTGGGTGGTCATTTCCGAGCAAATTGAGGCCAATCCCAACGACACCGGCGGCGGTAATTACACCTCTCTCTCCGGTCGCGGCATCGGTGTGATCGTGCGCCTGAACTACAACCACAACGCCCAGGGCACCATTCCTCATTCATCGCGCTACGAAGACTTTGCCAAGCGCTGCGCCAATTTTGTACGCAGCTCGCAGGGCTGCCGCATCTGGATCATCGGCAATGAGCCCAATCTCGCCAATGAGCGCCCGGTTGCGCCGCCGGAAACGATCACGCCAGAGCTGTATGCGCGCTGCTACCGCTTGTGCCGCCGCGCCATCCACGCCGTGGATGCGCAGGCGCAGGTGCTGGTGGCGGGCGTGGCGCCCTGGAATATCGAAACCGGCGACTGGATCGAGTATTTCGCCTCGGTCCTGAGATTCGTGACCGGCGAATGCGATGGCTTCGCCCTGCACACCTATGGGCGCAGCAGCGATCCGGCAACCGTCACCAGCGCGGAGACCATGGATCCCCCTTACAACCGCTACAACAAGCAGTTCCCCACCTACAAAGATTTCCTGCGCGTGGTGCCGGCATCCATGCGCTCCTTACCTTGTTACATCACCGAAACCGACTACAACGGACCGTGGGAAGATCGTAACACCGGCTGGGTGCGCCGGGCCTATGACGAGATCAACCAGTGGAACCAGACGCCCGGCAACCAGGTTATCCGCGCGCTGGTGCTCTATCGTTGGGCCAATCACGACCACTTCGTGATCGAAACCAAGAACGGCGCCAAGGAGGACTTCAAGCAGGCGCTGAGCGCGGGCTACAAGTGGCCGCAACGGCCGGTCGCCGATGACAGATGGGCCGCGCTGCGCAAGCGCCTGGGCGACCTGGAGGCGCAGGTAGCTAAACTGCTGGCTGACCTGCAGAAGATGCTTGGTGCCGGTTCGCCCGTCTCCAGCGCGCTCATGGCAAAGGTCACGGACCTGACCACGCGTGCGGGCGCGGCGCCAAGCGCCGCCTCAGAAACTGAGGCGCTCGGCCGCGGCGTAACCAGCCTGGAAGCGCTGTTGGCCCTGCCGCCGGGCGCCGTGCCGCAGCCGGACCTGCAAGACCTGCGTGGCAGTCTGCCCCAGACCGCGCCTTACCCCACGCGTGATGTGGGCGCGATCCGCCGCATCGTCGTTCACCATACGGGGATTGCCGATGGCAACCTCTCGCCACAGACCATTGCCCAGTCTTTGATCCGCACAGGAAAGTTGGGCATCACCTACCATTTCCTCATCAACACGGATGGCGCGATCTACTGGACACAGCCGCTGGAAGCCGTTGTGCCGACAAGCAGGGCCGACGTCAACGCGGACAGCATCGCGGTAGCCCTGGGCGGCAACTTCATGGCCGCTGTGCCGGCCGATGCACAGATGGCGAGCGCAGCGCACCTGATCGCCTGGCTGCTGTCAACGACCAAGTTGGGCGTAGAGGCAATCTTTGGCCGGCGGGAAGTCGAAAAGGGCATTCCCTCGCCTGGCGACCAATGGGACACAGGCGCCCGCTATCGCGAGCGCCTGCTGGCGGATGTGCAGACGTGGCTGAACAAACCGCCGGACGACACGGAACTGACGCGGCTGCGCCGGCGCGTGGATGAACTGACGACCCAGTTCAGCCAACTGCAGACCATCACCGCCCAGTTCCAGCAGGAGACGCAGACGCTGCGCAACACGCTGGCGCAGAAGGAACAGGATTTGGCCGGCCTGCGCGACACGCTGGCGCAGAAAGAGACCGCGCTGGGCGGTTTGCGCGACGCCCTGGCGCAGAAAGAGACCGCGCTGGCCGCTCTGCGTGACACGCTGGCGCAGAAAGAGGCGACCATCGCCGACCTGCGTGAGCAGGTACGGAAGCTGCAGGGCGATCCGCCGGCGTCAGGCGTGGTCAAGCCAGATATCAAAGATCCAGGCCCGTTGAAGCAGCACGACACGAAACGTTATCCAACGCGTCCCTTGAGCGACATCAAGCGCATCATCGTGCATCACACGGTGACTTCCGGCACGCTGACGCCGCAGCGCCTGGCCGAGGCGCAGGTGGGCCAGGGACGGCCAGGCATCACCTATCATTTCCTGATCAGCGGCGATGGCACGATCTACGCCACACAGGCGCTGGAGACGATCACCGAGCAAACCACGCAGCCGGCGCTGGACGCCAACAGTGTGGGCGTGGCCCTGGCCGGCAACTTCACGTCGGTGGCGCCCCCCGCGGAGCAGTTAGCCAGCGCAGCCAAGTTGATCGCCTGGCTGCTGGTAACCTACAACCTCGGCAACGACGCCGTGGTGGGCCGCAGCGAATTGGAGAATGTCGGTTCACCTGGCGCGCAGTGGCTCAGCGGCGCCCGTTTCAAAGATACGCTGCTGGCGGCCGTGCAGGTAGAGCGGGCCAAAGCGCCGCCCGACAACGCCGGCGCGGACAACAGCGCGTTGGTCGCGCAGCTGCGCGGCCAGATCAGCAGCCTGACGCAGGAGCGGGACAGCCTGAAGAGCGCCCTGGCGCAGGCGCAGGCCGACGTGGAGCGTCTGCGCAGCGCTGGCGGTCAGGTCGCTGCGCTGCAGGCGCAGGTGCAGAGCCTGCTGAGTACGGTCGCCGCGCGCGAGGCCACGATCGCACAACTGCAAGCCGACATGGCGCCGTTGCAGGCGCAGGTGCAGAGCCTGCTAGGCGCGGTCGCGGCACGCGAGGCCACAATTGGTCAATTGCAGAACACCATCGCGCAGTTGCAGGCGCAGATTGCGCAGCTTCAGGCCGATAAACCGGCGGGCGTGCCGCAGCCCGCGATCGTGGACATGATCGGCAAGCTGGAAACGCACCCCACGCTGCCGCCCTACGCCACGCGCACGCGTCCGATTTCCCTGATTGCGGTGCACCATACCGATACGCCGCTGACGCACACCGTGCAGAACATTGCGCACTATCACGTGTTCGGCACGCGCACGAATGCGAAGGGCGAGACGGTCAAAGAGCCGTGGCCGGGTATCGCGTATCACTACATCGTGGCCCCCGATGGCGTGATTTATCACTGCCAACCTGATGACATTCGCTCCTACCAGGCAGGCTCCTACCAGGGCAAGGAACCGAACAATTACGCCGTGGCGGTGAGCCTGATCGGCCGCTTCATGCGCACCGATTTGAACGGCAACCCACACCCGCCAGAAAAGCAGGAACCGACGCCGCCCCAACTGGCAAGCGCGACGCAGTTGATTGCCTGGCTGATGCAGAAGTACAACATTCCCCTGGACGCGCAATTCAAGGACGGCGTTCCAGAGACCGGCGTCGTGGGCCATCGCGATATCTGGGATCAAGTCCAAAAATACACCACTGAGTGCCCCGGCGACCAATGGAAGACCGGCAACGCCTGGCGCAACAAGCTCTACAAGGCCGTGCAGGGCTGGCTGGACGGTCAGCCCAAGAGCAGCGCCAAGCAGATCAAGCATTATCTGCTGTTCTGGGACCACGGCGCGGACTGGGCGCAGGCGGACTGGCGCAATGCGCAGGACTACATGGCGTTCTTCCGCCCCACGGCGGGCTTCTCGGTCGCGGACGCCATGCAGGCGGAAGTCGTGACCATTGTGGGCGGCGAGCTCGGGGTATCCGGCGCGGACGAGGCGCGGCTGAAAGCGGCCGGCTGCCAGGTTTTCCGCCTGGCCGGCGCCGATGAGGCGGATACGCATGCCAGGCTGGCAGCCTTGATTGCCGCCGGCACGCCTTATCCAGGTGCGGCGACCAAGACACGCGGCATCGAAACGCCAGACCCGTGGGATCGAGGGCCAGAGCTGTCGTCTGAACTGCCATGGGATGCGTGGACCGTGCCTGACGATTTGGCGCACCTCTCATTCGATCTGAAGACGGAGGATGACCTCATTGATATTCCCGGCGTCACCCGCACGGTCCCTCCGAGCGCCAAGTCGAAATCTCGCAGCTCGAAGCCAAAATCGCCAGCGCCGAAGAGTGGGCAAAAACCGGCGCGCAAGGGCCGTAAAGCCACGGGAGGCGCGACATGAACAAACTTGGCTTCTACATCGAAGTATCAACCCGACAGTGGATCCCCGAAGCCCTGGTCGAAGCCAAGCCGCCGACTATTCTTTGGCATGCGGGCGATCGCGGCAAATTACAGGAAATCCGTAATTGGCGCTCACCAGATTCGTTCATCATCGGTCGCATGTACCTGACGAATCAAGAACAAGACGCCATGCTGGATAGCGCCGACCCAGCCGCGGCCGGCCGCAGCCTGGCCGACCGGATTCTAAACTACGATTACGGCTACGCCACCGAAAAGGTCAACGGCCGCCTGCTGATTGACGCCTGGATGAGCCTCAACGAGCCGATTCCCGGGCCAGCCTCAAGCGATTTCCAGAGCAAACCGGCTGAAGTCCAAAAGAGGCTACGCGCCTATGATGCATTCCAGGTCGGTTTTCGTGAGCGCCTGCAAACCAAAAATCTGGAAGCCGTTGGGTTCAATTTCGCGGCTGGTAATTTCACACAGGCCAGTCATTACCTGGACTGGTTCCCGCGCACGCTGGAAACGCACAAATATCTCGGTTTTCATGAGTACGGCTGGCCGGCGCTCAAGCCAGGGCCTGATGTGGCCTCCGGCGCGCTTCTCTATCGCACGTGCATGGAAGGCATTCGGCAGAAGTATGGCAACCGGCATGAGGTCATCATCACCGAATGTGGCCTGGCGCGCATGTACAAGCACCCGGTGGATCCGCCGGGTGATGTGGGGTGGTTGTCGCCTGGGGAAACCATCTCCCAGGACCAATACTGGGAATCGCTGGCCTGGTACAACGCCGAGCTGTGCCGTGACGCGTATGTCAAAGGCGCATGCCTCTACCAGGTGGGTCATGGCGGCGGCAAGTGGGAAACCTTCCGTCACCTGGGCGTAGACAACCAGGGCCAATCCATCCAGATCATCTCGCGCATGGCGAAGCTGCGCGACGAGCCGGTGCAGCNNGACGAGCCGGTGCAGCCTGTGCAGCCTGTGCAACCGCCCGCGCCGCCGACGCCGCCGCCCGCACCGGGGACGCCGCCGACGCCGCCGCCAGTCGAACCACCGCCGACCGATCTGGCGGGGCTGAAACAGCGCGCGGCCGCGTTGGAAACGAAGCTGACGCCAACGGTTGCGCAATTAACTCCGCTCGCGCAACTGGCGGCCCAAAAACCGCTGCTCGACGCGGTCGCCAGGCAGGTTGCGCAAGCGGCCGACACGCTCAAGGCGGTCGCGGCCTTGCAGGCGCGCGTCCAGCAGGCGCAGGCGCAGGTGGCGCAGCGCAGCGATGCCACCCCCGCGCTGCGGCAGCGCGTCGCCGACCTGCAAACCGCCCTGGCGGCTCTTCAGGGC
>CXWK01001220.1_pt2 | contig 10502 bp, 9 predicted proteins | sample 590851 | NCBI WGS metagenome assembly CXWK01 (sample SAMEA3498364, study PRJEB10139) | wastewater metagenome | biome: wastewater treatment plant; material: activated sludge | place: Denmark | collected 2014-08-01
AGTCTGAAGGAGCGCCAACTTGCAGCACGGAGCCGCAGGCGTGGAGCGCATTGAAGTGGGGTGAATGGCAAGGATGGCACCCCTGCCAGCGAACCTAGATGGGCGGGCCGACGTCGGTTTTGACCACCACGGGGCCGCTCAGTTGAACCGTCCCCGTTTCGAAGGCGTTCTCTTCGGCGCTCAGTGCAAAGACGGTGTTCGCGATCGTGACCTCGACCTGAGGGGTCGTTCCTTCAGGGTTCAGCAGCACCGTGACGCCGCCACCTCGCACGACGACCTGACCATCTGCTGCGACGGCGGCGCTGTCACCGTTCTGATAGCCGACGAACACCGGAGAAGCTGGGTTTCCTTGTTCGAACTCGACCCAAACTTCGGTGCCGACCGCGGGTGTCGTGAACACGCCGGGGCCGGCAGGATCGAACGGAAGACACAGCTCGGCCCAAGCCGTGAAATCGCCCGTTCCATCGACGGAGGCAGCCCGCACTTGTATGCGGCCCATTCCTCGTGGATCGGCGGTGTCTGTGACGGTGGCCCTGTACTTTCCAAACAGCTGGTGCACTCTGTCCCCTCCAGAGGGTCGAAAAACGACGGTCGAGGAAAAACTACGGACCGACGTTGCTCTGCGCCATGGGTAACCGGTCATCCGCCGCCGCTCGGGCCCCAGGCGAAGGCGAAGTGATCTGACCGCGCCGGCTCGCCGTATCCTTCCGCTCGTGAACGACTCTGAAACTCACAATGCCAACGCCGCTCAGAACGGCCCGAGAAACGCCAACGGACCGGGGCGGTCGCTTCCCGAGGAAGGCACCGGTCCGGTCCACGAGGTACCAGCACGGGTCACCCGTCGGCAGGCGCTCAAGCTCGGCGCAGCGATCGGTACGGCCACCCTTCTAGCAGCGTGTTCGGGCGACGACCAGGCTGACGATGTCGACCGGTCGTCGACCTCCAGCGTCGCCGCCGCTCCCGGACCAGGCGAGGAAGCTGATGTGATCGTCGTAGGTGCGGGAATCGCCGGTTTGGCGGCGGCGCGCCAGCTCACGGCGGCAGGGCGGTCCGTCATCGTGTTAGAAGCGGCGGACAGGATCGGCGGTCGGGTCCGGACCGATCGGAGCACGGGAATTGCCTTTGATCTCGGCGCCAGCTGGATCCACGGTATCGACGGCAACCCGATTACCGAACTTGCACGTGAGGCCGACGCACCGACCGTCGAGCTCGACTTCGACGATGTCACCGTGTTTCAGCAAGGTGGACAACGGCTCACCACGACCGACTTCGAAGAGGCTCAGGATGCCTATGACTCCCTTTCTGAGTCGGTCACCGAGGCCGGTGACGACGATCGTTCCTTCCGCTCGGTGATCGACGAAGTCGCCCCCGACTGGTTTGACGATCCTCTACAGGCATTCTTCACGTCGAGCTATCAGACCTTTGATACCGGAGACTTGGACCAGTTGTCGTCGACGCTCGCCGAGTTAGGCGAGGTCATGGGCGGCCCCGAAGTCGTCATGAGCGACGGATATGACCGCATCGCTGAACTTCTCGCCGACGGTCTGGACATCCGACTGGGTCTGCCCGTTGAGCGAGTCGACGTGTCTGACGACGGCGTTGAGATTACGGCAGCGGGCGAGACGTTGTATTGCGACGACGTCATCATCGCCGTCCCGTTGGGAGTCATGAAGGCCGAAGCCATCGACTTCGAGCCGCCGCTACCCGACCGGTACCGTGCTGCGGTTTCCGGGGTCGGGTTCAGCGCTGTCGACAAGTTCTTGCTGGTATGGGACGAAACGTTCTGGGACGACACCGACTTTCTGGTCTACGCCTCTGATCGGCCGGACATTTTTGGCTGGTTTCTAAACGTCAACTCGTTGCGGCCCGGAGCAAACGCCCTGATGACGTTCGCCTATGCCGACGAAGCGCGCGCCGCCGAAGGAGCCGATGATGCCGACCTGGTCGCTCTGGCAGTCGCGAACTTGACCGACATGTACGGCCCGGACGTCCCCCAACCGACGACGTTGCTGCGCAGCCGGTGGGTCGACGACCCGTTCATCCGTGGCGCCTACTCATTCACGAGCGTTGACACGACGCCCGAGGACTTCGAGGTGTTGGGCACTCCGGTCGGTCCGATCCACTTCGCAGGTGAACACACCGATCCGTCGTACTTCTCGACGGTCCACGGCGCGTACCTCAGCGGGCTGCGCGCCGCGGAGGAGATCGCCTAACAAGAGCTGCGGCGCGCCCTTCCATGCTGGATGCGAAGGACCAGACCGTAGGGTGTGGCCTGAACAAAGGTTGCGGTGTCTTGTCTGGGCAGTCGCGACGACGCAAGGACCCTGAAGAGACGACGCGGTTAGCGATACTGCAGGTGGCGGTCGGTGACGCTGCCTCGGCGGAGTGCCCGGTGATCTTTGAAGTAGCTCTGTTCGTTGCGCCATGGGTGCCGGCGTCCCTGACGCGGTAGGCGGTCGTCAGCTCTGGCGATGTAACCCGATTTGAGTCCCATGAGGTTGTCGTCGGAGATTTCGGCTCCGTCGCTGATCGGCGTGACCTGTGACAGCCCGGATCGCTGCATATGGGCGATGACACGAGCGATAAACCCAGAGCTGAGGTCGGACTTGAGCGTCCAGGATGCGTTCGTGTAGCCGATGACCATGGCGAGGTTCGGTACCCCCGACAGCATCGAACCTTTGAAGGTCAGCCGCTCTGACACGTTGACCTTGTCGCCGTCGACGATCAGTTCGTTTCCTCCGCCGACCTGAATGTCCAGACCGGTCGCCGTCACGACGACATCCGCGTCGATGGTCTCACGAGAACGAAGCTGAATGCCTGTGGAGGTGAAACGTTCGATGTGGTCGGTCACGACGTCTACCTTGCCCCGCCGGATGGCACGGAACAGGTCGCCGTCGGCGACTACGCAAAGACGCTGGTCCCACGGTTCGTAGGTCGGGGTGAAATGTTTATCGATGTCGAAACCGCGGGGCAGCTGGAGCGCCAACTGGGCCCGCAGCGCGGCCTTCATCACCCCCGGCAGGTTGCGGCTGACCTGGTAGGTGCCGAGGGTCACCGCCACGTACGCGAGTCTGAGGACGTCGCCGCGCACCCGCCGAGGCAGCAGTCGGCTGCCAAGTTTGGTCGGCAAGTTCGCGGTCGGCGACGAGATCATGTAGGTCGGCGACCGTTGCAACATGGTCACGCGCGACGCCACCTTGGAGAGTTTGGGCACCAGGGTCACAGCTGTCGCACCCGAGCCGATGACCACGACCCGCTTACCGCTCAGGTCCGCGTCGTCCGGCCAATGCTGAGGGTGAATGACCTGACCTTCGAAGTCGTGGAAACCCGGCCACTCCGGTGTGTAACCGCGGTCATAGCGGTAGTAGCCCGTGCACGAGATGATGAACGTGGCGGTCAGCTCGAAGGTGTCGACGGTGAGTCCGTCGTCATCGACCGTCTCTGCTGTGACCGTCCATCGCGCTTCGTCGGTGATCCATTCGGCGCGAACGATGCGATGCCCGAAGCGAATGTGCTGAAAGGTGCCATCCTCCCGTGCGGTGTCTTCGATGTACTGGCGAATCTCTTCACCTTTGCCGATTGTTCGATCGCTCGGCCACGGGCGCCACGGGAAGCTGTAGGTGTACATGTCGGAATCCGAACGGACCCCTGGGTAGCGAAACAGGTCCCAGGTTCCGCCGATGCGGCTGCGGCCTTCGAAGAGCGCGAAGTTCGCCGACGGACACGTCGTCTTCAGATGGTGGGCAGCGTTGATACCGGACACACCGGCGCCGATGATCAGAACATCGAGATGTTCAAGAGCACCGTCCGGCCGCTCATAGGGTGCCGAAGGTGCGCCGGCCGGGGAGGGTTGGCGGCGGCCCGTCATCGTTTCGCCGATTCATTCTTGGCGCCAGCCTTACGGGGCTTCGAGGCAGTGTCGTCGAGCGCGATCCGCTCGACCTTGACGCGGTTCTCCGAGGTCTTTTGCGCGGTAGCCACGTCAGCCAAGACGATGCGCCATTGCTCCACCAACTCGTCGGTATTCGTGTCGTCGGGATGAAAACCGGGGCGCAGGTACTTGAGGGCGTTGAACAGGAACTGAAAGCTGATCAGCCGCTGCTGGCCCAGGTTCTGGAGGAACTTCTGGGCGTGTTGGGGCGTGATCTGGTCCCGGTCTTCGACAACGGAACGGCCCCATTCGAACACGATGTATCCGGCCAGCGCAGTGGTCGTTACGGCAAACCCGGCTGCCCGCACTCCGTAACCGCCACCCGAGGCGACCATGACGTCGTAAGCGACGTTCTTGTGTTCGAGCTCTTCGAGCGCGTGCCAGCAGATAAGGGGTTCGACGGCTTCTTGGCCGAAAAGGATCCGCCGGGTCGGCTCGTGAACCAGCGCCGTTTCGCCCAATAGGCCGGTGTAGTGCTCGGCGGCGGCGGTCGCTGCGATCGCCAGCCGACGGGGTCGCATTCGCAGGACAGCCGAACAGATCCGACCGATGGTCTTGTCGGCTCGCACGGTGTTGTAACCGAGTTCGGCGAGACGAGCGTTCAGGTGCCGGTGTTCGCGGCCGTGCATCGCTTCCTGACCGATGAATCCCTTGACCTGCGCCTTTAGCTCGGGTTGGTCGGCGACGGCGTCGCGGTGGCGCCGAACCGAGGTGACAAAGAACTCTTCGCCGCGTGGAAAGACCGCCGACAAGGTTGCCAGCAGGTGGCTAAAGATCGGGTCGCCTTCGACGATCCACTCTTCGCCGGTGACGTCGGGAACGGTGCCGAGCTTGCGAACGGGAATCTCGCGGTGGGCCGAAGGCCGCTCTGTCCGCTGGGTTTCAACGACGCTCATTGCTTGGTCTCCTTGCGCTGTGTTGTCTGTGATGCCTTGCTCATCGAACCGATCGCTGCCACCGCGGGATTGGCGAGCAGGCGTACCAGTTCGATCACTTCATCGGGGTTGCCGAAGCCGCCATAGCGAGACACGGCAGCGCCCTGAACCAGCGTGAGCGCGACGTCGGTGACGCGGCGGGCAACGTCTGGGTCTTCGATTTCCGGCGCGAACCACATGAAGAGGTCAAGGACGGTTCGCTCCAGACCTGCAGCGACGCCGTGGACCACGGCGCGCAGCTCGTCATCGGTGCGGCCGGCGACAACCACCTCGAGGGTTGCGGCATATGCGGGGCCGCTGACGATGTCCCACAACTCGTCGATCGCACGGCTGAAGGTGCGTTCGGACTGCGGGACCATTTCGAAGGCCTTGGCAAACACCTCGGCCTGATCCGAGAACAGCTGTTCAATGGCGGCCACGACGAGTTCATGTTTCGTCGGGTAATGGTGCGTTTGGGCGCCACGCGACACACCGGCACGGTCGGCAACCATCCGGGTAGTCGTACCGGCGTAGCCGTACTCGACCAGGCATTCGATAGTGGCCTGCAGCAGAGCCTGCTGCGTGCTGGCCGCACGCTCTTCCTGGCTTCGGCGTTCGATCATCTGCGCGATTCCCCCGGCTCGGTTGAAGAAACCAACCTGTTGGTTTGTTTTCTAGCCGGAGGAACTTAACAAGATCAAGTCTGTTGTCAAGTTTCTTGTGACGAGCGCCAGCTGCAGCGCTCCTACGCGGCGTTGCCGGTCGCCCTGGCGGGCGCACACACCGCTTGTGACCAGGTCCTACACCGTCTGAAGGGCGCGCAGCGCTATCGCCATGATCGCAACGCCAGTGACGAGCAAGCTGACTTCCCGGTCACGATGCACGCGGGAATACACGATCGACCACAACACGATGATCACCAGAATCTGCACGATCACGCCGCCGTCGGTGCTTGGGTTAACGATCTCGCTGATGGCTCGTCCCTCACAAAGAAACAGTCAGATTGGACCGGGTGTGGTCTGACGATGGGCCGGGGCGCTCCCCCGGCTGAACGGTCCCTCACGGTAGCGGTTCCGGCGTGTGCAGACCGCGTGAAAACTCGGCTGGCAGGGCGCTTCCGGAAGGGGCGCATCGGGACTCGGGGAACTCACGAAAAGTGGCGCGCACACCACAACCACTCAAGTAGTCATCGATGCCCATAGACAACATGACATGGACGCGGCATTGTGCACAGACCACCGGGGTTGAAGGCCCTCACGGCAAGAGTCCGATGAGACACCCACCCCAACCCAGTGCCCGGGGGTCCATATGGCAACGAACGCGCCAGATGCTGCGAGTCAGATCGCGAATCTGCTGACCTCGATTGCCGTCGCCGCGATTCAACATGCAGCGCAGCAGGCATCCGCAGCACCAGAGCGGCTTACCCAGGCACTCACCGATGCGCTCTCGTCGGTAGAAGATCTGGGTGACACCATCGCAGAACTTCCAGATCAGGTCGTTGATCGACTCCGCGACGCGGTCGATTCGGCCGACTGGCTGGCGATGCTGACCTTCGTACTCGTTCGCTTAGTCGATCTCGTCGATGACCCTGCTCTCACGGTCGTTGCCCACGATCCCGGTGCGGGATGGGCAAAGGCGGTCGGTGTCCGCTGGATGCCGACCGGTGACGTCGCCATGCTGCTCGTGTCGTTCGCCGTCGGAGGTGCCGGGCACAACGGGATGGCAATCGAGGTGCGAGGCGCGCCGAGTTTTGAACGGTCGGCCGGAGCGTTCACCGTCGCGGCGAAAGCGGACGGTGACGGAAGCTGGCGATTTGGGTTCGGTACTCCGGTCGCAGCGCCTGCCGCCGCGGCATCGTTCTCGATCTCCGCCGGCCTGGCCAATGATTTGCTGCCACCTTCTGACAATCCCTTGATCCTGGCGCTCGGACGGCCACGGATCGCCGCGACCGCTGGCAGTCAACCCATGAAGTGGGAAGTGCTCGCAGCGTTCGAGAACGAAGGTGGCGGACCAGGTGTCAGAGCCGCCGTCGACCTCGCCCCCATGCTCGGAGTCCTCGGCGAGATCGTCAACCTGACGCCGATCGACGAGCGGTACCGCCCGACAGTCCGATTCGGCAGTGAAACCAGCCCGATGTTCGATCTGAATCATGAGGGATTTTGAGATGAGCGAAGCGTTCAGGACCTCAGTTGAGCTTTCGGTTTCGGCGCCTTCGGGTCAACCACCTCGCGTCCGCTTCGACGCGCTCGCCAGTGCTGCGCTCGACGTGCCCGGGCTTGCGCTGTCGGTCGATGACGCGGGGATCGGCCTCGTACTCAGCCTGGACCTCACCGGCGAAGGCGCGCTCGGCTTCCTCGACTTGGCGCTGGAACCGCGGCCGCCGTCCGGAGCCTCGGCCGAACTCGACATTCCGGGCGTCTCGGGAGGCGGCTACCTCGCCCACGTCGACGACGAGATGCGCGGCATGCTCTCGGCCAACCTCGGCGTGGTCCGGGTCACCGGGTACGGAATCTTGGGGACCGACAAGTTTTCGCTGCTGGTGTTGCTGGCCGCCGAGTTTCTACCGCCGATTCAGCTGTCGTTTGGCTTTACCCTCGCCGGCGTCGGCGGCATCGTCGGTATCAATCGCCGCGCCAACATTGAAGCGATCGGCCGAGCGGTTTCGTCGGGTGACCTTTCCAAGCTGCTCTTCCCACAGGACCCGGTGGGTGAGGCGCCTCAGCTGCTGAGCTCGTTGTCGAGCTGTTTCCCCTATGACGACGGCGGGTTCGTCATCGGACCGTTCGTCAAGATCGGCTGGTCGACCCCAACAATCGCGTCAGCAACGGCAGGGGTCATCATCTCGACCGCCGACTCTGGCATTTCGATCGTCGGCCGGCTTGCCGTGTCGCTGCCTTTTGAGGATCTGCCCATCGTCCACCTTGAGGCCACCTTCGTCGCGACGATCAACGCCGACGGCTTTGCGCTCGATGCGAGCCTTTCCAACTCTCGGCTCGCGATGGTCGAGATCAGCGGAGATCTCCGGATACGAATGCTGACCGGCCCGAAAGCCCTCTTTGCGATCTCGGCGGGCGGATTCCACCCGTCGTTCACGCCACCTGACGGTATGGCCGGTATGCGCCGTGTCGGTGCCAGCTTGTCACCGGGTCCGATCCTGTCGCTGCGCCTGGACGCGTACGCCGCGATCACGTCTTCCTCCCTCCAGTTTGGCGCTCGGGTCGACCTCAAAGCAGGGATCGACGGGTTTGGCATCACAGGGAACTTTGCCTTCGATGCGCTCTTTGTCACCGAACCCACCTTCGGTTTCCAAGTCAGCTTGTCCGCGTCGATCAGCGTCGTGTGCTTCAGCTTCGAAGTGGCGTCGATCCGCCTGCGCGGGGAACTCGCCGGCCCGGCCCCCTGGCGTATCCGGGGCAGCGCATCGATATCGCTGCTCTTTTTTGAGGTCGATATCGACATCCCAACCATCCAATGGGGTTCGTCCGCGACTCCCCCGCTGCCAGCTCGCGACCCATTAGCAGCGCTCGTCGAGTCGCTCCGGCGACCCGAGGCGTGGGGAGCCAACGCAACCGCCATCCCCGCTGTTGCTGTGCTCCGGCCCGGTGTCTCTGACGATATGAGCGCCGTTCATCCCCTCGCTGGACTGCAGGTTCGGCAGAAGGCCGTCCCGCTCGACACCGCGTTTGCCCGTATGGACGGCAGAACGATGCCAAAGCAGATCACAGCTCAGGTCCGGTCGAGTCGGCCCGCAAGCCCGCTGCGGGAGTCCTTCGTACCGAACCAGTTCTTTGACATCGCACAGGATCGCCAACTCGCCACCGCAGGGTTCATCGATCTGCCTGGTGGACTCGATTTTGGTGCAGCAGCGCCGGTCGTCGGCCCGGTCGCGGGACGGGTGATCCAGGAGGAAGTCCGGATTCTGGAAGCTGGCCGAAGGTGGCCGATCTTTACCAGAGACGTCGCCGAGGTCTTCCTCGGCACGACCGAACCCGCTGCGCCGGAACCGTTAGTTGAGGTGTTCGACCCGGTCGCTGCCATTGCAGACACCGACAATCTCCTCGATCGGACGGCGGAATTCAGCGACCGGGCGGGACAGATGAGCATGTCTGAGGCGTTGCTCATTGCCGACTCTGTGACGTCAAAGAACGTCCAAGTCGTTGCGGCTTGGGAGGTCGGACTGTGAGCAGCTACTGGTTCGCAAGCCATAGCCGCCGAGGCTCGGCCGCATCGGTCACCGGCATCGCCGAGGACGGCCGGGCAGTGGCCACGATCACGCTCACCGCCGAAGTCTCCGAACCCGACGGCACGCCGCGCAGCGCTGAACTCACCCGGACAGTGACCGTGTACGGGCCGGGCGATCTCATCGGCCTTGACTCCTCCCAGGTGCTGCGAATGACCCCCGTCGCCGGGGACGCCAACGCCGAGCCGAACTACCTACCATCGATCGAGTTCGCCCATCCCGACCTTCCGTGGATGTTCTCGCCGGTGCCGGTCGTCCAAGAACGCCTGCACCCTTGGATTGCGTTGGTGGTCGTCGAAGAGGCCGGCAGACCTCGGGTTGGTTCGGTTCCGGGCTCACCAAGTCCAGTACTGATCGCGAGCGGCGCCGAACTGCCGGATGTTGCCGAAGCGTCCGCATGGGCTCACCTGCAGGTGCTCGCCGACTCGCCGGTCGCGGTCGCTGCCGCCATAGCGCATCCAAGTCCAGCAACGGTCAGGTCGCGTTTACTCTCGGCGCGGCGACTGCGGCCAAATGCCCAGTACGTCGCTTGTGTCGTACCGACCTTCGAGTCGGGAAGACGGGCCGGGCTCGCTCAAGGTAGCGGCGGCGGATCCGAGCTGGCCTGGAGCCGCGAGAGCACGGCAGTGATGCTTCCGGTGTATCACCACTGGCGCTTCCGGACCGGTGACGCCGGTGATTTTGAATCTCTTGCCCGACGACTCAAACCGGCCAGCGCAGAGGTAATGGCGGTCGTTGGCAAACGATCGGTGCTCGTCGACGGCGCAGCGTCACGCCTCGTTCCCGCCGGGCAAGATCCCGGCTTTGCTCCGGTCGTGATCGACTTAGCGACGGCGATCACCACGCCAGACACCGATGACCCAGTCCCAACCCCCGGCGTGTTGTCGCCTCAATCGGTCGACCCCGATCCAGCCCGGGCGACCACGATCCCGCGGCTCACCGAGGTCCTTGACCGCGGCGAACGGCAGCGTCAGACCGGCAGCGACAAACCCGTCGTCGGGCCACCCATCTACGGGCAGTGGCCGGCTCAGGTCAGGACTGTCGAGGCGGTGCCCGGTCAGCCCGCCCCGCCGCCTTGGCTGCCCGAACTGAACCTCGACCCCGAGGCACGAGCATGTGCGGGAGCGGGCGTGGCCGTCGTCCAACGCGAACAAGAAGACCTGATGGCGGGCGCGTGGGACCAGTTGGCGAGCGTCGTCGAAGCAAATCGGCGGCAACGTTGGGGTCAGCTGTTTATGCATGCGGCCGAGTCGATGCACATCCGCAGGGTGGTGCCACGCGATGGCGGTGGTGTTCTTCAAGCAGCCGGAGCGGCGGCGAAGCGAGTCCGCCTGGACGAGCGCACGGTCGCCAGCGCGGTCGACCAAACAGCGATGCCGTCTGCGGTCGTCTCGAGCACTTTTGCCCGAACTGCCAG
>CXWK01002446.1_pt2 | contig 10502 bp, 8 predicted proteins | sample 590851 | NCBI WGS metagenome assembly CXWK01 (sample SAMEA3498364, study PRJEB10139) | wastewater metagenome | biome: wastewater treatment plant; material: activated sludge | place: Denmark | collected 2014-08-01
GGCGGCCAGCCGCCGTTGACCGTCTTTTGGGACTTCGGCGACGGCACGACCCTGATGGGCGAGCAGCAGCCGACCCACGTCTACCGCCAGGGGGGCGTCTACCGCGTCCGGTTGACAGTTGAGAACAGCGTTGGTCGCTCGGAGGCAGTCTGGGACGTGACCGTTGGCGAAGCGCCGCTGGCCGAGATGATCATGGGCGCCCAAACGGCGGTCGGCCAACCGCTAACTGGCCAGGCGTCGGCCGCCGATAGCGGGACGCGCTTCCTGTGGGACATGGGCGACGGCCGCCGCCACGAGGGGGCCAGCATCAGCCATCGCTATCGCCGCGCCGGCGACTACTACGTCACGCTGCTGGCCGACAACGGCTTCGGGCAGGCGCAACTGGGGCAGTGGGTTCACGTTGACGGCGGGACGACAATACTCTTCTTGCCGCTGGCCACCCACCAGTTGGGCGAGGCGGTGGCCGGCCTTAGTGCCGACGCGCCGGCCGCGGCCGACCTTAACCCGGTTGTGACCACGTTGAGCCAGGCCTTCACCCTGCCGGTCATTGACTTCCCGACCGGCACCACGGCCGCGGAGCAACTTTACGCCTATCTCAACGCGGCGCGGGCGCAGTTTGACCTGTCGCCGCTGGCCTATGGCTATGAATTGAGCGCCGCCGCCCAGGGGCATGCTCAGGACAAGGCACTCTTCCCGGCCAACGCCCACGTTGGCTCTGACGGCACAACGGCTGCCGAGCGCCTGCTGCGCAATGGCTACGGCGGCGGCTACGCCGGTGAGGCGACCGCCTGGGGCTTTGCCGACCCGCGTCTGGCGGTCGAGTTCTGGATGAACAGCGATGGCCACAGGCCGCTCTTGCTCAACCGCGTGGCGACCGACGTCGGCGTCGGCTATTACGAAAACTTCGACACGACGAACGTGTGGCACTGGACGGCCGAGTTTGGCGTTAGCTATGGCGCGCCGGCCCGTGCCGCGTTGCGTCTGCAAGACCCGCCCACGGCGCAGGACGCTCTGGACACGGAGGTCATCAACTATAGCTGGCTCTGGCCGAAGCCATTGGCCGCCGGCGAGCGTTTCACCGTCTACGTCATGGTCGGCAATCGGCCTGTGGCCCTGGGTAGCGTCACTGCTCCGGTCTACGGCAGCCGCTACATTCTTTCGGCCGACGCGCTGAGCACGCTGGGACCGGCGGGCGTGGCGCCGACCCGCTACGACTGGTTCGTGCGGTTGGAAGATGGCCTGGGCGGATCGCTGGCCGAGAGCGAGCGGCGGGCCATTGCCTTTGCCGCCGACCCGAGCGCCCCGACACCGCCGCCGACCATCGTCATCGTCACCGTCACGCCCGCCGGGACGACGGTCACCCCATCGCCCACGCCCCGGCCGACCACCGCAATGCCCACGCTGGAGCCGCCGCCGGTCATCGTCACCGCCACGCCGCCGACGACGGCGCAGCCGACCGTCGAGCCGACCACCACGACCGAAGCCACTGTGCCGGGCATCGTCACCGCTACGCCGCCCCGAGCGTCGGCGACCCCATCGCCGACGCCGACGCCTGCTCCCTAGCCAATATCGGGTTTCTGTTGTGAGACTCGGACGAATTAAGGCTCTACATTATACGCAACCTAAGCGCGCTTGCGGCTGAGGCGTCTCCGCTTTACAATCATAGCATGGCAGCAGATCCAGTCGTCCTCAACGGTCGCTACCGCCTCATTGACCGCATCGGCAGCGGCGGCATGTCGGTCGTCTATCGCGCCCAGGACCTCTCGCTCGGTCGCATTGTCGCGATCAAGATCCTTAACGAGAACCTGACCGACGACGAGGGCTTTCTGCGGCGCTTCCAGCGCGAGGCCCACTCCGCGGCCAATCTGTCGCACCCCAATGTCGTCACCGTCCATGACATTGGCCAGGACGGCGACCGGCACTACATCGTCATGGAGTTCGTTGACGGGCGGACGGTGAAGCAACTGGTGCGCTTGCAGAACCAGCAGGGGCAACCGTTGCCTATTCACCGCGCTCTTGATCTGACGATCCAAATTTGCGCCGGTATTGGCTATGCCCATCGGGCCAATCTGGTGCATTGCGATGTCAAGTCGCANNCGCGCCCTGAGTGAGGCCACGCAGCACACGGCCGACAGCCAGATCTGGGGCACGCCCCACTACTTCTCGCCGGAGCAGGCCGCCGGCCAACAGGCCAGCCCCGCCTCCGACGTCTACGCCATCGGTGTGGTGATGTTCGAGTTGTTGACCGGCCGTCTGCCGTTCATTGCCGACACGCACACGGGGCTGGCCTTGAAGCACATGCACGAGCCGCCGCCGCGCGCGTCGGACATCAACCCGCTCATCCCGGCGCAACTGGACCAGATCTTGCGCAAGGTGCTGTCGAAGGAGCCGGCGGGGCGCTATCGCACCGCCGATCAGTTCGGTCGCATCCTGAGCGCCTATCGCGAAAGCAGCCTGCAGGCCACTGGCCCTATACCCGGCCCCGTGTCACTCGTAGACCTGGCTCCGGTTCCACCGGCCTATGAACAGCCGACGGCGCTCTATCAGCAACAGCCCGGCAGCCGGCCGACTGTTTCGGCCGCGCCGGAGATCGCCATCCACGACGGAGCTTGGCCGGAGATGGACTCTATTAGCACCGCTCAGACCGCGCTCTATCCGGCCGCCGGCAAAGGCGGCGAGCGCGATTGGATGGCCATTGTGTTGGGGGTGCTGGCCGTCGTGGCCATGCTGGGCCTGATCCCCCTGTGGTACTTTGTATACCTGGCCTATCGAGGCTAGAATCCGTCCGACAGCGCACGGATAGCCGGAGGCAACTTCCATGAATTCTTCCCGTCTGACAAGGTGGCTGGTCTATCTACTGATAGGCGCCACCATTGTGGCCGTCCTGTGGAGCTATAGCTCCGCGCCGGCGCCGCAGAACGACATTCCTATCAGCCGCCTGGCGCAAGAGATTCAGGCCAACGAGGTTGCGGAGTTGCGCGTGTCGGGCGACGGCCGCGAAGTGACCGTCATCTATCAGGACAGCCAGCGCACGCCATCGCTGGCGGCCATCAGCGAAGTCAGCTCTATTGAGGCACTGCTGGCCACCTATGGCGTCACCAGCGCCAGCTACGCCGACAATTTGCCCGTTGTGGTCTATGAGCAGCCCAGCCAGTGGGGCGGCTTGCTNNTTCATCTTCCGCCAGGCGCAGGGCACGAACAACCAGGCCATCTCCTTCGGCAAGAGCCGGGCGCGTATGTTTACCGGCGACCACCCGACCATCGGCTTCGAGGACGTGGCCGGCTGTGACGAAGCCAAGCAAGAGTTGCAGGAGATCGTCGAGTTCCTGAAGGAGCCGGAGAAGTTTGTCACCTTCGGCGCGCGCATTCCCAAGGGCGTGCTGCTGGTTGGTAGCCCCGGCACGGGCAAGACGCTGCTGGCCAAGGCCGTATCGGGCGAGGCGGGCGTGCCCTTCTTCTCCATTGCCGGCTCCGAGTTCGTAGAGATGTTCGTTGGGGTGGGCGCCAGCCGCGTGCGCGACCTGTTTGAGCAGGCCAAGCGCAACAGCCCGTGCATCATCTTCATTGACGAGATTGACGCTGTCGGCCGCCAGCGCGGCGCGGGGTTGGGCGGCTCCCACGATGAGCGCGAGCAGACCCTCAACCAGATTCTGGTCGAGATGGACGGCTTTGACACCGACACCCACGTCATCATTCTGGCCGCCACCAACCGGCCCGACATCCTCGACCCGGCGCTGTTGCGCCCTGGCCGCTTTGACCGGCGGGTGATCATTGACCGGCCGGACATGCGCGGCCGCGAGGCCATCTTCCGCGTCCACCTGCGGGGCAAGCCCATCGCTAACGCAGTTGACGTTTCTGTGCTGGCCAAGGCCACGCCCGGCTTCGTTGGGGCCGACATTGAAAACACGGTCAACGAAGCGGCGCTATTGGCCGCCCGGCGCAACAAGAAGAATATCGGCATGAGTGAGTTCCAGGAGGCGATTGAGCGCGTCCAACTGGGGCCAGAGCGCAAGAGCCGCATCATGTCGCCGGAAGAGAAGGAGCTGACCGCCTTTCACGAGGCCGGCCACGCTCTGGTCAGCCACTACTTGCCCCACGCCCAGACCTTGCGCAAGATCACCATTATTCCGCGCGGCATGGCCGGCGGCGTCACCTGGTATATGGACGAGGACGCCAGCTTCCTAACGCGCTCCAAGTTTGAAGCGATGATCGCTACGGCGCTGGGCGGCCGGGTGGCCGAGGAGATCGTCTTCGGCGAGATCACCACCGGGGCCAGCAATGACCTGCAACAGGTGACGCGACTGGCTCGGGCTATGGTGACGCAGTACGGGATGAGCCACGAGATGGGCCTGCGCGTCTATGGCGAGAAGCAGGAGCTGGTCTTCCTGGGGCGCGAGATCAGCGAACAGCGCGACTACTCCGATGCCGTGGCCGAACAGATTGACGTGGAAGTGCGCCGCATCATTGACGCGGCCCACAGCCAGGCGATGACCATCCTGACCGACCACCGTGATCAGCTAGAACAGGTCTCGCAACGGCTGCTCGAAGTGGAGACGCTGGAAGCGGCCGAGTTCGTCGCCCTTCTGGAGGGCAAGGACGTGGTCGTTTCGTCCACTACGCCACCGCCGGGCAGCCCAAAGATCAACCTGCCGAAGCCGAACGAAGGGACGGAGCGCCCCCGGCCGACGCTGGATCGTCCGCCGTCACCATCGCCCGCCTAATGGCTCAGTCGTTCACACGACGATAATTCACTCTCGGTTAGTTGGTATGTTTGCCGGCAGCGACATGGCCTACGTCTTCGGCTACGCCAATGATGTGCTGCAATCCATCATTGTCATCTTCGGCGCGGCGGTCGTCCTCTACAACATTCCCCGGCTGGCGCGGGGCACAGTGCAGCGCTCCTTCTCGGCGCTCATCGGCCTGGTCGTCCTCGTCTACTTGATGGAGTTGCTGGTCAGCCGTTCCGTGGCTCCGGCTTCGGCCGAGTTCCTGCTGCGCGTCGGCTGGATTGGCGTGGCCCTGGTGCCGGCGGCGCAGTTCCATCTTTCCGACGCGCTGCTACGGGCGACGGGTAAGCATTCGCGGCGGCGGCGCGTGTTGGTCTTCCTCAGCTATCTGGGCGGCGGAATTTTCGCCGTGCTGGGGCTACTCTCTAACTGGGTCGTCGGCGAGCCGTGGGCCGCAGCCACCACGCCCAGCCTGACCGGCGGGCCGCTCTTTCCGCTGTTCGCGGCCTACTTCTGGGCCGCGGCCTTGGGCGCGGTCTACAACGTGTGGCGCGCTCGGCAGCGCTGCCTGACGACGACGACCCGCCGGCGCATGACCACGACGCTCATAGCCATTCTAGCCGCGCCGTTGGCCGTTTTCCCCTACATGATGCTGTCGTCACACCCGGCGGCGGAGATGCCGCTGCTGCTGTGGCCGGTGCTCATCATCGGCAACCTCGTCGTCAGTATCCTGTTTGCCGTGTTGACCTCGCAGTTGGTTTACTTCGGCTCGGCCTCGCCCGATCGCGTGGTGCGCGTGCGTCTCTACAAATACATGGCTCGCGTGCCGTTGACGGCGACTATCGTCCTCCTGGTCTTCGTCCTCGTCAGTCGCGCGCCGGTCATTCTGGGGCTGCACAAAGAAGTGCTGTTGGGCTTCGCCGTGGTGGCGACCGTGATGATCGTCGAGTGGGTCATTCACCACTATAAGCAGACGTTCGAGCGCGCCTTTCAGTTGAACGATGACCCCGACGTGCGCCGCATTCAGGCCCTCAGCGAGCGCCTGCTGACCACCAGCGACCTTCAGCAGTTCCTGGAGAGCGTGCTGGCAGCGACGTGTGAGGCGGTGCGCACACCGTCGGCCTTCGTCGCCGCGCTGACGCCCAACGGGCCACGCCTGGAGGCCGCCATCGGCCCGCCCGCGCCGCTGGAGGGGTTGCCCAACGCTGTGCTGCAGCGCCTATCGTTGCCCGGTGGCAACGGCAGCGAACCCGCCGACGAAGCCTATGCCGGCGACAGCTTCTTTGTCTGGGGCGAGTATTGGATTCAGCCGCTCTACAACCAGCGCAACGACCTGATGCTCGGCATCCTGGGCATGAGGGCGCGCGCGCCACAGCCCGACCTGACCCCAGAGGAGATAGAGCTGCTGGCTCGCTTGCGCACCCAGGCGGCGGCGGCGTTGGAAGACCACATCTTGCAGCAGGAAGTCTTCGCCGCCGTGGAAGGCATCTTGCCGGAGATCACCGCCTTGCAGGAGCGGCGCAGCGCGGCGACGTTTGGCGGGCTACCGGTGCTGGCCGCCGACCTGCCGGAGTCAAGCGACGAACTATTGCAAGACCCGGAGTTCGGCAACATGGTGCGCGATGCCCTGACCCACTACTGGGGCGGGCCGAAGTTGACCGAAAGCCCGCTGCTCCAGCTTCAGGTCGTGCAGCGCGAACTGGAGGGGCATGACAACAACCCGGTCAGCGCGCTGCGAGCCATTCTGGCCGAAGCCATTGCCCAGCAGCGGCCGGACGGACAGCGCAGCCTGACGACGACGGAGTGGATTCTCTACAATATCCTCGATCTGAAGTTCGTTCAGGGGCGGCGCGTGCGCGACGTGGCTCGCCGGCTGGCGATGAGCGAGTCTGACCTCTATCGCAAGCAGCGTGTGGCCATCGAAAACGTGGCCCGCACCATCGCCAATATGGAGCGGGCTTTGCTGGGAGACGAAGAGCATCATCTTGACGACCTCACCACCGACCACCAACCAGCACTCAACTGACAGCCCATTTACCTATCGCGCCGGTGAATTGACCTGCGAGGGCGTGAGCCTCGCGGCCGTGGCCGCGGCCGTTGGCACGCCGGTCTACGTCTACAGCCGGGCCGATCTGGAGCAACGAGCGCGCGCCTTTGTGACCGCGGCGGGCGAGGCGGCCGGGCCGGAGGCGCTCGTTTGCTACGCCGTGAAGGCCAACGGCAATCCGGCGCTGCTGCCCCTGTTGCGGGCCGCCGGCCTGGGGGCGGACGTGACCAGTGGGGGCGAACTCTTTCTGGCGCTCCACGCCGGCGTCGCGCCGGAGCGGATCATCTTCTCCGGCGTGGGCAAGAAAGAGAGCGAGATCGAAGAGGCCCTGGCGGCCGGCATTCGCGCCTTGCACGTCGAGTCGGAGATGGAGCTTGCGGCCGTGGCCGCCATAGCCGAACGGCTGGGGCGGATCGCCCCAATCGGGGTGCGCGTCAATCCCAACATCAACGCCGCCACCCACCCCTACATCAGCACCGGCCTGCACGGCCACAAGTTCGGCGTGCCGCGCGAGCGGGCCGTGGCCATGTTGCGCGCCGCCGCGGCCCACCCCTGGCTGCGGCCGGTAGGGCTGGCGGCCCACATCGGGTCGCAGATCACCGACCTGGACCCGTTTGCCCAGTCGGTGCGTTTTCTCGTTCAGTTGGCCGAGGAGATGGCGGCTAGTGGCATTCGCTTGCAGTACATTGACGCGGGGGGTGGGCTGGGCATTGACTACACGGGCGAAGCGCCGGACGTGGCCGACTGGGTGCGGACGATCGCGCCGTTGGTGGCCGGGGCGGGCTATGGGCTGGTTATCGAGCCAGGGCGCTCCATCGTCGGCCGCGCCGGGGCGCTGCTGACGCGCGTCGTCTATACCAAAGAGCAGGGGGCCAAGCGCTTTGTCATCGCCGACGCGGGCATGACCGACCTCATCCGGCCGACGCTCTATCAGGCCCATCATCCAATTCTGCTGGTGACCGAAGGAATCTCACCCCAAGACGCAAAGAAGAAGGGACTAGGAGAGACAGCTCTTCCCTGGCCCCTGGCCCCTGGCCCCTCTTCCAGCTTGGCAACCGCGCCGGAGAAGCTGGAGGTGGTGGACATCGTCGGCCCCATCTGTGAGACGAGCGACTTCCTGGCCCGCGAGCGGCCCATGCCACCCGTGGCCGCCGGCGATCTGCTGGCCGTGCTGCACGCCGGGGCCTATGGTTTCGCCATGAGTTCCAACTACAACGGCCACCTGCGCCCGGCCGAAGTGCTGGTGGAGGGCGACACCTTCCGCGTCATCCGGCGGCGGCAGACGTACGACGATCTCCTGGCCGGGACATAAAGGCGCTCACGCAAAGGCGCGAAAGAAGAATAAGGCTTGCTTTTCTTCCTTTGTGCCTTTGCCTCTTGGCGCCTTTGCGTGAGCTCTTCTACGGTGTATAAGGCGGCAGGTCTATGACCCGGTAGCGCCCGTCCTCGCCGCGGGCTACACGGATGGAGAAGACGGAGATGGGCGGCTGCTGCGTCTCGTCCGCGCCACAACACGGCAGTTGCACGAACAGCTCCCCTTCGCGTGTCGTGAACTCAACGTTGAAGAGATACTCGCCTTCCGCGGGCCGGTCGGCCAACGTCACACGGCGCGCCGCCAGGCAGTTGAGGCCGTTGATCGAGCAGCCGTTGCGCCACAAGGTGGCCACGTCGTCGGCCGCCACCTCAGGATTGTAGCCGGTCAGTACTTCGTAGGAGCCGCCAAAGTAGGCCGCCGCCTCAGCAAAGTCGCCCGCCTGGAGCTTGTCGAAGAAGGTGAAGAGCGCGTCGGCGGCCAACGCTTCCTCGTCCGATGGCGAGAGGTTTGGGGTGGGCGTGGCCGTTGCCGCAGCCGGTTGGCAGGCAGCCGCGCCAATGACAAGGCCCAGCAGTATGAACAGGAAGATGCGTTTTATCATCGGCACGACCTCGGTGAGCGTTGCTCAAACCAGCCAACCACAGATTGACCGTCGGGCCAATCTGTGTAATCTGTGAAATCTGTGGTTACTTCTTCTTCAGTCCAGGCACGCCTCATATAGATAGTCCCAGGTGTAGATGCCGGAGTCATGGCCGTCGTTCCAGCGCAGTTGGACGGCATAGGTGCCAATGGGGGTGATGGCCTCCAGGTTGAGCGCGTCATCCTGCGCCCGATGCAACAGGAGCTTGTCGGCCGGGCGGCCCATGTTCTCATGGCCGCCCTGGCAGAGAACGCAAGGGCAAACGGCGCGCAGGCCGGCGAAGGAGTAGCGGCAATCACGGCCGTCGGCCCAGGTGATGGTTAAGATACGTTGGGTGCGATCAGCCACAACGTTAGTCGGTTTACTTCGCATAGCCATACGGCTTTCCTCCCTATGAATACCTTTGAGTGCCTCAGTTAACGGTGGGCGGATCAATATACGCTTTCGCTCTCATTCTACCGCTGCTGCCAATAGGCATCTGTGCCGCCCAGGCCGGCGAACGATCCATTCAACCGCGCCCGCCCGACGCTAATGAAGTTTAGCAAAATAACCCGGCAAAGCCGCGCTCTGGGGCCAGCGTCGCGTAGGGGTCAGGCAACCGGGCAGAACGGTGTAGGGGTCAGGCAACCGGGCAGAACGGTGATGGAAAACATGCGGCCTTCTCTCCCGGTTGCCTGACCCTCCTGGGCCNNCGCCGTCGCCTCGCCCCTACGCCTGGTTTTACCGCACTATTTAGTTAAAGTTCATTAGCCCGGGGCGGCTGCGGCTGCCCGCGGCGACTGGGCCGGCGAACGATCTATTTGACCACGTCCGCCCGGGCCTAAAGGTGCCGGGCTATTCAACAGCGCCGGCCGAGGCCGGCTTCAGAACGGGCCGCGATAGCCGCGCTTCTGAAGGCCCGTTGACGGGCCGTTGTCGCGTAGCCCTGTGGCTTCAGCCCGGGGCGGCCACGGCTGACCGCGGCGACTGGGCCGGCGAACGATCCATTCAACCGCGCCCGCCCGGGCCTAAAGGCGCCGGGCTATTCAACAGCGCCGGCCCAGGCCGGCTTCAGAACCGGCGGCTATCGCTGCGCTTCCACCAACCGTTCCCCAATCTCTGTCCGGCTGGCTTGCAGTCCGGCCAGCTTCTCGCGCTCCTTCTGGACGACGGCCGGTGGCGCTTTCTCGGCGAACGGCCCACCCAGCAGGCCGGTCAGGCGCTCGATCTGCTTGTCCAGTTCGGCTGCTTCCCTGGTCAATCGGGCGCGTTCTGCCGCCAGGTCAACCATGCCCGCCAGCGGCAGGTAGCACGTCAGCGGGCCGAGGGCCAGCGTCAGGGCCTGGGCCGGCGGCTCGGCCGTCGGCGCGATGGTGAGTTGGGCGTCGTCCAGCCGGGCCAGGGCGACTAGAAGCGGCCGTTGCGCGGCCATGAACGCCGTCCGCTCGCCGGCGGCGATAATCGCTGGGATGTAGCGCGCCGGCTCGACGCCCTGCTCGGAGCGGGCGTTGCGGATGCGGCGGATGAGTTCGCGGACGGTTTCGAAGTCGGCTGGGGAAGACCCTCTCCCGGCCTCTCCCAGAGGGATAGGGGTGGGCCAGTCGGCGATGATGAGGGCTTCGGGCCAGGTGTGGGGGGAGAGGCCCTCCCCTAACCCCTCCCGAGGGGAGGGGGACAGATGCAGCCCCTCCCAGATGGCGGGGGATTCGACTGCGGCGCGGCGGAGCTGTTGCCACGTCTCTTCGGTGACGAACGGGATGAACGGGTGCAGCAGGCGCAGGGCGTAGTCGAGCG
>CXWK01015577.1_pt2 | contig 10497 bp, 9 predicted proteins | sample 590851 | NCBI WGS metagenome assembly CXWK01 (sample SAMEA3498364, study PRJEB10139) | wastewater metagenome | biome: wastewater treatment plant; material: activated sludge | place: Denmark | collected 2014-08-01
AGAGAACCATTACCAGCAAGAATTCTTTTTAAGATTTTTTCAAGCCAGCCGGTTCCTTCGCGGCAAGGTGTGCATTGTCCGCAACTTTCGTGATGATAAAAATGTGAAAGACGAGCTAAAACTTTTACAAGATCAGTATCTTCATCCATCACCATTATTCCGCCAGTACCAATTGCAGAACCAGCCGCACGTAAAGATTCAGCATCCATTTTTACACCTTCCAACTGATCACCACGCAATGGCGGCATTGATGAACCACCCGGAATTACACATAAAATCTTTTTATTTCCTGGAATACCGCCAGCATAATTGTAAATTATATCAGTTAGTAATGTACCAGAAGGAAGTTCATAAACACCTGGCTTATTAACGTGGCCGCTAATACCGAATAAAATTGTTCCCGGATGTTTTGGTTCGCCAATTTTAGAAAACCATTCCCAGCCTTTGGTAATTATTGGTGGGATATTCGTTATAGTTTCAACATTGTTAATTGTTGTTGGACAGCCCCATAAACCATTTTGTGCTGGAAATGGAGGTTTAATTCTTGGGTAACCTCTTTGTCCTTCTAGTGAATTCATAAGCGAAGACTCTTCACCACAAATGTAAGCGCCGGCACCTTTGTGAATATAAATGTTACAGAAAAATTCTGTTCCAAATTTTTCTTTCATTGCTTCACCTGCATAGCCAGCAGCATAAGCATCATCAAGAGCTTTTTGCATCAGCTTAATCCATTTATGATACTCACCACGAATGTAAATGTAAGCTGTTTTGGCACCGATTGCATAACAGGTAATTAAAATACCTTCAATCAACTGATGAGGATTGTACTCAAAAATTTGTCTATCCTTAAAAGAGCCTGGTTCAGATTCATCGCCGTTAACACAAAGATATTTTGGTTTATCAGTTGTCTTAGGCATAAAGCTCCACTTTAAACCAGCAGAGAATGCTGCACCACCTCTACCACGCAAACCGGATTTTTTAACCTGATCAATTATATCATCAGAAGATTGAGAGAATGCTTTTTTTGCAGCTGCAAATCCACCATTCTCAACATAAACATCAAGTATGTGAATGTTATCTATATCTGGTAAAACTATTTTTTCCATTTAATCCATTTACTTTAAGGAATTTATAAGTTCTTCTACTTTATCTTTGGTAAGATTTTCAAAATAATCTTCATTAACAGCTAACATCGGAGCGGTTCCGCAGCTTCCCATACATTCAACTTCTTCTAACGAAAATTTGCCGTCACCGGTAACTTCCATATTTCCGATCCCAAGTTTTTCTTTAACCTGATTCCAAATATCATATCCACCACGAAGCATACAGGAAACATTTGTGCAAACCTGAATGTGATGTTTGCCCATTGGTTTTTGAAAATACATTGTATAAAAAGTTACAATACCAAGTACATCTTCAGCAGTCATATCAAGTAAGATTGCTACTTCTTGTATTACTTCACTTGAGATATAACCATTTTGTTCTTGGCCTATATAGAGTGCAGCCATAACCGCTGGTTTTTTCACAGGATATTTTGCAATCTCTTTATTGATTCGTTCAATATTTTCTGCAGTAAACTTAAAATCCATATTATTTATCCGCCTCTCCCATAATTGGATCGATGCTTCCGATAATCGCGACAACATCCGAAACCATATGACCTTTTACTAAATGTGGTAAAGATTGAATATGAATAAACGAGGGCGAGCGAATTTTGCATTTCCACGGATGTCCTTCGCCTTTACTAACGATATAAAAACCAAGTTCACCTTTTGAGCCTTCGATGGCGTGATAAACTTCTCCAACCGGAGGATTTATTCCAAAGTTTACAATCATAAAATCGTGAATAAGTTCTTCCATCTTTGAGTAAACTTCTACTTTTTGTGGAAGAACAGATTTTGGAAGATTTGCTTTTATTTCTCCAGGTTGCATCAGTTGCATACATTGTCTAACGATCTTTGCACTTTCTCTAACTTCATCAGCACGAACAAAATATCTGGCTAATGCATCACCTTCATGGTAAACAGGAATTTTGAAATCAACTTTATCATATTGCAAGTAAGGTGTTGCTCTTCTTAAATCAAACTCAACTCCACTAGCACGAAGATTTGGACCTGTGTAGCCATAACTTAATGCATCTTCTTTAGAAATTTTTCCCACACCATCTAATCGCTCAATAAAAATCCTGTTTGTATTTAATAAACTTTCACATTCAGAAAGATTATCATCAATTTCATCCACAAACTTTTTAATCAGTGCTAAAACTTCTGGTTGAGCATCATTTGCAACACCACCAATACGAGTAAAACTATTTGTAAATCGTGCACCGCAAAGAATATCCCACATATCCATTATCTTTTCACGCTCACGCAATGTCCAGAGAAATACTGTTAGTGCACCAACATCCATTGCAAATGAACCAATAGCAACAAGATGTGAAGCAATTCTTGCAAGTTCGGCAACTATCATTCTAATGTATTGTGCACGAACCGGAACTTCTATTCCCGCTAATTTTTCAACTGCTAAAACCCACGCAACATTGTTTGCTAATGGAGAAATGTAATCAAGCCGATCTGTATGAGGAATGTATTCATAGTAACTCATATTCTCAGCCATTTTTTCGTATCCACGATGTAAGTAACCAACATCAGGTACGCAGCCAACAACAGTTTCACCATCAAGTCTTAGTAACAATCTTAACACACCGTGAGTTGCAGGATGCTGAGGACCCATATTGAGGATCATTTCGTTCTCAAGTGCATCATCAATAGTAATGTCTGTATCTTCTAATAACTTCTGTAAGATTTTAGGTTGAACGTCGTCTTTAGTTAATCTATCCATAATTTTTATTTCTTTGGTAATGGTAGTGAACCAGGAATGCCCATTAAAGGAAAATCTTTTCTTAAAGGATGGTATTCAAATTCTTCCGGCATATAAATTCTACGCATATCAGGATGATTGTTAAATTTAATACCGTACATATCATAACATTCTCTTTCCTGCCAGTCGGATGTTTTCCAAACTGAAGAAACAGTATCGATGTTGCAATCATTCTCTTCAACATCTGACTTAAGAACTAATCTAAAATTATTTTTAATTGAAAAGATATGATACACGACTGTGAACCTGTTTTTTCTTGTTGCCCAATCAACTGCTGTAATATCTTCACAAAGTAAAAACTCTAATTCAGAATCATCTTTAAGAAATTTACAGATTGGATTTATAAATATCTTCTTAAACTTTATACTTAACTCATTTCTGAATTCTGAAAACTCAAACCCAGCTTCAGGGAAATTTGCTTGTAATTTTTGCGTTATTAGTTCTTTTATTTCCATATCAATTATTCTGGATTACATTTAATTCTGGAAGTTTTAAATTCTGAAAATCTTTTGGACGCGTTTTACCAATTTTATCTTGAATATGTATTAATGCATTTAAAAGATTATCCGGTCTAGGAGGACATCCTGCCACATAAACATCAACAGGAAGAAACTGATCTATTCCTTGCACTACAGAATATGAACGATACATTCCGCCGGTTGAAGTACAAGCACCCATAGCAATCACCCATTTTGGATCAGGCATTTGCTCATAAATTTTTCTTACAACGTGTGACATTTTGTAGGTTACTGTTCCGGCAACAATCATCAAATCACATTGGCGCGGAGTAAATCGCATAACCTCAGAACCAAATCTTGCTATATCATACTTTGGATCTGCGGAAGCCATCATCTCTATTGCACAGCAGCTAATTCCCATTGGCATAGGATAAACAGAATTTTTTCTTGCCCAATTAATTATTGCTTCAATCTTTGTAACAAAAAATCCATCGCCATTAAGTTTTGCTTCTAATCCCATTTGAATCCACCTTTTTTGTAAGCATATAAATATCCAAGCTCAAGCACGATTAAAAATACTAACATAGAATAGAAGACAGAAATTCCAATTTCGCCATAAAGTTTTTTAAATTGTATTGCCCACGGATAAACAAAAATCACTTCAAGATCAAATATTATAAAGAACATTGCAACTAAATAATATTTAACAGAAACTCTTTCGTGTGTTGACCCGACAGGTTTCATTCCACTTTCATAAGTAGAAAGTTTTTCTCTGTTTGGTCTTTGCGGTCCAAAAATTACAGAAGACATTACTGTTGCAACTGCAAATACAACTCCAATTGCGAGTACTATAAATATTGGTATATAATTTTCAATCATCGTATTATTTGTAAAAATTGTGGCCAAAGTTATCCAAAATATGACTGATTGTCAATTTAAACCCGAGTGCCATTTTACGATAATTCTTGTTTGACAGACCGATATTTTTACCAAAAAGTTAAGTGGTTTATTGTTTGCATAAACATTATAATTGCGCAAGAAATAAACATTATACTTAAAGAGTTTTTTTTGAAGTTAAAGAAAGTAAAATTCATAAAACTATGCTGGCACTTTATCGCAGCAGGATTTTTAATCTTTATATTTTTTGCATCAGAATCAAACTCACAAACCCGTGTTGATAGTTTAGAATATTTAGGCAGATTTTTTAATTCAAATATTTTAAGAACCGGTTTTGACAAACAATTAAACACTTTTCATTTGTATTCAAATCTTAAGCTGTTCGGTAATTTTGATAAAGTATTAATTAGACTAAATGAAAACTTTAGTTCTACTTTTATTAGGAATGAAACTAAAAACGTAAGAGATGAACAGCATCTAAATTTTAGTACAATGTATTTGTATGATAAAAATGTTTCATTTGGTTTAGCAGGTAACAGTTCACTTCTGTCAGACAATCGATCGCTTGGTATAAATGAATCAGCAGTAAACTTTGCAACAATTTTTACTGAGATTCAGCCTATCTCAAATGTTAGAGTAAGTCCGTTTGGCGGATATTTAAGTAACAGGCAAATAGGGGTTACAGATTTTGGAAATGTTTACGGCATTGAAGGAACTTTGGATAAACTTAATTTTTCTGATCTGGATATTAATTCAGAACTTAGATTTCGAAATGAAGATATACTTCCCCGACGTAACCTGATTAGGTATTATACTTTATCTGTGGGAAACAATTTTGATAGAAGTATTAATAATAATATCCGAACAAATTATTCTCAAAGCCGAAAAGATTTTTACTTTGAAGCTGATTCAATAACATCAACTGAATATAACATCAACAACAATATTCAAAGCAGAACAGAAACTGCATATCAGATATTTGATCGGCTTTCTTATGATGGATTTTTAGATCTTTTTTCTCTTGACCTTTCCGGTGGAATTAACTGGAGAAATATTGACAGAGATACACGATTTAAAACTTCTGCACTACAGACAAATACTTTGTATGATACAAGAATTGAAGAACTAAAACTTGAGTTTGATGCGATTGTTCGATACACATCCGCTTTATTGAATGGAATTATTAGATTTAATTTTTATGAACGCGATGAAAAACATTTAGTAAAACGATTTGATGGATTATCAGAACAACTTTTTGAGCAAAAATCTGAACTTGAAGAACAAAAAAATAATAACTCAAATCGTGCAACATTATCTTTTTCAGGAAATTTGAAAATCAGTAATCGGGATAATCTAACTTTCAGTCTTTACCAAAGTAAACTTATTTACGACACAAGAAGTCAAACTAATGATGATGACCGCGATGAGATTTTATCAATTATCAGGATAAGGTATCTAAGAAATTTAAGTTCGTATTTTAGCGCTTTTATCAATACAGAATACACTTACGGACACACAGTATATCTTTTTGCCAGCAGAAGTTCAAACAACAATGAAAATAGAATACTTAGATTTAGAGCCGGCGGCGAATATTATGGTAAGCATATAAGAAGTTTTAACAGTTTTGAAGTATCTGCAAATTATACCGTTTATGATTTTGAGGACATAACTACAAATTATCAAAGCTATTCGTTCAGACAATTTACTGCCATTGATTCTACTACGATTAAATTAACAGATAAAACTTCTTTTTTTACTTATGGATATTTAAAATTATCTGAGGTTGGAGATTTTAGCTGGAATAATTTTAGCGCCAGACCAACCAGATTTTTGCAAGAGCTTTATTTAGAACCAAGATTTATTTTAAATTATTACAGAACAATTTTTTCTGTCGGTGTAAGATTATTTTCACTAAACACATATTCATACAAAAAAGGTGAAAAGCAGATTGATACTGAATTTCTTAGCATTGGACCAATGGCATTGATTGATATTTTAGCATGGAATAATCTCAATCTAATCTTTAAAGGATACTATGAATTTATTTCCAATACTGATCAGCAGAATAAAGAGCAGGCAAGTTTGCTAATGCAGGTTAATTGGAAATTTTAATTGAAACCGATATATTCACAGCACTTAAATAATAATAATTAACTGAATTGACTGAACCGCAATATTTTTTAGAGATTGAAAGTACTCCAAATAATCTTATAACTGTAGAAGAATTTGTTAATTATTTTTCAGTTGAATTAGGATTAGAGCAGGAAAAAATAAATGGATTACTTTTAGCTGTTACCGAAGCAACAACAAATGCTATAATTCATGGTAACAAAAACAATAAGCTAAAAATGGTTCGTATTTCAGTTTTTATTGATCGTTCTGTGGTAACAATAAAAATCAAGGATGAAGGAAAAGGGTTTGATCCTTCAATTGTTCCAGATCCTACTGATCCTGAAAATTTGTTAAAAGATTCCGGGCGCGGATTATATCTTATGCGTGTGTATATGGATGGATTAACTTACAATCAAACACCTGAAGGCACAGAAACAATACTTACTTTAAAGATTTAATTATCTTCCTTTTTTATTTTATCGTTCCAATACAGCAGTTCTATCAATTTCACTATTCCCTTAAAAGCCTTTGCATCTACTTAGCTACTTATCTATTTTAAATCAAAACTTTAACAAAATTTTTCAGAGGAGTATCAAATGGCACGCAAAAAAATTTCGCTTATTGGCGGTGGACAAATTGGTGGCGTTCTTGCTCAACTTATCGCATTAAGACAACTTGGTGATGTTGTAATGTTCGATATAGTTGAAGATTTACCTCAAGGTAAAACTCTTGATATCGTTGAAGCATCACGCGTTGATGGATTTGATGGTAAAGTTACAGGTACAAATGATTATAAAGATATTGAAGGTTCTGATCTTGTGATTATCACTGCTGACNNTTCTATTGTAATCATAATTTCAAATCCTTTGGATGCAATGGTTACATTGTTTAAAAAAATTACCGGCTTTCCTGAAAACAGAGTTATGGGACAGGCAGGAGTTTTGGATTCATCACGCTTTTCTACTTTTATTGCGTGGGAACTTGGCGTTTCTGTAAAAGATGTTAACGCAATGGTTCTTGGCGGACACGGTGATACAATGGTTCCGATTGTACGTTATGCAAATGTTAACGGCATACCTGTAATGGAATTATTAGAGAAAAAATATAACGATAAAACAAAAGCTGCCGAAGTTATGAAAGCTATGGTTGAAAGAACAAAAGCAGCTGGTGGTGAAGTTGTCAAATTATTAAAAACAGGTTCTGCTTTTTACTCACCTGCTTCTTCTGCAATTGCAATGGCAGAAGCAATTATATATGATGAAAAACGTGTGTTGCCTGTTTGTGCTTTGTTAAAAGGCGAATTTGGTGTTAACGGGTATTATGTTGGTGTGCCTGCTGTGCTTGGTGAAAATGGAGTTGAAAAAGTTATTGAGTTTGCATTAAATGCTGAAGAACAAACTTTACTTGATAACTCAGTAAAAGCAGTTAAAGAACTTGTTGCAGATATGGAAAGATTAGGTTTTTAATTTCTTTATGTAGGGAACGGTCTCCCGACCGTTCCTAATTTTTTTTTTAATTATACACTGATCGATTAGGAGATCGATCCCTACATCTTACTTCAACAAAATCATTTTCTTAGTTTCAATATATTCATCAGCTTTTAATTGGTAAAAATATATACCGCTACTTATCGCAGGAAAGGATTCCTGCACTACATTAAATTTAACCTCATAATTCCCTGCAGGTTTTTCTTCATTAACCAAAGTTGCGACTTCTTTTCCTAATACATCAAAGACTTTTAATGTGGTTAGTAAAGACGCATCGCGATGCGTCCCTACAGATGGAATGTTAAATCTGATAATTGTGTTTGGGTTAAATGGATTTGGGTAGTTTTGTTCTAAAGAAAACTTTGTTGGTGAATTTATTTCAACCTCGATTGTATTTGAATACTCAAATGTTCCATCAAAATTTATTTGCTTTAATCTGTAATGATATTTCCCTGATCCCAAATTCTTATCAACAAAAGTATATGCTTGTGGTTCAGTTGTTGTTCCGTAACCACTAACAAAACTAACTACATTCCATTCTTCACTTCTTTCGTCTTGCATTTTTCGTCTTTCGATTTGAAAACCCAGATTATTTGTCTCTGTTGCTGTTTGCCAGTTAAGTATAATATCATTTTCATAGACTGACGAAGTAAATGAAGCAAGCTCTACAGGGACATAAATCGTATCTTCAAATTTTAATACTAATCCTAAGGTACCAACTGCATAACCAATATTGTTCGTTGGCATAGAGAAACTGGTTAATCCAATGGGTACATCATTTGTGAATTCATACCAGGTGTTACCATTATCATAAGTCATATAATAGCGTGCAAAGCCTATTATCAGCCAATGATTTGGATCTTGAGTAAATCTAAATTTTCTGGCTCCTACTACTTCAGAAATATCTGTCCAAGTAACTCCTCCGTCTGTTGTTTTGAATAATGACGTATTTATTGTTGAATAACGTGCTATCCAACCAGTATCACGCCTAGTAAAATAAACATCATCGGAATTCCACAAATTTTCATTTTGTTGCTCAATCCAAGTTAAACCACCATCTATTGTATGCTGTGGTCGAGCACCGCTAACCCAACCATTTAGAGAATCAGTAAAAGAAATACCAGTAAAACCGGAAGCTGGATGTATAAATTGAGTCGACCAATTCTCTCCGCAATCAGTGGTTTTAAGTATCGCACCAGGGTAGCTATTTATAGCCCAACCAACTGATTCATTGATGAATTTAATTTTTAAAATACTTCCAAGTGTATCATTTAGACCGGAACGATTGATGTCAAACCAATTAGTTCCACCATCTATTGTTTTAATTATCCTGCTTGGATAACCAGTTACAAATCCTATTTGATCATCAATAAATAAAATACTATTTAAAAATGTTGTCAAAGTATTTACAGGGAAATTTGCAACTTCGTTAATATGATTTGCTCCATCCATAGTCTTGTATAGTGGATTTTCAAAATCATTTATTGAACCAATAAAACCAGTTAGTTCAGTAATAAAAAACGCATCACTCCAATTTTTATTTAGAATAAGATTTCTACCAGTTATAAATCCATCTTCTGTTTTTGTCACCGTTAATTCAGCGCCCACAGCATAAGATAAATTATTGTTTAGCAACTCAAACTGCCAGCCACCTGCGTTACCAAATCCGGGATTTGACCAATTTTGGCCCCGATTAGTTGTCCTATACAACCCAAAATTTTCCGAAACCATATATCCAGTATCTCTATTTACATACTGAATCCAATTCATTGATTGAAATGTAGACTGTTGTTCAATCCAATTTGTCCCACCATCACTACTGTAAACATTTTTTCCATAACTCCCAGCAGCAGCAATGTGTGCGGAATCAATTATATCAATAGTAAATAAGTCTTCAAGGTTTCCTGCTTGATAAATTGTCCAGTTAAACCCACCATTTGTAGTTTTAAGAATTTTACCAAAACTACAGGCAATCATAAAATTATCAGCATCAAGAAAATCAAATGACCAGTAGTGATAGTTATATCCTGTCGAAATATTTTGCCACGTTAATCCTGCATCTGTAGTTTTCAATAATGTTTGGTTCCTGCCGCAAATCCATCCAAGACTATCATTTAACATTTTCACACCCCAAAGCTCTTGTGTTGTTATTCCGCTTAATAAGGTAAAAGTATTGCCTCCATCATCAGAACGCAGTATTGTACCATTATGTCCAATTACGATTACGACTTGTCCATTGTAGCTATGTACTTTTAGAAGAATTTCTCCTGTTGGGACATCAATTGTTTGCCAATTAGTTCCACCATTTGTTGTTTTTATTACTGCTCCATACAAACCAACTGCCCACCCAGTGTCAGGGTTTACGAAATCAATCCCAATGTAATCTACTCTAGGTACTTTAGGATTAAGTTCAGTCCATATACCAACGCTGTATGTTGATTGTACTAATGGAAAATATTTTTGTTTGTTTACAGCTTTATATTGTTCAAGGAAAGCATTATCGTTTCGGTGATAATTTAAATTAACAATTGGATTGTCTTGCGCAAAATAAGTAGCAACAGAAACCAGAAAACTCAAAACTAACTTTTTCATAAGAACCCCTTATAAAAAAATATAAAAAACTTGTGCCCGAAAGGGGACTTGAACCCCTAATGGCTTGCGCC
>CXWK01009648.1_pt2 | contig 10491 bp, 6 predicted proteins | sample 590851 | NCBI WGS metagenome assembly CXWK01 (sample SAMEA3498364, study PRJEB10139) | wastewater metagenome | biome: wastewater treatment plant; material: activated sludge | place: Denmark | collected 2014-08-01
AGACCTCTGAGGTCTATCAACTCGTAACTCGTCACACCCCTACGGGATCATTTCCAGCCCATCGATATTGGTCGGGAAGCCGTTGTCCGAGCCGTCCCAGGCCAGCGAGGGCGTGTAGCCGCCCGGCGCGCCGCTGGGCGACAGCCTGACGATGTCGCGGCCGTTGCCGGCGACCCCGCCCAGGTTGAACGTCCCGACGATGCTGATGTAGACGTCACCCGTCGCCGGGTCGATCCACAGCGCGTTCACGTCCTCGGCCTTCAGACCGGGGATGGCCGTGCCGTTGAAGAACTCCGACCACTGCCCGTTGCCCAGGTCAAAGCCCAGCGCGTCCTCGTCCTGCGCCTTCAGGACGCTGTTGTTAGGCCGCTTGACGACCGCCGCGCCGCTGGTCGAGATGGCCAGGCGGTTGTCGGCCGCGCGGGCCAGGGCGTCGATCTTCTCGCCGCTGGTGGTCAGCAGATTGGCCGAGCCGTCGAGAGCCATCGTGAACGAGCCGGCGGTGTTGTTGCCGGTGGCGGTGGGCGTGAAGCGCAGCACGTCCTGCGCTTGGACGTTGCCCACGCCGGGCACGTTCTGCGGCGCGCCGAGCGCCAGCAGGATGTGGCCGTTGTCCTCGATCTCGAAGGCGCTGACGTTCTTGGTCAGGCCCACGTCGGAGGCGTCGAAGTGCATCGACCAGCCGCCGCCGGGGGTGAACTTGATGATGTCGCCGGGGGCGAAGGCCACCCCGCCGACATTGCCCGCGCCGCTGGCCGACAGGTAGAAGCCCAGTTGCGCCGTGGGCGTGCCGGCGCGTTCATAGGCGCCGGCGTCGCACTCGGTGTTGGTCGCGCCGCCCGTCCCGTTCTGGTTGCGCGGTTCGCCGCGCTGGTCGATGTTATCGACCGACGGGCCACTGCACAGGGCATTGGGGGCGCGGTCGAGGGCCGGGCTGCCGGCGGGCAGGGCGTGGGTCAGCGTCGGGCCGCCGTTGCCGGCCAGGGGGGAGAGGAGGGCGTTCAGGCCCACGGCGGGCACGATGTCGCTCGCGCCGGGGCTGAAGCCGACCAGCCCGTGATTGTCGTTCTGGCCGAAGACGTTGAAGGCATCGACCAGCATGGCCGGCGCGCCGTGGTCGCAATGTTCCGCCTCGGCTTTGAAGAAGGCCTGTGGGCCGGAATACGCGGCGCTGTTGCCGGAGACTATCACTCCCTCAAGGGTCGTCGTGCCGCACATGTCACGGCCATAGACTTTGCCGGCGAAGATGCCGCCGCCATAGCCGCCGGCCGGCCAATACTCAGGCTCGTTGTAAGAGGGGTATAGCACGGCCTGGTTAGCGCTGAGGGTGCTCTCGACAATCGTCAGCGTGCCGAAAAACAGGTTAGCCACGCCCCCACCATTGTTGGCGGTGTTGCCGCTGATGGTGCTATTGGCGATGAGCGTGTTGCCGTCGTTGGCCAGCCCGCCGCCCATCCCCGGTTCCCAATCAGCATACCCTTCCAGGTAAGGTTCAGCGGCGTTGCCGCTGAGGGTGCTGCCGGTGATCGTGGCTTGGGCGTTATGGAAAACGAAGACACCGCCGCCCCAGGCCAAACCGCCGCCGCCGCGATTGGTGTTGCCGGCAATTGTGCTGTCGCTGATAGTCAGCCGGCTGAAGGTGGCGATTCCGCCGCCGAAAGAATTGTATGTGTTAGCCGACAGGTAGTTGTCTTGAATGACGCTGTTGGTGATCGTGACATCACTCTCTAGGTAAGCCGCCAGGCCGCCACCCCAGGCGTAGGAACTACCACTCGCCTCGTTGCCGCTGATGACACTATTGGTGATAGTCGTTGGGCCATCGACGTAGACACCGCCGCCTAGCCCAAGGTTGCCCCACACCGTGTTGTCGCTAACAGTGACGCTCGAAAGCGTTAGCGCGCCCAGCGAAAAAATACCGCCACCATAGGTCCAGTCATAGTACCAGCCTCCTCCGAGACCAGACGTGATCCGGCCGTTGGTAACTGTCATGTCGCGCAAGGTCAGCGAACCATTGTCATCCACGGCCAGGATGCGGAAGTCGGGCGTGCCGCTGAGGCTGCTGCGACGGATCGTGGAGCCGTGGCCCTCGATTGTCACGGCGCTGGTGATGACCGGCAGACCGCTGGGACCGAACTGCTCGTTGTGCCCCTCGGTCAGGACGAACTCGCCGTTGTTGGGCAGTGAGATGGTGTCCGGGCCGTTGATGTTGCCGGTCGCGCAGTCGGGGCGCATCGGGCCGGACTGCTTGGCGCGGGCGTTGATGATGGCCTCGATGAGCGAGCACTTGTTGTTCTGCACGTCGGCCACTTCGCCGTTGACGACGGTGATGGTGGCCTCCGGCGCGGCCGGTTGCAGGGCCGGCGCGGCGACAATTGGCCCGGCCAGGGCCAGGACGAGGGCGGCGCTGCCCAGGCCGACGGCCGCCTTGCGCCGCAGTTGCCGCCGCCAGCGGCGGGGCATGGCCAATAATTGGTGATAGGTGAGGGCGAAGCGCTGCCACGCGCTGCCGCCGCGTCTCATCAGGATGCTGGCCATCCAGGGCGAGACGGCGGACTCGGGCCGGGGTTCAGTGGGATTACGGTACACGCTTTGGCTCCTTGTGCCGATTACTTGGCGGTGACAGGCCCCGGCGATGCCGGACGCCTATACCGCCTGGCCGCGATGGGTGGCGTGGCGCGTCGCCGGGCGCATGTCTGGCTCCCGGCGATGGAGGGAACGCGATACCCGGCGGCTCCAACCAGGTAACGGCGGGTGAGCTTATCGACTCACACCGATATCATTATAGCACGAATCCGAGAGAAATTGAGTAATCTGCTACACGCATAGAAGACCTCACGCAAAGAGCGCAAAGGACGCAAAGGACGCAAAGAAGATTTCTTTTTGCGTCTTTTGCGCCCTTTGCGCTCTTTGCGTGAGGTCTTACGCTAGACGTGGCAAGCGCCTGATTATCCTACGTTCCCTTGGCCGCTTCGCGCTCGGCGGCCGACAGCCGCTTCTCCATATCGCGCAAATCGGCGCGCAGGGCGGGCAGGTCGGGAAAGTCAGGCTGCTGCTTCAGTTCGTCCTTCAGCGTCTCCAGCCCTTCCTTGAACTTGACCATGTCGGCGAAGACCTCTTCGGCCTTTTCGATCTCGCCGTTGCGCTCCAGGGCGCGGCCGAGGTAGTAGTAGGCTTGCAGCTCATAGGTGACGTGGGGCAGGCCCAGGCGGGTGGCGGCGGCCAGGGGTTCGGCCGCGTCGCGCGCCTGGCCCAGGCGATAGGCGGCCAAGCCCTGATGGTAGTGGTATAGCGCCTGCTTGGGCGAGAGGGAGACGGCCCGCGAATAGGCGTCGAGGGCCCGGTCATAGCGGCTTTCGGCCAGATAGAGCTGGCCCAGGGTGTTGTAGACCGGGTGGGCGTCGGGGCGCAACTCCAGCGCCCGGCGCGCATCGCGCTCGGCGGCGGCGAACTGCATCCCCGACAGGTTGATCAGGGCGCGCAACTGGTACGACTCCCAGAACGTTGGCCGGGCACCGATGGCCTTGTCCACCAGATCGAGCGCCGTCTCCAACTGGCCGCGCAGGAACGCCCGGCGGGCCAGCCGGTAGGACATGGGCGTGGTCAGGAAACGCTGGGCGCTGAGCAGCAGCAGGCTGGCGCTGACGCCGGTGATGGCGAACAGCGCTTCGCCGCGCACCAGGCCGAAGGCGATGCCCGCCACGGCCGGCGCGGCCAGCAGCAGCGAACCGAGGCGCTCGCCGGGCGTCAGCCGTTGAGCGCGCTGGTAGGTGAGCAGGTAGATAACCAGGCCCACGGCGATGAGGGCCGAGACGAGCACGTCGAAGCGGCCAGGCAGGAAGATGTAGATCAGCAACCCGGCGACCCAGATGCCGACGGAGATGACCACCGGCCAGACGATGCTGGCGCGCAGTTCGCTGCGGGAAGGGGTCTGGCCCTGAGTGCTGCGGGTTTTGCTCACGTCTACCTCTACCTGTAGGGCGATTTGGTAAATCGCCCGTGTCTGGGGCGATTTACCAAATCGCCCTACCGTGCCGTGTTGACTTTCGCGCCGCTTCGCTCCAAAATAAACGGCCGCCTGAGCGGCGAATTAGATCATAAGGCAATCAGACCCATGACGCAACCCCCTATTCCCGGTTTTCGCGACGTGCCCCGCACGGGCGTGATCTACGTGATGCACCGGGCGACGGAACTCGGTTTCAGCTACGATTCGACCGACTGGGCCAACCTGGGCCAGGGCGCGCCGGAGACGGGGCCGCTGCCGGGCGCGCCGCCGCGCATCGACACGGTGACGATGAACCCGCGCCAGCACGAGTATGGCCCCATCACCGGCCAGGTCGCCCTGCGGCGCAAGGTAGCCGACCTCTACAACACGCTCTACCGGCAGGGCAAGCGCAGCCAGTACACCTGGGAGAACGTCAGCATCTCCGGCGGCGGCCGCGTCGCCCTGACACGCATCGCCGCGGCGCTGGGCAACATCAACATGGGCCACTTCCTGCCCGACTATACCGCCTACGAAGAGCTGCTGAGCATCTTCAAGGCGTTCATCCCCATCCCCATCCTGCTCGACCCCGACCTGGGCTATCAGGCCCCGCTGGACATGGTCAAGCGCGAGATTCAGGGGCGCGGGCTGAAGGCGATGCTGCTGAGCAACCCGGCCAACCCCACCGGCCAGGTCATCGACGGCGACCGGCTGGCCCAGTGGGTGCAGTTGGCGCGCAATTATCGCTGTTCGCTCATCTTGGATGAGTTCTATTCGCACTACATCTACGGAGCAGGGGAGCAGGGGGGCAGGGGGGCAGGGGAGAACGCTTCACCCCTGCTCCCCCGCTCCCCTGCTCCCCTGCCCAGAATGGTCTCGGCCGCGGCGCAAGTCGAAGACGTCGACCGCGACCCGGTCATCATCGTCGATGGACTGACCAAGAACTGGCGCTACCCCGGCTGGCGCATCAGTTGGACGCTGGGGCCGAAGGAGGTCATCCACGCCATCGCCAGCGCCGGGTCGTTCCTCGATGGCGGGGCCAACAACCCGTTTCAGAACGAAGTGCTGGGGCTGCTGGAGCCGGAGTGCGTGATCCAGGAGACGGCCGCCATCCAGACCGCCTTCCGCGCCAAGCGCGACTACACCCTCGACCGGCTCTACAAGATGGGCGTGCTGGTCGAGGTGGAGCCGGCGGGCACGTTCTACGTCTGGGCCAACCTGTCGCAACTGCCGCCGCCGCTCAACGACGGCATCCAGTTCTTCGAGGCCGGACTGGAGGAGAAGGTCATCACCGTGCCGGGCGTCTTCTTCGACGTGAACCCGGAGAAGCGCCGGACGTATGCCCGCTATCGCCATTACTGCCGCGTCAGCTTCGGGCCGGAGATGGAGGTTGTGCAGCGAGGGCTGGACGCGCTAGAACGGGTAATCGCGCGGCACAGTTAAGAATCCACAGACTGAAGAATAATCATCCGCAGATTGGGCAGATTCGGCAGATTTCAGAATGACCTTGCTTTCTGAAATCTGCCTAATCTGCTTAATCTGCGGATAATCCTTCTTTAATCTCCGCTATCGGCGGATCAACTCTTACGGATACGGGTCGTAGGGGGGGGTGAGCGACAGGCCGTCGAGGTTCGACGGGAAGCTCGCCCCGGGGGCCAGCCAGTCGATGGCCGCTACGTTCCAACCCGCGCCGGCCGGCGTCAGGCGCAGGATGCTCTTGCCGTTGCCGCTGACGCCGCCGACGTTGAACGCGCCGCCGATGGTGACGTAGGTGCTGCCGTTGATGAAGCCGCGGGCCAGGCCGTTCACGTCCTCGGCGGCCATGCCGGGGATGGTCGAGCCGTCGAGCGCCAGGGCCGCCTGCCAGTCGCACAGGCCGTTGTACAGAGTGCAGACGAGAGCGTCCTCGTCCTGGGCCTTGATCGATCCGTTCGGCCCCACGGCCGCCGCGCCCGTCGTGCTGATGGTCAGCACGGGGGCCAGGTCGATGCCGTTATAAGACCAGGAGAGGGCGTCGATGGACTCCGTCTTCGTCGTCAGGCCTGAGTTGGCGCCGCGCATATACCAGGAGTACGTGCCCGCGCCGAGCGGGTAGCTCTGCGGATCGAACGGCTCGAAGAGAACCACGTCGCGCGGTGTGGCTGTGCCCAGGCCAGGGATGACCTGGTTGGCGCTGAAGACCAGCAGCAGGCTGCCGTCGCCCAGCAGATCGAACGCGCCGACGTTCTTGGCCGTGCCCCGCGCCGAGCCGTCGTAGATCATCTGCCACGTGTTGCTCGACCGGGTATAGCGCAAGATGTCGGCCCCGGTGAAGGCGATGCCGCCGACGTTGCCTTTGCCGCTGGGGCTGATGAAGTAGAGGTTGTGCCCGTCGCCGCCGGTGCTGCCGATGGGCCGGTCGGTGATGTAGACGTTCTTGAAGCCATAGGTGTCGCCGGGGACGAGGTTATCGGCGTAGGACCCGAAGGCCACCTTCGACCCGTCGCCGCTGATTGCCGCGCCGCCGCTGGTGTAGTTCCCTTCCTCGCCGCCGGCGTTGACCGAGGCCCGGCCGATAGAGCCGTTGACCCGATCGTAGACGAAGACGTCCTCACTGTAGTTGAAGTCGTCGGCCACGAGGTTATCGGCGTAGGAAGTGAAGCCGACGTAGCGGCCGTCGTGGGAGATGCTGGGCCGCTCGGAGCCAGAGTAGACCGTCCCGGCATCGTAGCTACGCGACACCAGCGTCATCTGATCGATCTGCCGATCGTAGAGAAAGATATCGGTCGTGTAGCCGTTGGCGTCGTCGGCGACCAGATTGCTGGCCCAAGACTCGAAGGCGACGTAGCGGCCGTCGCTGGAGATGACAGGATTATAGGCGTTCCCATCCGTGCCCGACCCGTCATAGGCGCGGGTGATCAGTTCCAGCGCGCCCGTTTGCAGGTCGCGGACGTAAACGTCGTCGTACCCATTGTTGTCGTCGGGCGTCAGCGCGGCATACGTGGTCATCACGACAAAGCGCCCCGCGGCGGCAATGTCGATCTGGCCTGTGTCCCACGTCGCTTCGCCCCCGCCGGCGGTCAGCGAAACGCGGGTGGTGACGCCGGTCGCCCGGTTATGAACAAAGGCGTCGACCATATCATTGTTGTCGTTGGCTACCAGATTGCGGGCGGCCGAAACGAAAGCCACCAGATTGCCGTCGCCGGAGAGCGACGGATTCCAGGAATCGAGATCCCCCTGCTCACCGTCGCTGTTGACGGAGACGANNGCCGGCAAAGGCCACGTAGCGCCCGTTGTCGGAGATGTCGACCTTCTCCAGCACGCCGCCGATGACGTAGCCGTAGGCATCGGTGCTGACGGCTGTCGTCACGTCGGTCTGCCGGTCGGTGACGAACACGTCCAGGTCGCCGCCGCCGTCGCCGGGAACCAGGTTGCCGGCCCAGGACGCATAGGCCACGTAGCGCCCGTCGAGCGAGGGCGCGGGGTAGGCGCTGTGGTTGTTCGGCGCGGTGTAGGTGAAGGCCACGCCCGAAGCGCGCAGCGTCTGGTTGACGTTCAGCCGGCGCAGGTAGATGTCCTCAACGCCGTTGCTGTCGCTGCCCAGAAGCGGGCTATATGAGTCGAAGGCCACGCTCGTCCCGTCGGCCGACAGGACGCCGTTCCAAGACCCTTCAGAAGGCGCGCCGCTGCCGTCGACCGAAGCGCGGACAATCGTCCCGGTCTGCCAGTTGCGGACGTAGACGTTCTGGCTGCCGTTGCCGCCGGGCGTTAGGTTGGCGTAGTCATCGAAGGCCACCAGTGAGCCGTCGGCCGACAGCGACGGCCACTGGGCCCAGCCGTCGCTGGGGTTGCCGGCCGCGTCGCGCGAGACGAGGGTGGTGGTGTTCGCCTGCCGGTCACGGATGAAGACGTCGGACCACTCATCACCGTCATCGGGCGTCAGGTTGGTGGCCCGGGAGGCGAAGGCCACGTAGCGGCCGTTGTCGCTGATGATGCCGTCGCCCGACCAGTCGTTACTTTGCGCCCCGCCGCCGCCGACGGAGACGCGCGTCGTAACCTTGGCCGTCACATCGCGGACGAAGATGTCCGACTGGCCGTTCGTGTCGCCGGTCACGAGGTTCGTGGCGTAGGAGTAAAAGGCCACGTAGCGCCCATCGGCGGAGATCGACGGATCGAAGGACATATCATTGGCCTGGGTGTTCGTGGCCTTCACGGAGACACGGCTGGTGACGCCAGTGTTGCGGTTGTGGAGGAAGATGTCGCTGGCGTTGTTGGTATCGCCGGTGACGAGGTTGCTGGCATTGGATTCGAAGACGACGTTGACGCCATCGGCCGACAGCTCGGGGTTATAGGAGCCGCCGTTGGCGTGGGCGCCGTTGGACTTGACCGAAACGCGCGTGTTCAGACCCGTCTGGCGGTCATGAACGTAGACGTCGCCGCGCCATTCGTCCGCATAATCATCGGTCAGGTAGTATGACCAGCCGTAGAAGGCCACGTAGCGCCCGTCGTCGGAGATGGACGGATCGTAGAAGTAGCCATACTCGTTATAGCCGTAGTTGTTGACGGAGACCATCTCCGTCTGCCCCGTCTGGCGGTCATAGACGAAGATGTCGGGCAGGCCGTCCATGTCGCCGGGGACGAGGTTGCCGGCATTGGAATAGAAGGCGGTGTAGCGGCCGTCAGCCGAGACCGAGGGGGAATAGGAGTAATCGGCCGCTTCACCGAGGACGCTGGGGGGCAGCCGCTCGATGTCGCCGCTGTCGGCCGCCTGGGGTGCATACCAGCCGGCCGGAGCTTCGGCCGGCTGGGCGGGCCGCTCCGGCAGGCGGCGCATGGCGGCCATGGGGTCGGCCGGCGGCGCGGGTTCGGGTGGGGTGGGTTGGGCCGCCGTGTCGGGCGGCGCGGCCGGTCGCTCCGGCGATTGGGCCGCGCGGAGATCGGGCAGCAGCCACAGGGCCTCGGCCGCCAATAGCACGGCAAAGACCACGAGGATCAACAAACGACGCTTCATGGGGGAACACTCCTGTTTTGCTTGCGCGCCGGGCGGCAACCGGACAGATAACTGGAGAGAAACAGATCGCAACCCTGGCGCAGAGACGATGGAACGTCCCACTAGCATGAGGTGTTTTGCCCAGCCGCGCAAGTGACTAATGTCACTCAGATCGGGTGACATTGCTCATGGGCCATGAAGAGGAGTGATCCGCATATTAGGCAGATTGGCAGATTTCAGAAGAACATACTTTTCTGAAATCTGCCCAATCTGCCCAATCTGCGGATAATACTTCTTCAATCCGTGAAATCCGTGTAATCTGTGGATACTTCTCTTCTTCAAGGAAGGACGCCATGAAAATCGCCATTATCGGCACAGGACGAGTTGCCGCCGCGCTGGGCAAGGGTTGGGCGGAGCGCGGCCACATGGTCACCTTCGCCTCGCGCCGGCCGGCCAGCGAGAAGGTGGCCGCCCTGGTGGACGCCGCCGGGCCGAACGCCGCCGCCGCTCGCGTGGCCGACGCCGTGGCCCGCAGCAGCACTGTCGTTCTGGCCGTGCCCTATGGCGCCGTGCGCGATACGCTGGCCGCCGCCGGGAATCTCGGTGGCAAGGTGCTGATCGACTGCACCAACCCTATCGCTCCCGGCTTGCACCCCTTGTTCGACAGCGCCACGTCCGGCGCGGAGCAGATCGCCACCCTGGCCCCCGGCGCGCGCGTGGTGAAGGCCTTCAACACCACCGGCGCGGAGAACATGGCCGCCCCGGCCTACCCCGGCGGCGCGGCGACGATGCTCCTTTGCGGCGACGACGAAATGGCCAAGGCCGCGGTCTGGCAACTGGCTGAGGAAGTGGGCTTCGAGCCGGTCGACGCCGGGCCACTCTCGGCCGCCCGTCATCTGGAGAACCTGGCCCTGCTGTGGATTCACCTGGCCCAGGTCAACGGGCTGGGGCGGGGAATTGCGTTTCGGTTGATGCGACGGTGATCAGTAAGTAGTAAGCAGTAAGCAGTATCCAGTATCCAGTATCCAGTATTCAGTAAACAGTTCTCAGCACTGCCTACTGAATACTGGATACTGGATACTGAAAACTGGATACTGAAAACTGAACACTATCCCTACTGCCCCATAATCGTTGGTAAATAGACCCTAAACGCCGCCGCAGTCACCTCGCGCTCAAACGCGCCCACGTCGCAGCGGTCGCCGGCAGGGCGGGGCGCGCCGCGCTGGTCGGTGGTGATGGCCGTGCCGCAGCCCTGCCCGCCCTGCGGAATGCGGTCGAGGGCCGGGCTGTCGGCGGCCAGGGCGTGGGTGGGCGCGCTGCCCGGCGCGTTGAGCGCCAGCGGCAGCAGCCCGGCGGCGCTGGCCGGCAGGTCGCTGGCCTGAATCAGGAAGCACGTGCCGTCGCCGGCCAGGTTGAAGCCGGTGGAGATGATTGCCCCGCTGGGCCGGGCGCAGTCGGGGCTGGCGCCGTCGCCGTTAGTGATGATCGACGCCGACAGCGTGGCCGAGGCCGTGCCGCCGTTGGCCGCCAGGGTGTGGATGCC
>CXWK01005513.1_pt3 | contig 10486 bp, 10 predicted proteins | sample 590851 | NCBI WGS metagenome assembly CXWK01 (sample SAMEA3498364, study PRJEB10139) | wastewater metagenome | biome: wastewater treatment plant; material: activated sludge | place: Denmark | collected 2014-08-01
CGATCTCGAAGAACGGGCCGTTCACCACGACGCCAGGCGGAACCAGGCGTCAACCTGCGGCGTGCCAGAGGGCCTGCCGTTTCATGAACCATTGTCGACATTTGTTTTCGTCGACGCTGAGGAGGAGGATTTGTGGCGCAAACGGCGGGGTCAACGGAGGCGGGACCTCCGCCGGCGACGGCTCGCAAGCAACTCGCCTTCAGGGGACGCCACGCGTCTTCGACGCCTCCCTCGGTGGGATCGCAGTCGGTCACCGGCCAACCTCAGCGAGGCCGGGACCGCTCGCTACTCCCAAACGGACGGGCGGTCTTGGGCGGATTCCTCATCGCCGCCTCGGGGGTCGGGCTTTTCGCTGCCTACCAGCAGTCCAACGCCGCCCCTCAAACGCGGTACGTCGTCACGACCCGCTCCCTCGCACCGGGCGAGATCGTGCAGCGCGACGACCTCGGCCTGGCCCCGGCCGAGGTGCCACCCGAGATGGCCGACGAGATGACCCGTGACTGGGCGCCTCTGGTGGGCAGGGTCACCACGGCAGCGCTTGGTCGCCACCAGTTCTTGAACCCGGCCTCCTTGGCCGAGCCCGGCACGTCCGACGGGCCTGCCCGACGGGTGGCGCTCGAATTGACCCGAGCCGGTGCCATCGACGGTGCGCTTCAGGCAGGCGCCGTCGTTGACGTCTTGGCCGGCACCGACGGTGACACCAAGGCCACAGTGGTAGCCCGACGAGCTCGCGTGGTGGCCCTGAACGACAGTTCGTCGGGGGACCTTGGGCAGATGGGCTCGCTGGTCGTCACGATCGAGGTTCAATCCGAGCGGGCGCTTGCGGCCGTGGTGGGAGCCAACACGGCCGGCACGATCACCCTCGCGACGCCCTCCGCGGGCACTCCGGCCCATCCGACTCCAGCCACGATCCCTGCCGATCCGGCCGAACCGGCACCAAAGGCGTCCTCAGGCGGGACCGACGGTGACTGATCGTTGGGTCGTGCTCGGGTTGGCACCGCCGCGAACGGCTTGGTTCTCCGACGTCACTCGGTGGGCCACCTCCGGCATGGCCCCGGTGGACTTCGCCAAATGCATTTCGGCATCGGAGGTACGCGCCCGGCTCGCCACGGGCCGACCGCACTCGGCATTACTGATCGATGGCGCCGCGGTCGGAGCCGACCGGGACCTGATCGCAGCGGCGCGGGACGTCGGTGCCGCCACCCTGGTGGTCGATGACCCACGGGTTGACCGCAACTGGTTGGAACTGGGTGCAGCCGCCGTTCTTCCCGACACGTTTGGGTGCGACGACCTCACCGACGCGCTCGCCGTTGCGGCAGCACCGATCAAGGACTCCCACAAGATCGAGGCCGCGCCGCTCGGCGCCGAGCCGCGTTGGACCGGTCGCCTGATCGCCGTGATTGGTCGTGGCGGCGTGGGCACGTCCACGGTCGCGATGGCCGCCGCCCAGGCGCTGGCGGAGGCCGAGGGCCTCGACGGCACCGTGGCACTCGCCGACCTGTCATCGGGCGCTTCGCAGGCCATGTACCACGACACCGGTGACGTGGTGCCGGGGGTGGTCGAACTGTCCGAGGCACACCGGCACGGCCGCTTGACCCGCGATCGGGTCCGCGAGCAGCTCTTTGAACTCCCGAACCGTCAGTACCACCTGTTGGCGGGCCTCCGACGCCGACGCGACTGGACCGCCCTTCGACCCCACGCCTTCTCCGCCGCGCTGGAGGGCCTACGGGCCACCTACGCCACCGTGGTGGCCGACCTGGACTCCAACCTTGACGGTGAGGCCGAGACCGCATCACCCGACACCGAGGAACAGCACTTGGCAGCCCGCACCGTGCTCGCCCAAGCCGACCATGTGCTCGCCGTCGGCTCCGCCGGTTTGTGGGGCGTCGCCCACTTGGCGGGTCTGCTCGATGACCTCGGGCGCTTCGGCATCGACTCGGCCACGATCTCAACGGTGATCAATCGCGCACCCCGATCGCCTGCGCGTCGAGCCGAGATGCTTCGGGCGCTCTCACTCGATGGCTCCTTGGGAGTTCGTCTTGGCCGGGTTGCTCATCAGGTGACCGCAGATGACGCCAACCGGCGCATGTCAGGCGTCAGCACCAACGCCTTCCTACCCGAGCGCCATTCGGTTGAAGCGGCCCAGCGGGCCGCCACCCCACTGCCCAAAAGCATGGTGCGACCGGTGGCGGCACTTCTCCATGCGGCCGAGGGCAACCGCCGAGGGTCCCCCGCCGCTCAGGCGGCTGGCGGACCGGAGCCCATNNGCGACGAGCCACGGTGGCCGGGACGCCGACCAAGCCCAGAGGCTCAGCATCAAGGAGCAGGACGAAGCAGGCTCACCACTGGCCGAGATCGAGGCACGCGTTCAACGTCGGGCCAAATCCATGGCCCTCGACCTTGACGTCGGCGGCTCTCAGGATGCCCTACGCGATCTCATCGCCGATGAGTTGGCGGCCTGGTCAATGGAGTGCCGCCGCGGGCTGCGCAGCCACGACATCCCCGATCCGGCACAGGTGGCCCGGCGTGCCTTCCTCAACCTGGCGATGTACGGACCCCTCACCGAGTTGCTCGAAGACTCCGACGTGTGGGAGATCATGGTGAACGCCCCCGACGCCATCTTCGTGAAGCGGCATGCCGGTCACAGTGGGTTTCACCATGACGTGTTCCACGACGACGATCACGTCATCCGCACCCTCACCAGGCTGCTCGATGACGCTGCGGGATCGCACCGCACCCTCGAACCGCTGATGGGACTGCAGGACGCGCAACTGCCAGACGGCTCACGGTTGCACATCGTCCACCGTGACCTCGCACGAGGTGGCCACTTGATGGTGAACATCAGAAAGTTCACCGGGGTCGCGTTCTCCTCACTCGATGAGCTGGTGGATCGCAACATGCTCAGCACCGAGGCCGCCCGTCTCCTGCGGGCAGTCGTTGGGGCCCGGTTGTCCATGGTGATCGCCGGCGCTCCAGGTTCGGGCAAGACGACCCTCTTGAACTGCGCCGCCGGTCACCTCGACCCCTCCCTTCGAGTGGTGGTGGCCGAGGAGGTCTTCGAGACCGACATTCCGCTGGCCAATGTGGCGTCCATGCAAACCCGTGGAGGCCGGGGCGAGCGGGAGGAGGTCACCCTGCGGCAGCTGGTGGCGGGATTCCTGCGCATGGCGCCGGATGTGGCCATCGTGGGTGAGGTTCGCGACGAGGAGGCGCTCCCGCTGCTGCGCACCTTGTCATCCGGGGTCAAGGGCTACACCACGATCCACGCCGGATCAGCCCGTCAGGCACTCACCCGGCTGCGCTTCATCAGCCAATTGGCCGAGGCGGGAGCCAACCTGCCGCTCTCGGCATTGAACACCCTGGTGAGCGAGGCCGTTGACGTGGTGGTGCACACCGAACGCACGTCCAGCGGACCCCAGGTCACCGAAATCCTGGCCGTCGAGGACCTGGCGGGAGGAACGGACGCGGCGCAATTCACCGTGACTCCGTTGTTCGGACGCGGCCGGCACGACGGCCCCCTCGAATGGAGCGGTCTGGTACCTGTGCGCATGGGGGCTGCGTTTGCCCGCGTCGGGATCGCATTGGACGACGCCCTGCCGTTGGCCCATGCAGCCAGGAGCCGGGTCGAGAAAGGTGCCAACAGCAACGGCGCAGGCCCGGTCCAGAACGAGGTGGCCACATGAGCACCGCAACCGGCCTGGGGCTGGCTGCCTGCGGAGCGGCGGGTATGGCGCTGCTGGTCGATCCCCTCCTGGGCGGGCATGTGAGTCGCACCGTGAGATTCGACTCGGCCAAGCTTCGGGACTCGGCTCGGATGCGGCTGGACCAGGCCGGCCTGACCGAGGTGTCGGTGGGTCAGCTCCTGGGGATGTCGCTGGGGGCCGGCATCGGGGCCTTGGTGGTCGGCTTGGCCGTGATGGGAGCCGCTGTGCCGTCGCTGATGCTGGCAGCCATCGGCACCGTCACGCCCGATGGACTCATCCGCCGCCGCCGTCGTCACCAGTTGGAGGAGGCCCGCGAGGCCTGGCCCGCCATGATCGAGGAGATCCGCCTGCTGTGTTCCTCGGTGGGCCGCTCCATCCCCCAGGCGCTGTTCGAGGTGGGTCGGCGTGCACCGGAGGAACTCCGACCGGCTTTCGAGGCGGCCCACCGCGAGTGGCTGCTCACCCGCGACCTCACGGTCACCACCGAACTGTTGCGGGATCAACTGGCGGATCCCACCGCAGACTCCGCCTGCGAGACCCTGCTGATCGCACATCAACTGGGCGGCGCCGATCTTGACCGCCGGCTGGCGGCATTGGCCGACGACCGCCGTCAGGATCTCCTGGACCGGAAGGATGCCAAGTCCCGTCAGGCGGGCGTGCGCTTCGCCCGTCGATTCGTGTTGCTGGTGCAGNNGCTGGCCCTGGCGGCTCTCGGCGTTCTTTTCTCCTGCTGGGTCTGGTCTGGACGAATACTGCGTTTGCCCAATGAACAACGGGTGTTCGGCTCATGACCCGGACGATTGCGCTCGCCTTCGTGGGGTTGTTTGCCGGTTCGGTGCTGGTGATCGCGTCCTTCCCACGGCTCAATCCGGCGCCGCTGCATCACCGGCTGCGGCCCTACCTTCCGGGCGCGCCCGCGCGTCGGGTAGCCACACTCAACGGGATTCAGGCACTGGTGGCCCCGCTGGCGAAGACCTGGGGCGATTCGCTCGCCCGTCTCGTAGGCCTGGACGAGGACATCGGTGATCGACTCCTTCGCCTGCACCGCAACGACGAACCCACTGCTTTCCGGGTTCGTCAACTCATGTGGGGTCTTCTGGCGCTCGTTGGCGGCACGCTGTTGGCTGCGGCGCTCGGACTGCAATGGGGGCTCACCATCTTTGTGATGGTTGCGGCCCCCCTGCTGACGTTTTTGGTCATCGAACAACGTCTGGCCCGGGCAGACCAGCAGCGTCGCACCCGGGTGTTGCACGAGCTGCCGGTCGTCGCCGAACAGTTGGCCATGCACCTGTCCGCCGGCTATTCCCTTTCGGCCTCAGTGTCCCGCTTGGGACGACGCTCACGTGGTGCGTGCGCCCAGGACCTGCGGGTGGTTTCACGACGAATCCGCGGTGGCACCTCCGAGCTCTCGGCGCTTCGCGAATGGGCGCAGCTCGCCAAGGTGGATGCGGTGTCACGGCTGGTGGGTGTGCTCGCTCTCAACCAGGAGGCCGGTGACCTCGGTGCGCTTATCGGCCTCGAGGCCCGAAGCATCCGGCGGGAGGTACACCGCGAGTTGATGGAAACCATCGAACGCCGCGAACAGATGGTCTGGGTGCCGGTGACGGTGGCCACCCTCATACCAGGCGTGATCTTCCTGGTCGTTCCCTTCGTCCACGCGCTCAATCAGTTCACGGGTTGAGCGCAATGTGCGCCAACCCTCCCCCCGCCAACTCCAACCGATCACCATCCGAGAGGACCCACCATGAATGCCATGGCCACCACCGAGCAGGCGCCAATGAAGGCATCTCAGAGCAAGGCCCGGCGCTCCGACGCCTCGACGGCGGCGCGCCGACGCAACCGCCGGGCCGACGTGGCCGAGGGCGTGATTTCCACCGCGATCGCCGTGTTGGTCATCGCGTTCTTGGGCCTCCTGATGTGGATGGGGTTTCGGGCGATGTTCAACTCGGCGACCAACAAGGCCAATCAGACCATCGAGCAGATCGGCAACTGAACACCTCTCGGCGGCGTCTGTCACCAGTTCATCGGGTACCGGATCGTGGCTCGGGCACCCTGTCGGCGGCTTTTGGAGTCACCGTGTTCCTGGCCTTCATGTTGTTGGCCACCCATGTGCTGGTGAACCTCTGGGTCTCCTCGCTGGTGGACCACGTTGCGTGGGACACGGCCCGACGTGCCGCCTCCGACCCTCGATACGCCTCCGAACCCGGACAGGTGCAGGCCGAAGGGCTGTCCTGGGCTCGGTCCCGCCTGGGTGGCCACGCCGACCAGGTGCAGCTGAGCTTTGTTGGTGACCCGGGCGGGGCATCGGTGGTGCTGCGAGTGCGATCCCGACCCGCCACCATTCTTGGCGCCGCCTCCGGACTGGGCGGGGTTCACGAAGATGTGGTGGTACGGCGGGAGCCGACATGAGGCGTCGACCCGTGGACGAACGGGGCGTCGTCGGTGGCACCGACGGGCTGCTGGCGGGTGTCCTGGTCGCCATGGTCGGCACCTTGATGATCGCCAACGTCTGGTCGGTCATCGCTGCTCGCACCGACGCCGACGCGGCGGTGCGGGAGTACCTGCGGGTGTACACCAAGGCCGATGGTCCCGGTAGCGGCGCAGCGCGGGCCGAGGCGGCGGCACGCGCGGCGCTGGTCGCTTCGGGCCGCAGCGATGTTGCGGTGTCGATCACACCACCCGATGCCGAAACCTTTGGCCCATGTGGACTGGCCCGGGTGACGGTGCGGCTGCAGGCTCCGCTGGTGGGGGTGCCCGGTTTCGTCGGTCGCGGATCCAAGACCGTCACCGCTGCCGGCGCCGAGGTGATCGATCCCTGGCGGTCGATGGAGCGAGGCACCGCCTGGCGTAGCGGGGGTGCAGCATGCGGGGGGTGATCCGACGGCGGCCGAGGAGGTGGATGTCGTGGGGCGCAGAGCGGCGCGCCGCCACAGCATCGCGCCGAAACGACCGGGCCTCGTCGCTGATGCTGGTGCCTGCCGGCATCCTCGTGATCGTCTTGCTCGGGGGCATTGCGATCGACCTGTCGGCGGCTCATCTGGCGCAGCGGCGCCTGGTGCAGGTCACCGAGCGCGCCGCCGACGATGCTGCCGGCATGTTGGACAGCGATTCGCTTCGATCCGGTGGACCCGCACGTGTCAGCCCTGGCGCCGCACAGAACCTGGCCCGGTTGCAGGTGTCAGCCTTCGACGTTCCGGCGTTGCAGAACACGGGCACAGTCGTGTCGATCGGACGGGATGGACGCAGTGTCACCGTCAGCACCACGGCCACCGTCAGGCGGCTGTTCGGCGCAGCGCTCCCCGGCGTCGCGCCCACCTATCGCGTCACGGCTCGGGCCACGGCCCGGCTGGAGTGACGCCATGACCTTCACCACACGCGGTACCACCGTTCGCCTCGTTCACAAAAGTGCCGCACCGATCTCCGATGCGGCGGGCGCCGTCGAGCATCCACAGGCATCGCCGGCTGCGGAGGTGATCCGGCGGGAGATCGACACCCTGTCGCGATGTGAGTGTCCGGGGGTGGTTCGTCTGCTGGCACACGGCGAACGACCGGCGCCGTGGTTCGAGACCGAAGACGCCGGCGCGCACACGCTGGCATCCCCACCCATCGACGCATCACAGCTGACCCGGGCATTGGCAAACCTGGCCGGCACGCTGGGATCCTTGCACCGTTCCGGTTGGGCTCACCTGAACTTGGAACCCGCACACGTCATTTGGAGGCGTTCCGCCCCGGACACGTCCCGCCCCGGGTCCAACCCGGACGTGGCGGTCACCCTGTGCTCGCTGGGCTCGGCGGTCCAGCCTGCCGGACCTGCCGAGCAGTACGCCGATCGCGAGGCGTTGGCCGAAGTGATGGTTGCCGCGCTGGTGGCTTCGGCGATGCACCATGCGCCACCCGGGCTGCGCTCGGCAATCGGGGCCCTGGCGGCCGAGCTTCGGTCGGGCAACCTGGTCGATCTTGCCTCGGCGGCCTCCTCCTTGGACCACCTGGCCGACGACGCCGCCGTGGCCGGGCCTTTCGTTCAAGGCCCCGGGGAAGGCCCACCGCCTCGACAAGCCGGCGATCGACATCCGCCATCCAGCCAACCGGCCTGGGTCAAACGACTCACCACGCGTTATTCACCCGCTCGTCGCCACGTGCGCCGTGGGGTTGGCGTTGCCGTTGGCCTGACGCTCGTCCTCCTCTCAGGCACCGTGGCTCTCAAAGCACTCGGCGACCCGCCCCCAGCGGTGGGTTCGCCGGGGCGCTGCATCCGCCCTCGGGTGCCGCCTCCTCGCGTGGATCCAACCGGAAGCGGATGTGGCGTCTCGGTTGACTACCGCGCAGGCGTGCTGACGGTAGGTCATGATCGATGGTCGCTCGGCAACGATGTTGTCGACGGTGTCCTGATCGACACCGACCACGACGGTTGGACCGAGTTGGTGGCGCTGCGACGCACCGGCGAGGTGTTCCTGGTCCGCCGATTTCCGTCCTCGACCGAGCATCGAATGCGGTTCCGTCCGATCGCGACGGTTCCCAGCGCTCAATCGCTGACCCGACGGCCAGGCGGCTCAGGCCTCGGCGGCCTGGCCACCGTCGATTCCCACGGCGACGCCACACCCCTCGACACCTCGGTGAGTGCGTCATGAGCGTTTGCGACACCTTCCGCCGAGCCCGGTGGCTGCCGGGAGTGCTCGGCACCGTCGGCGTCGCTGTGGTTGCGGCCGGCGTGGTTCGAATGGGGGGCGCTCCTGCGGGCGCGGTTCCAGTCAACGGCCGGGAGTTCAAGCTCATTGCCTCCTCCGAACCGGCGCTGTGGGCTGTTCTCACGGTGCGCATCGTTGCCGGGGCATTGGCGCTTTGGTGGCTTGGACTCATGTTGGCCACCTGGTTGGCTGCGCTCCAGGGTCGGGACGAGCGAGCAGCCCGCTATGCCAAACGCCTGCCAACCCCGTTGCGGGTCGCCGTCACACTCAGCCTCTCGCCGGTACTGATCTCGATCCCGGCAACCCTGGCCGGAGCCCAACAGCAGCCGCCAAGCGGGGTACCCACCAGCACGACCGCCGTCACCGGCTCCAGCCCGGCGGCCGACACCAACGTGCTGGAATTGTCCCCCGTTCCCGCAGGGCCCGACTCGAGCCACCCCGACCCCCGGTCGCCTACCGTCGGTACCGCCCCGGCGCCGGCCTCGACGCCGGCCGGTGCGGTTTCGACACAACAGCCCGAGGTAGACGCCGGGCGGTCCGCCGACAACACCACGTGTCCCACCATCGTCACCCGCAGCGATGTGCACTGGTTCGAGCAGGCCCGGGCCCACCTCGACGAGGCCCTGGGCCGTCCATCGTCAACCCAGGAGGCCGAGGCCTACTGGGACCGGTGTGTGGTTCACAACGCCGACCGCCTCCCCGACCCTGGCGTGCCCGACGTGGTGCCCCCGGGCAGGCTCCTCGAACTTCCCGAACTCCCCCGCACCCTGTAATCGGCCCGCTTCCAAACCACAGCGGGCACGCACGCGTGACAGGCTGGAAGCGTGGGCGCCGAGATCATCCTGCGCCGGGTGGAGTTGCGCCTGGCCCATGAGCACCGTGCGGCTCATGGAACCGTCTCGACCCGGCCGACGCTCCTCGTCGAGTTTCGTCAGATGCACTGACGGCACTGCCGTCTCGGGATGGGGCGAATGCCCGGCTCTGCCCGATCCGCACTATTTCCACGAGTACACCGACGGAGCGCAGGCCATGCTGACCAACCTGCTGATCCCGGCTGTCGTCGCCGGTGGATCGCTCAGCCCGGATGCTGTCGATGCGGCAACCGCCATCGCACCCGGGCACCCGATGGCCCGTTCCGCCCTGGCGCTCGCCGCCGAAGACCTGACCGCCCGCGTCGAACGATCAACGCTGTCACAGCGGTGGGGGGCGGTCCGCGACCGGCTGCCACCCGGTACCTCCGTCAGCACCACCACCGGAACCGGGCCCAACTCGGACGCCGGTTTGGCAGAGCTCGGCAAGCGTGCGTCCGTCCTGGCCGCAGCCGGCTATCGGCGGCTGAAGGTCAAGGTCTCACCCAGCCATGACGTCGCCCCCCTCCAGGCGGTCATCGATTCGCTCCGCGCAACGGGTCACGCCAACGTGCAGGTGGCGGCGGACGCCAACGGCTCCTACCGACCCACCCAGCCCGCTCACGCAGACGCTCTCCGACGACTCGATGCGCTGGGCCTCGCTTGGATCGAACAACCCTTCCCGGCCGAGCTGCTGGTGGACCTGGCTCGTTTGGCCCAGCGGTTGGACACCCCCATCTGCCTGGACGAGTCCGTCACGTCGTTGGGGCAACTCCGTGCAGCCCGAGCGCTTGGCATGCGACCGGTGGTGTGCGTCAAGCAGGCCCGGCTTGGTGGCCCCCGGGCTGCGCGGGAGGTGCTCGGCTGGTGTCACTCCCACAACTTCGACGCGTACGTCGGAGGCATGCTCTCGTCCGGGATCGGTCGGGCTGCCGACCGAGCGTTGGCTGCGTTGCCGGGCGCCACGCTGATCGGCGACATCGGCGCCGACGTGGAGTATTTCGGTGCGGACGTGACCGCTCCGTTCGCGGTCAGCGACGACACCGTGCCGGTGATCGCCGACCCGGCCGTCCACGGGTTGGGCGTCACCGTCAGCGCCTCAGCGGTGGCCAGACTTACGAGCGAAAGTTGGCGGTGGACCATTGAGAACGGCGCCCCACCTGCTGAATCAAGAAGGCAATGAGTCGTCCGGTTGTGCATTTCTCGTCGACTCCCATGCGTAACCCACACCGTCGTCAGCAGAGCCCAC
>CXWK01024657.1_pt1 | contig 10481 bp, 8 predicted proteins | sample 590851 | NCBI WGS metagenome assembly CXWK01 (sample SAMEA3498364, study PRJEB10139) | wastewater metagenome | biome: wastewater treatment plant; material: activated sludge | place: Denmark | collected 2014-08-01
CAGAGCCTCGAAATCGACCTGAAATTGAAAAGGCCGCCCACCTGGGCGGCCTTTTTGCTTGTGTTTACACAGCTTATCCCGGGGTGATGCGTGGATAACTCAGAGTTTGAGCACACCCCGTGAGCAAATCCACTTCTCTGTTTGAAAACAAGATGTTGGACAGCCGCGATCGCCTCCGTTCTGCGCATTAAGAGTTGCCAATGAGCCACAACGGCGGATTCGTCGTGGCGTTTTTGTAAAGCGCAATTGTTGCTCAGGGGCGAATCGCAGAGTTTCCCGACCAAGCGGCGAATTCACTTGGACTGTGGTCCGCCGTGTGTCGCCCCTTATGGCGACCGACATTACGGCAACACGCCAGGTACCGCGTTCACCTTCTAGAAGTGATGAAGACGGGAGAAAGTCATATGACGAAATATAGTCTTGGCGCTCTGGTCGCTGCAGGCGTCCTCGCTGGCGGCTTCGCCACGAGCGCCTCTGCAGCGGACCTGGGCGGCAACTGCTGCGCGGACTTGGAAGAGCGCATCGCTGAACTCGAAGCCACCACGGCTCGCAAGGGCAACCGCAAGGTTTCTCTGACGGTGTCGGGTTGGGTTGGCCAGCAGGTCATGTTCTGGGACGACGGCGAAGAGTCGAACGTCTACGTTCACGACCTGGGCGCCACGCTTGCCAGCCACGTGAAGTTCACGGGCCAGGCCACGATCTCGCCCGGCTACACCGCCGGTTACGTGATCCACATTGAAACGATCGGTTCGAATGGTCTGACGCACGGTCAGGGCGGCCCCGGTTCGTCGGGCAACGTCAATGGCCCGCACGTCTACTCGAGCCTCAACGGCCGCACCGGCTTCGGCGGCGTCGATGTCGTTCAGTCCTACTGGTTCATCAAGTCGGACCAGATGGGTAAGATCGGCGTCGGTCTGCAGTCGCAGGCTTCGGATAACACCGCCATCCTCGTCGACGGTTCGGGCTCGCTCGTTCCCGCCAACTGGGTCGCGTTCGACACGCGTCTGATGGGTCTCCGCCACAACAACGGTACGCTCGTCGCTGGCGAAACCTGGGGTCTGGCTCAGAGCTGCAACGGCATGGGCGGCGTCTGGGGTGATTGCAACGGCCTGACGCACAACGTCGTCCGTTACGACTCTCCGACCTTCGCCGGGTTCTCGGTGTCGGCTTCGTGGGGCGAAGACGATATGTGGGATATCGCTGGCCGGTATTCTGGTGAGCACCATGGCGTCAAGATCGCCATCGCCGCTGCCTATAACGAAGTTACCGACAGCAACTACAACAACCTGACCAACGCTCTGGGCGCTGTTCTTCCCGACCAGCAGTACTTCCAGATCGGCGGTTACCTCGAGCACGTCCAGACGGGCCTGTTCGCCTTGGTCAACTACGGTCACCTCGACATCGATGGTGTCAACGACGCTCAGGAGACCTGGTACGTCAAGGCTGGTATCCGCCAGCGCTGGAACCACCTCGGCCACACCGTGCTGTATGGTGAATACCTCAACGGTCAGGACGGCGGCTTTGGTGCGAACTCCGAACTCGATGTTTGGGGCCTCGGCGTTGTCCAGGAAATCGACGCTGCCGCGATGTCCATGTGGCTCAAGTACCGCAACCTGTCCTATGAAGATGACTTCCACCAGGGCCCGGTCAACGGCATCCAGGACTTCAACTACATCGGCCTCGGCGCTCTGATCAACTTCTAATCCGATCAGAACTCTTACACTCAGGAAGCCGCCTTTCGGGGCGGCTTCTTTGTTTTCGGGACGTGCGGCTGCTAGACTGTTTCAATGTTTGCTACATTCTTTCACGAGCTGCGTGCCGCCAAATTGCCGGTGACGCTCAAGGAATATCTGACCTTGCTCGAAGCCGTCGAAGCCGGCATCGCTGGCGGCCGGGTGGAGGATTTCTATTATCTCTCCCGTGCGGCGCTGGTGAAGGACGAGCGCAATCTCGATCGCTTCGATGCCGTCTTTGGCCACGTCTTCAAAGGCCTCGATCTGATGTCGGAGGCGATCACCGCCGACATCCCGGAAGAGTGGCTGCGCCGCATTTCCGAATTGAACCTCTCCGACGAGGACAAGCGCAAAATTGCTGAACTGGGCGGCTGGGAAAAGATCATGGAGGAGTTGAAAAAGCGCCTCGAAGAACAGCAGGGCCGGCATCAGGGCGGCAACAAGTGGATCGGCACCGGCGGCACCTCACCTTACGGCGCTTACGGCTACAATCCGGCCGGCATCCGCATCGGCCAGAAGGAAAGCCGCAACCGCCGCGCCATCAAGGTGTGGGACAAGCGCGAGTTCAAGGATCTCGCAGGCACCGCGGAGATCGGCACGCGCAACATCAAGGTCGCGTTGCGCAAGCTGCGCCAGTTCGCCCGTACCGGTGCGCCGACCGAACTCGATCTCCAGCACACCATCCGCGGTACGGTCGAGAAAGGCTATCTCGACGTCCACATGCGGCCCGAGCGGCACAACGCGGTGAAGCTTCTGATGTTCTTCGACATCGGCGGTTCGATGGACGATCACGTCAAGGAGGTGGAGGAGCTGTTCTCCGCCGCGCGCAGCGAATTCAAGCATCTCGAATACTTCTACTTCCACAACTGCCTTTACGAGAGCGTGTGGAAGGACAATTCACGCCGCTGGACCGACAAGACGGATACATGGCAGCTGCTGCACACCTTCCCGGCCGACTACAAGGTGATCTTTGTCGGCGACGCGTCCATGAGCCCGTATGAAATTACGGTCGCCGGCGGCTCCGTCGAACACATGAATCCGGAATCGGGCGCCGTCTGGCTGAAGCGCGTGACGGACGTCTATAAGCACGCCATCTGGCTCAACCCCGTACCGGAAGCGCATTGGGATTGGACGCCGTCCGTCGGCCTCGTCCGCCGCTTATTCTCCGGCCGCATGTATCCGCTCACCCTCGATGGGCTGGATGCCGCCACCCGGGAGTTGATGCGCTAACCATGAGGCGCGCGCGCTGGCTTGCCGCGCCCGGCGGCGCATGAGACACGGGACTGCCGGGCCCGGTGGGTTGACCTCACTCCCCTGCTGGGCCAATGCTTGACCCACTGGCGGCTATCCATGCCGCGCCGCCGGTTGGGGGAAACAGGTATGGGGGACCGCTGTCCATGAAGCTCAAACTGCTGCTGACGACATGTGCCGCGCTTGCGCTCTCAGGCTGCGGCGCAAGCCTGCCAGGATTGACGACGGGTTCGCTGTTCGGCGGCGACAGCGCCCCCAAAGCACCGCAGATTACCAACGATCCCACCACCCGCGCCATGCAGGTCGGATCGACGGCAGCTCGCGCGCAAAAGTGCGGCTTCAATTTCGATCCTGTGAAACTGAAAACCAATTTCCTCGCCGCCGAGACACCGGCGCTCACCAATCCAGCCGACGCCGGCAAACTCAGCCAGATCTACGACACAGCCTTCAGCGGCATTTCCAAAGCCGTCGCCAACCAGGGTGAAGGCTATTGCACGGCGCAGAAAACGCGCACCATCAAGGAAGCGCTCAACCGGCATCTTGCCGGCGATTACACGCCGACGCCGCCGGAGCCGCAGCCCGAAGAGGAAGGTTTGTTCGGCAGTCTGAGTTCAGATGGATCGAGCCCGGGCGTGAAGCAGACGCTTCCGACCAACAATCTCGAATAGCCGCCCCGGCCCCGGCCTTGATCGCGGACACGTGAAAAAACTGCGGGTATCGCGTGCAGCAAATTCTCTGGTTTGAAATCATCTTCAAGGGCGCGATCGGCGCGACGCTCCTCATTCTGCCGCTGACAGCGCTGAGCGTCGCCGGGTTGCAGAGACCTGAAACCGGCTTCTGGCCACGTCTTGTTGGAGCCCTCCTGCTGGGCATTGCCGCCGGCGTCTTCCTGACACTCAGATTTCCCGAGGCCAACGGCGGCATCGGCCCTGCCGGCCTGGTGCCCATCAATCTTGGCACGGCCGCCGCGTTCATCATTCCTCTCATAATGGGATCGGCTGCCCCAACCCGGCGCGGGCGGGCCATCGCCGTTATCGGCGCGGTTGCCAGCCTTGCATTAGCATTCTTAGAAATAGCCCATATTTGAAGGGGTTAGCTTAAGCCCCCCGAAATCGTAACCATGGCATGAGGCTTGCTGCCGAACCCTGTAAGGGCCTTAGCGGCCCGATAGGATCCCCTCAGAGCCGAGCAATCATGTTCACAAGCACCAGCCCCCGATCCTTGCCCCTGCCCGCCTCCGTGATACCGGCTGGTGACCAACGCGCTCGCGAGGACGTTTCGCCGGCTGAAGGCCTGGTGTTGAGCCTTGTGACCCGTCGCGATCAGTTCGATGCCTTGGAACAGGAGTGGAATGATCTCTTTGAGCGGGCAGGCAACAGCACCCAGGTGTTCCAGGCCTTCAATTGGAACTGGCACTGGGCCAACACGTATCTCTCCGGCGCCGATGGCGGTATCGAAGGCTTGAAGCTTTCGATCATCACCGGCCGCCGCGGCGGCAAACTCATCATGGTCTGGCCGCTCGTCGCCGAGCGGGTGCGCGGCGTCACCCAGATCTTCTGGATGGGCGAGCCGGTCAGCCAGTACGGCGACGTCATCATCGACAACATTCCCGACGCCCTCGACGTCATGCGTGCGGGCTGGGAGTTTCTGAAAGCCAACGCCAAGGGTGACGTGCTGCGTCTGCGCCGCGTGCGCGCCGATGCGGCCATCGCTCCGCTGCTCAAGGACATCGGCGCCCACGTCGCCGATCGTCTGAAGGCGCCCTACATCGACCTTGCCAGCGCACCGACATTCGCCAAGTACGAAGAGCGCTATTCGACCCACGCCAAGAAGAACCGCCGTCGCCTGCGCCGCCGCCTGGAAGAGCGCGGTCCGGTCACGTTCGAGCGTCACTACGGCGGCGAACAGGCTCGCGAACTCGCGGTTCACGCCCTCGAACTGAAAGCGAAGTGGCTGCAGGCCCGCGGCCTCATTTCGCATGCGATTTCCGACAGGCGTATGGCGCGCTTCTTTGCCGATGCCGCCGGTTCGGCCGAACGCACCACAAACTGCATCGTCTCGGCGCTCAAATGCGATGGCGCCCCGGCCGCGCTCGAAGTCGCATTCACGTGCAAGGGCCGTCTGGCCATGCACGTGATCGTCTATGATCTGAATTACGAGAAGTCGAGCGTCGGCGTGCTGCTGATGGAGAAGTGTCTCTCGGACGGCTATCACGACGGACTTGGCGTCTACGACATGCTGGCGCCGGGCGACAACTACAAGCTCGACTGGGCCGACGGCGTCGCCGACGTCTACGACTGGGTGAAACCCTTGAGCGCCGCCGGATATCTCTATGCGCGCCTCTATCTTGGGCTGCTTCGGCCCTATGCCAAGCGCGCGATGAAATCGATGCCGCAAGCGCTGCGCAAAATCGTGTCGCGCGGCTATTCCCTGTCGGTCACTTGACGCCGAGCTTCTTCTGCAGGCTCGACGACGAGGTGGTGTACTGGAACAGCACCTTCTTGCCGGGATTGACGATGCGGTTCGCCGCCTGCGCCATCAGCGCGGCTTCGTGGAAGCCCGAGAGGATGAGCTTCAGCTTGCCGGGATAATGGTTGATATCGCCGATGGCGAAGATGCCGGCTTCGCTCGTCTCGAACTTCTCGGTGTCGACCGGTATCAGGTTCTCATGAAGATTGAGGCCCCAATCGGCGATGGGCCCGAGCTTCATGGTGAGACCGAAGAACGGCAGCAGCGCATCGCACGCCACTTGCTCTTCCCCCGCCGCCGTCTTGACCTTGATCGAAGACAGCATGCCATCCGCGCCGTTGAGTGCAGTGACCTGGCCGATCATCAGACGCACCTTCCCCTCGCTGACGAGTGACCGCATCTTTTCCACCGAGTGCGGCGCGGCGCGGAAATCGTCGCGGCGATGGATCAGCGTCAAGCTCTTGGCAATCGGCTGCAGATTGAGAGTCCAATCGAGAGCGCTGTCGCCGCCGCCGACGATGACGACATCGCGGCCGCGCCAAGCGTCCATCTTGCGCACGGCGTAGTGGACCGACTTGCCTTCATAAGCCTCGATACCTTCGAGCGGCGGCCTCTTGGGCGTGAACGATCCGCCGCCGGCGGCGATGACGACGACCTTGGCAAGAAAAGTCTTGCCGTCGTCGCTCACGAGGCGGAATCGGCCATCCGGCTCGCGCTTCAACTGATCGATGCGCTCGCTGAAATGAAACACCGGATTGAACGGCTTGATCTGTTCCATCAGCCGCTCGGTCAGCTCCTGCCCGGTGACGATGGGTAATGCGGGCACGTCATAGATCGGCTTTTCGGGATAGAGTTCGGCGCACTGGCCGCCCGGACGGTCGAGAATGTCGATGACGTGGCAGGAGAGATCGAGCAAGCCCAGTTCGAAAACGGCGAACAGCCCGCAGGGACCCGCCCCGATGATGACGACATCGGTTTCAATCGCGCCCGTCGCCGGCGCGGCGTTGGCAGGTTCGGTCACCGTCATGGGATCATCGCTCGCCGGGGCCGTGCATCGACCCAGGCGCCTCTTTAGAATTGCTTGGCGGGAATTCGGACGACGAGGCCGTTCAACGCGTCGGCGACCTTGATCTGGCAGGAGAGGCGGCTTTCCTCACGCACGTCGAAAGCGAAATCCAGCATGTCCTCCTCCATGTCGGAGGGCTTGCCGGCCGCCTGCCGCCAGGCGTCGTCGACATAGACGTGGCAGGTGGCGCAGGCGCAGGCGCCGCCACATTCGGCTTCGATACCGGCGATGTTGTTGAGCTTGGCCACCTCCATCACCGTGAGGCCGGGCGTGGCATCGACCGTCTGGCTGCTGCCATCGGGTTGCACGAACGTGATCTTAACCATGGGGTGCTGCTACCCTCGTCATCTGGACGTTTCCGGCCTGATTTAGCGGCCATGCTCCGGTGCCCGGTCAGGGTGGAGGAGCAGCCCGCAGACTTATGCGGGGAGCCAGCGGAATTCAAGTTGTGCGGTCAAGCAGAGAGAGTTCCGCAGCGTGGAACATAGCCGCACCCGGCGTGCGAACGCGAGCGCACTAAAGCACAAATTGAAGCCGGATCGCGTTGAGGACGTTGCCTAGAGTTCGCCGTAGGTGACGGTGATGAAGCCCTGGGCCTCGCGCACCGCATCCTCGATGCGGCAGATCACGTCGGCATGGGCCGAGCGGTTCTTGACGCCGGCCAGACGTTCGGCCTGCTCGGCAAGGCGCGCGATACGCCAAGCGCCGATGGCACGGGCCGAACCCTTGATGGTGTGAGCCGCGATCCGCCATTCATGGTCGTTCATGGCATTGCTGAGTGTGGCGATGGTTTGCGGAATCTGGCCCAGAAAGAGCTGCATCACTTCGCGCTCAAGTGCGGTATCGCCCAACGTGTAGCGGCGAAGATGCTTCAGATCGATCGGCGCGACATGGAAGGTGTCCTCGACCGCCTCGAACCGGATCGTTTCCCGTACTGCGCTACTTGTCAGCATGTTAGTCAAGCTCCGACGTCCCGCCACCCTGCGCAACCCCGTGTGACGCTGACCCCATCAGCACGCCGGGTGGCAGTTCCGGTAACGACTATGGCATGGGCCACCTAAGCCGCCGTAAAGGCTAACCCCAGAAACTCGGGGTACCCCGCAACGGACCGGTAACCTAATGGACAGGGTTCAGATCCTGCGCCGGCCCGTGGCCTGTGGACAGCTGTTGTCCCCAGATAGCACCAGCTCGAGGCCGCAGATCCTTGGTTTCGCCTAATTATTTGCACACACAGATCATGGTTGGGATTTGTGGGGTATGTGCACGCCGGATAGCGAGCCCCGGCATCGCATTTCTGCTTGGAACGGAACAGGAAATTCGCCTATTTTAACCGGGCGGGAACTGCGGATTGCGCGAAGCGGCGCGAGCCAGCCTGCGCGGGGGAACTGTGGGTATGGCGCAAGACAACATTGCGAAGCTGATGGCGATCGCCGGCAGGACTGCCTCGGCGAACGAGCCGGCTGCGGCGCAGGATCAGCAAGACGAGCCGGACAGCCCCGCGGAGGCCTCCGACTCACAGTCCGCCACGCCCCCGCCGCTCTCGCGCGCAGCCGCCGCCGAGCCGGCGCCTCGCACACCTGACCAGATCGACGGGCCGACGCGCCGTGTGGCGCGGCGCAGACCCGCCGGCCCCGTGCGCGGCAAGATCGCCGCCAACGACGACGTGCCGTCCATCGGCGGCCTCATCTACGCGCTCGAACAAAAGCCGAAGACGCGAATCTATCGTCTCGCCGCGATTGCGAGCTTCGTTTGGCTGGTTGGCGGCTTGGCGTTCGCGGCCTTTTCGCTCGCACCTGAATGGACTGAGGGCGCCGCGTTTTCGACGCTGCTGCTCAAGCCCGTCACCTACTACACGATCTCGGCCATCGTCGTGCCGATCGCGATTTTCTGGCTGCTGGCGCTGCTGAACTATCACATCGCGACGCTGGCGCTCAAATCCTCGACCATGACCGAGGTCGCCATCCGCTTGGCCGAACCCGATCGCGCCGCCGAGCAATCGATTGCGAGCCTTGGCCAGGCCGTGCGCCGGCAGGTCTCGTTCATGAACGACGCGGTTTCGCGCGCCCTTGGCCGTGCGGGAGAACTCGAAGCACTCGTTCACAATCAGGTCGCGGACTTGGAACGCTCCTACGAGCAGAACGAGCGGCGCATCCGCGGTCTGATCCAGGAGTTGACGGGCGAACGCCACGCGTTGCTCAACACGTCCACTGGCGTCACCGAAACTTTGAAGTCGCTCGGCACAGAAATTCCGCTGTTGATCGAAAAGCTTTCGACCCAGCAGGTCACGCTCGCCGGCATCATCCGCGGAGCAGGCGAAAATCTGGCCGCGCTCGAAGGCTCGCTCGCCACGTCCACGGGACGGTTCGAGAACGTGCTCGGCACCCGCACCCAGGAATTGCAGACGGTCCTTGAGGATTACACCAGCGCCTTCTCGACCGCGCTCGGCGCCCGCACCGAGCAGATGCGTCTGGCCTTCGACGGATACATGCAAACGCTCGACACCTCGCTCGGCAACCGCACCGAAAATCTGCAGACTGTGTTTGAAGAGTATGCGCGCGCCCTTGATACCACGCTCGCCAACCGCGCCCAGGCACTCGACGTGCAGCTGGTTGAACGCACCCGCTCGCTCGACGATGCGTTCCAGAAGCGGCTGGAAATGTTTGACCAGCAGATCTCGACCACGACCGGGGCCATCGACGCCGCCGTCAACGAGCGCGCGCAGATGCTGACCAGTGCCCTCGACCTGCATGCCCGCACGTTCCGTGAAACGATGACGCGTCAGGCCGCCGATCTCGACGAGTCGGTTATGAACGGCATCAACGCCGTCCACCGTACTAGCGAAAACATCACCCGCCAGACCGTCAAAGCCATCGAAGGTCTGCACAATCAGTCCGAAGTGCTGCAGCGTGTGTCGGAGAACCTGTTCTCGCAGATCCATGGCGTCACTCAGCGGTTTGAAACCCAGGGCCAGTCGATCCTGCGCGCGGCCGGCGCTCTCGACGATGCCAACGTGCGCATCGATACGACCCTGCAGTCGCGCCACGCCGATCTGTCGCGCACGCTCGACCGGCTGTCGGGCAAGGCTGACGAGTTCGGACGCGTCATGGCCGACTATTCCGGCAACCTGGAAGGCTCGCTATCGACCATCGAACAGCGCGCACTCGCCCTGACGCACGAGTTGCGCGAAGGCGCGGATGCGAAGTCGCGCGCGCTGTTGTCGGAGCTGGAGCGCGTCAAGAGCCAGACGGAGGCGGAAAGCGAACGTACGCTGGCCGAGCTTCGCAACCGCTTCAGCAATGTGTCGGGCGAACTCTCGCAGCAGTTCGACAGCCTGTCGGCGCGTCTCGCCTCCGCGACCGACGAAACGCGGCTCAAGGCCGGCGAAGCCGTCGAGGTATTGGCGCGCGAACAGGCGCGCATCCGCGCCGAGGCTGCCCGCCTGCCACAAACTGCGCGCGACAGCGCCGACGCCATGCGCCGGGCCCTTCAGGATCAGTTGAAGGCGCTCGAAAAATTGACCCAGATTTCGCAGCACACCGCGTCGAGCCGCGACGTGACGAAGCCGGAGTCACCGCCCGCGCCGATTGCCCCGCCCATGCGCCCGGCCGCGGCGTTGACGGCACCTGAACCCACGACCCAGCGCCCGCTGGCCCGCACTGGCGCACCGGAAGGCCGCGAGGGCTGGTCGCTCGGCGATCTCTTGGCGCGCGCGTCCCACGATGCCGAGGACGACGTTCGCAATGCCGATCCCAAGCCCGCGCCGCAACAGCCCTTCCGCCTCGACGTCGGCACGATCGCCCGCGCCATCGACCCGGCGACGGCCTCGGCGATCTGGAACCGGCTGCGGACCGGCCAGCGCAACGTCATGGTGCGGTCGATCTATTCCGCCGACGTGCGCGATATTTTCGATACCGTGTCTTCGCGCGTCAAAACCGACAAGGAGCTGGCGCAGACCGTGCTGC
>CXWK01012824.1_pt2 | contig 10477 bp, 8 predicted proteins | sample 590851 | NCBI WGS metagenome assembly CXWK01 (sample SAMEA3498364, study PRJEB10139) | wastewater metagenome | biome: wastewater treatment plant; material: activated sludge | place: Denmark | collected 2014-08-01
CTCGTGGCCAGTCAGCAGCACGTCTGGAACGACGCCGGTCAGTTGCTGGCCAGCGGCATCAGCCACCTGCTGTGCCGGCCGGTCCGCTGAGCCCGTCGGCGCTGCAGTCTCCCGGTGTCGGGCACTGCCACACCGTTGCGGTGCTCGGCCTCGGGACCGTCCGCGTTGTGGCTCGCGACCGGCTGTCGCTACAGTGCTGCCGTTCGGGTTCCCGAACGTCCCCGCTGCAACCGGTGCTCGTGCCTTCGCCCGAGCACTGACGGCGCTGGGTGTCTCGCATCTCCAGGTGGTGGGGCCGCCGGTGAATCTCAGCACTTCCGCTGGATCTCGGCCGAGCCTCTTCTCCTCCCAGAAAGCAGGTGGCCAGTGGCCGCGGAAGCACTCGAGCAATCAATGCTCGAATCGAAGGACAAGGATCAGCTCCTTGCAATCGCCCAGGCGTTGGGCATCAAGACCAACGCTCGCGCCGCCAAGGCGACGCTGATCAGCAAGATCCTGGAGACGACGGGAGTCGGCCCAGCGGCCGCTGCCGAGCCGTCGGCAGCGTCGCAGGGTGCCGGCGAGGCCCCGGCGGGGCCCGATGGTGAGCCGTTGCCCGACTGGGAGGCCGAGCTGGTCGACAAGGGCGAGGTGGCACAGCCCGCCGCCCGCGCGGCAGCGAACCCGGTCGACACCGGTCACGCTGTCGCTCATGACGACGCCGGCGACGACGACGCCGGCGACGACGACGGTGGTGACGACGACGGTGACGGTGACGGTGACCGGCACCCCGACGGCGACAGCGACGGCGATGGCGAGAGCCGCAATGCCCGCCGCCGCCGGCGGCGCCGCAACAAGAACCGCACCGGCGACGGCACGCAGCCCGGCGACGGCGCGCAGCCCGGCGAACGGCAGGAGCCGCGCGAGCGCAACGACCGGCCCGAGCGCAACGATCGTGCGCCGCGCCCGGATCGCCAGGATCGTGGTGAGCGCAGCGAGGGCAGCGACCAGTTCAGCCTCGAGCCGGTGCAGGTTGCCGGCTACCTCGACCTGCGCGAAGAGGGCTACGGCTTCCTCCGCGTCAACGGTTACCTCGCCTCGCGCGACGATGCCTACATCCCGGTGAAGCTCACCCGCCAGTACGGGTTGCGCAAAGGCGACCACGTCACCGGGCTCAGCCGCCCGGCCGGCCGCAACGAGAAGAACCCGGCGCTGCTGGAGATCCACACCGTCAACGACAAGGACCCCGAGCTGGCGAAGAACCGTCGCCGCTTCGAAGACCTCACCGCGCTGTTCCCCGATCAGAAGCTCGTGCTCTCCACGCAGAACGACCCGCACAACATGACGGTGCGCATCATCGAACTGGTGTCGCCCATCGGCAAGGGGCAGCGCGGCATCATCGTGTCGCCGCCCAAGGCCGGCAAGACCACCATCATGAAGGAGATCGCGACTGCGATCGAGCGTCACAACCCGGAAGTGAAGCTCATCGTGCTGCTCATCGACGAGCGGCCCGAAGAGGTCACCGACATGCGTCGCACCGTCAAAGGTGAGGTCATCTCCAGCACCTTCGACCGGCCCAGCGAAGAGCACACGCACGTCGCCGAGCTGGCACTCGAGAAGGCCAAGCGCTTGGTCGAGGAAGGCCACGACGTGGTCATCATCCTCGATGGCATCACGCGACTCAGCCGTGCCTACAACCTGGCTGCGCCGCCCAGCGGCCGCATCCTCTCCGGTGGCATCGACGCCGGCGCGCTGTACCCGCCGAAGCGGTTCTTCGGCGCCGCTCGCAACTGTGAGGAAGGTGGCTCGCTCACCATCCTCGCCACCGCGCTGGTGGAGACCAACAGCCGCATGGACGAAGCGATCTTCGAGGAGTTCAAGGGCACCGGCAACATGGAGCTGCGCCTCGATCGTCGACTCGCCGAGCGGCGCATCTACCCGGCCATCGACGTCGACGCCAGCAGCACCCGCCACGAGGAGCTGCTGTTCGACCGCAAGCAGCTGCAGCAGGTGTGGAAGCTGCGCCGGGTGCTCAGCGGCCTGGCCGCCGACGGCAACGGCGCCCCCGGGCTGGAACTGCTGATGGACCGTTTGAAGACCTTCAAGACCAACGACGAGTTCCTCAACGAGATCGGCAAGCAGGCATAGTCGGTCGGTTCCTCACGCCCGTGGTTCGGGTGCGAGCCCGATCACGAAGCGGTAGCGAGTTCGGCCGGGGCCTTCTTGGTCCCGGCCGAATCGTTCCTGCAAGCCCTTCAACGCCTGCTGGAGCTCGGCGGCCTCTGCCTCGGTGAGATTGCACGCGCCCCACCACTCTGTGGTGCGGTCCGCACGGTGGTCGGCGATGTCGCTCGACGGCTCGATGACGGTGAGCTCCACGCCACGCTCCGGTGAAGCGAAGATCCGCAGGCCCGTCTCGGCAAATGCCGAGGCAGCCGCTGCGTTGGACGCGGCGATGAACTGCTCGAACGCAAACTTCCGGCCGCGTAGCAGGAACTCGTCGCGCCTGCCCGGTGGCATTGCGTCGAACGGGATGTGGAACTCGCTGCTGATCGCCCGGTAGTGAGGGATCGGCTTTCCGGCGCGGGGCACCACCCGAGTGGTCTCCAGCAGCCTGGCGGTGAGAAAGCGCTGCACCCAGTAGGCCAGCGAACTGGCGGGCACGGCCGCCGCCTTCGCCGCCGAGCCGAGTGTGTGCTCCGCGTGCATGAACGGCGACAGGCGGCTGATCGCGTTGAGGTTCAGGAGCAGGTCGACGCCGAGATGATCGCGAATCACGACGGGCTGATTCGAGAGAGGCTCTAGCATTCGAATCAGAGTACTCCGATGATGTCACGCATGCGTGAACAGCGAGATTTCCTGCGGGTCCTGGGCGGCCAGATCGTCTCCACTCTTGGCGATGGCGTGCACCGTGTGGCGTTGTTGTGGTGGGCTCGGCTGGCCACTGGTTCGAACCTGATCGTGGTCGTGGTGGCGTTGGCGAGTGTGCTGCCGACGCTGGCGGCGGCGCCGTTGGCGGGCTGGATGGTGGATCGGTTCCCTCGGCGCCGGCTGATGCTCGTTGCCGACGGGGTGCGCGTCGTGACCAGTGGGACCGTGGCCATCGCGCTGTGGGCGGGGTGGATGAGCACGCCTCTGGTTGTGGTGGTTGCCGCGGTTGCCGCGGTGGCGGGTGCGGTGTTCGACCCTGCGCTGATGGCGTCGATCAGTGTGCTGGTGCCAGCCGAGCGACGGCTGCAGGCGAACTCGATGCTCGGGGTCAGCGGTGCGCTTTCCGGGATCGCCGGGCCGGCGCTGGGCGGTCTGTTGATCGGGTTCTCCGGCTTGTCGCTGGCGTTCTGGTTCGACGCCGCGAGCTTCCTGGTGTCGTTCCTGATGGTTGCGGCGAGCGTCATCCCGATGCCCGAGCGCGCGAGCGCGAGCGACGATGACGGCTCGTTCGCAGCAGGCTGGCGGGTGGTGCGCACGAACCGACGCGTGCGCGACCTGGTCGTGGTCGCCGCTGGCCTCAACTTGTGCGTGGCACCGCTGACGGTCCTGATCGTCGGGCTCGCTGTCGACCAACTGGACCTCGGTGGTCAGGGGTTCGGTCTGCTGGAGGCGGCGATTCCGGCCGGGATCGTGGCCGGCTTCCTGATGGCGCCCAAGGTGGCGCGTCGCCCGCGCGCCGCGCTGGTTGCGCTGCTCGGCGTGGGCGTTGCGGTCGGAGCCGCCGGCGTCGTGCCGTGGGCGTGGTGGGCAGGTGCGGCGTTCGTGCTGGCCGGAATGGGAGTCGGGGTGGCCAACACGATCCTGCCGACCCGCTTCCAAGACATCGTCGAGCCATCGATGCAGGGTCGAGTCTTCTCGGTCGTTGGGGCGCTCGGGATGGCAGGCCGGCCGATCGGTCTGCTGATGGCGGCGCCGCTGCTCGCGATCGCTGGTGTGCGGTGGGGTCTGCTGGTGGTGGGGGTGGCGCTCATCGCAGTGGCGATCGCCGGGCGGCAGGGGCTGGACGGTCGCGGCGCCGCCGGGAGCGAACCGGTCGTCGGCGAGCGAGTGGCCGCGTGATCGCGGTCGCCCAATTCGGAGGTGCCGCCGCAGAATCCGCCGATACACTCAGCCGCCTACTTCTTTCGGAGAATGCCATGAAGACCGAGATCCACCCCAAGTACACCGATGTCACCGTTCGCTGCTCCTGCGGCAACACGTTCACCACGCGCTCCACGCGCGGTACCGACCTGACACTCGAGCTCTGCAACGAATGCCACCCGTTCTTCACCGGCAAGCAGAAGCTGGTCGACACCGGTGGCCGCGTCGAGCGCTTCAACAAGCGTTACGGCGAGCGCAAGGGCAAGTGACCCCCGCGCTCCGGCGCCTGCAACCCACCGATTTCAACCAACCACCCGGCCCGATGTGGCCGGGTGGTGGTCGTTTTGACCACTCAATGCCGCTTCCTGCCGAAAACGAGACGAAGTGTGCGGTGGGTGAGGCTTCAGTCGCCTCACCATGCGGGCGATAACAACCTGATGAACCGAACGGCTGCCGTTCGAACACTGTGAGGAGTCGTCCACGTGGATTCGGTGCAACTCGCCCACCTGCTCCGTCGTACGGAGTACGTGGCTCGGCCCGCTCGGATGAATGCGTTGTCGGGTGGGTCTGTCACCCGCGAGATGGCGGTGAACGACGTGCTCAACGTCACCACTCCGGTGGCCATTCCCGCCTACATCGAGCACGACATCGACGGTGAGGGCTACAACCAGTGGGTCTTCGCCGTGCAGTGGTGGCTCGATCGCATGGTCGACTCGCCCAAGCCGATGCAGGAGCGGATGGCGTTCTTCTGGCATGGCCACTTCTGCAGCAGCTGGGAGAAGGTGAACAGCGCGGAGGCGATGATGGCGCAGAACCGGCTGTTCCGCGACTCGGCGTTCGGCAACTTCCGCGAGATGACGCAAGCCATGTCGATCCAGCCGGCGATGCTCTTCTACCTCGACAACCTCGACAACGTGAAGTCGTCGCCCAACCAGAACTTCGCCCGCGAGCTGTTGGAGCTGTTCACGCTGGGCGTGGTCGATCAGAACGGGGTGCCCAACTACACCGAGGACGACGTCACTGCCGCCGCCCGTGCGTGGACAGGGCACAGCATCGACTGGAAGACCTACCAGTACAAGTTCTACGCGGGCGAGCACGACGCCGAGGCCAAGTCGTTCATGGGCCAGAGCCGCAACTGGGACGGCCCCGACATCGTCAACTACGTGCTGCAGGAGAACACCGCCAAGAAGCTGGTGGCCTGCAAGTTCCTCTCCAAGAAGCTGTGGGAGCACTTCGCGTACCAGAACCCGTCGAAGGCGTTGGTCGACGAGCTGGCCCAGGTGCTGTACAACAACGACTTCGCGATCAAGCCGTGGGTGAAGGCGATGCTGATGCGCGACGAGTTCTACAGCACCACCGCGATGCAGGGCTTGGTGCGCAGCCCGGTGGAGTACATCGTCAACCTGTTCCACTTCACCGGCTACCGCGCGGCCACCCTCAACCCGCAGTGGTACGTGGAGGGCATGGGGCAGGTGCCGTTCGCGCCTCCCGACGTGTCGGGCTGGAAGACGAACGGGTACTGGGTGAACACCAGCGTGTTCGGCTCGCGAGCGGAGTTCGCGAGCGACGTCGCCTCGCGAATGCGCCAGGACGACGGCAACGCGGTGGGCAAAGGTCGCACGCCGGAGCAGGCCGTCGACTTCGTCGCCGCCATGTTCGGCGTCTCGCTCAGCACGGCCAGTCGCAACGCGCTCCTCGGCTTCGTCAACGTGCAACGCCAGGAGGAGTCGTACGTCGGTTGGTGGGAGAGCACCAACCTGCTCACGATGATGATGATGACCCCCGAATTCCACGTGGCCTGAAGGACGACGAGCGATGATCGACCCCGATATCTCCACCGCCGATGCTCTGCGGCTGCTGACCGCGCGCGACAACATCGACGCTGCCGGCATGGATCGGCGACGGTTCCTGCAGATGATGGGCTGGGGCGTGGGCGCCGGCGCACTGTTCGGTGGCCTCGGCGAAGTGCTGGCGGCCGACCTGTTGCCGGGACGTTTGCGCGAGGCGTGGGCCACCACCCCTGTAGGCCCCAACGAAGGCATCCTGGTGCTCATCGGCCAGTTCGGTGGCAGCGACGGCCTCAACGTGGTGGTACCCCACTCGAACAGCCTGTACTACGAGCAGCACGGCGATGTCGCCATTCCGGCTGCGCAGGTGTTACCGATCAACGGCCAGGTGGGCTTGCACCCGAACCTGCCGTACTTGAAGTCGCTCTACGACGCCGGCCAGGTGGCCATCGTGCAGGGTGTCGGCTACGCGAACCCCGACCTCAGCCACTTCAGCTCGATGGCGTTGTGGATGCATGGCAAGGTCGGCGGCGGCCTCAACAACGGCTGGGTGGGTCGTTGGCTCGACGGCCTCGGCGGCGACGACCCGTTCCGGGCAGCCACCGTCGGCCAGGGCCTGCCGCTGCACCTCATCGGCGACAACAAGCGGGGCATCGCCATCCCGCAGTGGGGTGTCGGGTTCGGTGGCAGCACCAACGAGCATCAGCTGTGGATGTACGACGCGATGCGTTCCCTGGCCGGCACCCCTGCTGGGCGAGGTGCGTGGCACGACACGATCGCCAAGACGGTGAAGGGTGTCATCGACGTGGGCCAGCAGGTGGCCCCCGTGTTCGAGCAGTCGCTGCCCAACGGCCGGCTGGAGAAGAAGCTCACCGTGATCGCCAGGTTGATCAACGCGAACCTGGGCATGCGCGTGCTCGACACCGGTTACGACGGGTTCGACAACCACTCGAGCGAGCCCCAGGAGCTGCCCGGTCTGCTCACCGACTTCGATCGCGCGCTGCAGTCGTTCTTCGCCACCCTCGACCCCAGCTTCCGCTCGCGCGTCACCATCATGACCTACAGCGAGTTCGGTCGCACCAGCTGGGCCAACGACTCCAGCGGAACCGACCACGGCACCACCAACAACCACTTCATCATCGGCCCGTCGGTGAAGGGTGGGCTCTTCGGCGAGCAGCCCACCCTGCAGGGGTTGGGTCGATGGGACCGGATGGACTTCAGCGTCGACTTCCGTTCGCTGTACGCGACGGTGCTCGACCGTTGGCTGGGCGGTGGCGCGAGCACCGTGCTGGGTGGCGAGTACGAGCAGTTCGACGTGTTCAACGGTGGCCCCGCGGGCGACGCCCCCACCTTCCCGCCGCCGGGGGCACCCACCGGGTTCGTGCCGATGAGCCCCGTGCGCATCCTCGATACGCGCGGCACCACGGGTGGGCACAAGGGTGCGTTGGGCGCGGGGGAGACCTGGAGCCTGCCGGTGCGCGGCACCGCCGGCGTGCCCGCCGACGCCGCGGCCGTGGTCGTCAACCTGACTGGTGCGGGTGCCACGGCCGACACGTTCATCACCGCGTGGCGATCGGGCGAGCGCATGCCGGCCACGTCGAACGTGAACGTGGTGGCGCAAGCAGCGGTGCCGAACCTGGCCGTCATCGGCGTCGGCGCGAACGGCGCGATCAGCCTGTTCAACAGTGCTGGCGCGGCACACGCAGTCGCCGACCTCGTGGGTTACTTCCGTGAAGCCACCACCGACACCACGGCGCTCACCTCGCTGGTGCCCAGCCGCCTGCTCGACACACGCACCGGCACCGGCGGCCGAACCGGTGCCTTCGGGCCCGGCACCGAGTTCGACCTGCAGATCACCGGTCGCGGCGGTGTGCCAGCCGGGTGTGCAGCAGCGGTGCTCAACGTGACCGCCGTGGGTGCCAGCAGCAACACCTATCTCACGGTGTGGCCCAACGGCGAAGGCCAGCCGTACACATCGTCGGTCAACGTGGGCTCGGGCCAGACGGCCGCCAACCTGGTCATCGCCAAGTTGGGCGCCGATGGCAAGTTGCGCATACGCAACGATGCCGGCAACGCGCACGTGCTGGTCGACGTCGCCGGTTACTTCACGGCCGGCGACGGCGGTCGCTACCTGCCGGTGTCGCCGCGCCGCATCGTCGACACCCGTACCGGCGTCGGTGCCGCAAGAGCTCGGGTGGGTGCTGCACCGCTGGCGGTGGCGATTGCAGGTGCCAACGGCCTCCCGGCCACCGGCATCGCTGCGGTGCAGATCAACCTCACGGCAGTGGCACCCTCACAGGACACCTACCTCACCGTCTACCCCAGCGGAACTGCGATGCCGAATGCGTCGAACCTCAACCTGGCCGGTGGCGCGGTGCGAGCCAACAGCGTGATCGCACGAGTCGGTGCCGACGGCAAGATCATGGTGGCCTGCGGGCAGGGCAACACCGACGTCTTGGTGGATGTGGTCGGCTTCTTCACGGCCTGATCCGTCGTCGTCCGCCCGAAGCGCTGGTCCGCCGGGGCCGTATCGTGGCGGCGATGAACGAGCAGTCACGCCGCCCGCAACTCAATGCGCTCAAGTTGCGCGCGCTGGTTCGCGATCACTTGGGTGCGCCCGCCGACGTCGCTGCCGAGCAGGCCGGCGAGTTCGGCGCCGGCGCGGCGTTGCTCCTGGATGGCGCGGCGTGGGTGCTGCTCGACGAACAACCCGAGCGCGGCCTGGGCGCTGCGTTGGGCTGGGCCGTGCGACGCAATGCCGTCGAACTGCACGTGCTGGCCGAACACGGCACCGGGCTGCTGGCGCGGCGCGCCGCCGCGTTCACCTTCCCTGTCGCCGTCTGGCACATCGAGGGGCGCACGCTGCTGCCGGCGCTGCCAGAGCCGTTACCGGTGGCACCTGCGCTGCCGGCCGAGCACCAGGCGTTCGCAGCCACGGTCTCCGCAGGCGGGGCGCTGCCCGTGGTGGAGCACGGCGTGCTGGTGGGCGAAGTCGACGGGCTCGAGGTCTGCCGTGTGGTCACCGACCCCCACACCGATGAGGTGCGCCTGGAGGTTGGCGTCGGTGCGCACGACCGTGAAGCGTTCCTGATGCTGCACGGCAACCGGCCCACCGCCGAGGCGTTGGCCGACGTGGTGCGCTCCGTCGGCGCACACCGTCGTCCTGGCGCGCCGCGGCATCCGCTCAACATGTTGGCGCAGGAGCGATCGCTGCGTGCTCGCCTGGTCGCGCAACCACACCTGATCGCCGCCTCGTCGGTGGCCGAAGCCGCCCCTCCCGTGCCGCGGGCCAACGTGAAGGACGCAGTGCCGTGCGTGGCGACTGCCACGATCGACGGTCGGGTCGTGGCCGTCGTGTGCAGCAGTGGCGTCGACATCGACGTGGTGCCGTTCGCAGTCGATGCTCGTGCCGCGCTGGGCACGAACGAGTGCCTGGTGGTGCTGCCCGCTCGCGATGCGCTCGACATCCAGCACCGTCTCGCCGGGCTGGTATCCCCTCCGATCACCGTCGTCGCGGTGGGCTGAGGCCGTAGCCTCGTACACCGGTGTTCGATCGATTGCAGTCCGTGGAAGACGAGTTCGTCTCGCTGGAGGCGAGCTTGTCCGACCCCGACATCGTCAACGACCAGTCGCGCATGCGCGACGTCACGCGGCGCTACAAGGACCTGACGCCGGTGGTCGATTGCGTACGCCGGTATCACGCCCGAACGGCCGACGCCGAGGCAGCGCGCGAGCTGCTCACCATGGCCACCGACGACGAACGCGAATCGTTGAAGGACGAGCTCGCGACCACGGAGGCTGAGCTCGCCGATCTCGAGGAGGAGCTGCGGCTGCTGATGCTGCCCAAGGACCCCAACGACGGGCGGGCGGTCATCATGGAGATCCGCGGCGCGGAAGGCGGCGAGGAAGCGAACCTCTTCGCTCGCGACCTGTACGACATGTATCGAGCGTTCGCCGCCGCCAAGGGCTGGTCGGTGGAGGTGCTCAACCACGACGACAGCGACCTGGGTGGCGTCAATCAGGTCACGATGCTCATCAACGGTGATACGGCGTGGAGCCGGCTGAAGTTCGAAGGTGGCACGCATCGTGTGCAGCGGGTGCCGATCACCGAGAGCCAGGGCCGCATCCACACGTCGTCCGCGACGGTGCTCGTGCTGCCCGAAGCCGAGGAGGTGGAGGTGCAGATCGACGAGAAAGATCTCGAGGTCGATGTCTACCGCAGCAGCGGGGCCGGCGGGCAGAGCGTCAACACCACCGACTCGGCCGTGCGCATCACGCACAAACCCACGGGGGTGGTGGTCACGATGCAGGACGAGCGCAGCCAGATCCAGAACCGGGCCCGCGCGATGGTGGTGCTGCGTGCGCGGCTGCTGAAGCTGGCCGAGGAGGAGCACAACGCGGCGGCCTCCGCCGAACGCAGGTCGCAAGTGGGTGGTGGCGGGCGCGGCGAGAAGATCCGCACCTACAACTTCAAGGAGAACCGCCTCACCGACCATCGCATCGGGTTCACCATCTATCGCCTGCAGGATGTATTGGCCGGCGACCTCGACGAGACCGTCGACGCCCTCACGGCCGAGGAACGGGCACGTCAACTGGCCGGGCAAGCCTGAGCCGATGACCACCGACCCCGCGCCTGCAAC
>CXWK01021733.1_pt1 | contig 10475 bp, 3 predicted proteins | sample 590851 | NCBI WGS metagenome assembly CXWK01 (sample SAMEA3498364, study PRJEB10139) | wastewater metagenome | biome: wastewater treatment plant; material: activated sludge | place: Denmark | collected 2014-08-01
AACGCGGACAGCATCACCTGGACGCTGCCGCAGACGCCGCTTTCGACCGACCTCCCGATTTTCCGCGGCGAGTGGCAGGTTGAGGTGTTGCCGGTGGCGACCATGCACTCGGTGACCCGGTCGTCTGGCGTTTACGATCCGCGCTTCATCCTGACCAACTACCTGTTGGGCGAAAACGAGCCTGACGTGGACGACCACCCCGATCTGACCAGCCCGCTGGCGCTGGCGAAGGCAGGCAGCATCTACGCCGGCTCGACCTACGTCAATCAGAAGCTGGACGACCGCTACCGCGGGCTGCTGCAGCGCTTTCGGGAGCTGCAGGAGGCGCGGCGCAAGACGCTCCAGGGGCAGGCAGCGACATTCGACGCCCAGGCGAGTGCGGCCTCCACAGCCGACGCGGCGGCGCAGGCCGGCGACGATGCGCGCGCCGCAGCCGCGCAAACACGGCGTGAGATGGAGGAATTGGCCGCGACGCTGGCGAACGCCGAGATGGCTGAAAATTTCCTCGACGGCCACGACCTGCTGGTCGTCACCCTCAACGGCTTCAACGCCGCGCTGCTCCAGCGCCACACGAGCATCCAGCTCAACCCGGCCGATCCGCTGGGCTTTGCCGAATACAAGGCGTTCGCCCAGGATGTGGCGGCGACGCTGGCCGGCGGCTTGAAGGGTGTGTCTCCTGATCCGCACGCTGCGTTCATGCCGATCCGCAGCGGCGGGCTGCGCATCATGACGCTGCGCCTGGTTGATCGCTTCGGCCGCTTCACCGATCTGACGCCAGAGGACGTGGTGACCGCGCTGCCGATGGAGGTTCCGGGGCATGGCGATTGGGTGCGGCTGCCGCCGCGGCTGGCGCAGCCGGCCCGCTGGAATTTCCGCTTCTTGCAGGCGACGCAGGTCGCGACGCCAGGCGCCGACCCGACCGAAAGCCAGAGCCACCGCGCCAGCTCGCCTGTTCACGGCTGGATCATCCCCAATCTGCTCGACCAGAGCCTCGATTTCTTCGACCCGCACGGCCGCCGGCTGGGCGCATTGCGGGCGATCGAGGAGCAAAGCTTCTGGGATGGCGCGGCACTGAGTACGCTGCCGCTGCGCGATAGCCAAATCGTCGAGTGGCTGCTCGCCGCGGACCAAGAAGTGGAGCCGGGCCAGTCCAGCGATGACGTCCATTTCCTCGCCGAGTTCATCGAAGACATCGAAGAAGCGCTGGACAACATCCACCCTGACGACCGCGAAGGACAGTCCGCTTTCTCCGTGCTGATGGGGCGGCCGTTGGCCGTCGTGCAGTTCGGCGTGGCGCTGGAGTTGAAGGGGCTGCCCGCGGTCAACAACGGTTGGTCAGCGTTGTTCGACGCGATCCAAAACGCGCAGCATGTGACCGACGGCTTCGACGAGGTGCAGTTCTATTACCGGCTGGGCGAATACCGGCAGCGCAACGACGGTCTGGTCGGCTGTTGGGGCATCGAAGCGGACGGCGTGCTCTCCGCAGCGTTCAGCGTCAACGATTCGGTCTCGGCCGCCATCGAGCAGGCAGCCGTGCAGAGCCTCCAGGGGGAGTATGCGGAACGCGCACAGAAGGACGCGGCCCAGGCCGCAGATGTCCGCCAGTGGATCGATCTCAAGAACGAAGAATGGCAGATCTACGACCCGCAGGGTCGCACACTGTTCGAGTTCTTACTGGAAGAGCAGGATGAGACGGTCAAGAAGCAGGACATCATCCAGCCCTACGTGCGCGAGGGCAGCCGGGTGTGGGATATGCTGGTCGAGCGCGGCTGCCTGGTGGAAGAAGTCCCGTTCAGCCGCATCCGCCACTACGCTGAGGAGTCCCAACTGAGCATCAGCGCGGCCGAGGAGATGCAGCAGTTCGTCGCCCTGCTCGACCCGCACGGCCTGGTGCATCTTGCCAGCGGCATTCAGCCGGTCAAGACCATCCAACTGCCGGAACGCTTCACCAAAGAGGCGCTCGGCCGGATCGAAATGGAGTTTCTGACCGCGCCGGTGCTGACGCCCGAACGCGAACTGCATCTTGCGCTGCCCAAAGAGCAGGGATTTGCCTGGTCGTGGCGCGAGGCCAACCGCTGGCCTGCCAACGGCGCGGCGCAGGACTCGGAACTCAGCGACCAGAACGGCCAGCCCCTCGCCACGACGGAAATTGCCGAACAGGACATCAGACCGTTTCAGACGGTCGCCTTTTTCCCGGAGCGCTTTGTGCTGCGCGAAGGGCAACTCGTATTGAAGCACAGAACCGAGCAACCAACCGACGATCCCAAGGAGCACTAAACGATGGCGAATGACACACCTTGCCTCCACCTGCCGCTGGACGAAATTCGCTATGTAGAAGGAACGGCCCACGCGCCAAACGTCGGCGGCAGCGGCCGCGACGCCATCGTGCACGGCAATCCGCAAATTCTGCACGACCCGACGCTGGGGACGTGCCTGCGCTTCGACGGCGACGGAGACTACATCGAGCTGACCGACCTCTCGGCGCTGACATTGGCGCAGGGGATGACGGCGATGGCGTGGGTGCGCTTCGAGGACACGCCGTATTTCAGCCGCATCTTCGACCTCAACGTCGCGCAAGACCAGAAATCCAAGATCATCTGGGCCGGCAACGAGGCGCGTTCACAACACCTGGCGTTCGAGATCAACGGGACCCGCTTTCGGGTCGAGAACGGCGTTGCGCTGGGGCAGTGGCGTCACTTCGCCTTTGTCTACGATCCGGCTGGCAAGGTCTCGATCATGATGGACGGCACTGTTGTTTTCAGCACAGCGGTTTCGCTCGACATCGCCAGCACGGCCTGGCAGACGGGATACCTCGGCAAGAGTTCCTGGGCGGCCGACAGCCTGTTCCGCGGCGCGCTGGCGCATTTCCGGCTCTACAACCAGCCTCTCGCGCGCGCCGAAGTGAACGAACTGATGATCAGCGACAAGGGCGCGATGGCCTACTATCGGGAAACGACGCTGCGGAAGGTCGAGCTTTACACCGTTCGCGACGACGACCACCAGCCGATTCTGTACGTCGAGGCGGCCAACCGGGGGGAGCCGCTGGAGGTGAGCCTGACCAATCCGGGGGACAAGCCGGTGGCGTTCAAGCCGTTCGACGCGCCGACGGCCGACGACTTCCACGTCCAACTGCGCTTCCGCCGCAACGTCATCGCCCCCAACGTGCTGCGGGCGCTGCAGTCGGACAAGAGCGTCGTCATCGAAGGCTGGCGGCACGCCGCGGGCACGACGGCCGACGGGCGCGAGGATTTCATTTCGTTTGTCAAGACGGAGGCGCCCTTCGCGTTGAACAAAGGCGAAGCGTGGCGCATCCAGATTCCCAACTTCAGCGCCGCGGCGCAGGGCGGTGCGCGCAACACACGCGTCCAGGTGCGTTACCGCACCGAGCCGCAAGACCCCGGGTCGGTCGTGCGCCACATGGAAGTGCAGAGTCACCTGGGCCTCAAGACGATTCCCCTCATCGCCCGCTTCCGCGATTCCAACACCCTCCTCAACAACGGGCTGACGAGCAACGAGTTGACGCTCGAAGTGGTCTACACCAGCGACACCGGCAGCGTCCGCCTCGATGAGGCCAGCAAGTTCGAGCTGATCATTGACGACGAGCTGTTGGAAACCATAGAAAATGGCAAAGTGAAATCGGTCAGCAGCCTGCAAGCCACGTCTCAACCCGATTGGTTGGAACCTCAGCCAGTGGCTGACGGCATCGGCCATAAAACGATTGCTATCAAGGTCAAGGCACGTGAAGGTGCGGCCTCAGCGTCCCTGTTGGAAGTGAAACGCGATCATTCGCTGACCTTCGCACTTTCCAACTGGGTGACCAACAAGCCCTCCGGCACGTACAACATTCTGCTGCGCTACGAAAACATCCCCGGCTATTGGGATGGGGCGTGGGTGCTGCCAGTGCAGTTCAGCCCGCTGCTGCTGCGCAGCGACAAGATCGGCATCGGCACCGATGACCCCAGCGCCGACCTGGAGATCCGCCGCGATGCAAAGGGTGCGCTGGGGCCGGTGCTGCGGCTGAACAACTTCGGCGGCGGCGCAGGGGCCGGCGGCGCAATTGAGTTCAACAGCTACAACGTGGGCAAGCGGACAGTCACCGCGGCTGATGGCGCGGTTACCGAGGTGTGGCACGATCCCGCATTTCGCATCCAGAGCGTTGACGACGGCAAGGGCCGGGATGACCTCGCCTTCTCCAGCAAAAAAGAGGCGAGCGGCGCAAGCGAGCTGCAAGAAAGAGTGCGTATCACGGCGGAGGGCCGGGTCGGCATCGGCACCCCGACACCGGCTGCGGCGCTCGATGTAAAAGGCGACGCACAGATTGGCGGGAGTGTCAAAGCCACCGGTCGCATACAAGACGCGACGGGCTTCGTGATGCCGGTTGGCGCAATCCTACCCTATGGCGGTCGCACGAAGCCGGATGGTTGGTTGCTTTGTGAAGGAATCGAAATCAAACGCGAAGTCTATCCTGACCTGTATGATGTGTTAAAAAATCCGGACAGACCAGACGATCCCGTTAAAGTGCCGGATCTGCGCAGCCGGTTCATTGTGGGGGCAAATCCTCAGGACGCAAAATACAGCCTTAATCAAACTGGAGGCAGTGAAGCCCATACGTTGACCGAGCTAGAAATGCCAGCTCATGGTCACAAAGTGAACCCTGAAGGATATCACCAATTCGCGCAAGCCAACATCCATTATGACGGCGATCCCTCATGGGGCGCCGAAGACAAAACAGTATTTGTGCCTGGCGACGAGAAGTCTAAGCAACACCCCGATTTTATCAGGCCAACAGGCGGCGCGAAAGCGAACGATGACGTTTGGATGGGAGCCACCCAACCCCACAACAACCTCCCGCCGTATTACGCCCTGACCTACATCATCAAGTATTGAAGGTGGCTTGATATGCCGACGGATGCGCGCAGTTCAACAACATCGGGAATCTTCAGCCGGTTTCTGAATCGAAAACGCGCCCTGGGACGGGTTGATTTTAGCCTCCAGGCCGATGCGGTCAGCCGGCTGCAGTCGTTCAACCTGGCCGGCATGGACTACCAGGGACAGGTTTCCAGCGGCTATGGTCACGAGGGTGTGAGGGTCAATCTTGGCGCGCAACTGAGCATTTTCGACTTCATCTTTCCTTTGATCCCCTTGCCCGGCTTGCGCGCGGATGCCACGCTGGACCTTTCCGGCAGCGGACTCAAGGAGCATTTCGTTCTCATACAGCGGTATCCGCAGGCGCTGGTCAAATCTCACCTGGCGCAAAACCGGCAAACGGGACAGTATGAGATGACACCGCGGCAGGTGTGGGGAACGAGTTCGCCGCTGTGCCTGCTGGGGCTTGAAGGCGTTTCAGGGGAGATCACCCTGCGCGCCGGCGTCAACGCAGGCGCGGAGCTACCCTTCCCGTCTTTGGGCGATGAGTTGGGCATCAACGTTTCTGCTCAGGCCGGCGCTTCCAGCGCGCTCACCGGCAAATTCATCCGCTTGAGCGGAGCCTATACCGGGGCGTTTCCCAGTCCTGCAGATGATAATCTGGCACTCCAGTCCAGGCTGGAGCAAATCGTTGAATACCTTTTCAGCCACACGGACAGACCCTTGCTTAAGCAGCAGATTGACGACTGGATCGCCGATATGATCACCAACTGGCTGCAAGCCAAGCAGTCGTTGGCCGGCCCGCAAGGGCCTGCCCAGGCCAGCCGTACACCTATCCTCAGGGAAAGAAAGCGAGATTTTGTCAAAAGGCAACTCTCAAGAATACCCCTGGGGCGCGTCAGTGACGATATTCAGACAGTATTGAATGAAAGGGTGTTTTCGATTGTCAATCTGGAACTGCGGCTGCCGTGCTTCTCAGACCTGCTCACCAGATGGCAAGCGCAGCCTTCCACTGCGAGCCTCTTGGATAAACTGGATCAACTCAGAACCTACATCCTTCAACTTCCCCCGCAGGCTTTGCCGCAAGCAGAGAAAATTGCTGCTCTCAGGCAGATTCAAACCTATGTAATCTTATTGAAGAAGAGCTACAGTCGGATCGAGCCGCGCTCTGTGCCCGGATTCGTTTCGGCCGACCAAAGCTTCTTTCACCTGTTCTCTTTCGCCGGAGGGGCAGAAGCCTCCGCTGGGGCGTCGGCCGAAGCCAGCCTGCAGACGCCCACCATCCCCGTGGCAAACATCACTATCCAGGCGTCGGCAGGGACAGGCGCGTTGGCAGGAGCCAGGGTGGATATGCAGCGCATCGCCTACCGCTATCAGTCCCGCCTGGATGGCGGCGCCTTTCCACTGTTCTTCACCCAGGACACCTGGATCACCTACCGGCGGACCCGCGCTTCGGTGGAGGCCTTTGCCCAGGTGGGTCTGGGGCCGTTGAGTGACGAACAGCAAGTAAGCCGTGAACTGGCGTATCAATCCATGAGCTATCTCTCGACCGCGCTCTATTGGACTCCCACAGGCCCTACCATTGTTCCCGAGCAAGGCAGCGGTCTGCGGATTGGGATGTCGGTCGCGGCGCGGCGGCTCATTCGCTATGCCAGGGCAGCAGGCCAGCGTCTGACCCAGATATCCGATCCTATCTGCAGAGGCTTGTATATTACGGACGCGCAGTTTGGTCAGCTCATGGCTGGGGCTGACCTGGGCAGTCTCGATGAAAATCAGAAAGGGTTCCCAGCCTACCTCTTCCTGGAAGCCGCGTTTGCCTTTCCCGACGATCTTCGCATTGACCTCAAGGAAAACCGCGCAGAACCCAAATCCACCGGACATGGGCGAATGCTGCAAGACCGCCAGCTTCTCAACAGCCGGCTGCAATCCCTGCGCGTGCGGATCCGGATTTCTGATGCCGAAACGAACGAAACGCCGCTTTTCAAACTCGGTTTCCCGGTCATCAACTCTCGAATCAATGTGGACTTGTCCAGGGTGCGCGGCGCCGGACAGGAAGGAATGTTCGACTACTACGTGCACTGGTTCAGCAACCCGACCCTGAATTCCGATCCCGCTGCAGCCTTAGCCGCGCAGGAAACAGCCATCCCCCCCGTCGTCCTGCTTCATCAATAGAAACGGTAAGAACGATGATCTTCGACAAACCAGATCCAATTGAGAAACTCAAGCATTTTCTTGGGGATCATTTTCCGCCGCCAGAAAAGACCGAGGATGTCCAGGGAATCCAGTTTGCCCCCTGCGCCGTCGCGGACTTTGCCGCCTTGTTCAGCGGACTGACCGGCGAGTCCATCGCAGACTATCTCCCTGCGGAATACACCCAGGTCGCGCAAGGGCTGCAGATTACCAGCCTGCAAGCCATCCAGGAGGACGACCCCCAGCGGGGCTTACGCTTGACGATGCCTGACAGCGGGTTGTACCAACTGGAGTTCGCCGTTGTCTGGACGGCGCCCTGGACGATCGCGGATGTGATCGAAATTCGGGATTCCTTCATTGCCTTTACGATCACGTTCTCCCAGGAAAGCGGCCTTTCGGTTTCGGCCGTGATCGGATCGGGAAAGATCAAGTTTTTCGATTACCACCTGGATCTGGAAGTCTCCGTGCATGTGCCGTCCTTTTTGATCGAAGCCCGCCTGAAGACCGATCAGGATACCACAGGCGCTGCCCCGGCCGGGATGGCGGAAAACTACCTGGGATCGCTGAAGAAGGCCAGCGCAGACGCCATTTTCATCGAAGATTTCCGGTTTTCGGCCGCTCCCTTTCTACAGAGTTACCTCCTGCATCTGTCAGTTGATAACGTGCTGGACCTGCACGACAAATTCAGGGTGGATCGCTTCCAGGCGGAGATCAGCTATCGCGGGGGCGCTGGCGCCGCCGCCGACTACGCTATCCTCGCCTATACGGACCTCGAGATTGGTTTTGCCCAACACCCTTTGATCATCAGCCTGAGCGCTGCGCTGGTGAAAGAGGGGAGCACCTCCCGCTGAAGATTTTCCGGCAGCACCGCCCATCCGGTCACGCTCAACGAGATCATGGACGACTTGGCGAGCCTCTTCGGCGCAGGCAACCCGTATCATCTGCCCGATTTCATCGCCAACACCACCCTGACCCACCTGGGGCTGGCCTTCGACGTGGTGAGCGGCGCAGCCAGCGAGCAGGACTACACGTTCACCTTGGGCCTGGACCTTCCGCTGGCAGAGCGCACAGTCCAACTGGAAATCTACGCCCATTACCGGAAAACGGGCAGCGCGTACGAACTCGAACTGACCGGCGCGCTCTCCCTGGACGGCTTTCAACTTGCTGTGGCCTTCGCGAAATCCGCCGACGGGCATGGGAAATCGGACACCCTGATCCTGGGCAGCCTGCAGACGCCGCTCAAGCTCGACTCCAGCGATCTCATTCGCGCCATCGCCCCCAGCCTGGCCGGCGACGTGCCGATCAACGTAGACATCGACCTGCTGGGACTGCTGCTCGCCATGCACAGCGGCGGTTCGACTGAGTTCGCCGAAGTCAGCGCGCAGCCCCAGCTCCCTGGTCCGAGCGGCGCAACAGCCCAGCAGCCTGCATCCGCAGCAGTCCAGCGCGAGTACCTGTTCCGCCTTTCGTTTAATATCAACGTTGGTCTGGACGGGCTGCCCCTGATCGGCACGATGTTGAAAGACGTGCACTTCAAGGACGGGCAACTGCTGGCCGCCAGCCGCGACTGGCAGAACGCGCAGATCGGCGAGGTCAACAACCTGCTGGGCCTGATCAATCCGCCGCCGGCTGCGATTGCCGCGCCGCAGCAGGCCAACGCGACCGTCGGCGTCGGCAAGGGGATCACGCTCAGCGGAACCTTCCAGATCGCCGAGGGTGTCGGCTTCCCGCTCTTCCTGCAGTTCGGCGGCGACAAGCAGCAGGGGCAACTGCCCGCACCCGCGGACGACCACAAGCCCGACACAGCGCAGGCCGCCGCTGCCGCACCGGCCGCGGCCCCACAGGGTCAGTCGGACGAGCGTTCGCAGAGCAAGGTTGACAAGGTGATTGGCGCGGTGCGCATCAAGAAGATCGGACTGATCTTCGAGAACGGCCGCATCGGCCTCAAGATCACCGGCGGCCTGGCGCTGGCAGCCTTCGAGTTCGAGTTGATGGGGATGCAGGTGACCGTCCCGCAGAGCGTGCTCAACGATCCGGCCAAACTCTCCGAGATCGCCTTTGCGCTCGACGGCTTCGGGGTTGAGATCCACAAGGGCACGCTCGCCATCATGGGCGCCGTCCTGCGGATGCACCGCGAGGAGCCCGGCGCCGACGGCGCGCTGATTGCGTACGACGAGTTCAGCGGCATCGTCCAGGTCGCCTTCCCGCCGCTCAACCTGACCGGCATGGGCGCCTACGCCATGTACCAGGGGCACCCGTCGCTCTTCCTCTTCGTAGCGCTGGGCTACCCGATTCCACTGCATCCGTCGCTGCTCCTCGAGGGGATGATGCTGGGCTTTGGCATTCACCGCGACTTCATCGCGCCTCTGCCCCAGGACATCCTCACCTATCCGCTGGTCGCCGTGGCGGTGACGCCGCCGCCGCCCATTGACATCCAGCAGATGGCCGAGGCGATGCACAAGTACTTCCCGCCGGCGGCCGATCTCTACTTCGTCGTGGTGGGCGTCAAATTCAAGGCGTTCGGCCTGGTAGACTCCCTGGTCATGGCGGCGGTTAAGTTCGGCCGCTCGCTCGAAATCAACCTGATCGGCGTCAGCAGCATCTTCTTTCCATCGGCTTTCATCGAGCTGGTATGGACCGCGCGCTTCGTGCCCGAAAGCGGCTATCTGTTCATCGGCGGCCAGCTCACCGAACGCTCCTACCTGCTCGTTCCGGAGGTGCAGATCACCGGCGGCTTTGCGGTGGCGGCCTGGCTGGCCGGCGAACACAAAGGGGATTTTGTCGTCAGCGTCGGCGGCTACCATCCCAATTTCCACGTGCCCGACCACTACCCGAGCCACATCCCGCGCCTGGGCATCGCCTTTCACCTCGGCCCGGCCGACATCAAGGGCGGCATGTACTTCGCCGTCACCCCGCAGTGCGTGATGATGGGCGGTTCCCTGGAGGTAAGCGTCAAGCAGGACAGCCTGAGCGCTTTCATCAAGCTGTCGCTCGACGCCATCATCTATTTTGAGCCGTTCCACTACGATGTGCTGATCAGCGCCGACGCCGGGGTGAAGGTAGACCTCCCGCTGGCGCTGACGACGCTGCACCTGGATATGCACCTGCACATTGACATGCACATTTGGGGGCCGGAGTTCAGCGGCACGGCCTCGCTCGACGTCGGGCCGAAGACGTTCGATGTCGCCATCGGCGCCGCCGCCGAGACTAAGGCGCTGCCGACCAGTTACGAGACGTTCAAAGAGAAGTTCCTGCCAACGGTCTGCACAGTCGCTGTGACGCAGGGGCTGCTGCGCAAGGCGGAAGAAAACGGGGTCGAAATCTACGTCGTTGCGGCCGACCAGGTCGTCATCGAAGCGCGCACTACCGTACCCATCACCGACGGCGCAGACGCGCGCCTGGGCATCACGCCCATGGCG